>Ga0182030_10021586_pt1 | contig 12053 bp, 8 predicted proteins | sample 812S3MmetaG_FD_121299 | JGI IMG/M metagenome (GOLD analysis project Ga0182030, IMG submission 121299) | Permafrost microbial communities from Stordalen Mire, Sweden - 812S3M metaG (Illumina Assembly) | ecosystem: Environmental > Terrestrial > Soil > Wetlands > Permafrost | place: Sweden...
AACCCAGATGATGGTCGAGCGGCAGTTGGCCAGCGAGGGCAAGAAGCGTCAGGAGATCGGGCGCGAAGCTTTCCTCGAGCGGGTCTGGCAGTGGAAGGAACAGTACGGCGGCTACATTCTCGAGCAGATGAAGCGCCTGGGTGATTCGGTGGATTGGCCGCGCGAGTACTTCACCATGGACGAGCATCTCTCGCTCGCCGTGCGCGAGGCCTTTGTACGCTTCTGGAAAGAGGGCCTGATCTATCGCGGCACATACATCGTCAACTGGTGTCCTCGCTGCATGACCGCGCTCAGCGATCTCGAGGTCGTCCACGACGAGACGGCGGGCAAGCTCTGGGAGATTCGCTATCCCGTGGTTGGACTGGCTGGCGAGAGCATTGTGGTCGCCACCACGCGTCCGGAAACGATGCTTGGCGACACTGCCGTCGCGGTAAATCCGCGCGATGAGCGTTACACGCACCTGCACGGCCGGAAGGTGCGGCTGCCGCTGGTTGGCCGTGAGATTCCTATCATTCTCGACGAGCTTGCACAGCCCGAGTTCGGCACCGGGGCTGTGAAAGTTACACCTGCCCACGATCCCAACGACTTCGAAGCCGGCAAGCGCCACGGACTCGAAGAACTGGTAATCATGGATGAGAGCGCGCACATGAACGAGAACGCAGGCATCTACCGCGGCCTTGAGCGCTCGGCCGCGCGTGAGCGCGTGGTCGCCGATCTCGAATCCAGCGGTGCGCTGGTCAGCGTCAAGGACTACCTGGTTCCGCTGGGCAAGTGCGACCGCTGCAAAACCGTGGTTGAGCCGCGCATCTCCACCCAATGGTTTCTCGCCGTCAACAAATCGACCAACGACGGCCGCGCTTCGCTGGCGCAGGTGGCGCGAGATGTTGTGACCGATGGACGCATCCGCTTCACGCCGGAGAACTACAAGGCGATCTACCTGCAGTGGATGGAAAACATTCACGACTGGTGCATCTCGCGTCAGCTCTGGTGGGGGCATCGCATCCCGGCCTGGCACTGCGCAGCATGTCTTGAGATCACCGTAGAGCGCACCGATCCGACCCGCTGTGCGCACTGCGGCAGCGAGAACATCGAACAGGACCCGGATGTGCTGGACACCTGGTTCAGCTCCGGACTGCTTCCGTTCTCCGCTCTTGGCTGGCCCGAGAAGACGCCGGACTGCGATGCTTTCTATCCGACCTCGACGCTTGTTACCGGCTTTGACATTCTCTTCTTCTGGGTTGCCCGCATGATCATGCTGGGTTGCCACCTGATGGACGAGCAGAAACCCGACAAGCGCGACATCGTGCCCTTCCGCGAAGTTTACATTCACGCGCTGGTGCGCGACGCCGACCGTCAGAAGATGTCCAAGACCAAAGGCAACGTGGTCGATCCCATCGGCGTGATTGAGAAGTTCGGTACCGACGCGGCGCGCTTCACATTGGCCGCCATGGCCGCGCCCGGAACCGACATCGCCTTCAGCGAGAGCCGCACCGATAGCTATCGCTCTTTTGCCAACAAGATATGGAACGCCGCCCGCTTCCTCTTTATGAATGTGGATCGCGCGGCAGAGCAGCAGATCTGGTCGCTCGGCGAATTTGCCTCCGAAACCGGCGTGAAGAACGCAGCCGGACTGAAGGGCTTCGCCGCTGCCACGCTCGAAGACCGCTGGATTCTTTCGCGCTTCAATCGCGTCGCCGGTGAAGTATCCACGGCCCTGGGCGAGTATCGTTTTCACGAGGCGGCGCACGTTGTCTATCACTTTTTCTGGGACGAGTATTGCGACTGGTACGTCGAGTTGCTCAAGCCACGCCTGCTCTCGCCGGATCGTGAGCAAGCCCGGGCTGCCTTCGCCAACATGGTGCGCGTCTTTGAGGGCGCGCTGCGAATGCTTGCGCCTTTTATGCCATTCATCACCGAGGAGATTTGGAATGCGGTGTATGACGGCGCGCCGCCGCTCAAGTCGATTGCGCTGGCCGCCTATCCCGAGACCGACGCAACGCAACTGAACGCCGAGGCCGAGCGCGAGATGGCGGTTCTGCAGGACCTGATCGTTTCCGTGCGCAACGTTCGCGCCGAATTAAAGGTTGCGCAAAAAAAAGAAATGCTGCCAATCGAGGTTTCCGCCAACAACGATATCCGCGCGCTCATCGAAGCCAACAGGGCTGCGCTGGAGCGGCTGGCCAACGTCTCTGGATGCACTTTTGTCGAGGAGTCTCTGGCCAAGGCCACCAACTCGCGCTCCACGGCGCGCTTTGAAGTGCGACTGGTCTACGAACAGAAGATCGACGTTGCCGCCGAAACCGCCCGCTCCACGAAAGAGCTCGAAAAGCTGGAAGCCGAATATCAGCGCAACAGCAACCAACTCGGCAACCAGGGCTTTCTTGCCAAGGCTCCGGCAAAAGTTGTGGAAGGTTTGAAGACGCGTCGAGTTGAGCTGGAATCGCTGATTGAAAAATCCAAGGCACGGCTCGCCGAACTGGGCGCTTCAAAATAACGGAAGGAATCGCATATGAACTGGAGCAGCAGACGGATCACCGCTATCCTCTCGAACGCATTGCTCGAAGATCAAGCCACCCGCGATGCCACAACCCTGGCGACCATTGATCCACAGCAGAAGGCGCTGGCGACCATTCTGGCGAAAGAGGATTGCGTGCTGGCGGGCATTGCATCGGTGCAGCGAATTTTTGAAGTGTTTGCCGAGCTCGAGGGCGAGTCGCGAGCCTATCCCGAGGTGAGCATTCCGCAGGAGATTTTTGATGGTGTGCGTCTGCGCAAAGGCTCGGCCATCGCTTCGATCCGCCACAACGCACGCGTATTGCTGAGTTGTGAGCGGCTGATCCTGAATCTGCTGCAGCATCTGAGCGGCATTGCCACCACGGCCCGCATGTACGCCGACGCCATCGAGGGTACGGGCGCCATAATCCTGGATACGCGCAAGACCGTTCCCGGCCTGCGCCTGCTGGACAAGTATGCGGTCCGCTGCGGCGGTGGCTTCAACCATCGTCTCGACCTCTCCGATGGAATCCTGGTGAAGAACAATCACATCGATCTTGCCGGTGGAGTTCGCATCGCCATCGAGCGCGCGCTGGCTAACCGGAAGGGCGAGCAACCGGTCGAGGTGGAGGTGCGCGATATGCAGGAGTTGGAAGCCGCACTGAAATATGGTGCCGAGTCCATCTTGCTGGACAACATGACTCCGGCGCAGACTCGCGAGGCGGTCGCGCGAATCCGTCATGAGGCACGCACGATGAAGATCGAATCCTCCGGCGGAATTACCCTCGAGAATGTGCGGCAGTATGCCGAGGCTGGGGTGGACTTCATCTCGGTCGGAGCGCTGACGCACTCGTCGCGGGCCGTGGACTTGAGCATGAAAATCGAGGCCGCCTGAAGCTGGAGTGCCTGAAGAGGGTTCCAAAGTGATGAGTGAGGGGGCTTCTTTGCGCAGCACCGTTCACTCTAAGCGGCAGGAGCAATTCCTGCTGGATTCAGTTTTGTGAGGGCAGCACGCTTCTCTCCTCGGAGCGCATTCAGTCCCGCTACTTAGGCCTGTTCACTCCAGCCGAAAACAACTTGGAAGATAAGGATTCTGCAGGGACTTGACCCGGGGTGAGCTGCGTTGGGACCGCTCAGGAAGACGCTCTGAGATTCGCAATGGGCAAACGCAGAATCCCCAGCTCCGAATCGTGCATCGGCAATTCCGGGCCGATTCTTGGCCTAGAATAGAAATTGCTCCGATAGTATGCCTTAGCGCATCCAACTAACATTGGCTTGGTGAACATGAAAATTCCAAACAGCGCGATCGTTTTTGTTATTCTTGTGACCTCTCTCGCCGCATTCGCTCAATCGCCTGCAAGCACTTCGCAGCCCACAGCGGCGGTTGCGGAAACTAAGGCTCCGGCGGCATCAGGGAGTCCGGCGGCTCCCCTCAAACAGCTCAACCGAGCCGACGCATACTATCACTTCCAGCTTGGCCACATCTATGAGGAAATGGTGGCCGTAACCGGCCGCACTGAATTCACCGCCAAGGCTGTGGAGGAGTACAAGGCAGCGCTGGAAGCCGATCCGTCTTCGCTCTACCTTGCCTCGACGTTGGCGGAACTGTATGCCCGTTCGGGAGATATCCGAGAGGCTATCGTCGAGGCCCAGGACGTGATCAGCAGCGACCCGAACAATCTCGACGCCCGCCGCCTGCTGGGCCGCATCTACCTCCGCTCCATTGGAGATTTGCAGGGCGGTACCCAGAACGAGACCGAGGCGATCCTCCACCTCGCCATCGAGCAGTATGAGCAGATCGTGCGTCTGGACCCCACCAGCATTGAAGATCACCTTCTGCTGGGACGCCTCTACCGCCTGAATAATGAGACGGGAAAAGCGGAAGCGGAGTTCCATACCGCCGTCAAGCTGCAGCCCTCGTCCGAGGATGCGGTTACCACGCTTGCGCTCCTCTACAACGAGGAAGGCGATTCCAGCCGTGCCCTGGAGGTATTGCAATCCGTTCCGGAGGCCGAGCGCTCGCCGCGCATCGATGCGGTGCTTGGCTACACCTACGAACAGCGCAAGGACCACGCGCACGCCATTGAGGCCTATCGCAAGGCCGTCGATCTCGATAAGGACAATCTTGACGCCAAGCGCGGACTCGCGCAAAATCTGCTCGACGACAATCAGACCGCTGCCGCACTCGAGCAATACAAGGCAATAGCCGAAGCTGATCCGCAGGATGTTCAGACGTTGCTGCACATTTCAGAAATCTACCGCCGCGAAGGACAATTTGAAAAGGCGCTGGATACGCTGAGCAAAGCGCAGGCGATTGCCCCGGACTCGATGGAAGTCGAGTATAACCACGCCGTCATTCAGGAATCGCTGGGAAAGTATGACGAAGCCTCAAAGCAGCTCGAAGGGATGCTGGCGCGCACCGACAAATCCAATGGTGTGTATTCGACTCAGGAACGCAACAATCGCGCCATCTTTCTGGAGCGCCTCGGCACCGTCTATCGCGACCAGAGCAACACCAAAATGGCGGTTGATACCTTCCGCAGGATGATCGCCCTCGGCGACGATTCGATTGCCCGCGGTTATCAGCAGATTATTGAAAGCTATCGCGACGCTAAGGATTGGCCAGCCGCCACAACCGCTGCGCGCGAGGCCGTGGCGAAGCTTCCGAACAACCGGGAATTGCAGATGGTCCTGGCCGGACAGGAGGCCGATAGCGGTGACGCCGATGCTGCAATTGCACGCGTCAAGGCCCTGATCAAGGGAACCTCCGCGGACGATCGCGAGGTCTGGATTACGCTGGCCCAGATGTATAGCCGTCTGCGACGCTATCCCGATGCGGAAAAGGCATTGGCAAAGGTGCTGGAGCTTTCCACAAAACAAGAAGAAAAGGATTACGCGAACTTCATTGCAGGTTCGATTTATGAGCGCCAGAAAAAGTACGACGAAGCGGAGAGTTACTTCCGCAAGGTGATTGCTTCCGATTCGCAGAACGCAACTGCGCTCAACTATCTTGGTTATATGCTGGCCGACCGCGGCACGCGCCTGGAGGAATCGCTCGCGCTCATCCGGCGCGCTGTTGCCCTCGATCCGCAGAATGGCGCCTATCTTGACTCGCTCGGCTGGGTCCACTTCAAGATGGGCAAATACGATCTTGCAGAAGCCGCACTGCGCAAGGCCGTGGATCGCCTCGACAACGATCCGACGGTACATGAACATCTTGGCGACGTCTATCAGAAGACCAATCGTCTGAAGCTGGCGGTAGCCCAGTGGGAGCGCTCGTTGCAGGAATGGAAGAAAACAATCCCCGCCGAGGTCGAGGCCGCAGACGTAGCCAAGGTCCAGAAGAAGCTCGATGGAGCGAAGGTGAAGCTCGCCAAGCAGGAGGAGAGCGCGGCAAAGTAAGCTCCCAGCTCGAAACAACTTTTTCATCCGCACGCCGGAGCCTGCGCTCGCACATCCGGCTGCGAAGAGCCGCACTGGGTGCTACACTTCCCCCATGCTGGCTTCCTACGCCGTGCGGGTTGAGTCCTCTTTAGGACGCCGCTATCCAGAGCCGCCGCATCCGTATCGTGATGACTTTCAGCGCGACCGCGACCGTATCATTCATGCCCGCGCCTTCCGCCGCCTGGAGAACAAGACTCAGGTCTTCACCCAGCGTCTGTCGGATCACTTCCGCACCCGGCTCACCCACACCATCGAGGTCGCGCAGATCTCGCGCACGATTGCCGCCGCGCTCAATCTCAACGAGACTCTTGTCGAAACTCTCGCCCTCGTCCATGACATTGGCCATCCCCCCTTCGGACACTCAGGCGAGCACGCCCTTGATCTGGCGATGCGCGAGCATGGCGAGAGCTTTGACCATAATCTTCACGCGCTGCGCATCGTCGAACACTTCGAGCAGCGCTACGCCTCTCATCCCGGCCTGAACCTAACCTTCGAGGTTCGCGAAGGCATCATTAAACATTCGCATGACTACCTTCCTGCCGAGCATTCCGAACTGGCCGAATACCTCCTCGATCAACTCCCACCGCTCGAAGCCCAGCTCATCGACCATACTGACGAGATCGCGTACAACACGGCCGACCTTGACGATGGCTACGAAGCACGCCTTCTCAAACTCGACGACATTCGCCGCGAGGTCGCAATCTTCGATCGCTACTTCCGCCAGGTGGAGCGGGAGTTCAGTGCCGTGAACGACAAGTTAAAATTCAATGAGGCGCTCAAGCGCATGTTGAATCACCTCGTAACCGATTTGATTGAGAACACTCGCTACCGGCTGCAGGCCGCGGGCATACAGACCGTGGAAGAGATCCGGCACCACCCCGAGCGGCTGGCCGCCTTCAGTTCCGAAACGGACAAAGAGCGCATCCAGACCAAGCAGTTTCTTTCGCAGAACCTCTACCATAGTGAATCGTTGCGCCCACAAAAACGGGATGGCGAAAAGATTGTCAAAGACCTTTTTTGCTATTGGATGGAGCACCCCGCCAGTTTGCCTGTCCGCTATCAGCGCCAGGCCGAATCCGAAACCCGGGCTCGCGTGATCTGTGATTACATGGCCGGCATGACCGACAACTACATCTTGGATATCCATGGAAAAATAATGGGATGAAGCGTCTCCCGCTTGCGCTCGCCTGATCCGGCGTGAGAACTGAAGCGCCGCGCCCTGTAATTTCTACCTACCGAACCCATTCCTACCGCTCACGCCTTCGACTTTAGCTTTACGTATTCATTGAAAACAAGATGGTTATGTCGATTTTTTGGTTTGGCATTCGAACTGTACTAGAAACGGTGTCGCGTACCGCTTCTGGCGGTTCGTAGCCTGAGAGCGGGCTGCTCCCGCTGGAGGAATGCCATGAAAAATCGTTTCCTGTTTACTTTGCCCTTGCTTGCCACGCTTGCCCTGCCTCTCGTTGCGCAGCAAGGCATTGCCGCTGCAGATCAGCAGCCTCTCGCGGAATCGCAAACGTCCCTCGACGCAAACTCGCCGGCGGCAAATCCCGACAAGCAGCTTGAGCCGCTCAAGCCCGGCAGCCGTGAAGGCTTTTGGGGACATATGAATCCTTTTGCGCGCAAGAAGTATGTGCAGCGCCAACTCGGCCCGATTCGTGACCGCACCAGCGAACTCGATGAGCTTACGGCGATCAATTCCCGGATGTTGAAGGACGTTGATGCGCGCGCCACGGCTGGAATTCAGCGCGCCGACGCCCACGCAACCCTCGCCGATCAGCACGCGGCCGATGCCGCAAATCGCGCCCAGATGGCCAGCCAGAGCGCGCAGCAGGCCAGCACTCATCTGCAATCCGTCTCCCAGGTAGTGCAAAACCTCGACCAGTATCAGAGCGCCAATCAGGTTGAGATTCGCTTCCGGCCCGGTGCGGCAATGCTGAGCAAGAACGCCAGGGAAGCGCTCGATCAGCTTGCGGAAGGTATGAAGGATCAGAAGGGCTACGTTGTAGAAGTTCAGGGTTTCACGCCAGGACGCGGCGCAGCCTCAATCCAGCAGTCACAGCATCTGGCGGACTCAGTGGTCCGCTACTTGGTCATCAATCATCAGATCCCGGTTTATCGCATCTATGAGCTTGGTCTGGGCAATGCCAGGCTTCAGTCGGCTTCAGGCGGTCAGGCAGTAAAGTCCTCACCTGGCAGCCGCGTTGAGGTTACTCTGCTCAAGAACGGAGTCGGCGATTTGCAAGCCATCCAGCAGGCGCCATCCATGTCTCAACCTGAGTGATACGCAAGAAGCACGAATGCAGCGAAGGGCGCGGAGCAATCAACTCCGCGTCCTTCGTATTTTATCCAGCGCATCGCTGGAGTCAGAAGCTGGCGAGCATTTCTGCCGCTTTCATGCTATCTTTGCCCGAAGAGATGCTATTTTCCGAGCCATCTGAGTTCTTCTTCACTGCCGGATACGACTCGCCGGTTGGCCACCTCGATCTCGCCATGAGTGAGCGCGGCTTGGCCGCAGTCGCCTTTCATGGCCGATGGGCCGCTCCGCACGGCACAAAGAACGTGCGCTGGATTGAGGAGTCGGAGCGCTTCCGTGATGTGATCCGCCAGTTGGACGAGTACTTTGCCGGAGCTCGCCATGACTTCGATCTTCCGCTCGATTTGCGCGGACCGGAGTTTCACCTGCGCTGCTGGCGGGCCTTGTTGCGGATTCCATACGGACAGACCTCGTCTTACGCGCAGCTTGCCACCGAAGTCGGCTCTCCGCTCGCTTCACGCGCCGTCGGCCAGGCGAATCATCATAATCCCGTCGCGATCATCGTTCCCTGCCATCGCGTCATCGCCTCCGATGGTACCCTTGCCGGATTCGGTGGTGGTCTGGCGGCCAAGGCGTTTCTGCTCAATCTTGAGGGCGCGCGCTTCCGCCCATCCATTCCTGAGCAGGGCAGCCTCTTTGGCGAACTCGCCGTTTAGCACAGAACAAGGCTCCTGGCGGGCCAGAGCTGCAGCTTCCACCTCTGCCGCACGCGCCTGATGCTTCATGGTTTGCGCACGGCCATTGGCTGGCTCGATCACAATCTCCTGCGAGATAGCCTTGGCCACAAGCATGGCAACTACTACAACCAGCAATAGATATTCTTTGGGCATAGGTTGCTCCTGCAGCGCTCGTGCTCAGCCGCAGCTTTCCATTTCCTGAGATGCTGAATGCGTCATTGTTGCTGCCTGGAGTTCCCGCAGAGGTTTTTCCCGCTCCACCTTGATGCCGGGCGCGCGCCGCCGTAAACTCCAACCATGGATTCCCACGCCGGGCACTCCCATGGACATGCTCATCCCCCGCTCACCGCCCGGATGCTTCGGCTTGCACTGGGATTCACCCTGGCATATATTGTTCTGCTGGTGGTTGCGGGCTTCCGGGCACACAGCTTGGCGCTGCTCTCGGAAGCCGGACACAATGTTTCCGACTTCTTTGCCCTCCTGCTCTCCTGGGTCGCCGTGTATTTCGGCGAGCGGCCCGCCACCAGCACCAAGACCTATGGCTGGCGTCGCGCCGGAGTTCTGGCCGCTTTCGTCAACGCCATCGGCCTTGTTGTCGTCGCCATCCTCATCTTTTACGCGGCCATCCAACGCTTTTCCCATCCTGAAGCCGTCAAAGCCGGGGTGATGATGTGGGTCGCAGCCGCCGGGGTGGTGCTCAATGGAGCCATCACCCTGATGCTGCTCCGCGGCGGACGCGACCTGAACCTGCGCTCGGTGCTGATCCACGAGATTGGCGACACGCTTTCCACGGCAGCGGTGATCGTAGGTGGCTGGGCCATTGTTGCCACCGGCCATAGCTGGATCGATCCGGTGCTTTCCATAGTCATCTCCGCCATGGTCCTGTGGTCGTCGGTCGGAATTGTCCGTGAGAGCCTGAACATTTTACTGGAAGGCGCGCCCAGCAGCGTGGAACTGGAAACCATCATTTCAGAACTGCGCGCCGTGCCCGGCGTCCTTGACGTGCATGACTTGCACATCTGGAGCATCGGCAGCGACACGCACGCCCTCTCCTCGCACATCACGATTGAGGACATTCCGCCCTCGGCCAGCAATGCCATTCTCGAGGAGTTACGCCTCATGCTGGCCAGCCGCCATCACATCCATCACACTACGATTCAATTTGAGAGCGCCGATTGCGATCTGGCGCATGGCTGCATCTTGCCCGTGCCCCGGCAGCAGAAGCATGATGCCCCACATCTGCCGGCCCGCGATTCGCAGCCGGGAAGTTCGCACTGAGGGCCCTTACACTATGCGCTTTCGCCTGATTGCCATCGCCATTATCGCCGTGATCGTGTACTTCGTTATCGCGAGGTACAAACCCGAGACCTCTGCCTTGCCCCCCGCTCCGATGGCAATGATCAATGGCACGCGCGACCGGCTCACGCCCTTCCGTTTCACCCTCGAAACCGCTCCTGCATCGCCAAGGTTCACCGCTCCCATTCTGCTCAAGGTTCACGTCATTGATGCCGCCAGTCAGCCCGCCGATGGAGTGGAGATCAAGGCGGATGTATCCATGAGCGGCATGGATCACGGCTCCCAGCACCTGACATTGAACGGGAGAGGCAATGGCGACTACGAGGGGGAAGTCAACCTGGAGATGCCAGGCAGCTGGGACGTGGATCTGACGGCCAACAAAGATGGCAAGAGCCGTCAGCAGAAACTCAGCATCGAGGTGGGCGGATAGCTTCTGACCTATGCGTCTCCGCATTCTTGCCATCGCCGCCGTTGCCGTGTTGACTTACTTCGTCATGGAGCACAAGATCGGGCTGCCTGCTCCACCCGCTCCCGCCGCACTCGTCATGAGCCTGCGCAACCAGCTCTCGCCATTCCACTTCACCCTTGCCACGGATCCGGAGCCACCGGAATGCGACGGCCCGACGATCCTCAAGATTCACGCGCTCGACGCTGCCGGCCAGCCCGCCAGCGGCCTGATTATCGAGGCTGATGTCTACATGAGCAGCAGCGATCACCCGGCACAGCATGTGACTCTGCGTGCGAAAGGCAACGGCAACTACGAGGGCAGGGTGCAACTGGAGATGGCAGGCAGTTGGAACGTGGACCTGACGGCCAGCAAGGACGGCAAATTGAACCGCCAGCGCCTCAGCATCGAGGTCACCGGATCACGCGGGAGTCCGCAGCCTCGGAACCCAAACGAAGAAGCCCCTGAATCCTGATCAAATGTGCGGCGACGCTATTTGACGTTGCGCAGTTCAATCTGGCCAACCAGGGTTCGCAGTTCGATCACGGGCCCACCACCGTGAATGGCTCCGTCGGCGATAATGCTGCGGGGGCCGTAGTCGGCGCTGCCATTGGAAATCTTCAATTCCGGGAACTCGCTCACAATGTGCTTTGTCGGACTGCTCCCAATCACGGCATGAAGATTGGCGGGAACGGCAGCGGCAAAGTAGACGACGATATCGCCCATCGAGGTCACCAACTCCGACTCCCGCATTGAATTCCGGTCCCCGACAAACTCGGCGGTAATCCGTCCCATGCCAGTGTGCGCCTGGGCTCCCTGCGAGAGCTTCCATAGCGCGATGTTGCCCAGTGCCGTACTGGCTATAACCGCTCCGTGAGCTACCCCGACGTGAATGCTGCCGCCGCCGGTCTCGGCCGTGACGGCTCCGCCCATCTCGCCCAGATTGATGTTGCCTCCAGCCGTACGTACCATCAGCGAGCCAGCACAGCGGACTACTTCGATGTTTCCCCCGCCCGATTGTACCCGGCCCTTGGCAATCGCCTTGAGCCAGATATTTCCGCCCAGAGAGACAATCTCCAAATCTCCCACCGAAGCATCGACGCGAATGTCGCCGCCACCGTTACGAATGAACGAATCGCCCAGACGATGATTGACCGTAACCGAGCCGCCCATGGTCTCGGCACGCAACTGATCGGCATCGTCAAGCTCGATATCCGCGCCATGGGTCTGGAGATCCAGATGGTTTACCTTCCCATGGATGGTGATCTTGCCGCCCATCGTATCGACGTGTACCGTCTCCGTGGCCAGCGGAAGCTGGATGATCAGTTCGGCGTTCACCGCCAGCTCAACCGGGCCAACGGTCTGAATCAAAATCTCG
>Ga0182030_10021587_pt1 | contig 12053 bp, 10 predicted proteins | sample 812S3MmetaG_FD_121299 | JGI IMG/M metagenome (GOLD analysis project Ga0182030, IMG submission 121299) | Permafrost microbial communities from Stordalen Mire, Sweden - 812S3M metaG (Illumina Assembly) | ecosystem: Environmental > Terrestrial > Soil > Wetlands > Permafrost | place: Sweden...
TGTCTGCTTAATAGAGCCTGCCCATGTCCTCTCATTTTGCAGACTACTCTACAGATTCAAATGTGATACCAAACTTGTCTTTAGAATATGTTGCATCGTTGAATGTTAGTAGAAAAATTGCTTGTTCACCAAATTCTTCGGGCAAAGATTCGAAAGGAGCGGAGGTTTGAATTGCTTCTTCCGCGGCGCTGTTTGCGTACTTGTTACTAGAAGGACTGAGCGTTTGTAAGTCGCCACAACAGCCATCTTTTTCGATGGCAAATTGTATTTGCAATCGCGTCGGTTGTTTTTCGACCGGCGGGAACCAGTTCTTAGAAACTTTGTCTGCTAAATCCTGTTGGTAATGGTAGGCAGGTTTTTTTTGATCTAAGTCAGTGAATTCTTCAGGAGTTAGGCTGGTGCATTCCAGAAAAACTGAATCAGCCTTCCAGACTAGCAATGGTCGAAATTCACCGCCAGCTGTAGCAGATAATCTGTAGATATCAAGTGCGTGGGCTATAAGCTCAACTGCTTTTTCAACCTGATTATTTCGCAGTTCATCGGCAGCTATTTCTAGCCAATACCCTTCTGTCCGCACCTGAAACTTTTTACCTGGCCGACTGGCAAAGCTTTTTTCGTGGGCCATCTGCTCTGCATCAGTTTGCCCTGCTACCAGGGGGTCCAAGCAGTCCATCAGCAGTGCCTTTTTCGTTAAGTCGGATTGGCACAATGCAATGGCTCGACGATAGTTGCTAATAGCTAATTGACGATTGGTAAGGCTGGCAACGTCTGCAAGATCATGGATTATTTTGAATAATTCATCAGCTGGATAACTTGGAGAGCGGTCTGCAGCGCTTAAAGCTTTGAGCAAGATTTTGCCTTTTAAGTAAGCCGCTCCTATGCCGGGGGAAATTTGTTTGGGAAATTTTGCGCCAGTTTGAAAAAGTTTTGCGGCAAAATCAAAACGATTTTGTGATTCAGCATATTCAGCAGCCTTGCATACAAGAAGCGGTGGCACGGTACCCACAGGAAATTGTTTAACAGCATGATCTAAATAACGTTCGTGTTGTTCGGAGACGCTAGCCAATCTCCAGATGTGGAAGCCACCAGTGGAGAAAATATCACGTTTGGCAGTTACACTGCTGTGTCCGGGCAATTCTATTAATCGAGCCAAAAAACGTTCCGCACTCTGGAAATGTTTTGCGATTCGATAAGCTTCTGCGATTTGATACGCTTTGCTTGCAAACAAAGTCGGATTGATAAACATGTTTTCAATCGACTGTTCGGCCTCTGAAAATTGCTTCAAACCTATCAATACTATTGCTAGATCGCCGTGAATCAGGTTCATTAGTTCAGTTAAATCTTGACCGACCGCTATTTCGCGTGCTTTTTCAGCAAACATTAGCGCCCTGCGGAGGATTTTTTTAGCCCGCTTATAATCATTGCTGCGCAAATATATAAGTGACCAGAGCCTCAGGTGTTGTGCTTTGGCCGAATAGCTACGAAAAGCGGCAGTTTGCAATAGCTCTAGCTTTTTCTTGAGGCTTCCTTTTTCGTGTTCGAATATTTCCTCAGCGGCGAAAATGTTTTCTAAAGCCACTTCCAAATGTAGCCAGCACTGTTCAGGCTCTAAGCCAAACTTCTCTGCAAGAACGGCTAGTTCTGTCAAACTGCCAGCTAAGTATGGAAGGGCAGAATCAAAATCTTGAAGTTGTTGCCAAATGATTTCTAGCAATTCAATTGCCCGGTTAAAGCGTTTCTCTTCAATGAACCGGCGTGCCACATTGAGCAGTCCAGCCCAGACTAAATTCTCGCTCTCAACCGCATTCTCACTAGTGCTGGCTTGCGAAAGTAAATCTCTTATTGCTTGGCTGCAGCGCAAATCTGAATCGGACAAAAGAGCGTCAAAGATAGACCGCGCGTGTGAAGCAAATGGTCTCTCGCTATCACTTGTGGTGCACACTAAAGTTTTAACTTCAACTCCAGCGAGTTTGGCCTGGATGTCTTTTATTTTCGGGAAAAAGCCTGGTATTTGGTCCATGTCGCTAATTTCAGTGGCAGTGCAATGGTTTTGGAGAGTATCGATTGCATCCTTCAGTGATTCTCTCGCCGCTTCAACATTGCCTGCCAGTTCGTAAGCCGCTGCTAGCTTATATCCACAATGGATTATTGGTTGAACAAAATCTTTGAGTCCCTTTCGTTGTGAGCTTCGCACTGATGAAGCGACGTTGGCATGTAGATACGCATCGATTGCCTTTTGTGTTTCCCCACAGCTTAAATAGCAGTCGGCGACAAATTGCAATTCGTCAGGCATACAGGAGTTTTTGCTCCTCTCACAATATTCGTCGAGAAACGGTTGAATATTCTCGCCTGATAAGCGAATCAATCGTCTCAATGCCATCATTGTTTTCTGGTCGGGTAAAAGGCTGTTTCTCGCTGCACTAAGCAGTTTCTGTGATAGAGATTTGGCTTGAGAAAGTCGATTGGTCTTAATCAGGTGATCGACGAAATCAAACAGTTTGGAGTACTCAGAGAAATTAAGACAATCGAAATCTGGTAAGAACTTCAGTGTCGAATTAATAGCAAAATCTGCATCTTTGATTCTGTAGATTTTGTCGAAATAAGTGGCTGCAGCAATCTGTGTGAAAAGGTGCACCATCGAGTGACGGTCGAGCCAGTTTTGCGACAGTTCCGTTGAGATCTTAAACAACGCTGAAGTGAGCGGCTCAAAAAGTGTATTCATCGATTGTTCGGCAAGCTGCAGGAATTTGCCAGGCCAATCTCCGCTGTCAATTGTGTCTAGTAACTCAAAACTATTTTTCAGAATGCCTGATACGGTGCTGCCATTGAAGGTAGTGTCAACAGGAGCTCGGAGCAAAGTCACGAATTGATGAAATTTCAAATCTGTTGCAAGTACGTCCAGTGTGACGGGCGTACCCGGTGGACCGCATAAAAGAGCACGTAATTGTGATAGCGATTGTTTTTCTATGTTGTGACCGTTTATGGAAATTAGAAGTGGCTCGACTCCTGCCTCAGCGGGCAATAAACCGAGCGGATCGACAACGACGACGCCGTAGAACGGAATCTCGCGAAGACTTATTTTGACGCCGCCACGAGCCTGCACCATGTGCTTTGCTTATCCCGAAAACGCTCAGTTGCTAGAACACATTCCTTTTCGATTGTACCTTGTCTACTCGACAGGCAAGCAGACATTGATCGGTTGCTCGAACTGTGGCTGGGCTGACATTTTTTTAAAGATCACTAGCGTGATACCTCGAATGCTGGATTTATCGCGTCCTTCAAACAATTACTATTTATAGGTGGGCTGGCGGAGAGCGATGTTATGCAGTTATCGAATTGGTCCGAACAAGAATTAGTAGCGCTGGCTCGAGTATATATAAAGCATAAGCAATTTAATCGCTCGGAAAATGTCCGCCTGGAAATTTCGCAGCGCTTGAGCGAATCAGTCGATGAGAACACTGCTCATCTCAGCCAGTTGCTGGACGAATTGAATGCTTTGCATGTAACGCCTCTAACTGAGCGTTTAAGAAGCCTTTTTGTGACGCCCCGTCAGGTCGCCTGAGCGCCAGATCGCGTTGAACTAAACAATTTAGCCCACATGATTTGCACAAATCGTGTGGGCTGTTCAATATTAATTTAGTAAGTTAGAGCCGTGAGCAAAAAAAAGAGACCGATGCTTCACATTTTGCCTGGAAACATCAGTCTCTTCTAATTTTGTCTACCAGTGACGTCCGTAATGACGATGGTGGCGATGATAAGCATCAGCTTGCTGAGGTACTAATTGCAGGCAAAATACTGCCAGTAAAGCAAGAAGACCGACCTTAGATAAACGGTTCATTAAAACACCCCTTCGAAAAATTGACTTGCTAAGGTTAAGACAGAACTTTTGGCGATTGTGTTCCTTCGGCAGTTTCCTCAGCAATTCTGTAGATCAAAAGCTGGAGGTTTGCACCTTAGCCGCAGATGGAATAGTCGAGAACATGCAAGACGAGAACAATTTTTCAGAGCATCGAACGCAAACTGACGGCCAAAGGAGTGGCTCAAAGCCACCGCCTAATTTTTTCGGTCGTCTCAAGAGCCCGGAAGCTAAATTTGTTTGCTGCTATTGCCATAAATTGCTCGTCCGTCCCAACCCGATCTATCCTTACTTAAACGCCTCAATTTGCAAGGATTGCGCTCAACTAAATCCTATCCTTCGCATTGACGAGGCAGATGTTAGTAATAAACGTCCAGCGCCCTGGTCAAATGAGGAAGTAGACTCGCTTAATGAGTATCAACTCAGCGATTTACTGCCGTACATTTGTCTCAAAGGGCATGTACTCAAAGCCGATCAAAATGGCTTTAACTGTCGCTTTTGCGCGCGTTATTCGCTAACATGGGCTTACGACTGGACACTTCGATACGGGTGGAGATGAACCAAAGGCGCTAATTATTTTAGTCGTGCTTTGGACTGCCTTGACCATGATTGTCATTGTGACCATGAACCCAGTTGGGGTTGTGATAATTTTTGCCGTAGCCATTCTTGTGGACGGCATTTGATTTTTTGAACCAGCCAAAGCCGAATTTATGGACTTGACCTTTGGGCTTAACGGTTTTGGTGGCTGACGCAGACTGCATCGTCATAAATTGCAGAATTGAAAAGACTGCTAACGTGGCGGCAAAATAACGATGCGAACGATTCATTTAAAATCTCCCTTTGATGGTCTGCAGCGACAATTGTCTGACATCGTGCTAATAATGGCACTGACAATTTGCCCCCAGTGAGAAATCATACTCGATGGACGCTGCACAATCGCTATCAGCTACCGCTGTCACGACGCGGGTTATCCTGGCTAATGCTGGTGATCCCGCAGCTATCGACCTTTTAACAAGACTGGCAATGGACAGCGCCCAGTTTGAAGGGTTGTTAAATGCCGAAATTTCGCCGTCTGCCGACCTAGCTAAGGGAGAGTGGACAGTCACTCAGCGCTTCCATAGCGAAAAGCATGCGGAGAACTGGCGCACTTCGACCAGTCGTCTGGACCTCATTTCGCAGCTTAGCGGTTTTTTATCGCAAGCTGGTCATTGCCAAGAAACCTCCCAGGATGAGTGCCTGGCTACTGTTGCCGCTTGTATTACAAGCGCCATTAAACCAGGGATGGAAAAACGGTACCGCGACTGGTTGAGTGAGATTCAAACCACTCAGGCTCAGTTTCCCGGTTATCAGGGCACGTATTTGCAGATGCCAGCGCCTGGCAGCTATGGTTTGTGGACGATAGTTCTGAGATTCAACAGTCCAGAAACTTTAGACGAATGGTTTCGTTCAAAAGAGCGACTGGCGTTAGTCGAAAAGTCAAAAGGTCTGATTGCTTCTGAAAATATAAAGCGCATGCATTCGGCTTTTCCGGGCTGGCTGCCCACGGACTCAGATGGACAGTCACCTGCAAATTGGAAAGCCGCCATGCTCGTGATTTTAGGACTTTATCCTGTCGTCGAACTGCAGCTTCGTTTCCTCTTGCCGCTGCTTACAAGCTTCCAGCCTTCGCTGGGTATTTTCTTCAGCAACATTATGAGTGTTCTTATCATCAGCTATGTCGAAATGCCGGTTCTGACCAAGGTTTTTCAAGATTGGTTGTTGCCAAAGCCTGATGCGGACAGGCGCAAAAGCGACTTGATTGGAATATTGGTTATTCTTTTTCTCTATCTGGTAGAAAATATTTTGTTCTGGAAATTCAGATAGAGCACTTTTTATTCTGGCATTGTCAAAACAGCCGCGCCATGAAAGCGACCGTGGCGTAGATCGTCTAAAGCCTTGTTAGCCTCAGCCAGCGGGTAAGTTTTGATGCTCGTGTGAACAGGCAATTTGAAAGCCACATCAAGGAAATCCACCGCATCCTGTCTCGTCAGATTGGCTACTGATCTAATTGAGCGTTCTTCCCACAAATCATTGTATGGAAATGACGGGATGTCGGACATATGAATGCCACCACAGACGATGGTCGCGCCCTTGTCTGATGCTTTTAATGCAAGTGGTACAAGTGCTCCAACAGGGGCGAAAATTAAAGCAGCGTCAAGCAGCTCTGGTGGCATTTCACTGGAGCCACCAGCCCAGACCGCGCCCATCTTGCGAGCAAATTCTTGTCCGGCGATATCGCAGTCTCTCGTGAAACCATAGACTTCTCTGCCCTGGCTGATAGCAACTTGAATGACAATCGAAGCGGCGGCACCAAATCCATAGACGCCTATGCGAGTGGCGTCACCGGCGAATTTTAGAGTGCGCCAACCAATTAAACCAGCGCATAGCAAAGGAGCAGATTCTGCGTCAGACAAGCCATCAGGCAGCAAAAAACAAAATTCAGAATCGGCTACAACGCGCGTTGCATAACCACCATCGATGCTGTATCCGGTGAATTTAGCGTTGCTGCAAAGATTTTCTCTATAACTCAAACAAAATTTGCACTGCCCGCAGGTTCGGCCAAGCCATGGCACTCCCACCCTTTGACCGACGGAAAATCCTTTGACACCATCGCCTATTTGGAGAATTTTGCCAACTATCTCATGCCCAATCACCAGGGGCAGCTTTGGCTTATCCAGTTCCCCGTCAATGATGTGCAGGTCTGTTCTGCAAACGCCACACGCCTTTACTTGCAAAAGCAATTGTCCAGCTGCTGGCTGAGGCTCCCCGCGGTCAACTAAAGCAAGCGGCTTTCCCTTACTTTCAAAAAGCATTGCTTGCATCACGGGCACTTGGGGTATCAATTGCATATCCTTTGTATAGGCGTTCGCGCTGACAGAACCTTAGTCCAGCTGTGCGATCTTGGTCGAATAGTCGCGTGCATTAATAAATAAGTTCCTAAGGAGTGAATCAATCACCTGCATAGCTTGTCAAGCTTCTGCATAATATTTTCATCAAAATGACCTATTCGGCTGACTATTAGCGAGGACGGTATTCTGGCAAGAAAACTGCAATCGATAGTCGCGTCTTTCCTTAATCCTGCTAGTCTGCCCTCCGGACTTTGGGCGAGGACGCGTAGACCTTTTCCTTCAACTTCATCTGGCCCATTTTTAGGCATGCTGACAGGCAGTATTGCCACTTCGTTTTTTATGATGTCGACGCTGATGACGACTGCCGGGCGCCGGATTGTCGTTTTTTCCTGGGCGTTTTCAAACCCCACCAGAACGACATCCCCTCTATGAATCGAAGACATTAGGCCCCCTGCGCGCGCTCTAAAAGACTCTCATAACCTGACGCTGGGCTTAAGCTATCATGTTACGAGGCCGCAACGCTTCAAGAATAGGTTCCAAGCAGACGAATGTTTAAAATGTTCAGGCAAAATAAGTCATGAGCTTTAATCGCTCGCAGTCTCCCCCATCAGCTCCAACCGGTGAAACAATCAGCGGTACGGTTGAACGCGTCACATTTCACAGCCCCGAAAGTGGTTTTTGTGTTTTGAAGGTCATAGTTCGCGGTCATAAAGATCTAGTCACAATAACAGGGACGGCAGCCTCAATATCGCCTGGTGAATATATTGACTGCCATGGAGATTGGTTCAATGACAAGTCTTATGGACTGCAGTTTAAATCCAATCGCCTTGCTGTAGTACAACCAAGCACCCTAGAAGGGATCGAAAAATATCTGGGCTCGGGCATGATCAAAGGCATCGGCCCGCATTTTGCAAAGAAGTTAGTGAAAGCTTTCGGTGTAGATGTATTTGAAATTATCGAAACCACCCCAGAGCGGATGCTTGAATTGCCCGGCATTGGCGCAAAACGCAAAGACCTGGTTGTAAGCTCATGGGGCGAACAAAAAATCATCAGAGAAATAATGGTTTTTCTGCAATCTTATGGTGTCGGTACATCTCGAGCCGTTCGAATTTACAAGACATACGGCGCTGACTCCATTGCCCGAGTTTCAGAAAATCCTTATCGCCTGGCTCTCGATATTCACGGCATCGGCTTTAAAACGGCCGACACCATCGCCCAGAAGCTGGGTATCCCGAAAGATTCTTTGATGCGCGCTCAAGCTGGTGTTCGTCACGTTTTGCAAGAATTATCAGGACAGGGACACTGCGCCAGTGAACGTAAAAAATTGATTGAGGCATCGTCTACTCTGCTTGAAATTTCAACCGAGTTAGCTGATACCGCCATTGGTGCAGAAAGCAAAGAAGGCAATATCGTCGAAGAATTGATTGAAGGTCAACAGCTCTTTTACCTCACCGGCTTGTATCGTGCAGAAGTAGGAGTGAAGACAAATCTGGTGCGACTGACTTTGGGTAAACTGAGCCGCCCCAAGATTGATTTCGAGAAAGCGGTGCCGTGGGTCGAGGAAAAAGCTGGTATTCAACTTTCACAATCTCAAAAAAACGCAGTTCAATTAGCCCTGTCCAGCAAATTACTGGTGATAACAGGTGGTCCAGGCGTTGGCAAAACCACGCTTGTGAACAGCATTTTGAAAATCATTGGGTCCAGAGAAGCTCAAATAATGCTTTGTGCGCCAACTGGTCGAGCCGCAAAAAGGCTTTCTGAATCGACGGCAATGGAAGCCAAAACAATTCACAGATTGCTCGAATTCGATCCTAAAGCTTTCGGGTTCAAACGGAATCGAGAAAATCCCTTGCAGACCGACTTAGTCGTTGTCGACGAGGCTTCGATGATTGACATTGTTTTGATGAATCAACTTCTTGCAGCCATACCAGACACAGCCGCTCTGTTGCTAGTTGGTGACGTGGACCAGTTGCCATCAGTGGGACCAGGCTCTGTGCTGGCCGACATTATTAATTCTGAAACCGTTCCGGTCGTACGCCTGACTGAAATATTTCGGCAGGCTGCTACTTCGAAAATCATCGTCAACGCTCACCGCATCAACAAAGGCGAAATGCCTTTACGTTCTGAGAAGCAAGAGGAGTTGACGGATTTTTATTTTGTTCAAGCCGAGTCACCAGAAGACATCAGTGACAAAGTCATGCAGATTGTCTGCGAACGCATTCCCAAGCGGTTTGGTTTAGATCCAATCAAAGATGTGCAAGTACTGACACCAATGAATCGAGGCGGATTGGGTAGTCGCTCTCTTAATGTCGAATTGCAAAAGCGGCTCAATAAAGATTCTGGTCCACAAACGACCAAATATGGCTGGAGTTATGGAAAGGGCGATAAAGTTCTGCAAATCATCAATAACTACGACAAAGAAGTTTTCAACGGCGATATAGGCACCATCAGCAGTATCGACATGGAAGAATCAGAATTGTTGATTGATTTTGATGGACGTGAAGTGCAGTATGACTTTAATGAACTCGATGAAATTTCGCTGGCTTATGCCACCTCAATTCATAAAGCGCAGGGCTCCGAATACGCGGCAGTCGTGATACCGCTTGGAATGCAACACTTCATGATGCTGGAGCGCAATTTGCTCTATACAGGAGTAACGCGCGGAAAAAAATTGGTCGTTATAGTCGGGCAGGCAAAAGCTCTCGCTCTTGCCGTTAAGAATAAAAAATCATCCGGGCGGGTGACAGCGCTGTCATATCGCTTAAAGCAGTTTTTCGCTATGGGCGCATGAGCATTGACTCCAAGTTCTAGTAATGAATATCCATAAGGATTGCCTAGGGGCAAAATTTTGACCGAGTTTGGAGTTTTAATTGCTTTTGACTTGCCCGAGAACTTGTGTCATCGCTGGTAGTGGTATCAATCTTTTCCTGAAGGCTAGCCAGTTCAACGCCAAACTGTAAATTTACTTTGAACGTAAGGCAAACCACCGTGTCACAGCATGCCGTCTTATAGCCATCCGCTCTCATTCTTATGGTCAGTCCATTCGCCTGTTGCTGCACACTTTAGGGCGTCAAAGACGCCATTCCACAAAAACTCAGATCTTTCATCAGATGATGATGCAGGCTACAGAAATCGAATCAGTCGCTTGCCCGTCTGGTTGCTCATCTCATTTCCTTTCCTTTCCTTTCCTACTCTTTTTCCATTTGCTTCTTGAAATCACTCAAACGGTCTCGCTTAGAAAGAGCATCGATCACAAAACTGTCCGCTATGTTCACGCTGGCACTATCTCCGGCGACTCCATTATTTTCGCTCTTGCCAGGGCGGATCTCCTGCGTATCGTCTTTGTGGATGATGGCCCGGCTGCCATCGCTGAACTCTATTGTCTTGGCTCCATCGAAGCTCACGCTGCCTTTGAATTGCTCTCATCGGTTTTGCCCGGTGGAACTAAAATTGTGCCCGTCAAGTTGAAATTCGCGGCCAGAGTCTGGGTCTTTTGCAGTAAGCTTCTGTCCGTCGGAACTGAGCTGTGTCTCTTCGTGCCCGTAGTCAGTAAAGAAACTATTAGTCACAGTTCCATCAGGTTGCATTTTTCGGAAACTGGTCGAACTGTTCTGTCCGGCTTCATCCACAAGGATCTCTCCATCTTTTCCGTCCGGCAGGACATCCAGAGTGGCTACTCCAGAGGACGCATCAGCGATTCTCGGGATTTATGTCGACTATTGCTTGAAGCCCATGACGTTTGAGCTGGAGCCACCGACTGTTGTCGAAATGGAGCGGCGCATTCGCGAAACATTGGTCAATTACCCGTGGCTTGTTGCAATTGAGCAGCACCAAATTCTTGGATACGCTTGCGCTTGCGCTTTCCGCACTCGGAAAGCGTGGAGGTGGTCAGTTGAAACATCTGTCTATGTCGCCCAGAATGCACATAGGCGCGGGATAGGGGCGGCGCTTTACGAACAACTCCTGTCCATACTCAAGGCTCAAGGTTTCGTTTCTGCAGTAGCAGTCATAACCCTGCCAAATCCGGCTAGTGTGCGAGTACATGAATGCTTTGGATTCGAGCAAGTTGGCGTGTTCAGGAATGTAGGTTACAAGTGTGACTCTTGGCACGATGTCGCCTTTTTCGAACTAGGGTTGAATTCACCAAATTCAGCACCAAAGGAACCAGACGTAATTGCCGACGTTGCCTTACGTTTGGGATTCAAGCGGTCCGGCATTGACAGGTGAACTTGCGTCGCCTTTCAATCAGTCGAATGTTTGCTTGCCGCCTTTTGATTGGCAGTCGGTAAGAAGCCGCCAACGCTAGACTTGTTGGTCGGTTTGCCAGCTTTCAAAGAAGAAAATGGCTGGATTTTACACGTGAATCGTTGCCGCACCCCAGGGGGTGAAATGAAATTTGTATTTGCAACAGCGTTGTTATTCATGTCTTCTGTAATGCCAGCTTTAAGCGACGAGGTGAGTGCCAAAGATCAAAGTTCCGTTCATCAATACCGACGGTAAATTAACGCTGGCGATATAGGCACCATTGGCAGTATCGATATGGAAAAGTCAGAATTGTTGATTGATTTTGATGGACGTGAAGTGCGTATGACTTTGATGAACTCGATGAAATTTCGCTGGCTTATGCCACCTCAATTCATAAAGCGCAGGGCTCCGAATATACGGCAGTTGTGATACCGCTTGCAATGCAACACAGCGGAGCATGGAACGGAAGTGGAAACTTGCAGGCGGGATTGTGAGCGATTGAATGGTAGAGGTCAGCTCGGGATCAGAGAGTTCAGCAGATTCCCGTACACCTGGTCGCCTCATCATTTACAATTGCTGCGGAAAAACAATGGTGGCAATAATTCAAATGGTTTATTGCTATATTCAATGTTACCTTCTGGTATATGCGGCAGCGCCACAGCTAGTGCCGTATATCTTCTTGCTATGTTTTGTCTGCCCACTAAATTTTCAATAAAATCAAAATTCCGTCCACAACAAGGTTGAAAGCCAGACTCCAAAAATCAATAGCGGACCGATTGTAACTCCAGCACCAGTCCGATTCCACAGGCTATAGCCACTTTGATTGCTCGACATAAACTCCTTTAGAACGGAACCTCCTTTCTGACAACGCGTTCGTTTCAACGGAAGATTTATTGACGGGGCTTGGGGGCGTTGAAATTGTGATAATCCAGGCACTTGGAAGCCAGCATCGCCTTTCTTCCAAGCAATTGGCGCGGTGCGCTGTGTCTACTATGCATAATCACCGCGCACAAAGTTCAATTCCTTTGAGAGAGAGTTATCGCTAAGGTAGCGCAGTTAAAGAA
>Ga0182030_10021589_pt1 | contig 12052 bp, 13 predicted proteins | sample 812S3MmetaG_FD_121299 | JGI IMG/M metagenome (GOLD analysis project Ga0182030, IMG submission 121299) | Permafrost microbial communities from Stordalen Mire, Sweden - 812S3M metaG (Illumina Assembly) | ecosystem: Environmental > Terrestrial > Soil > Wetlands > Permafrost | place: Sweden...
AGAATGACCGCGAGACGATGCGCATTCTATGGTCGTGGGTCACCGGAGAGCCAACGATCCGGGAGGTTGTCGAATGCGTCTGACGACTACCGGGGTCGCGCGCAACTTCGATACCAGCATCATCGGCACCATTACGACAGCGGACCTGCCGCACGATAAGCGAAGCAATAAAATTCGCTTTCTTGATCCGAGCGATGCGCCCACGGACGACGCTGTAGCAGGATACCGCGCTCTCCTTTGTCACGATGAATTAGCGCGCGATCCCGGCGTACCCTATGTTCACCGCCTCCGCGAATCCGACCATCTGAGAGACGGCGATATTGTTGTTCTGGAAGGGAGGGCTGGCGTTGTTCGCTCCCTTTATCGCCCCTACGAGTTACACCATCACCTCTTCGTCACCGAGCGCTGCAACAGCAATTGCCTCATGTGTTCGCAGCCACCGAAGGATAAGGACGACGTTGAGGCGCTCACCGAACGAAATCTCGAATTGATTGGTTTGATTGAACCGCATCCTCCGTACCTCACCATCACCGGCGGAGAACCCACGCTTCTCGGCGACCATCTTTTCAGACTGATTTCGCAGTTGAAAGTATCGATGCCGGAAACTGAACTGCACATGCTCACGAATGGGCGGACATTCGCCTGGCCCGAATATGCACGACGATTTGCCGAGCTTGAGCATCCGAAAATCAGTCTCGGCATCCCACTGTATGCGGACTCTGCCGGTGCGCACGACCATGTGGTGCAAGCGAAGGGTGCGTTCGATCAGACCGTTGCGGGTTTCCATCAGGCGGCTCGCAACGGCATCCGCTTGGAGGTCAGAGTGGTATTGCACAAACTGACGATCCCGCGCCTCGCCAAGCTCGTGGACTACATCTATCGGAATCTCACCTTTGTCGAGCATATTGCGCTGATGGGCCTCGAATACACCGGATACACTCCTCGCAATATCGAGGAATTGTGGATCGATCCCTACGACTATCAGGACGTGCTGGAAGAGGCCGTAGAGTATCTTGCCGTCAGAAACATGACGGTATCGATCTACAACCATCAGCTATGCGTGCTCAGGCCGTCCTTGTGGAGGTATGCGAAAAAATCCATATCGGATTGGAAGACGCTCTACCTCCCGGAGTGCGAAACGTGCAGCGCTCTCCCTGCCTGCGGCGGCCTGTTTCAATGGGCGGTAAAGAAGCACAGCGAGCATATCCACACCATCCCATACGAGAAAACGATCTAATTCGTGCGAGTGGCTGCCCTTCGACGAATAGATTGATCAGGGAAGAACCATGAGAATCTTAGACCAGATCAAGAGAAAGGCTCACTGGGTTTGGATCAACACCGATTCCATCGCGAAATGGGTTCAGATTGTTGCCGTATTTGTCGCTGCATATTGGGCCTATACGCGATTCAGTGCGGGCGAGAAACCAACGCTCGAAGAGCGAGTCGATGTCTCAACCACGCTTTCGGATGAACGGCCCGGACCATATCCTGATACATGCTACGTGTACTTCAACGTAAAGCTCAAAAATCAGGGTGTCACATCTTTCGAGACTGATGGCATCCACATCCAGGCATGGAGGTCGAATGTGGCGCAACCTTCGTCTGGTATTGCCACGTACATTGACCCTCGTGAGTTCGAGCAGGGGCAGAAAATTGTTGACATGGATGATGCGAAGCTTCTGAATATGCATTTCGCACCCGGCGAGAGTGCTGAACGAGTCTTTGCTTGGGCATTTCACAGTGAGCCACCGGGAATATATTTTTTCTCGATAGATATCGACTCGATAGCAGGACGCGATCACAAACGTATCCATACGGAGACGTGGAGCCAGAATATCTGTGTCGGAAAATAGTATCCGGTTACCTGGGCTCTCTTCATGGTGCCCTTGGTAGTTGCTGCACAACCTCTTCATATTGCGATTCATTAGAGCTATGCTGAAAGCGGCTTTCATATCACAGAGCATTCCCCCATGATTGACGACCCCGCTGAACAATTCAAAAAACAACTCGAAGATGCGTTAGGCAAAGGGAACGGCCCGAAGGCAGCTAGGTTTGCCTTGGCATGTCTTGGAGCAATTCCAGGAGTGGGCGGGGCGATTTCCGGGGCGGCAGCTTCATGGTCTGAGGAAGAGCAGGCGGAGTATAACCGCATCTTCGCCGCATGGCTAAAGCTCCAAGAGGACGAGATCAGAGAAATCGGCATCACGATCTTTGAGGTAATGGCACGCATCGATCAATCAAACGAAGAAATCCGTAAACGAATTGAAAGCCCGGAATATCTTCAATTGGTCAAGAAATGTTTTCGCGATTGGTCCGCAGCAGAAAGCGAAGAGAAGCGACGGCTAATAAGAAATCTACTGAGCAACGCAGCGGCAACAACAATATGTTCGGACGATGTCGTAAAAATGTTCATTGCTTGGATTGATATGTATTCAGAGGCTCATTTTGCCGTCATACGGCAAGTCTTCAAATCTCAGGGCGCGACCCGTCAGGAAATTTGGAATGCCATTCACGGAAAATCCGTTCGCGAGGATTCCGCAGACGCCGACCTGTTCAAACTCCTCATCCACGATCTCAGCACGGGCCACGTGATCCGCCAACATCGCCCAGTTGATTACTACGGAAATTTCATCAGGAGCACCCCAAAGAAGCAGACCGGAACTCCAAGTCGGGTATTAACCTCTGCATTTGATGACGACAAGCAATATGAATTGACTGAGCTGGGAAAGCAGTTTATCTCGTACACCATGAATGAAATCGTACCGCGCATAGGGGCCGCCGCCGCGCCGCCTCCTTCAGAGACCAAGTGAGGGACGCGGAAGCCTTAATTTAGCGGACACCCAGAGACCGCCGCAGATTCACGAGCATTCAGCGGGACGCAGGGACACGGCCTCCGATAGAAACTGCTGTACGGCATTCGCATCTACCTCGGATGCGAAATAGGCCAGCCCCAAGGCGGCGGCGTCGAAGTACTGCATCCGTCGATCTTCGGGCTTCCATATTTTTCTCTTCGGCGGCACATACCATCGGAGCGCGGGGTAGCATACGGAAAGCAGCTGAGCAATGTAGTGCTTTGTGGGCTTGCAGTGACCCCGGAATGTCTCATCAATCAGACGCTTTTCGATAGACACGACCGGGATGGATAGCTGCCTCGCTTTTGCGCGAATACTTATGATCGCTGCGTGTACCGCCGGGTTATCGCGTTTGCTCCCAGCAGGAACCTTTCGGAGAACAATGACATCCGACTGGAATTTCTTGACGAGTGTCTCGGCGCGGTCGGACTGAAAGCCGCGGCGCGTTGATCGGCCTACGCCAAAATCAATCAGATGCAGAGGACCATCCAATACGGCGTAGGCCAGTGTCTTCGAGCGAATGTCCAGAGATATTATTCGACGTGCAGTTGAATGATGATGCATGGATTAGAGGATAGAAGTTATGTCTGACGCGACGTGAGCCATTCGAGTTTGCGCGCGTTCCTAATTGCATACTTTCCACGTGCGTCTCGATCTTCGAGAGACTTCCTGAGATCGTTAATCCGTTCTTCGACTACAGACTCAACGGTGTCGCGGACACCGAAGAAGAGTTCGCTGATGGGCACGCGGAAAATAATTTCGTAGGCGAGCGCGGTGAGGAACGGTGGCAGCGAATTGAACCGTTCGTGGCGCGCGACAGCGCCCTCGCTAATGTATCCGATGAGCATGGCAAGTTCGCGTTGGGTGAGGCTGGCTTTGCGACGATGAACATATATGCGATTGGGTATGGGTTTGCTGTGTTTTGGCATGGATAGCAATAAAAATTGTTAAAGTACGACCTTTTTCCTTTTAGCTTAGCAAGTCGTATAGCAGCGCAATAGGATACACAAACCGGATTGGCGAGCCGGGTTTTGCCCGAAACATCCGCGATTCATCCCCACACTATTGACATCTTGTCCGCACTCCGTACTGTTAACGGAAATGTCCCCATCCAAGCCCTTCATTGCGCAGTACCCCGCTAGCCAAGTCTGGTTTTTGCATCTTTTCCTTCGCGATCAGTTCGGATACCGTAGCCAGGATGGATTTCACCGAAGCCGATCTACAGGAGTTCATCGCGATCTGGAAAGAAGAATTTCACGAGACGATATCGGCGGAAGACGCCAAGCGTTCTGCGGCATCGCTCCTGGAACTCTTTACATGGCTCGTATTGGGAGAGGAGGAAATGCCACCTATGTAACCCAATGAAATACTTCCTGTATTGCCGCAAATCAAGTGAGGATGAAGACCGACAGGTGCTCTCCATCGGCTCCCAACGGGAAGAAATGGAGCGTCTTTCAGTTGGTTGGCCGGACGTGGAGATTGTCGAGGTCTTTGAAGAATCATTCAGCGCCAAGGCTCCGGGTCGCCCCATATTCGATCAGATGATCAAAAGGATCGGGAAGGGAGATGCCGATGGGATCATTGCATGGCATCCGGATCGCCTTGCCCGCAATTCCATCGACGGAGGCCGCATCATTTACCTCTTGGACACAGGAGTGCTCAAAGACCTTCGATTCGCCACGTTCAGTTTCGAGAACAATTCCCAAGGCAAGTTCATGCTCTCGATCATCTTTGGGTATTCCAAGTACTACGTTGATTCGTTGAGCGAGAACGTCCGCCGGGGAAACCGGACGAAGATTCAGCAAGGGTGGCTTCCTAGCTGCGCCCCCATCGGTTACTTGAACGACAAAGAAACCAAAACCATCGTGATCGATCCTGAGCGCTTCCCTTTGGTGCGGCGATTGTGGGAGCACATGGCAACCGGCAGCTATACACCCCGGCGACTTTGGGAGATGGCAACGAAAGACTGGGGGCTCAGAACCCCAAAGCGAAAGCGAATTGGCGGGAAGCCAGTTTCTTTGAGCGCCGTCTATCGCATACTCTCGAACCCGTTCTATGCCGGCATCCTTGAGTTGGACGGAAAGACGTATCCGGGGAAGCATAAGCCCATGGTCACGATTGAGGACTTCGATCATGTCCAGAAGATTCTGAGGCGTCCAGGGCGGCCAAGAAAAACAGAACGATTCTCGTATACCGGCATGATTACCTGCGGCGAGTGCGGTTTCATGGTTACCGGCGAGGAGAAGATCAATCGTTGGGGTACGCACTACAGCTATTACCATTGCAGCAAACGGCGACTCGACCGTCATTGCAATCAAAAATATCTCTCGGTGGAGGAGATAGAAGCGCAGATTGTGGCATTTCTGGAAACCATCAGATTGCCAGATCCCTTCTACCGCTGGGTCATGCGCCGATTGGAACGTACGATCCAGCAAAAAGAGAAGGATCATGCGACCCAGAAGGATTCTCTGCTCCGTGTGCAGGCTACAGCCGCACGGGAGCTTCAAAATCTTACGAAGCTGCGCATCCGTGAATTACTGTCTGACGATGAATACCTGAAAGAGCGGAAAGAACTTGAACGTCAGCAATTGGGGGTCGTGCAGAAGCTTGATGTGCTCGAAAAAAGGGACTCCCGGTTCGCACCCTCACACAGCATCGTTTCATTCAATAACTGCTTGATAGATCGCTTTCAAAAAGGCACTTTGCAAAAAAAACGTATGATCCTCGCAACCGTCGGTTCGCACCTTGTGCTTACCGACAAAAAACTCAACATTGACGTGAAAAAACCGTTCCGTTGTTGGACTGAATCGGCCAACGTCTCTGACTTGCGGGCCTTCGTGAGGGATATTCGCACCCATTGCGATGAGGACAATGTTGAGTGTCAAGAGATGTTGCATAATATCCGGGAGATTATGGCTTCGGATGATGAGCAGGCATGAGTTTGAGATTGATTAGAAAAGGATGGGCCGCCCGTCCTTCCCGAGCACGGGGTTACCATCCGCAATCGAAGGAGATAGATTGCGTACCAGCCACCTTCGCTCCTCAGCAGCTAACACCCGTCGGACGGCCCACATTGCCATTCTAGGAATTGCACCTGGTCTTCATAGATACATCAACCCTGCACGGCGTGCGGGGTTTTCTCAGGCAAAGAAATAGAGGAGCGTCATGAAGACCGCTCCTCTATATATACGTTTGCTATCCCTCCAGGACTTTCTTGGCCTGTTGCAGCTTGGTCAGTTCCTTTTCCTCTTTGGCGAGGTCTTTGCGCATCTCGGCGACTTTCTCTTCCTGTTTGCCGATTTGCTCTAAGACGATTTCTACCGGGGTCTTCTTGATCCAGGCCTTGCGAGTAGAAGCCGGTGCGGGGGGAGGTGAGGCTGAGGCTACGGCTGCGGGTGAGGGTGACGCTGTTGATGCTTTGGACGTGGTCATAACTCCTCCTTTGTGGGTTATGGGTTGATTGTGAAGGTGCGGTACTCCTACGGAAGCAGGAGCAGGAAACTGCGCATGGTGGCGATCTGTCGCTCGATGCCATCGAGACCGCCAAGGGCAGCGCGGTGGCCTCCAGCGTCGAGGTCGTCCGCCACCGTCCCGAGCTGAGAGAGGAGTTTAGTGTTTATCGCCCTCGCCCGTTCGAGAATGTGCTGGCGGATCGCCTTATCGAGGTCATGGGATTGCTTGCTGGGTTCGGTCATTTGGTCATTCCTTCAATGCTGTTGGTAGTTCGTTGGTGGATTGAGGAAGGGCACAACCTTCCCCGTGGATACGTGGCGGACCGAGGGCGACACTGCGGGCAGCTTTGCCCTCGGCCTACAAGCGAAAAGGGTTGAATATGCAAGGCGTCTGCGCGATCTCAGAAAGCCAACTTGCGTCTCTCACGGCTCGTCGTCGCTGTGCTGCTTCCGCCTCCAGAGCGAGCGGAGCAGGTCCTGGAGCCAGTCCGGGAGCTTGCTATAGAGCAGCCAGAGGCCAACAAGGAATACGGCAGAGACGCCGAGCAGGTGGCGCAAGGGAGGCGTTTGCAGAAACGCGACGATGAGCGAAAGCGTTCCGTAGAGGAGCAGGAGGCCGAGCCCAAGACGTGCAAGGATGGCAAGCAATCGCCAACCCATCGGAATCCTCGCTTGCGGCGTAGACAATTCACGGCTGCCGCACCGCGAGCAGGCTTCCGCGCCCCGAGGGTTCGCATGTAAGCGGGGGCAGAGTTTCACGTCGTAGCTTCGTCCGCAGTGATTGCAGAAAAGCGGTTTACCCGGCGTAGCCCGACCGCATGAGTAGCAATATGTCATGGGGATTCGTCAAAAAGTGATTTGTGTATTTCCTCCGCAGGGCGCATCCATACGGGTGCAAAGAAGTTGTCCGTCACCGATGGGAGGGGCGCGAACCAGAAAATCTTGTGCGTGATCTCCCCAACCGCCTTCCGGATTGAATGAAGTTTCCGCTCTGAGTGCGTTATGACGAGCACCCGGAATCGCTCCCGCCCGAACGTCTGCCGGTATACCCCCGAAAGCGCGAGTTGGACATACCGCCTCGCCTTCTCCTTCCAGACGGTGCGCGATTCATGTCCAAGATCAATTTCGAGAAAGCACGCGGCGATACCGGCGGGAGTTCTGAATTCCACGTAGCCGTCAGGAATCAGATTGGTTCCTCGTATCACCGGTTCGTGGAAACTCTGCCACTGGTGGAAGAGTATGTGCGGGACCGGGATGGGGCGGAACTTGAGTGCGCAGTACAGCCCGTTGATCGTCAGTTGATGCTCGGTGAAGTAATCCGCAACGAGCATGGTTTCCTGCGGTCGCCGTGGGCCACGACACGGCACTCCGGCTGCGGTGGCTCCCTTCCGCGACAACGCATAAAGTGCTTTCCTAGCACCACTGAATCCGAGAAAGAAACGCCGGAGGAATCCCGCGCGGGTGAGGGCGAGCAGCCGTTTGTTGGCGCGCGTGATGGAACCAAAGCCCGCTGCGATCATCACCTGTTCCCGATCAGCGATGCGCATCACCGAAAGTTCCCGGAATAACTGGAGATCACGCGGCTGGAGAATGATCCTGCTATTCCCATTCATGCAATACGGCGTCGGTTGTTTTTGTGAACTCCGCGTGGCGCAGGGCAATCTCAGCCTCGACGACCGCACGGGGACGTGCGCGGTATGCGCGGGCACGGTTCAGGAGATCGACGGTATTGACCTTCGGATCTTCCACTATTGGCGTGCAGCCTTCGTACCAATGATCCGCTCCGCTTTTTACGACAAAATGCCGCTGCGGGAGATTCTTGAGCCGTTCCGCCAATGGCCTGCCACCATCAAGCGCCTGAGCGATTGTCGCGGCATCCACGGACGACAACTGGAAGAAAACATGGGTGCCGACCGAGAGAATCGCGGTACGCATACCCTCCGGGTATTGTCCTAGAAATTGGTTGGCGGAGACCACAGAGACTCCGAACTTGCGGGCTTCCGAGAGCACCGTTTCAAGGCCCGCGTCGTATGCTACGAAGTTCTGCACTTCGTCTACATAAATGGTGAAGAGCGTTCGTTTCATGCGGGAGAAGAGCGCATTCTTGCCAACGGTAAAGATGAGACTGCCCATCGTGATTGCCTGATCCCCCAGCTCGCCTTTCGGGAGGTCCACAATGATCCAATGCCCTTCATCCATCGCCTCCGTCACGGAGAACGTGGATTTCGTTTGCCCCACGATGTGACGGAAGCTGGGATCGGCGGTGAAGGCCGATGTTTTATTCAGGATCGGTTCCCGCATGGTCGCCTGCATCGGTTCGCTTGCGGTGTTGTAGCGTGACTCGAAGTACTGGCGCACTTCAGCGTTTGGCGTTTTCTTGAGACACTCAGCTCGGAATCCGGGATGCGTGAGTAGCGGTGCGAGTTCAAGGAGCGTTAGGCCGTTTGCGGAGAGCACGTACAAGGCATTGCGGAGCAGCTCGTCGGTGCGTGCGCCGAAGTGTTCCAACCCCCACCGCCGCTTCAATATCTGCGAGAACTCCGTGATCCTCACGAAACTTGTCTCGGCCTGTTCGAGCGGGTTGAGCCCTACGGAGAACTCCCGGTCGGCGGGCGCGATCACCACGAGCTTCTTATGCAGGTGCTCCTGGAGCTTCCACTCATGCGCAGCGATGGTCTGTAAGAGAAACGGTCTCGCATCGCCGTGCAGATCGAAATAGAGGAATCCGCGCCCCGCTGCGATATCCTGTTCGGCCATGTGGCGCAGGAGAAAGCTCTTGCCGCTTCCGGTTTTTCCGAGCACCGCAATGTGCATGGTGCGGCGCGTATGGCTGATGGCTACGCGCCGCTTGGTCACCGCCTCATCGGAAACGTGTTGCCCGAGCGTTACGCCCTGGCCCTCAGTCTTCGCGCTACGCCGTCCTTGCAGGCGGTTCCAGAGTGAAGCCATGAGTTGTTCGAGGTAGTGAAGCATTGGGGTGAAGAAATATAATTTCTGGGTATTCCGTCAGTAGTTCGTAATGATGAGTTCCTTGTAGCGGCGACCGGCATGTTTCTGTGCCGTGTAGTGAAATTCGATCTCCCGGATCGAGAACCCTTTGAAGAGTGCCCGGACTTCCGGCACGTCATTCAGCGATAGGAGGAACTTGCCCTTGAGCAACCTCAGCCGTTCAGCGAGCGTTGCGAAGTCTTCCGGCTTCAAGTTGTAGTTGTACAGCTCGCGGTCGTAATACGGAGGATCGAGGTAGAACAACGTCGTTGGCCGGTCGAAGCGCTTGAGTATCTCCTCATACGGTAGGGACTCAATCTGCACCCGCATCAATCGCTTGTGGGACTGCTCGATGACCTCAGGCAGGCGTTCAAGATTGAAGCTCGGCGGCTGGCTAACATTGATGCTGTAGTTCGGGTTGCGAACGAGCGCGGCGAAGCTGTTCTTGAGGAGGTACAGGTGTCGAGCGGCGCGCTGGACATCGGTGAGCGTCCTCGGATCGGTCGCTTTGAGAATCCCGAACCACTCCCGGCTCCGTACCATATACCGGAAATACCGGATGAGTTCTTCGTAGTGGTGTTGGCACACCCGGTAGAAGTTGACGAGTTCACCGTCGAGATCGTTCAGTACTTCAACCTTCGAGGGCTGCTTGTGAAAGAACACCTGAGCGCCCCCCGCGAATGCCTCCACGTATGTGGTGTGCTCTGGGAAGAGAGCAATGAGCTGATTCGCGATGGGGCGCTTACCGCCAATGTAGGATAACGGTCCATTCATGGACTGGCGGAGTGATGATTTATTACGCTTCGATTCGACCTTTATATTTATCGAAGCGTCAGGTCATCATATAGCCGGAGCAAAAGAAGGATAGATGCAAGAACCAGTCGGTCGCTGCCGGGTTTCAGGCTTTTGACATTTTGTTAGTTGCGTGGGAGAATCCGCAACAACAGCAAATGTCGTGGCCGCTACGCAGAGAAAGCCTCCAACCATGGCCCCAAAGACCAACAAACTCATCGTCTATCTCATCAAGCCTCAGTACACCAAGCCCGAGGAAATTGTCGAATCTTCTCAAGACAGCATAGAAGTTGACCTGGTTGGTCGTTTCTATTTTGAAGACTCGGGGGTGTCCACGCCTGCGTGGGTCAAAGATTTTTTCGGTTCAACCCTCCTCAAGGACGTGAAACTGTTCTCGGCGAGCGCGAGAGGGGTGCTTCTCGTTCCCGTCGAACACAAGGGCAATACCGTGAACTTTGCGGTTTCGTTTGGCCTCGGAAGACACCTGTTGCGCCCCGGTGTTATTGAAGATCGTTTTGGACTGAAGGTCGTCCTGAATTCCGTCAACCCCGAGAGCCTGAGAAGCATCGATAAGACTACCCTTGGCTCCGTACCGAAGCATTCCAAAGAGCAGATCGGGAAGGACAGCATCGCCGGGGACTTTGGGATCGATATCGAACAGGATCTGGTTTCCTCGGTAACCGGCAAGTCGCGCCATCAACAGCAATTGGGCAAGACGATCAGCGGCAAAGACTCCTTGAGCGTGTCTACGAAGGTGGATGTGGGCAACATCAAGGATTTGCTGCGATTCTGCTATGAGCAATATTTGAGTACGGAATACAAAAAGGACTTCGAGTGGATCGATCAGATTTCTGACGTTCGCGACCAACTGAAGATCGATACCCTCAACGCCTTATTGCTCGCGAAGCTCAGTGACAAGGAGTTCGCCAAAATATGGATGGCGGTTCCGGAAGTGGTGGATTGGGTCGATATCAAAGGGTTCCGCTATCTGCGCCGCAAGGAAGCCGATCTGGTCGATGACCTTGATATCAAGGATTTTCTGGAGGCGCTGAAGGACAAGCCGCTGAATCTCGATCTCCTGAAGCAATCGCATGTTTTTGTCGTGTCCTCCAAAACGGATGAGGTTGATGATGCGTGGACCGCATTTCAATGCATGTATGCCGAGATTGAACACAACGGCCTCGTGTACATCCTGAACAACGGGAAATGGTATGAGATCGTCAAGGATTTTGCCCAGCAGATCAACACCTCGTTCGCGCAAATGGAGGAGTCAGAAGTCGGCCTCGTGCAATACTCCCACTCGAATGAGAACGAGTACAACAAGGCTGCGGCGGAAGCCCTACCGGGCTCCTGCTGCATGGATCGCGAGCTTATCTACCACGGTGGCGGGCACAGCAGTATCGAATTCTGTGACATCTATGAACCAGACGCGAAGCGCTTGATCCACGTCAAGCAGTACGGCGGATCGAGCCACCTCAGCCACTTATTCTCACAGGGGGCGGTCGCAGGCGAGCTTTTTGTCGCCGATCAGGCGTTCCGCCAGAAGCTTAATCAAAAGCTGCCCGCCGGTCACAGACTCGCGGATCATAAAGAGCGGCCTAACGCCACCGCTTACGAGATTGTGTACGGAATTATCAGTGACTCCCAAAAGCCGCTCGATATACCGTTTTTCAGTAAGGTGAGTCTCAAGAATGCGAAGCGCCGCCTCGAAGGGTATGGCTACCACAAAGTGACAATCAAGAAGATTCAACAAATAGAACCTGCGACTGAACCCACGATTGAGGTAGGCATCGGGGGGAACAGAAAAAGGTTCCGACGAGCTTCCTAATCTGGATGATACCGATGCCTAGCAGCCCGTGGTGCAAGTGCTGATTCGTAGGTCGAAAGTATTCGAGTATTCACAGGGTGTGTTTGTAGAATCGGCGCATGGCGATGGGGACGCGCAGGCAACGGGAGAAGCAAGAGGAT
>Ga0182030_10021590_pt1 | contig 12052 bp, 8 predicted proteins | sample 812S3MmetaG_FD_121299 | JGI IMG/M metagenome (GOLD analysis project Ga0182030, IMG submission 121299) | Permafrost microbial communities from Stordalen Mire, Sweden - 812S3M metaG (Illumina Assembly) | ecosystem: Environmental > Terrestrial > Soil > Wetlands > Permafrost | place: Sweden...
CATGCAGAACCTGCAGCCAATACAACGATCACTGTCGATCAATACTATTCCGTCCTGTCTTTTGAAGGTTGCATCAACCGGGCAAACTTTTACACAAGGTGGCTCATCGCAATGCATGCAGGTTGTTGGCTGCCAATAAGGAGCAGTGTGCTCTCCTTCCTCCATCGGATAAACTTTTAACCAGTTGAGGTCTGAGTGAATATGGTGCATATGGTTGCAGGCTGCCTGGCACTTTCTCAGATTTTTACACCTTGAAAGGTCGATGACCATTACAAACTTCTTGCCGGGTATTCCCATCCTTGCCTCACTGTTTGAAACTGGCGGCATTTCGGGAACAGGTTTTAGAAAAGCTTTGTCAACTTCAATTATCTCCCCGTCCACGGATAAAAGCTTTACTTTTTCACCAGTTGCTTTTGTGCCTTCTTCAGCGCCTAATTCAAATGGGCTCTTCTTTGAGGAACATCCCGAGAGAACCAGTCCGGTCGTTAATAAAGAGGCAAGAAACTCTTTCCGCGAAGTGTTATTTGTGTCCATTACTATATTTTGAAAATAGAATTATTTGAGTTTTTATTTTTCACCCAATTCTGAAGTTCCTTTACAGAAATCTTCCTTTTATTTACTGCCAGGAGTGAGGCGTCAATTTCTACAAGCAGCCCATCCTGGGTAAGCATCTTTACTGTTTTTGGCGCCCTTTTTTTGGATGGCCTGAATGCTGCTCCGGCCATAGTAAAGACAGATAATATTCCTAACCATCCTACAAGCTTTCTCCGAGATACTTTTTGATTTTCGATTTGCATAATAAACCTGGATTTGCACTATATTGAATGATAAGCTTATACTCCTAATTGCGTATGCTTAATTGAAATTTTAAAAAAAATTCCGGACTGATATTCCAAAACCACAAATTTTCTCAGCCCGGAATTACTCACCTGAACCTAATAATTCAGTCTCCTGAATTATTTCTTTAATGTCCTTACATAATTTACCACATCCCACATATCATTGGCTTCCGGCATTTTCTTTTTAAAGCTGGGCATATCGTCCCGGCCTTCTGATACCTTGAAGAAGATAGAACCATCAGACTGAGACTGGAACGTTGATTTCGAAAAATCCCCTGGTTCCGTTTTCAGTTCTGATGCTTTTGTACCATCTCCCATACCAGTTTTTCCGTGGCATGACTGGCAATGTTTTGCAAACAAGGCTTTCCCGTTACTAATTGACTCTGCGCCGCTCTGAGGATTTGCTTTTGAAACCGCAGCGGCAGGTGCGTTCCATGGCTTTTTGCCATCGGGCTTGAATGCAAAACACATTACAGATAGGCCCAGAACTGCACTCAAAAAAATTGTTTTTTTCATTGTTTTTGTTTTTGGTTAAACTTTTTAATTGCGATTTGAAGACTAATAACTGGTAGTACTTTTGAAAATTATCAAGGTGGTAATGCAAATTTTTAAAAAATTTTGTTCTGTCTCTTCATTCTTTTGGTGGTTTTGTAAAGAGCTTTTTAGTTTTATTAATGACATAAAAGTAGACATCAAAAGCTATTTATTTTATGACGTTGGGCACCCTTTTTAATGATTATAATCATCTTATAAACCCATATTTCATCACCTGTTCACGCAACTCTTTAGATCAACGCAAACCCTTTTGTCAAATTGCATCCCGGTACAAATTATTTTCTAAAAAAACTTTCAAAATACAAGCCCCGCTTATGAAACGAGGCTTGTATTTGTAACCGAATTCAAACTTCATCAATTTATCATTGCCTTAAGGTTTTTTGTCGACCCGTTGTTATCCTGCAGTAATAACAGGTACACTCCCGGAGCAACGCTTATATTCAATTTGCTGGTACCTCCTTTAAATTCAAGTGGTCCTGAATATATAGTTTTACCTACATAATTAATTACTGAAACCTGGATAATACCATCCGTTGCCTGACTCTGCGCTATGGTGATTTTACCGTTGCTAGGGTTAGGATACAAAGTATATACCTGGTTTTCGAGTTCATTACCAACCAGTTCCGGACCAGCTTTGTGCCCGCATGCATTTACATAAATCTGCTGAATGACATTGCAACCACCGGATATCGTATAGGTAATTGTATCATTTCCGGCATTTACCCCATAAATCATTCCAACTGAGCTGGCAGTAGCAATAGTTGTATTAGTACTGGTCCATGTACCGCCGCTCGTTGCATCGGTCAATGTCATACTATCTGTCTTACATACGGAGTAGGACCCTAAAATAGGTGCGACATAGTTCACTGTATCTAATTCTGTAACTGCCGCACATCCTGGCGTAGTGTAAGACATGCTAACAATACCACTGGCAATACCTGTAACGGTAGAGCCACTTACCTGTGCAATGGCAGGGTTACTGCTTGTCCATACCCCACCCGATTTGCTTGCAGTCAATGTAATTTGACTTCCGCCACACACCGATGTCGGACCTCCAACTCCAGAGGCATTTCCTCCAACCGCAACACTGGCAGTAGCCACACAACCCGTACTTAGCGTGTAAGAAATAGTAGTTGATCCGAATGCTACTCCTGTAACGACACCTGCTGAACTAACAGTCGCCTTGCTGGTAGCTGAACTGCTCCATGTGCCGCCTGCTGATGTATCGGACAATGTAGTCGTTGCAGCATTTTCACACACCGAAAGTGTTCCAGTTATAGCTCCGGGCAATGGATTAACGGTAATTGTAAGAGGTGTAGGATAACAACCCGTAAGTGTGTAACTGATATTTGCATTTCCGGGAGCAAGTCCAACCACTGTACCATATGAGTTAACATAGGCAATGGTGCTGTTACTACTGCTCCAATAGCCACCTGAAGTAGCATCTGTTAAAGCGGCAGATCCTCCGGCACATATAGCTGACGTACCTCCTCCAATAGACGCCGGCGTAACCGAGCCAACGTTCACAGACAAGAATTGCCTGCATCCGCCGGACGCAACTGCATAAGTAACAATCACTGACCCAGACGCTACTCCACCAATAACGCCAGAACCGGAACCAATGGTAGCAACCGTGGTTATACTGCTACTCCAAGTGCCACCTGTTGTCGCTTCAGCCAGGGTAGTTGTGCTACCCGCGCATACTGCTGTGTTTCCGGTAATCCCCGGCATCGCATTAACTGCAACCGTTGCAGTTTGGCTTGTATAGCAGCCGTTAAGTGTGTAAGTAATAGTTGCTGTGCCTGTTGCTATACCGGTTATCACTCCTGAAGAAACTGCCGCTATTGCGCCATTGCTTATAGTCCAGGTACCACCGCTAGTACTTACCGTCATCGCTGTACTACCCGTACCGTTAGCACATACTGTTATGGGACTTGAAGTTATTGTCGGATTGACACTGCCGACAGCAAAATCCTTTGTTACATAGCAACTGCCAACAGAGTAGGTAATCGTTGCAGCACCACTAGCGACTCCAGTAATAACTCCAAGGATAGAATCGATAGTTGCAACGGAAGAATTAGTGCTTGTCCATTTTCCACCAGTAAGAGAATCAGATAAAGATGTTGTGCTTCCTAAACATACTGCCGCCGCGCCTCCAATAGTATAGGGCATCCCGCTAATCGTTTGAGGCTGAAAGGTCTCACATCCACCGGGCATAGTATAAGTAATGGTAACACGACCAATAGTTATTCCGCTCACAACACCTGATGAACTAACAACTGCCTTGTGAGTATCGCTGCTGGTCCAGGCTCCTCCTGTCGTCGCATCAGTGAGTGCAGTTGTAGCAGCGTTGCATAGTGTATAAGCACCAGTGATTAAAGCTGGTTGTGTATGTACAGCGAAAACAGTAGTTTTGAAACATCCATTCGATGTCAATGTATAAGTGATTACCGTTGTTCCTGCAGATACCCCCAATACAGCCGCTGATGTCCCCGTAGCAGACCCAGAGAACGATGCCACCAAGGGGTTTCCGCTGGTCCAGTTGCCTGCTCCGCCCCCACTGGTTTGTAAAGATGTGAGTCCGGTACATACCACCGGCACACCTGTAATGGACGTAGCACTATTCGCAGTTACAGTAACTGTTTTGTTCACAGCACATCCACCCATAGAATAATAAATCGTATCTGTTCCCGCTGTAACACCTGTTATGTTAACAGTCGTAGAACCAGGTCCAGTAGCTGTACCGATGATAGAAGCAAAAGGATTGCTTGCACTCCAGCTACCTCCTGTTGTTGTGTTTGTTAATGTAGTCGTAGACAATCCAACACAAACAGTATTGTTGCCGGTAATTGCCGGTAAAGGGGCGCCAACTGTTACATTTGCGGTCTTTGTACATCCATTTATTGTGTAAGAGATCGCAACTCCCCCGCTTCCAACGCCCGTAACAACACCCGTTGAAGAACCAACAGTAGCAATAGTAGCATTAGCGCTGGTCCAAATACCTGCTGAAGTAGTGTCTGTCAATGTAGTAGCGGATCCTACACAGGTACTGAAATGGCCACTGATCAACCCCGGAGCATACGCTACAGTTATTGGCTGATAGACATAGCAAGAAAATCCAGCGAAATATGTCATTGTATACTTTATGGTATCTAACCCAGGTAAAGCAGCAGTTACTATCCCAGTTGAAGCCACACTAGCTTTAGTTGTCTGTGTACTCGTCCATACACCGCCAGATGTGCCATCTGCCAGGTATAAATAGGTTAGCGGAGCTATGCAGGCATTAGTACCCCCACTAATCGGAACCGGACCATAAACTGTGTCAGTTGCCGTCACAAAACAACCAGTAGCAGGAGTAGTATAAGTGATAACCGTAACGCCCTGGGATATAGCAGAAACAATACCTGCAGAAGGGTCAATAGTTGCCACGGTTGGTCTATTACTGCTCCATGTACCACCACTGGTGGCATCAGTCAAGGTGCTGGTGGGGCTACTGTTAGCTGCGCATTCTCTTTTTGCACCGCCAATAGCAAGTGGCAACGCATTTACTACTACTTGCTGCATAACCGAGCAACCTAATCGTGTAAAATATATTGTATCGGTTCCTGCGGCGATCCCTGCTACTAATCCATAAGCATTTACCGTTGCAATTCCAGTATTACCAGAACTCCACGTGCCACCCGGTGTTAAATCAATGAAACTTGTTGTGGCACCCTGGCATAAAGTACTTACGCCGCTAATGGCGCCAACTACAGTAGACGGGTTTACAACGACTGTTATGGTCTTACTGCATCCGGCAACACTATAAGTAATAATGGGCGAACCCGCAGATACGCCAGTTACAATACTCCCCGACATGGTGGCCAGAGCAGTATTATTTATGCTCCAGGCACCTCCTGATGTTGTGTCTGATAAAGCATCAGTTTGGCCAATACATACGTTAGTGCTGCCGGTAATAGGCCCAATGTTATTAGTGTTTACGGTTACTACCTGGGTTACAGAACACCCACCTTTACTATAGCTGATGGTCACAGATCCCGGACTAATACCTGTTACGGTTCCGGCTGCATTGACAATTGCAATTGCTGTATTACTGCTGCTCCATGTTCCTAATGGCGTAACATCGATCAACGACGCGATGTTCCCAACACATACACTACTGGCACCAGTGATTGATGCAATACCAGTAGGTGCTGTCACTGTTAATGGCTTTGTATTGTAACACCCCGCTGCATTATACGTGATAGTAACCGCCCCGGCAACTATGCCTGTTATTGTACCTGTTGACGCATTTATTGATGCGAGAGCCGTATTACTGCTGGTCCATATACCTGCTGCAGTTGTATCAGTTGCTGTTATCGCACCGCCAACACATACTGCCAAAACACCTGTTCCACCAATCGCACCAATATTATTTGCCCCTACTGTTACAGTTTGAGTTACATAGCATGCTCCTGTCCGGCCAAATGTAATAGTTACTACTCCAGCTGAAATGCCCTTTACTTCGCCCGTAGGCAAAACCGTTGCTAGTGAAGTATTGCTGCTACCCCATATACCTGTAGCTGTGGTATCAGTCAAAAATATACTATTGCCAACGCATACTGTACTTGCCCCGGTTATAGGATAAGTTACCGTTAACGCTGTACTAATAGACATTGAACCCGTAGTATAACTTATAAACGTTACCCCGCCGTACACACCGTAAACCTGCCCTGTTGATGGGTTAACCGTTGCAACTAGAGTATTAGCACTGGACCATACACCCCCTGTAGTAGCGTTATTTAAAATGGTAGAGGTACCCACACAAATTGTAGTTCCGCCGGTTATTACAGGTAACATTGGTGTGCTGGAAACAGGCGCACCCCCTCCGATGGTAGTTGATGAGCCGGATCCGGCAGGGTTGAAGAAGTGAATCTGTGCACTCACTATCTGGCAGCCAATTAGCAGTAAAACACTCAGTAAAATACTCTTGATTCCAGGCGGTAATACCCGTTGGCAATAGCCCTTCCCAAAGGAAGAGAGTAATTGTGATGATCTTAAATTTCTATCTGTCATGATCGTTGTTTTTTGTAATTAAAAAACTAAAGTCCTGGTGTTGTTCTATAATTTGTGACAAGTAAAACACAGTGCACTGCCAACATTACTCTTTATTAGTAAATGAGTAACGCCCGCACCATTGTGGGCATCATGACATGAAATACATTGTACTTTGCCGTTTTCAAGCATATCGCCGTCAATCGTTCCACTGTGTACACCTGAAGGAGTAGTTGTTGGATCCCATATCTTATGGTCAGTGGTAGATAACGCCTGGTTATACGTAAATGATATAGGGTGTGTTGTACTTAGATCAGTACCTAAATTGGCAGCACCGCCGTCAAAATTTGCCATAGTGGTAGTACCGGTAGTATACGTGCGGAAATTAGCAAGAGCCACTGTACCGTCATGGCAGCTTAAACACAATTTAGAGCTTCCGTCGGGACTACCTATGGTTGCGGCACCTTCTCTCCAGAAATTATAGCCCTGAGAGTAAATGGTGTAGTTTGCTGTTGATAAACTATGATCCCACAGTGGGCCAAATGGGCCCGCATTGTCCTGTGTCCATGAACTCAGGCCATTGGTATTGTGTGGTGCATGGCAAGGGCGACATATCTGCCCCTGTAATTGTGCAGTTATCGGGCTGCTAAAATTCCATGTATTGTTAGTTAACGAAAAATCGTGTTTGGAACCTACAATAGTTCCCGTTTGCCCATAACATAACGGTGTAAGACCCAAGACAGTGGAACATACGATAAAAAATGATTTGAATCTCATAATTAATTATTTTATTAGTTGAAGAATTTTATACCTGTCCTCTAGTTGAGTTATTTGTTATGACATGTTAAACAAAGAGCGCTGCCTGCATTGCTGATCTTTCCGAACCTGTATATTGTCTGGTCATGCACTTCGTGACATGATGGGCATTGTACCTTTCCATTCACATCCAACAGGTCAGTGGCTATGGTGCCACCCAGGCTTGTAGAAGCTGTTGAGGGATCTTTAAGGGTGCCATCCAAAGTGGCCAACGCCGTATTGTATACAAAGGAAATAGGATGGTCATTTGTCAGGTCCGTGCCTATCCTATCATTCGTCGTCAGGGGCATCGGAACTGGAGTTGTACCTTGAAGCTTGCCACCAAACTGGTTGATAGCTGATACCCCATCATGGCAACTTAGACAAAGCTTGGATGCTCCGTCCGGCTGTGTAATTGATGCTATCCCCTGAAATTTATAGCCGATGTAAGTAGAAAAGATCTGCGATGTAGTGTTGTGATTCCACAATGGAACTGCAGTCGCGTCCGTTCCGTGTGGTGCGTGGCACACAATGCAAAGCTCCCCAGTGGTGTTATACTGAGTCTTGGACGTAAAATCGTGTGAGGAACCTCTGATGTTTTGCCCTTTGCTTAGCGGTGAAAGCCCCAGAAGTATTGAGCTTAGCAAAACTAATTTTGTGAGTTTCATAATATGTATTGTTTTAAATTGTTAAGAATTAATCAATAACACAAAAGTAGATTGGAGAAGAGCAGTGACCAATGATGTTTATCAGCCCGATTTATGCGTTTTCGCAAACTTTTTTGAAAACCACTTACAATATAGATTTCATTAGTGTTATAGCCTGCTAGATTGTGACAAATCCAAAATATTTATGGAAATAATACACCGGAAACATTAAGATAACATTCTAGAAACCTGAGCCTGTGCTCAGATGCTCATGATACACGCCCCCTGTTCCTGAGGCGTTTTGGTGACATACAAAATAACATTTCCTGTTAGGTATGTCTATCATTTTTCCATTGACTAGATTGGGCCTTATTACTGTTGTGTCAAAGTTCAATAACCGCTCAAATGCTGATGCCATACTCCCTCCGTTTGTACCCAATGTGCCATCATAACCATGTGGGTCGTGGCAGGTGTTGCAGCCGGTATATTTCATAAAATGTCCTCCGGAAATATTGGTATGAATAGTCGTTACGGTGGACACATTGTGACATTGAAAACACAATGGCCAGTGCATAGCCAGGTCCGTCGCATTCCAGCTGGAGCCAAGCATTGGAAACCTTGCTGTGTCATAAGCGTATTTAAGAATTGCGAGGTTGTTTGATCCGTGTGGGCCTGCCGGGGCTCCTGCTCCGTCGCTGCCGTGACAATCGCTGCAATAAATTTTGCTCGAAACTGTAAATGGCCCCGTCAGGCTCGAAACCAGGCTGTTTTGTCCGGGCGCTTCCACGGGATGATACGATACATTAGTGGTAGCAAAATTCAGGCGCATATTGCCCACACCCCGATACCGCTGCGTATAAGGTGCCGTCGCAGGATTGTCGGAATGACACCGAAAACAAATTTGGTATTCAAACAGGGCAGGGTTTACAGCACTGCCATTCACATCTACTCCTTTCGCACCTGCAATAAATCCATTTACATTCGGTGCGGTCGCAGTAGTATTGTTCACTGCATGCGGATTATGGCAATCTTCGCACTCTACATGTTTTGTTGTTACCAGATTGGGCTCTTTCTCATCATGAATACCGGTATATCCATAAACATTGTGCTTGTAACTTTTTGTAAGCTGTGCTTGTATATTTTTAGATGCTACGTTACCATTATGGCAATTAAGGCAATTATCCTCTTCATTCGGGTAATTCATTATCCTTGTCGATCCTCCAGCCGTATGCGGTGCATGACAATTCTCGCAGGCATTGTCTGCAACAGTAGTGTAAGTTGTATGAAACCAGGGGTTAGTACCAGACCCGTTCCATGTCTTGTTTGACGTACTATGGCTGCTGCTGCTCCAGTAATTTTTATCGTGGCAGCTATAGCATAAAGCAGAACCCTGGGTCGTTGCAACCAGGAAATTAGGATAAGTATTGTCATGTGCGTCATGACAGGAAGTGCATTGCATTTTACTATTCTTATCGAGCGAAACTGGGGCCGTTATGGCAGCAGGCTGCTTTAGTTGTCCGTTGGCTGCAACAAGTGTCGGATCGTAAACAAAAGAAATTGGATGGTCGTCTGATAAGTTTGTACCAAGGTTGGTCTTCCCTGAAGGCAACGTTGTAAGACCTCCAAAACTGATTGTAGCTGATGAACTTACTACACTACCCAGCGCTATAGTCCCGTCATGGCATGAGAGGCACATAATGGATGTGCCATCCGGCTGCCCAACATTTGCATTTAACGTTGAGCTGGTATAAAGCGTATAAGTGGTTCCGGGATCTTTTTTATTCCACAATGGGCCCGTAGTTCTTGCATTATGAGGCGTGTGACAAAATATACAAACTTCAGTCTCACTGGTAGCCTTTATAGTTCCCGGCCCAGTAGCTGATAAATTATGTTTCGAATTAACTATAGATTGAGCACCGGCCGTTATGGGCAAGCTCAATAATGAAATCGCAATAATAATCTTCAATGAGTTATTCATTTTAACTTCCGTTAATTAGCTGGAATATCTGTACCCTTGAATTATAACTGTCAGCTACATAGATATAATTTTTACTGTCGATATAGATGCCAGATGGCATCCAGAATTCTTCCTTTCCATGCCCCTGTTTACCAAAACTATAGAGGAAATTCCCCGCTCTGTCAAAGATCTGAACCACGTGAAACAAAGCATCTGCCACATAAATATTCCCATACGAGTCTGTCGCAATTCCTTTTGGCCTTGCAAAAAAACCCGTTGCATCGCCAGCTTCTCCAAATGCTGATATAAACACTCCATTCTTATCAAATATCTGTACCCTGAAATTCATTGCATCAACTATGAAAACCTGCCCTGAATTATCAATCCATATCGACGTAGGAAAATTAAATTGCCCATTTGCGTCGCCGCGGCCTCCTATTGTTCTTTTCAGTTCTCCATTTCTACTTAATACAGCTATCCTGTGAGCATTAGTCTCCACTACCCATATCTCATCTGTTGTAATTGAATAAGCAATACCGGTCGGCTGTTGTAATTGCAGAGTGTCATTTAGTATGGATAGTTTCTTCTCACCTTCTTTCAGCACAAAAACCTTGTTTAACCGCGAATCAGTAAATAATATATTCCCACCGGGCATGCTGCATACCCCTATCAGCGATGTGAAATAGTTTTCCTTTTTCTTTATAGACCTGGGTACTTCCGCTTTATTTTTCTGAACCTGGAAAACCAGTTCATCCCCCTGGTCCAAAACCCAAAAGTTAGCAGGGTCTCCGGCAAGTATGCCAACTGGCCTGGTCAAAACATCTCCTTTATTTTTCTGTATAAGAAAGTCGAAAATCCTGCGGAAAGTACTGTGCTTCACCCCTGTGATTTTAAGTGCCGGATACTGGCTAACCCACGAAATATATGGGTGATCGCTTTCTGTATTCCCTGTCGCAGCAGTCTGTGAATTACTATTAGAAACTAACAGTATATACGTTAATGTAACTATAAACAACGGGAATTGTGATCGTAATATCATTATAGCACTTCTATTGTTTTACCCTAATAAAGTATTTCAAATAGCAGCTACATCAATGCAGCCGAAATTCATAATATGTCTAAACAGGGCAAAACTATTGATGTTAACAGTGAGTTTTAATGATCTTAATCATATTAAATAATGACGAGGCTCATAGATTATATTTTAAGTTCAGAATAATATTGCGTCCTGATTAGGTCATTTTTAAAATTAAAACTTCACATATGTCAAATAACATTTTTAAATTTCTATTCACAGGAATAATACTTACATTTTCTGCGTGCCGTTCGGGTCAGGAATCGCCTGTAACAAATACACAGTCTTCAAATTTTCATAAGATTGTCGTGGAAGAGGTCTTGCAGGCAACTGAGTACACGTATTTGCGTGTTAGTGAAAACAGTAAAAACATTTGGGTGGCGGTGCCAACTATGGCTGCTAAAACAGGCGATACCTATTACTATGAGGGTGGTATTGAAATGAAAAAATTCGAAAGCAAAGAACTGAACAAGGTGTTTGAATCAATCATTTTGCTTGAAAAATTAAATACAGAACCAAAAAGTTCACCAGTTACCGCAACAGATAAACCTTACCCAAGCACTGCCGTTGATAACCCGAGTCTGATAGCCCATGATGGCGCTGCCGGCGAAAACTATAAAAGGAAGGCCACACCTCCTGAGAAAAAAGAAGTAGCAGTAACAGTCGCAAAAGGTGGTATATCTATTTCAGAGCTATATGCAAAGAAAGATAATTACTCAGGCAAAACGGTTAAGATAAAAGGACAGGTGACTAAATACACACCCGCTGTAATGAATAAAAACTGGATTCATATACAGGACGGAACAGATGATAATGGTAAATTTGACCTCGCCATTACCTCTGAAAGCGAAGTGAAAGTGGGAGATATAGTAACGTTTGAGGGGAAAGTAGCGCTGAATAAAGACTTAGGTTATGGCTACTTTTTTGAAGTTATTATGGAAGATGCAGTTTTAAAATAGCCTTTTATTATATCAAAATATAGTCTAATAAATTATTATCTGTTCAATAATTTCTTTTTCCAATTCTAATTCAAATTTCAGCTTAGGTATTTTATCACTGCTGTCCAACCTTAACTATAACAATTTCAATTGGTTATGGAGGTTGTCATTTTGGTTTTGCAGATCAAGTTGCTGAAAGGCTTGCCTGATGG
>Ga0182030_10021591_pt1 | contig 12051 bp, 12 predicted proteins | sample 812S3MmetaG_FD_121299 | JGI IMG/M metagenome (GOLD analysis project Ga0182030, IMG submission 121299) | Permafrost microbial communities from Stordalen Mire, Sweden - 812S3M metaG (Illumina Assembly) | ecosystem: Environmental > Terrestrial > Soil > Wetlands > Permafrost | place: Sweden...
AACCTGTTTTTCACTGCTAATATATAGAAGAGCGCCCTATAACCTGTATTTGTGTATAAAAATATCAACCCGCGATCTTTCAAATTTTGTGCGATATGCATAGAGGCCAGGTATAATTTATGTTTGCCAAAAATTTAATATAGTATCTATATATTTATACCACTTATCAAATATGTTACTTCTCAAATGAGGGGATTATTAAAATTTAAAGAAATGTTTATTACTTTGTGAAGGACTCAGACAGGGTCCGTATTAATGACAATGAAATGAAAGGCTGGGCTTGTATTTTTATATTGATATTGGGTTTTGGTATAGTTGGTTATAGCCAGAATAATCAGAATGCTATACTTTTTCCAGCCACACCCAATCCTGCAGATGACCACTGCCTGGTCAGGATGTACCTGCCAGATTCGGACCCCAAGGCCGAACTGAGACTGCTCAATAAAGATAATACCATAGTCAAGACAATAGATATAAGCAATCTGAAAGGGATACAAAGCACTCCAGTCATCCTTTCTGACATCGCCAGAGGCAAATACGTATGTCAACTGGTGTACAAAGGAGTCGTTACCCAGAGCATTGTAATATTTCACTCGACCTCTGATATCGAGCCACACCCTTTTGATTCGATCACTATATACCACAAACTACAGGAGATCGATCTCAGGGAGAGAGCGCTCGATGTCAATATCGGCACCCTCATAGACTATGACTCCTATCTGGACTCGATGTACAAGGTACAACAGGTATTATCCGGCAAAGACAGCCTGATGAGCAGGATAAACCAGCTCAGCAGGGAGATAGCCCGGCTAAGGCTAAGATTTGAAAGTTTTGATCAGCTGCTCAAAGAGCTCGCTATCCTGAAGGTGCGCAACAAGCCTTTCGAAAACCCAATGAAAAAGGGCAGCAGGTATACTCTGACCAAAATTTATTTTAATACCGGCAGCTTTGATTTTGCCGAAAAATCACGGCCCGAGCTGGACGATCTGGTCGAGGTCCTCAATGAGTTTCCCTCACTGGCCATCAGAATAAACGGGCATACAGACAATATGGGCAACTATAATGCCAATATAGCCCTGTCCAAGTCCCGCGCCAAAAGCATCTACCAGTACCTCATAGAAAAAGGTATCAATGAAAACAGGTTGAGTTTTGATGGCCATGGATCTAACTATCCTCTCACACCGAATATCACGGATGAAGACCGCGCGATCAATCGGCGGGTAGAGTTTGTAATAGTAAAAGAATAATCTATCACACTCCTTGGGCCATCTCCTTATCTCTTATTACCCATTTATTTCCTAGGTTTGTAGCATGACAATTAGCAAGGTTTCTATCCGGAGATTTATAAATACTATACTTATCGGAACCGTCCTCGCCTCCTGCTCCGATCCGAGTGGCTGGAAAAAAATTGACGTCTCCAAAGAAAAAGTCAACTATACAGTATCGCGCTTTGATCAGGATTTCTTTGCCATAGATACCGGTCATATGGCCAAAAGCGAAGCAAAGCTGCGTGCCAGATACGGCCATTTTTATGATGATTATGTGAATCACATCATGAATTTCGGCAGGCCTCTAAGCGCGGTCGATACTACACGTCATGACCCGCATATCGACATTGCAAATTTCCTCGGCAATAAATCTGACCGCGATCTGTATGACACCGTACAGAAAGAATATCCGAACATCTCTGATATTGAGCCCGGCCTAACGGATATGCTAAAGCACTATCAGTATTATTTCCCTCAGAAGCCGCACATCACCAGGGTCATTACTTTTATCACGGAGTTTAGTGATGGCATCGCTACCTACGATGACAGCACGATCTGCATCGGCCTGGATATGTACCTGGGCAGCTCCTACCGGTATTATAGCAGTGTGGACCTGCCACAGTTTATGATCGCCAAACTCACAAGGCCCTTCATCATACCCAATGTAACCGAGGCACTTTACATGGCCAACTTTGACAAGACAGCCTATAATGCACAGCTTCCGCTGATCGAGGCACTCATCAATGAAGGAAAGAAATATTATTTTATGGAGTGTATGCTCCCCAATGCACCTGACAGTGTGATCATGGGCTATACCTCCCGTCAGGAAGAGTGGTGCCGCAATAGTGAAAAGTCTATCTGGCAGTTTCTCAATGAACGTGACCTGCTGTATAAGATCAACTACCTGGAACAGAAACGCTATACTACAGATGGCCCGACTACCACAGGTATGCCTGCCGAGTCGCCGCCTAAGGTCGGCAGCTGGGTAGGATGGCAGATAGTCAGAAAATTCATGAGAAACAGCGGTGGAAAGGTAACACTGCCTGATTTGCTGGACAAATACTCGGCTAAGGAGATATTTGCATCTTCAAACTATAAGCCGAAATGATATTTTTGTATCTAAACCTTCAAACTATTGAGCTCCACATCATCCAGCAATAAAAAAGAGAAGTCGGAAAGCAAGTTCGCACGCATCGCAAACTCCGCCATGGCATTTGTGATCGCATATATGCTCATTATATTCCTTTTCACGCTGGTTACCGCTCTTATGGGCAAAATATTCGGTTTTGACTCTAATATCAACTACTCCGGAGTGAGATTTGATATAGGCCGGCATAAATGGGATACGCTCAGTATCTTTATGGTATGGAGCTTCGGGACTATTTTTACAGCCCTTTTAGGAAGCCTCTTTTACTATTTGTTTTCCCAGTTTCGTTCCACTGTCAACCTTGCTAATCTAGTATTCCTTTGGGGGGCGGTCATATCCTTTTCGGTTGTAGCCGCACAGGGGCTACTGCCCTGCATAGAACCCGGCGAAAGGCTAGCCTGCTATACCAATCTCACAGTGGTCTTTGCCTGGCTCTCCATTCCCACTTGGGCACTTTACGTCCTGTGTTTCTTTTTTATGGCCTTTCTGCTTTTCTTTTCCATATATACATCAAAGCCTTTTCTTTCCTTTTCGTATTCCTTCTCCAAGGTGAGCAAGACCAATCGTAAACGTAAATACTATTTTGAGACCGTGATCCTCCCTTATCTGATCGGCAGTGGGGCCATTTTGCTTTATCACAACTTCACATATCCATCTGTCAACTTTCACATCATCAATGTGGTCTATATCATTTGTATCGGCATCTCACTGGCCGTTTCATTTCTGGTCATCAATATCAATGATATGAAATCAGAAGAGGTATTGAGGTATAAAAACCTGCAGACCATCAGTCCGGTGCTGTTTATCATCTTTGTCCTCCTGCTGATATTCTTTACCGCTACCAATAAAGGCTTCTATCTGCCATTCTAGCAGGATCTGATAAGAAAGAACATAGAAATATGTACCCTGATCGGGTAAACAATACAAAATCTGAAAAGGAAGTGATTATTACTTCAGTCTTGGCTCCTTAGAGACAAAGAGAAAAGTAAGTCCTATAGCCAGAAGCAGGAAAGTCATGACAGCAGGTGCGCCAAGGCCCGTCTCAAAAAATGAAAGATGCTTAGCAGGGTCATTATATTCCAGATATGCAGAACTATTCAGGTACAGCATGGTATTCACTGCTGCCATTATAAATCCGATCACTACAAAGATACCTCCTATTACTTTTGACATGGCTTTTGATTTAACACTTGCGAAAGTATGCCAAAAAGTGAAATCTCAAAAGCAAAAGGCTGAAAAATTGTGCACCTATGTGTTATCTTCGCGCTTTTTAAAGGTTTGACTGTATTTGGCTGTTGTCTAAATACTCAATACTAACTACTCAATACTAAGAATGATAGCAGTTTCTAATATAGAACTTCACTTTAGCGGCCGTGTCATGTTTGACAAAGTATCGTTTCTGATCAATAGCAACGATAAAATAGGCCTCGTAGGGCGTAATGGCGCGGGCAAGTCCACCCTGCTTAAAGTCCTCAAAGGCATACAAGCCATTGATGGAGGCGATATTATGTATCCCAAAGGCACCATCATCGGCTATCTGCCACAGGAGATCAATTCTACCTCACAGCTATCTGTGATAGATGAGACCAAAATGGCATTCGAGCATGTACTTCACCTGATCAAGGAGAATGAGGACATCGTGCACCAGCTCGAGACCCGCACAGACTATGAGTCGGATAGCTATATGGACCTGATCAATAAGATGCAGGAGGTAGAGCACCAGATAGAGATACATGATGGCTATGGCATAGAGGAGCAGACAGAGCGCGTCCTGAAGGGACTGGGTTTTGACCCATCCGATTTTGAGAAGAAGGTAAAAGAGTTCAGCGGGGGCTGGCAGATGCGTATAGAGCTGGCGAAGATCCTGCTTCAGAAACCCGACCTGGTCCTGCTCGATGAGCCTACCAATCACCTGGACATCGACTCAGTACTATGGCTGGAGAAATTTCTCAAGGATTATCCCGGCGCTATTATCATGGTATCGCACGACAAGTCTTTCCTTGATACCATCACTAATCGTACAATAGAAGTTGTGTCCGGTGACATCGAAGACTATAACTCCCCCTACACTAAATACACCGAACTGCGCAAAGAGCGCCGTGAGCAGGTCATCAATGCACAGAAAAACCAGCAGCGCGACATCGCACAGATAGAGAAAAATATTGACCGCTTCCGTGCCAAGGCCAGCAAGGCTACTTTCGCGCAATCCCTCATCAAGAAGCTCGACAAGATGGACATCATAGAGGTAGAAGAAGAAAACGTAGCGACCATGAACCTGCGCTTCCCGCCTGCCAAGCCATCCGGCAAAGTGGTGCTCAATGCCCGCAATATGACCAAGAAATATGGCACACGCACCATCATAGACAATCAAACAGTCGAGATAGACCGTGGGGACAAGATAGCTTTCATCGGAAAGAATGGTATGGGCAAGACCACCTTCTCCCGTATGCTCGTGGGTGATGTAGCCTATGATGCCGGTGAGGTGGAGCTCGGCTATAATGTGACTGTAGGATACTATGCGCAGCATGCTGCTGATACCATAGATGGCAATGATACCGTACTCGAAGTAGTAGACAGGGTAGCAGTAGGCGATGTTCGTGCCAAGCTGCGTGACCTGCTGGGCTGTTTCCTCTTTAAGGGTGATGATGTATTTAAGAAAGTAAAGGTGCTCTCAGGTGGGGAGAAGTCTCGCCTCGCACTATGTCGGATGATCCTGGAGCCGCGCAATTTCCTCGTGATGGATGAGCCAACAAATCACCTGGATATGCTATCTAAAGAGATCCTGCAAAATGCCCTCATGAACTATGAAGGGACTGTGGTAGTTGTATCTCACGACCGGGACTTCCTGCGCGGGCTGACCAATAAGATATTTGAGTTTACCAGAGATGGTATCAAGGTACACCTCGATGATATCGATGCCTATCTGGAGAAGAAAAACCTCGATGATATGCGTGCGATGGAGATGGAAAAAAGCAAGGACAAAGATGCTAAAGCTAAAGCACAGGCTCCGGCTAAAGACACTAAGCCTGCCAATAACCAACCTTCACCCGACAACTCTAAAGAGATCAGTCGCATCAAAAAAGCACTCGGCATATCTGAGCAAACAATAGAAAAACTCGAAAAGGAGATCGAACTGATAGACAACCAACTCAAGATACCCGATCACTATCAGAAGCTCACTGCCGATCCTAATTTTTTCACCAACTACGAAGGCCTCAAAAAGCAACTAGACACCGAGATGCAGAAATGGGAAGGTTTGGGTGCAGAGCTGGAGAAGGCGAGTAAGTAAATTACTGCCGAAAGGCAGGAAATGGACTAGCTATTTGGGTAATTTTCTATGCTCCAGTAATTTACCTTTGTCATTGATTATCCAATAATCCATACTGACTATACTATCATTTGCTAATATCCCTTGTGATCTGAGTGTTCCATTTGAATAAAAAGTTTCGAAAGGCCCATCCTTTATTCCATTACGATAAGTATATTTTCCAGATATATTTCCATTACAATAATAATAAAGGCATACTCCATTAAGCCTATTGTGTAATTTGCATTCTACAGATTTCAATGCTCCATTTTCACAAAACGATCGTATAGTATCAATTTTATCTTCATTGGCATAAATAGGCTGCTGCTTATGATGACAGGCAGTTAAAGTGAGGATAGCAACTATTACGGTGACAGTGCGCTTCATTTGTATGCCAAATTACAAAAATATATCTAGTACATTTATATAAGAAGAAAGATAGGCAATTGACCAATTAATATTTTATATAATTTTAATGCAACTTTCACCACATGCGATTTGTTGTCATAATCATTTTATTAATTGCAACGCCAATTCATGGCTCAAGCCAAACCAGCTATCTGGAAAGATTGAATAGCGCCATATCCAAGATCAAATCCAACACAAAACTAGAAGCTAAGGATATTTGTGCGGCGATCCCGGCTACTCAGGATGAATATATTTTGTTTTATGGCGTCACAAATGATGGTCCCGACGAGAAATGGTTTCAGGCACTTAATGATTCCATTAAAAACTATCGCACCCTGGATCATTGTGTTTTGATCGGATATTTGAATATAGCAGCCTTTGCCGATGGTGAATATGCGGAAAGCTATTTTGGCGGTATAGGGTTCTTTTATGCCCACAATAAATCGCTTTTCAAAAAGGCATATAATGCACTCAGTCCGGAAGCAAAAAAAACATTAAAGTTTTACATGACTGGAAAGAAGTGGGAAGATGCTAAATAAAACTTCCTTTGCCCACCACTTTTAATTGCTCCCTTGATTTAAACCTTAATTGTATATTTGAGAAAAATATAAAACTATGGCAATCGGATCAGTCTTTACAATCATCATCGTCCTGCTGATAGTCTTCTCAGCATTGGGCGCTTTCGTCACTGTCCAGCAGGGCAATATCGCAGTGGTCACCTTCTTTGGCAAATACCGTCGGATCATGATGCCGGGTCTTAATTTTAAAATCCCCTACGTCGAAACGATCTTCAGGGTCATATCTATTCAGAACAGATCAGTGGAGCTTCAGTTTCAAGCTATCACCGTCGATCAGGCCAATGTATACTTCAAGGCTATGCTGCTATACTCAGTGCTCAATCAGGATGAGAACACATTAAAGAATGTGGCGTTCAAATTCATAGATGAAAAAAGTCTGATGCAGGCCCTGACCAGGACCATTGAAGGTTCCATACGCTCTTTTGTAGCTACGAAGAAGCAAGCAGAAATATTGCTACTGAGAAAAGAGATAATAGATTTCGTAAAAGACCAGATAGATCGCCAACTCGAGGAGTGGGGCTACCACCTGCAGGATCTACAACTGAATGATATCACCTTTGACGAAGTCATCATGACATCCATGAGCCGCGTCGTGGCATCAAACAACCTCAAGGCTGCTGCTGAAAATGAAGGACAGGCCTTACTCATCACTAAGACCAAAGCTGCAGAAGCAGAAGGCAATGCCATCAAAATATCTGCCGAGGCAGAGAAGATAGCAGCACAGATGCGTGGTCAGGGTGTGGCACTATACCGCGAAGAAGTCGCTAAGGGTATGTCTACTGCCGCTAAAGAAATGGAACAGGCCAATCTCGACACCAGCAGCATGATCATGTTTAATATGTGGACGGATGCTATCAAGCAATTCGCGGAGGTATCTAAGGGTAATGTGATATTCCTCGATGGCTCTACAGAAGGTATGCAGAGCACCCTGAAGCAGATGATCGCTCTGAATAAGCTCGAGTCTAACAAGAAATAGGCGTTTATAGCATCATCGGCTACGCTTGTTATAAAATTGTAACAAATCCCTGATTCGAACGAATATAAAGTAGGTTAACTGAATAAACCTTTTTATATTCATATGAGTATTAAATTCACTTTGAATTAAAATCAGGCTACAATGAAAAGTCCCGTTTTTTTTGCTATCCCCTTCTTTATTCTGCTGGTAGCTATTGAGGCGATATATTCCTATCGCAAGAATAAAAAACTCTACCGCCTTAATGACACTATATCAAACTTCTCTCTCGGTATAGGAAGCCAGATAGCAGGTGCACTTTCTAAAGTCCTCCTGTTTGGTATATACATATATATCTATAAACACTTCGCTTACTTTCACCAGCCAAAGACCTGGTGGAGTTTTGTTTTATGCTTGGTGCTGTTTGACTTCTTCTTCTATTGGGCGCACCGCCTTTCGCATGAGATGAATTTCTTTTGGGGTGCACACGTCGTACATCACCAGAGCGAGGAGTACAATCTTTCTGTAGCACTCAGGCAGCCATGGTTTCATAGCCTCATTTCTTTCTTCATCTTTTTGCCTATTCCTTTTTTAGGTTTTGATCCGATCATATTCGGACTCGCAGCAGGCCTGCAAACTTTGTATCAGTTCTGGATACATACACGAGCCATCGGCAAACTGCCTGCTATCGTGGAGTATTTTTTCAATACGCCTTCGCACCACCGAGTACACCATGCTATCAATCCTAAATACATCGACAAGAACCATGCAGGCTTTCTGATGGTTTGGGACAGGATGTTTGGCACCTTCAAAGCTGAAGAAGACCCGGAGGAGATCGTGTATGGCATCACTACTCAATTTAAAAGCTGGAATCCTGTCTGGGCCAACTGGCACTACTATCAGGAGATGATCGACAAGGCCACCCAAATGAAAACCTGGCGCGATAAACTGCATATCATCTATGCCCGTCCGGGTTGGCAGCCTGATTATCTGGGAGGGTTTCAACATCCTAAGGAAGTGACCACTCAGGCATTTAATAAATACGATGCTGATACCACCAATTTATTCAAAGCATACGGTATCCTGCAGTTTGTCCTCACACTGGCATGCTCTATTGCATACCTCGACCACTTCAGTACTATCAGTACATTTTACAGATGGCTATTTGCTACGGTGATCGTGCTCTCTATCATGATCATTGGTGCTATTTTTGAGCATCGCAGATGGATTGCCTGGGCAGAGGTAGTGAGGCTGGTACTTGTATTAGTGTCTCTGAACAGCTACTACTACTATTGGTATACCCACTGGCTTACCATCATGGAAATAGGCTCTGTAGGGGTATTCATCATCTCTATAGTGTGGCTGGTCATCTCAATGTACAAGGATAGCGAGAGGCAAATAGCTTAAACCCTAAAACTACTACACGTAAACCAACTCTTTATTGCCCTTTACCGCCGCTTCGATCGGGACGAAGGTAGTGAGTATCTCAGCTTTACCTTTTTTCACACAGACTGTATGCTCATAGTGCGCTGAGGGTTTGTGGTCCTGGGTAGCTACAGTCCATTTATCGCTTTTGGTATAGACATCTTTTCTGCCGAGGTTTATCATTGGTTCAATAGCTATGACGCAATTCTCCGGCAGTGTCGGCCCGTCATTAGGCTTGCCGAAATTTGGTACCTGCGGGTCCTCATGCAGTTCTTTACCCAGTCCATGGCCTACCAGTTCACGCACGCATCTATAGCCATGCTTACGTTCACAATACTCCTGTATAGTCGATGAGATCATACCTACCCTGTTTCCTGCGACCGCCTTCTCTATACCTAGAAATAAAGCTTCTTTTGTCACCTTCATCAGTTTGATCGTCTCCTCCTTCACATTCCCTATGCCGATCGTATAGGCACTGTCCGCATGAAATCCATTCATGAATACACCTGCATCAATAGAGAGTATATCGCCGTCCTTATATGCCCTTGCATTTGGTATACCATGAACTACATCCTCATTGACAGAGATGAGAACGGACGAAGGACAGCCATACAGGCCCTTGAAAGAAGGCACACCGCCATTGCCACGTATATATTCTTCCGCCATCTTGTCCAGGCGCAGGCCATTGATACCTGGCTTCACTTCCTGAATAATCAGTGCTATAGTTTCTGCTAATAAAACCCCACTCTTGCGAATGAGTTCAATTTGCTCCTGAGTTTTTATTTTGATTGCCATGTGATCTATGAAACGAGACAGCGAAAGTAGAAAAGTCTGAATTATCAGAGGCTTTTATTTTGCAAAGTCAGGTAGCTTTAGCTTTAAATATTTCGGCCGTGTCTCTGCCGTCAATTAATAAACATAAGTCATACTAAAAGTCACAGGAGCGCTGTCAGAAGGCAGGTTCTTATTTGCCAGCATTATTCCTGTACTGGCCATGTTTACAGATCCATGGGTAGAGTTGCCTATTGTTGTAATAGTAATTGTTTTGTTTGTCGGAACTGGCTGGTAATAATAAGATATAGCTATCCCCCAACAATATCCTGTGCAATAAGCAGGATAAGTACCACCCGAACTCTGTATAATAGCTCCTGTAGTACTGCCCGAACCAGTTAAATCGAGTAACTCTAAAGCTCCGCCGAAAAAATTCAGACTTGCATCAGGAGTGCAAGTACAAGTTGGTATTGTATAAGTTGTTCCTTTGAATGTATAATATCCGGCATTTATAACGACAATGATGAACGTTTTAGTTGCGCCATGACCTGCTGCATTGGAAGGTGTGAAAGATACTATAAAATTACCTGCAGTATCATAAGAATGGATAGCTGTATCTGTAGTAGCTGTGTTGCCATCGCCAAAGTTCCAAAAAAAGGAGGTAGCTCCCTGTGTACAACTACTGAAGGTAACACTCTGTCCTACATATACTGTGTCAGGTACTGCTGAAACACAAGTAGCAGTGATCAGAGATAACGGTGATGGTGATGACTTCTTACACCCACTAATAAAAAATGAAATGCCAATGATATACAGAAGTATGGCTAAAGGAGTAATATATGTTTTCATTGCCCTAAAATAAAAAAAAACCCTCTCGAATGAGAGGGCTATATTTTTTTAGTTAATAATACTTCAATGAAGCATTTTTATAATAGCGAAAGTGGCTACTTGCTGGCCTATCCAAAAGATAAACATCCACTTGATAATCTCACCTTTGATATCAGATACTTTCACATCCAGCTTAGCTACGTCCTCTTTGGTAGCCAAAATGTCCTTCCGGCTATCTACTTCATTTTTTATCTGTTCTTTAAGGTTTTCAACTATAGTCTGTGCCTGACTTTCGCTCAAAGAAGATTTGAGTGCATTGTATAAATTTATTTCTGAGACTACCATAATAATCCTTTATGCAAAGGTAAGAAATGTTAATTACTCTTTATAATAAAAAACCCTCTCGAATGAGAGGGCCATATTTTTTTATTGTCCGAGGGCAGGTCCCGACCTGTCACTACATATTTTTCTTACATGCTCACCTGAGCGAATCCCTGACGGCCTTTGATACGGCCTGATGAGGTAAGGCCATCATAGTGACGGTTGAGCAGGTGTGTTTCTACGGTCTGCAGTGTATCGAGTATCACGCCGACCATGATGATCAGTGATGATCCACCAAAGAACAAAGCAAACTGCTGGTCAACGTTGAACTGCATCACGATAGAAGGCATGATCGCTACCACGCCGAGGAACAATGCACCTGGCAATGTAATACGAGAGATGACAGAGTCGATAAACTCAGCGGTCTTAGTACCCGGCTTCACACCCGGTATGAAACCACCATTCTTCTTCATTTCATCACCTATCTGAGTAGGGTTGATGATCAAAGCTGTATAGAAGTATGTGAACGCTACGATCAGGACAAAATCAAACATATTGTACCAGAATCCGCGGATATTAGTGAACGCCTGTATCACACCTGAGTTTTGCATACCTGAGAACTGTGCGATAGTAGCCGGTACGAACATGATGGCCTGTGCGAAGATGATCGGCATCACACCAGAAGCATTGAGCTTCAATGGAAGGTACTGACGGGTACCACCTGCCTGCATCATACGGCCACCTTGTATAATATTCCTCTTAGCATATTGGATAGGTATGCGGCGTGTGCCCTGTACGAGGAGTATCACACACATTACCACTACGATCAGGAATGCAACTTCAATGACCGGAGCGATCAGGTTACCCTGTGTAGCACGGGTATTGAACTCCTGCAGTACTGCACCCGGAAAACGAGCGAGGATACCCACCATGATGATGATAGATACACCATTGCCGAGTCCCTTGTCTGTGATCTTTTCACCCATCCACATGACAAACAGTGTACCTGTGGTCAATACCGTAACTGTAGAAAGTGTAAATAACCA
>Ga0182030_10021593_pt1 | contig 12050 bp, 10 predicted proteins | sample 812S3MmetaG_FD_121299 | JGI IMG/M metagenome (GOLD analysis project Ga0182030, IMG submission 121299) | Permafrost microbial communities from Stordalen Mire, Sweden - 812S3M metaG (Illumina Assembly) | ecosystem: Environmental > Terrestrial > Soil > Wetlands > Permafrost | place: Sweden...
GAATCGATCGGCTTCGAGAAGCGCACCGACACGCCATTTGGCGGCCGCTACCGGTGGGTCGAGGTCTACCTGCCCGAGAGCACGACGGGCATCGCGTTGGCACCACCGCCGCCCGGGCAGGAGGTCAAGCCGGCGCAAACCGGTATCACGCTGGCGACCGATGACATCGACACCACGCACGCCGAGTTCAGGTCACTCGGTATAGACGTCGACGCCGAGGTCGCGCGGATGGGCGATCCGATCCCGCCGATGTTCTGGTTTCGCGACCCGAGCGGTCACTCACTGATAGTTGTCGAGCAGCGCTGAGCACCACGCCCCGCCCAACAGGCAACCGCTTCGCGGATCTCGCCAGCGAGTTTGCACCGGCGCGCCCTGCGCGTCGGAGGGCCGTCGCTACAGTCTGACCGTGGGCAGCGAGCTCGATCCGGCGGCCCTGAGCGACCAGGAACTCAAGGACCGCATCCAGGTGGAGACTGCGCAGTCGTCAACGGGCGCGGCAATCGAACCGTCCGCCGTGGACGCGATGCGGTCCGAGCTCGTGCGACGGTTGCGAATCCGACACGAGGCAGGTCACGGCGACGCGGACGGCGATGATGACGCCGGAGTGCGCGAGCCGAGGCGGCCCACGCCGCCGGCGGGGACTGACGCGATTCAGCTGCCAGTCACCGACGACAACGCTGCCTGAGCGCGACTCCTTCTCGCGCAGGGCAGGGGCGCCGACACGTGCCCATCCACCGGCCCGCTGCGAGCGTCAGCCGACTCTAGCCACAGACGCTCCCCACGGACGAGCGGGAGGCGGCGACCTCCACGCGCGTCGAGGCGCTGATTCGCCTAGCGTGTGACCGTGGAGACTCGCGGATCCCATCCCAGCGCGCCCGGGCACGATGAGGTGTCGCGCCATATCGCGACTGTGCTGATCGAAGGCTTTGACAAGCACTACCGGCTGTTCCGCTCGGTCAGCGCGCGAGCCAGGGAGCAGTTCGAGGCGCGCGCCTGGGGAGAGCTGCAGCACGCCCTGCAGGAGCGGATCAGCTTCTACGACGAGCGGGTCCGTGAATGCGTCGAGCGACTTCATGGTGAGTTCGATGTCGCAGCGATCAGCGACGGGACCTGGCGTGACGCGAAGCTGTTCTACATCGGTCTGCTCGTCGAACACAGCCAACCGGAGCTGGCTGAGACGTTCTTCAACTCGGTGATCAAGCGGATGCTGAAACGCAGCTATTACGACAACGACCTGATTTTTGTGCGAGCTGCGATTTCGACTGAGTACATCGAGCCGGAACCGCCGATATACCGCAGCTATTACCCGAACGTCGAGGGCGAGCGGGCGTGCTTCGCCCAGCTCTTCCGCGACTTCGGCTGGAGTCGGCCGTTTGCGGACCTCGACGGCGACCTCGACCATGTGCTCGACAGGCTCCGGCAGCGCCCGGGCGGCCCGTGGACGCACCTCGAGCCCAACCATCAGATTCAGGTGCTCAACTCACCCCTGTATCGCAACAAGGCCGCCTACGTCTTCGGCAAGCTCGTCAATGGGCCTGACGAGCTGCCATTCGTCATCCCCGTCCTGCACGAGCCGGACGGCCGGCTCGAGCTCGACACGATCGTGCTCGATCCACAGCAGATCGACATCGTCTGCTCGCTCTCGCGCGCGTACTTCATGGTCGACATGGAGGTTCCGTCCGGCTACGTCGAGTTCCTGCACTCGATGACGCCGTTGCGCGCTCGCTCTGAGCTCTACACCATGCTCGGGCTGGGAAAGCAGGGAAAGACGCTCTTCTTCCGCGAGCTGCTGCACCACCTGCACCATTCGCGCGACGAGTTCATCGAGGCTCCCGGCCTCCGCGGCAAGGTGATGCTCGTCTTCACACTGCCTTCCTACCCCTACGTCTTCAAGGTCATCAAGGACACCTTCGGATCGGGAAAGGACACCACGCGCGCGGGCGTACGCGCGAAGTTCACGATGGTGAAGAACATCGACCGCGTCGGGCGCCTCGCCGATACGCTCGAATTCGTTGACCTCGCATTGCCGCGCGAACGTTTCTCGCCGGAGGTGCTGGGGCAGCTGCAGGAACTGGCGCCCTCGATGATCGCCGACGGAGACCCGCTGGTGATTCACCACTGCTACGTCGAGCAGCGAATGGTGCCGCTCAACATCTACCTCGACCGCGCCTCGCCCGATCAACTCGAGGCGGCGGTCCTCGACTACGGCAACGCGATCCGCGACCTCGCCGCGGCGAACATCTTCGCCGGCGACATGCTCTGGCGGAACTTCGGGGTCACCGGGTCAGGCCGAGTCGTCTTCTACGACTACGACGAGATCGAGTACCTGCACAAGCTCAACTTTCGCCGGTTTCCCACACCGCCCAACGACGAAGCCGAACTCGATGCGGAGCCGTGGTACGGCGTCCTGCACAACGACGTGTTCCCCGCAGAGATCGCGACGTTCGTGCTCGGCGACGCGCGTCTGCGCGAGCCCTTCATGCGCCACCACGCCGACCTGCTCGAGCCGGAGTACTGGCAGGCGGCGCAGCAGCGCATCAAGGGCGGAGAGATCGTCGACTTCTTCCCCTACCCCGCATCGCTGCGATTCCGCGACCGCGGCGACCGGACCCGTTCCGCGACCTGACTGCGGAACGGCTCCAGCCAGGACCCGCTGGCTCGCGCCGGCGTCTGGCAGACCCGCGAGCCGGACGGGAGGCGCTCGTCAGTCGATCTCCACGTCGAAGTCCCACGCCGCGATCGGCTTCGCTCCCATCGGTGCCCAGCGAAACTGCCCGCCGCCGGTTGGCAGCACGTCGCGGAAGATCACGGTGAGCGTCCTGCCCGGCCCGAGGGAGCGGGGCAGCGCGCCGCCGCCGGGAATCATCACGCGCGGATGGTGGAGCTGGCTGAGCTCGTCGAGGATCGTGAACGACGCTCCGCGGAGGTGGATCGTCCCCGAGACCGCCGTGAAGGTGACGCTGAAGCTGCACGGACTGGTCGCGGGCACCGGGAAGCGGCCCTCCTCCGGAACGGCCGGGCCGACGGCCGTCACCAGGACGTGCGCGCCGGAGAGGTGGACCGAGATCGTGTCGCCCTCGATCCCGACCCACGGGTGCGCCGCGCTCGCCTGAACGACCCGGTTGACCGGGATCGCCGGCTTGGGTAGCCAGCTCGGGATCCCGCCGTAGCGGGCCGAGGCGGCGCCCGGCGAGGCCCCGCCCAGCGTCAGAGCGACAGACACGGCCAACGCCGCCGCGAGAATCGCAGCGGCGCCGAGCAGCGCCGCACGGCGGGAGCCGGGCCGTGCGGCCCGGCTCCCCTCACGAGACGGCGACTGTGCCGACACCGTCGCCTCGCCGTCTATGGGTGGCCCCACGGGTTGTTGAACACGTCAGGCCCGAACGGCGCGAGGCCGGGCTGCGCCGCGTAGCCGATGTGGCCGTCGCCGTCAAGACCGGGCGACGCCTCGGCGACATCGAACAGGTCCTCCATCGTGCGCAGCCAGCTGTAGTGGTTGTAATAGACGTCGCTCACGGTTCCGGGCGTGATGTAGGGGCTGATCAGCACGCTGCCCGTGTCGCCGCCGCCGTTGGTCGCGTCGGTGGCGTCGTAGAGCGGATCGGTCGTCGGCGTGCGCGCGGCCAGCGTCACGCCGCTCACCGGCGCGGTCGTGTCGAGCGCCACGCCCTGCGAGTTCACGAGCGTGAAGTAGCCGATGTCGGCCGGATCCGTGGCGCTCGCTGGAACCGTCGGCGAGTCCACGACCGTGCCGACGAACGCGCCCGGCGGGATGCCGGTCGCACCGGTCACGCCGCGCCCGGTGTCGGTGGCGACGATCGAGGGATCGATGATCGTCGCGCTGTTGCTGGCACCGGTCGCTGCCGCGTCGATCCGCGGGCCCGGCACGTTGCTGCCGCCGCCCAGCAGGCAGGTGCCGGCCGGCTTTGACGGAACGGTCTGGGCGACGCAGTCGCTCGGGCGGTCGATGTAGGCGTTGTCACCCGGGCCCGGGTACAGCTCGTTGCCGCTCGAGTCGGTGGCCAGCGGCGTGTTCGGGCCGGTCGGCTCGAAGTTGACGCTGTGCCGGTAGAGCGTCTCGCCCGCGGTGTCGGAGGCGACGGACGTCGCGGCGCTCGGCGAGACGATCGTCGAGTTGGCGAAGCTGTTGCCGGTGTAGGTGAAGGGTGGGAACGCCTCGTCGAAGGTGATGTCGATCAGCCCCCCGTCCTTGAACGCGGGCGAGGCCTCGATCTCCGGAATGACGTGCTCGAGGAACAGGTCCGCCGCGTACAACCCGCCGGTGTGGTTCAGCGGCGCGTTGGGCGTGTTCGGGTCCGAGAAGCCGCCCGAGAGGTTGTTGCCGTGGCAGACCGCGTCGTGGGCGTCGCTGCAGTTGTTCGGCGAGATCCAGCTGAAGGCCGGCGTCGTGGCCTCGCTCTGCAGGTCGTGGTAGAGCCCGTAGTTGGGATCGAACAGGTTGGCGATGTGCGCCGCGTTGCAGTCACCGGACTGCAGGATCGATTCGAACCAGGGGAACGGGAAGTGCTTGGGCACGTACTGGTCGGTCGCGTTGGCGCTGCCCGGGTTGGCCTGTGCGGTCGAGCCGGTCGGGCCGGGCGAGGGGTAGGGTGCGCCGCAGTCGAGCCACGGCTGCGCGCTGCCGCCCGTGGCGTGAACGGGTCCGGATGCATCGGTCGCGCCGAGATCCATGGCGTATCCCTTCCAGCTCACATGCGCAGCGTCGAGCTGGTTGAAGAGCGTCGGCACGTTCGCCGGATAGACGCAACCGTTGCTCCCGGCGGCGGCGTTCGGCCCGGCGGCGGAGACAGCCTGGCCGTAGTCCGGGTTGGTGCCGACCGAGCCGGTCGAGCCGATCGCGCCTGACGCCCCGGTCGCCTCGGTGAACGAGTCGTAGTAGGGGCAGTCAGCCTGCGTGTCGGGCTGCGTGGCCTGGCCGCTGACCAGCGACACGTAGTTGTCCAGGCTGAAATGGCCGGTGCCGTAGTAGTTCTTCAGCAGCACGCCCTGTGACGGAAGCGTCTGCCACAGGTAGGTGTTGTTGTTGAGCCCGGTGAACGTCGCGTCGTAGGACTTGTTCTCGAGGATGATCAGCCACACGTGCTTGATCTTGCCCGGCCGGATGCCGAGCCCGTCGCGCTCGCCGATGAACCAGTGGCGGTTGGTGGCGCCGGATGAGGCGGCGATCGGGACGGCCACGGCCGTCAACACGACAGCCACGATGAGAAGGGCGAGCGTCCTGCGGCGCCTGGGCGCGCGGGACCCACGACCGTCCGGCGGTTTGTCAACAAATACGCGCGCAGCGCGCCCAAAAAAGTGAGTTCTCATCGCGGGCACATCCTCCGTTCGCTGAATTGGGATTCGCGAACAGGAGTCTCTGCATCACTCCGCGAGCAGACGTGTCGATCCCGTGACCAGCGGGTGAAGATCGCGAGAACGCTCGCCTTGAGCCGGCGCGCGAAATCAGCAAACGGCGCAAACAGCGTCGAGCGAGGGCGACAGCGTCAGGCCGCGGGCCGCGGGCCGCGGGCCGCTGGCCGCTGGCCCCCGCCAGACCGCAGGCCGCCGGTGCCCGTGTCGCACGGGCGCGGGCGGCCGCCGATCACTGCGTCTGGCGCAGCAGCGTGGCGTCCGCCGCACCGAAGCGGTCGCTGGTTGTGGCCCGCTGATGCCAGTAGGGATAGATGATGCGCGGCGCGCTGACCTCGTCGAGTCTCCGTCGCTCGGCGTCGTCGAGTTCGAGCGCCGCTGCGCCGAGGTTGTCGGCGAGCTGCTCGTCGGTGCGAGCGCCGATGATCACCGAACTCACAGCCGGCCTGCCCAGCAGCCACGCGATCGCGACCTGCGACGGGGAGCTGCCGTGGGCCTCGGCGATCTCGACGATCACCTCGACAGTGTCGTAGAGCTTCTCCTGGTCATGGACCGGTGGCTCTCCCCAGTCCGTGATCTGGCGCGCCCCCTCCGGCGGGGGTAGCGCGCGGCGGTATTTCCCGCTCAGCAGGCCGCCGGCGAGCGGGCTCCACACGAGTACGCCGAGACCCTGGTCGATCGCCGCCGGGATCAGCTCGTACTCGACCGAGCGCTCCTGCAGCGAGTAGTAGATCTGCTCGGAGACGTATGGGTGGACGCCGAGCAACCGCTGAACGCCGAGCGCCTTGAGCAGTTGCCAGCCGGTGTGGTTGGAGGCTCCGATGTAGCGCACCTTTCCGGAGCGCACGAGCTCGTCGAGCGCGCGGGCGGTCTCCTCGAGCGGCGTCTGGCCGTCCCAGGAGTGCACCTGGTAGAGGTCGATGTGATCGATCCGCAGCCGGCGCAGGCTGGCCTCGCAGGCCCTGATCAGGTGGTGGCGCGAGAGACCGGCATCGTTGGTGCCCTCGCCCATCGGGAAGCGGGCCTTGCTCGCGATCAGCAGCCGGTCGCGGCGGCCGGCCAGCGCCTCGCCGAGCACCTCCTCGGCGAGCCCGTCGGAGTACACGTCGGCGGTGTCGATCAGGTTGACGCCGGCTTCGAGCACCATGTCCAGCTGGTGCGCCGCGGCCTTCGCGTCGGTGCCGCCGACCAGCGCGAACTTGCCGCGGCCACCGAAGGTCATCGTTCCGAGCGACAGCGCCGAGACACGCAGGCCGCTGGCTCCGAGTTGGCGGTACTCCATGACTATCCTCCTCTGGGCTTGGTTGGCGCTGGTGGCGGCGTGTGCACCACCGCCGCGACGACGGCGGGCCGTCGCGGCGCCGGCTCAGACATTCTCAGTCCGTTTCGGCGTCCGCGCGGAGTGCACAGGGCTCTCCGCGCACCCCCCGGCTATCCCCGCCCGCGTGACCCTGCCGCGGAGATCCGCGGGTCCGAAGGCGCAGCGACCCCCGCTCAGGCGGAGATGTGCTTGTAGATCTCGAAGGCCGTCTCGGTCGGTGGGGCAGCGAAGCCGCCGTCGATGCCTGCCGCCATCGCGGGCATCAGGTGCTCGTTGCGGAAGTGCTCCCAGTCCGCTTTCGACTCGTGGACCGCGACGATCGTCCAGCCGTCGTCCGACGGCCCAGCCAGATGCTCGATCTGGCCGTGCGGAAGGCTCCCGTCGCTCGGATGCACCGCCGCCAGCGATGCTTCGTACTCCTCGCGCGTTCCGCCCGCAAACTGGTGAATGACAGCGTATGCCATCTCGATTCGCCTCCTCGATCGGCCAGAGACGCCGGCCTCGCCACACCCGGATCGGGCGGGAGGCGATCCTCTCACATGACAACCGGCGTGTGTGTGAAGGTCGCGATTGACGAACGGTCACGGCTTGCGAGCTCCAGGCGCACGCGCCCCGTTGCCGTGAGTCCTGCCACCTGGCTCGGCGCCGTGCATGGTCTGCCCTCGCGCAATGCGCATCTGCAGCCAGCGCTCGCCGTCGGCAAGATGGATCAGATCGGCAGCGCTCGCCTGCTCGGCGTCACCGGCTCGCAGCGCGACGTAGATGTCGCGATGGCGCTGCTTGGAGATCTCGAGCGCGTCCTGCTCGGTGATCGTGCGCCACAGACGGGCGCGCATCATGCCGCCCGACAGGTTCTGGATGACCGAGGCCAGCGTTGCGTTGCCCGAGGCGTTGACGATGATGCGGTGAAACTCCGCGTCCGCATCGACGAAGCCCTGATCGGCGTCCGCCTCATCCATCCGCTTCAGGCACGCCTCCAGCGCGATGAAGTCATCCTCGGTCAGCCGTGTAGCCGCAAGCCCGGTGGCGACGGGCTCGAGGATTCGGCGCACCTGGTGCACCTCGAGCAGGGTCCGCCCTTCGAGCAGGTCGCCGACGAATCCCATGCCGGTCAGCAGGACGTCGGCCTCCAGGCTCGTGACGTAGGTCCCGTCTCCGACGCGCGTGTCGAGCACGCCGATCAACGACAGCGCACGCACGGCCTCGCGCAGGGAGTTTCGCGAAAGGCCCAGACGCGCCGCGAGATCCTGCTCGCGCGGCAGCTTGGCACCTGCTGTGAACTCCCCAGAGATGATCAGGTCCTTGATTTTGGCGATCGCCTGATCGGTCACCGGCAGAGCCATTGGTCCTCCGTTCTCAGTGCGTCGGTTCTCGGCGTCCTGATCATGATGCCTCAGGCGGCGAATTTTTGAACCGATACAAGCGGCTGGCCGTGCCCCCGAGCAGTTCATCGCGAGCGCCCGGATCCGCGTCGAGGAGTGCCTGCGAGGTCAGTCCCCAGACGCGGTCGAAATCCCCGTTCATCAGCGAGTACGGCCAGTCGCTGCCGCACATGAGCCGCGCCGGCCCGAAACAGGCGAGAGCCGTCTCGACGGCTGGACGCAGGTCGCTGATCGTCCAGTCGGTCTTCGTCGTGGCCGTGTTGAGCCCCGACACCTTCGCGAACGTGTTGGGAAAAGCGGCCGCGGCCCCCAGCGCCTCCGCCCATCGCGCCATGTCCGCAGTTCCGATCGGCGGCTTGCCGAGATGGTCGATCACGATCCGCAGCCGGGGGAAAAGTGCCGCGAGCGTGACCACGTCGTCGAAATGCCGCGGCCACACGACGGGTAGTTCGAGGATCAGACCGGCCTCCTCGAGCAGCGCCAGGCTCTCGAGTACCCGAGACTGCAGGATCCAGTGGTCGGGTTCGTTGTGGGTCAGGTGGCGCACGGCGCGGAACTTCGAATGGGATGAGAGCGCCGCCAGGCGCGTGGACGCTCGCTGCGGGTCATCCAGACAGACCCAGGCTGTCACCGCTCCCACCCAGTCGCTGCGCTCGGCCACGTCGAAGAGGTAGTCGGTGTCGGAGTCCAGGCAGGCGCCCTGCACGAGGATCACGAGGTCGATCCCGTGCCGCGCGAGCAGCGGGGCGATGTCCGACGGACCGAACGGACGGTTGATCGGCGCGTGCTCGTCGGTCATCCATGGCTGTGGCGTGTGGTCCGCGTTCCAGAGGTGAACGTGGCTGTCGACCGTCAGGCCCATCGTCACAAGCCGACGGTGCGTTGCTTGCGCGATCCGTGCGTGTTCCAGGCCGCCCCGCCAGGGTATTCGTAGCGGTCAAGCGACTCAGGCCGCATCTCGATGCTGTAGCCGGGCGAGGCGGGCGCGACGTAGCGTGCCGCGCGCACCACGGCCGGATGAAGGAAGTGCTCGTGAAGGTGGTCGACCCATTCGACGACGCGACCGTCAAGCGTGCCGCTGATCGCGATGTAGTCGAACATCGCGAGGTGCTGAACGTACTCGCACAACCCGACTCCGCCGGCGTGCGGGCAAACCGGCACGCCGAACTTTGCGGCCAGCAGCAGGACGGAAACCGCCTCGTTGACGCCACCCAGGCGGCAGGCGTCCAGCTGGCAGATGTCGATCGCCTGAGCCTGAAAAAGCTGCTTGAAGATCACCCGGTTCTGCACGTGCTCGCCGGTCGCGACGCGGATCGGCGCGACCTCGCGGCGGATGCGCGCGTGACCGAGCACGTCGTCAGGGCTCGTCGGCTCCTCTATCCACCAGGGGTCATAGTGCCCGAGAACGCGCATCGCGGCGATCGCCTCATCAACTCCCCAGGCCTGGTTGGCGTCCATCATCAACACCCCGCTCGAGCCGAGCGTTTCGCGAATCAGACCGGCTCGCCGCGCATCTGAAGCCGTGTCCAGCCCGACCTTCATCTTCACATGCGTGAAGCCGGCGGCGACCGCCTCGCTCACGAGCCTGACGACCTTCGCATCGTCATAGCCGAGCCAGCCGGCGGAGGTGGTGTAGGCCGGATAGCCGGTTTCGAGCATCTCGGCCAGGCGGTCCTCCCGGCCGTGGCGAGCTGCTCGCAGCAGTTCGAGCGCCTCCCGTTCAGACAGCGCGTCCTCGATGTAGCGAAAGTCGATCGCTCCGACGAGCTGTTCGGGCTCGAGGTCGGCGAGCAGCCGAAACAGCGGCTTGCCCTCGGCCTTGGCCCACAGGTCCCACACCGCGTTCACAACAGCCGCCGTCGCCAGGTGGATCACCCCCTTCTCGGGGCCCAGCCAGCGCAGCTGGTCCTCCGAGGTCAGGCTGCGCCAGAAGGCACGCATCTCAGAGGTGATCTGCTCCAGCGAGCGACCCACGACCAAGTGCTCGAGCGCCCGCAACGCGGCTACGACAATCTCGGTCCCGCGTCCGTTCGTGAACGTCAGCCCGCAGCCGGTGAGCCCGTCTGGCGAGTCGGTGTGCAGGACGACATACGCACACGAATAGTCGGGACTTCGGTGCATCGCATCCGACCCGTCGAGCGCAGCCGACGTCGGGAAGCGGATGTCCCGCGCATCCAGCGAAACGATCTTCATCAGCTCGTCCTCGGGTACCGGCGCGCCAGGACCGCGTTCAAGCCCTCTGGAAGTACTGGATCGCGCGCGTCACCAGCAGCACGAGCACGATGATCGCGCCATCCGCCGCGGTGATCCAGAAGGAAGACACGTTCGCGAGGTTCAGGACGTTCGTCACCAGCGACAGCAACAGCACGCCCGTGAACGCGCCCAGCATGCGGCCCTTGCCGCCGTCGAGCGAGATACCGCCGATAACCGCTGCCGCAAACACCTGGAAGATGATCCCCGGTGCCTGCCCCTGGTTCGCAGTCACGGCGTCGACCTGGCCGGCGGTCATCAGCCCGGCCACGGCGGCGAGCACGCCGGCGAACACCCAGCACGCCATCCGCACGCGATCGACCTTGATGCCCGCCGCGCGAGCGGCCTCGATGTTGCCACCGATCGCGTACACGGCGCGTCCGGTTCGGTGGTAGCGCAGCCACGCCCCCACACTGACGAACAGCGCAACCTCGACCCACGCCGCAACAGGCACTCCCAGCCAGTCGTGCGCGCCGATGTAGACGAATGAAGCGGGCAGCTCGAACACCGTGGCGTCGTTCACGATGCCCTGCTGGAGCCCCTGGAGAAGGATCAGCAGCGCGAGCGACGTGATGAACGCGTTCATGCCCAGCTTCACCCGCAACGTGGATAGGAACAGGCTCGAGACGCCGCCGATCGCGAGCAGCACGAGCAGGCCGACAACCGGCGGCAGATCGGCGCCTGATCCGACGATGCCGAGGCGAATGCTCGGGTGAACCGTCAGGTAGGCCGCAGCCATCGGCGCGAGACCGTAGATCGACTGCAGCGACAGGTCCATCTCACCGAAGAGCAGGATCAGGCTCTCGCCGATCACGAGCAGTCCGAGGGGAGCGGAGAACTGCACGACCGTTGTGAGGTTTGCGCTGGTCAGGAACTCCGGACTGGCGATCGTGCCGGCGATCATGATCGCCACGATCGCCGGCAGCAGCGCGAGCTCGCGCATCGAGCTCGAGAATGCCCTCACGATCCTGCGGCGTTGGCTGGATGGCGCCCCGAACGGGGCAACCTCCGCACCGGCCGCGGGATTGCTTTCAACCTGTGCTCCGGTCATGCAGCCAGACCCTCCGCCGCGGCGATCGGTTCGGCCTCGTCCCAGGGGCGCTCGCGGAACTCCCGGACGATGCGGCCACGGACCATCACTATCAGGCGTGTTGCGATTCGAAGCTCCTCCAGATCGTCGGAGACGAGCAACACCGCGGTCCCCTTCACACGGGCGTCCTCGACGATCTTCAGCAGCGCGGCCTTCGCCGCGACGTCGACGCCGACGGTCGGGCTGATGATCACGAGCAACGAGGGATTGCTCGAGAGCGCCCGGCCAACGACGACCTTCTGCTGGTTGCCGCCGCTGAGCTCGCCGACCGGCTGGGCGCCGCTGCTGGCGACGATCTGGAGTCGATCGATGAGGTCGTCGGCCGCGGTGCGACGCCTCCTGATGGACACGAGTCCCATGCGCGAGATCCTCGGATAAATCGGCAACGTCAGGTTTTCGTCGACACCGAGGAGCGAGACGAATCCGCGGGCGTGACGGTCCTCGGGCACATAGCCGACGCCGCCATTGGGCGCGCGGCTATCCTCGGAATTGTCGCGGTTGTCGCCCATGAAGAAATAATGATGCGGCGGCACCACAAACACCTCGGTGTTGTCGAGCGGCATGTCGTCGCCTTCCTTACGGATGATGTGATCGACGCCGCCGGGCAGATGTTCGACGTAATCCGTCACATTCGGGC
>Ga0182030_10021595_pt1 | contig 12050 bp, 9 predicted proteins | sample 812S3MmetaG_FD_121299 | JGI IMG/M metagenome (GOLD analysis project Ga0182030, IMG submission 121299) | Permafrost microbial communities from Stordalen Mire, Sweden - 812S3M metaG (Illumina Assembly) | ecosystem: Environmental > Terrestrial > Soil > Wetlands > Permafrost | place: Sweden...
ACCCCTTGTTGAATTTTGAGCGTACAACGTTCTTAATTCCTTTATATCATCTGCATTTTTTGCAGGTCCAAACCTCTCATTTATGAGTCGCGCTCCCGGCGCTAATTTTTCGATCACAATGAGTGGTTCAGCCAAGGAAACGCTGAGTTTTCCTTGCTTTAATAGGAGGTCCGAACCTAAGAGGGTGAGCAGCTCCCGGATCTCATCGGATGTGCCGTTTTCGAACTTCCGCTTGGCGTTTGCCGCAAAGCTAAAATACTTTTCCGCCGTCTTGAGCCAGTCGTCAACGCCCTTGTCGGCATCGTTTATAAGCCCTTGCAAGCGATGCTTTTCAGTTAGAAGCGATGTCTTGCGTCGTGAGAACTCTTCTTCTGTTATTTCACCCCTCGCTCGCATGTCGATGATGGCGTCAATCATTTTTACACAACGATCATATTCCGTGCGTTGGCTGTCGGTTATTTTAGTTCTTGTTGCCGATTCCGCCTCGTTCGATTCGCGCAATACGTCCATGGCCCACTCATAAAACTCCTGCGGGATCTCAACCTTTGAGAAGATCTCCATAACCTGCAGCTCAAGCTCCTTCTCTTCAATGCGGATGCGCTTCTGTAAGCAATTCTTGTTTTTCCGGCCAGTGCAGTGGTAGTAAGTGTATTCGTGACGATTTCCGTTCTTTTGAATTTTGACCTTCTCCTCGGCGGTAATCATTGCACCGCACTCACCGCATAGGATCGGCCCACGCATGGAGATGTCGTGCGTCTTGCGCCGCGACTTGTTGCCCCATCCCATGATTGTTTGCACACGCTGATACTCTTTCCTCGTGATCATCGGTTCGTGTTTCCCCTGATGCCAGATACCGCTCCCCAGAGGGTATTCGAACTCTCCGTAATAAAACGGATTAGCGAATAAGGCATACATATTACTAAGACTAAATTTCTTTCCCATGCGGCCTGTGAGGTTCCACTTATTCGCGGCGGCATCCCATACCTGCTGCACGGTATGCGCTCCCGTGAGCATCATCGCCCAACACTTTGCAACGGCATCAAAGCGTTGTGCGTCAGAAAGGATTTCTTTTTCACCCTGCTTCTTGATGGGATTGTGTAAGTATCCAGCAGGAGCCGGGCCGGGGCACCATCCCCGCTCTGCTTTCGCTCGCATTCCACGCTTCGTATCCACGCTCAAATCCTTCACGAACTGGTTTGCCATACCAAACTCCACGCTCATCATCAGAACGTTGTCGGTTGAGTAGTAACTCCGTCCGTAGGTTTGGATATGCTTGATAACGCTCTGCTGGAGTAACCAACTGATTTCTCCTCCATCGACAGGATTCCTTGCTAACCGATTCAACTTCCAGCAGATGATTCCCTGCACTTCGCCTTCGTGGATGCGCTCGATCATCTTCCTGAACTCCGTACGCCCCGGCGCTTTCGCCGACTTCGACTCGGAAAACACCTCTACAATCTCAAGCTCGTTCTCTTTGGCGATTTTTTTGAGTTCGTCGATTTGGGACTCGATGGATGCCATCTGGCGATCCTCGCTCTCGGATGATTTCCGCGCATACATGAAGTATTTAATTTTCTCCACTGATTTTTCCATTGTTTATTTATGGATTAGTTTTTTTCGGCCTTTGTGCGGATATACAAAAAGGGATAACCGCGCCCTTGCACACAATTACTCTCGCGAGCTCTTGTAAGGCGTAGTTACCCCTTTTTATACGCAAAATCTCGCGAATACCTGTAACTGTGTGCCTAATCATTATGGCGCAATCGGCCCATAATATCAACGTTTTGAGGGGAAAACTACTCATGCCAATCATAGCGTTCAAATTTGAGCAACGCCGCGTGAACATCCTGTATTGCGTGCGACGTCGGCAGATCCTTGAGTGTCACGGCCGCTGCCTGTATCTTTTTCGCAAGCCGCTTCCAGCTCCTATTCGACCAGTTCCGTTCGATCTTCTTCCGTGTATTCCGAGAGCCATGTTGATTGATGAGAATGTAAATGCCAAGGCCCGCAAGAGCATTGTTCAACGAATGAGCGTTTCTCATCTCACCCAGATTTCTGATTATGGCATCGAATACCTCTTCGATCGGCATCGTCATTTTGAGCGCAAGCTGGCTCGTCGGCGTGCCAACGATTTTATCCCAGCTTGCGAGCAAAACGTCACGGCACAGATTTTTGTCGAAGATGCGAACAAGCGGAATGTCCTTCACTTTTTTATGCATCACTCTTGAGAGAAACGCTTCCAAACTTGCCTGTCGCGCGAACCTCACCTCGAAGCGCAATAGCTCGGGCTTTTTCTCTTCCGGCGCATTAGCCAAAAGCATTTTCTCGCGATCAAATTTATCTTTCTCGACGGCGCGATTTTTCGAGGTGCTTATATCTTTGATCTTGTCGTAAAAGATGATGTTCGCGGCCGTGGCATAGAAATACAAGCTTTGACCGCCATTCTCATAATGCCTCATATTGACGTCCTTCCGCAGCCCCGGATCGGCCTTATAGAGTTCTGCGATAACCCCCTGCGCCGTGAGGGGCGGCGATAGGGGTATGTTTTTACAGAAATGCGCCTTGTTCACGATGGCATTTCGAATGACGTCGGTCGTAACTTGGACGCCCATCCGTTGAAGTCGAAACTGCAACTTGCTAACCACCTTCTCGCAATCCCCCTCATCGGTTTCCTGCAAACTCTGATCGTAGAGCAGTTTCGGGATGGAAAACTCGATAAGCAGATCCCAGCTCGGCATCCCATCATCGAAGCGCTGATTTACCGTAAGCCGTGGCTTGTAGATGTCTTCCTTCTTGTCCATCGCAGTCGGGTTTTGTCGATACGTCATGTAGCGATTATGCCCGTACGAGAAAGATGGAGCGGTCTGCCCAAGGTTCAGCGCGGGCGTAAAGAAGTCGGGATTCGTAACCCTGAAGGAAGGATATTTAATTTTCAGGGCTACACTGTCGAGCATGGTTTGATTGGTTGATTTGGTCATCGGAGTAGTCGTTTTTGTCCCGTTAAATCGACTCGTTGTTGTCCCGCAATTGCGGGGAATACTCCGTGATTTTTTCAGCTGCGCGTTTTACTGGGCTTTGTCGATATTGATCGACCAGACGACCGTTTCTGTTTTCCCGTCTACACGAATGATTTTCCACTCGTCATATTCGGTGATGAAATCGTTGTGCGCATATTGCTTGGCGTCATCCTCGGTCTTGAACGATTTCAATTTCTTGAAGTCGTACTGATAAGCGTTCTCGTTGCGGTGCCAGGCGTCGAAATGGACCGGCTCATTCTCTGCGCCTTTGTTGCGTTCGAGCATCTCATTGAAGTCGATGACTTCGCGTATGCGATCTTGAACGAACCAATCCCATTCCATGTAGATCGCCTCAAAAACCTCTTCGATTTCGTCGTCGGTGAGTTGGCGATCGAGAAAGTTTTCTGCTTCGCCCTGCACCAACTCTTCGTCGAACAGAAAGTTATACCTGCTCTCCATGGTTGTGCTGTTGATGTTTCCGACCTTTAGTTTTTTGGTATTCCTGTATCGTTTGGGATTCTTCTTGGGCCATCGGTTTGTGAATGAGAGATACCAGGCGCACAAGCTTCGCCCCTTGCACGAGCGCATCTTCTTTGCTGATCTCTTTACCGAATCGCTTTTTATAAAGCACCCGGAACCTCTCGATCTGTTCGTCGGTAAGCATGACTTTATTGGCCGTAGATTCGGTTTTTGAGCATCCGCAGGTTGTCAAAGAACGTCCGCGCATTAACGATCAATCTATCCCCAAAGTAATCCTCGGCAGCTTTGTTCAACTTTTCATCGCCACGGAAAATGAACCCGATCTTGCGTGGGTTCTCTTTATCCAATTCAACGAGCGTAAAACCCACACTTACAAGCGCGGCGGCACATCCGAGGTCGTGAGTGTAGTATTGCGACTGTTCCGATGGTAATTTCCTTTTCATGGTAATCGTGGGCGTTTATCGCCCCTTTACCATGAAGGGTGAAATCATACCGAGACGAAAACGCCCGGCCATTTTGCCGAGCGTTTGTGGAATCTTTTTGGATAGTCAGTGAATCGGGTGAAATCACCCAGAACCCGTTATCTCTTCCCAGGCGTCTTTAATGCCTAAGCCGTCCTGCTGGGGTTGGGGTTCGATTGCTGGCGGAATTAACTTAAACTTGGCTTTATAGGTCTTTGTTTCATTCGCATCATAAAATGGATCAGTGTCATTTTTGAAGATCACCCGTAACCGATCGGCGACCTGCTGTTTGAGCTGCTTTGTTTTATCGGGAATAGGCGTGGGTAATACTTCGGTCTCGCCCCCATTTTTTGCCATCTCAAACAGGAAATGCCATGCCCGATTGGGAGTGCTCATCTTATCATTAGAGAAACCCAATCCCTCATAATCAACACTAATTTGCTTCGTATCGCCCGTGAGCAAAACATTCCTTTCGTCAATAAATCGCATAGATACGCTTGCCCATTCCGTACGTGAGAACTTGGGCAAGCTGATCCGCTTCTTTTTCTTTACTATGATTGCTTCCTCTGGATTTCTCACCATGACTTCCGATGATGGCACGAGCTGGACTTTGAAAATCCGCTCCTCACCGCTTTCCTTCGACAGCGGCGTAGATGGCGGATTCTCGCGCTCCCTGTTGGCGTCAATGTTTTTCACGATACGATCCCATCGAGCTGCTTTGTCTTTGCGATGCTGCTTGATCGCTTCATCAATCTCGCCGAATCGTTTTGCCAGCCATCCGGGGATCGGAAATACTTGTTTCCCCGCTCGCACCCATGCCGATTCAACATCGCCAACAAAGCTCATAAACTGGCCTTGGGCGAACTCCCACCAAACATCCAGCTCGTCCATCGCGTCAAAGAGATGTTTTGGCAAGAGATCGGGCGGGAGATCGTCATGGAGTTCTTTGCAATCTTTACGCTCCAAGAGCTCACAGATATTGTCGTGTAATAAAATATATTCGGCGTTCAAATTTTCGTCGGCCATAAATACGTCGCCCGTGGCAACCACCTCAAGAACATGAACGATACGCGGAACAAATAGCTTGAGCAGAAAAATAGCTTGCTCGTATGAGATCTTATCCGCTTCTATCTTCTCACCCCCGATCGCCTGTGTCGCTGCGGCTATTCGCGCAATCATTTCAGCATGCTTTTCAGTCTCTTCCAAAACCTTTGCAGGGTCAGGTTCAAGTGCAATTATTTTAAGAAGAAATGCACCAAGGAGATATAACGGGCTTTCGGCCCCTTTGGCCCGTGCCTCCATTTCGGCAGTTGCGAGAGATGTGAATGGCCGTTTATATTCGTCTCTCAATCCGAACAGCGCTCCGTAGTGTATCGTCTCTTCTGCCTGTCCAATGACTTCGAGATACAACTTTTCCAAATTTTTCCTATCGAGAGTTTCGTTGTTTCGATGAGAGCTCTCCAGGATAATAATCTGATTCCATAATACCCAAAGCTTTGCGAGATCGGCTGGATCAAGGGTATCCCTCGTCGTGTGAACCGATTCTCCATCGGCGTTCATCGACTCAAATATCCCGACGTCCATTTCTTCATCCGATGGCGACAAATACACCTTCCCATCTTTTTCAATGCGAATGCGGTCATACTTCAGCCACCCTTGATATTCTTCCCGCGTTTTGACTGTTTTCGCAGTGTCGCCCGAGAACATCAACGGGTGAAGCGCCTCTTGGATAAGCTTGAGAAAAACATGGAACTCGCCATCATATTCCGCAGTCGAGTAATATGACAAAACATAGAATACGGCGTGCCATTTCGTATCTTGTATAAACATGCTTTCCGGCACGCCTCGATCGCGAAAGAATTGGACGATTTTCTGAAGCGTAAATCTGTTACCTATTTCTTTTGAAATCAACTCCAAGGCCTCTCTTCTCACATGCCCGTTTTTTCCTGTCACACGCCCTACAATTTCAAGAAACTTATCTCCAGAAAGCGTGTATTCAATGATCCGATTTCCAACCTCGCGATGCGTCTGCTTTTGCATCTCATTCCAGTCATATTCGACAACGCCAAGATCGATAAGAAGCTGGATGAGATCGTCGTTCCGCTCTTCGGTTGAAAGCTTGTATTTATGGGCCGCCTTAATGATGCGCGTATCCCCGACCATCTCAATAAATTTTTCATAGAGTTCACGGTTACGCAGAAAATCATCGATTGTTTTTATGTGAGATAGGAGGTTACTTCGGCGAATCTTTTTAGGTTCGCTTTTCGCCTCGGACATTTCAAACCAAGCGCCGCATCCATCTTGATCCATGGTGACGTTTTTTATATATCCCTCTTCCTCAAATTTCTGAAGAATTGATCTCTGTTCGCTACGGTATATCAGGGTTGGCCCCTCTTCGTATTCATGAACTTCGTAAAGCCGCAGATGCATCGGTCCCTTCGGGCTGATTGCCACTTTCTCGTTTATCGCATCCTTGACGTATTTTATCTTCTCTTTTGCGTTCATTGTAATCTCAATCGTAATTTCCCTTAATCTACTGCTTTATGGCGATTTTCTCAAGGATTACGCAATATCGGATTTTATGCTAAAATCGACTCATAACTGAATATAAGGCAGACGCCTAAACCTCGCGACAAAATTGCGAGGCATGGCACCAGAACCGTCCAAGGTAAAAAACTCCTCGTCAGGAGTAACCTTGGACGGTCATGCTGGGAAACTAGCATGGATGGATCGAAAGATTCATCGCCTGGCGGGGAGCTTTTTGTTTCCCAAAAAACCGTCCAAGGTCATGCCATCACTACAAGAGAGTGCTTTTTCACGAGAGCAGGTTGAAGCTCTGGTCGCTAAATATAAGAGCTTAACCCCTCAACAACGGAAAGCCCTCAATGAATCCCAGAATTGTAAAGATTTTATTTTGCCGCTATTTGGAGCGCTGGGTTGGAGTGTGTATTCAGACGAGGTTTCAACCGAAGAGAATATAGGCGGCAAACGAGCCGACTATACGTTTCGACTCAATGGGGTTGCCAAGTTTTTTCTTGAGGCAAAAAAGCCGGGTGTTGATCTCCATCAAGAAAACTTCGCTGAACAGGCAATCTCGTATGCATGGCACAAGAGCGTGCCGTGGGCGATCCTCACTAATTTCGAGACGCTAAAAGTTTTTAGCGCAGAATGGGACGAAGTAGATCCCGAGCGCAGCTTGATATTTGAAATTAAGTGTGATGATTTTGCCACAAGCGAGAAACTGGCATTCCTATCACGTCAATCGATTGAAAAAGGCGAAATCGACGCTTGGGCCGAAAGCGAGTTCAAGAAACCTAAACGGGAAAACGTCGATGTCCAGCTGGCTAAAGATCTTATTCGGTGGCGCAATGTTCTATTTGATAACCTGAAATTATGGAACGGTGGGAAGGATATAGTAGACAAACAAATTGCAAAGGCCGTGCAAACGCTACTCGATCGTTTGATTTTTATGAGGACAACCGAAGATCGCGGCACCGAGAACGAGCATCTGCGCGAGCTGCTCCGCAGTAATGAGGAGAAAAAAATCGATCTCGAAAAAGGCATTAAGGATTTGTTTCGTAACTATGACTCATGGTATGACAGCAGACTTTTCGAACCACAGCTTTGTGATAAGCTCGAATACGAAAACAGTTTTTTGAAAACCGTCATCGGTGAACTTTATAAAAATACCAAAGGCATCCGATATAACTTTGCGAAAATCAACGCTGACGTCCTTGGCAGCATCTATGAACAATATCTCGGGCAAATCCAGCAAGGCGATACAAAAAATAGTAAGCGCAAGCAGCAGGGCATCTATTATACCCCTCGCTATGTCGTCGATTTTATCGTGCGAAATGCGGTTCTTGAACCTGCCAAAAACAAACCAGCGAACGAGATTGCGCAACTGCGAATTTTGGACCCCGCTTGCGGTTCGGGATCGTTTTTAACGCGGGCATTCGAAGCTATCGACTCATCATTACGAAAACAAGGGTGGGATGACGCAGGTACGCGACTCACTGTAACTCCACAATGCGTTTACGGCGTCGATCTTGACGATGAGGCAGTGGAGATCGCCCAACTCAACTTGCTACTTAGAATGGTCTATCAACGCGAGCTTTTGCCTAATCTTACCAACAATATCGAGTGCGGTAACTCACTCCTCTCCGGCTCACCCGAAGAGCTAAAGAAGAGTTTCGGCGAAGCATGGAAGGAACGAAAGCCGTTCGATTGGCATGGACGATTCTCTAAGGTTTTTGAAAGCGGCGGCTTTGATGCAATTATAGGCAACCCGCCCTACATAAAAGAATACGTCGATAAATCCGCATTTGATGGACTACACGATAGCCCCTATTACCAGGGGAAGATGGATATTTGGACACTGTTCGCCTGCCAAGCTATTGATCACTTAAAAGAGGGCGGCTATTTTAGCTTCATCGCGCCCAATAGCTGGCTTACAAACGCGGGGGCCAGCATCTTCAGGGATAAAATCCTGCACGAAGGTGAGATTATTTCCTTCATCGATTTCGGAGATTTTAAGGTATTCAAAGAAGCCGGTATACAAACTATGATATTCACATTCCAAAAGAAGCGGCCGCGCTCCTCATACGCCCTGCACTACGCAAAAATTTTGGACAGTGAAATAGCGGACGATAAAGTCGCGGCGTTTTTGAACTCAAACCTGACCATTGTACCTGAAGGAGTGGAGAGCTTCGAAATCAATTTCGAACCCGAAAAACTTTTAGGCAGGACGATCTCTTTTTCAAATCATGAAGATGCTGACGCGATAGGAAAAATCGAAAAGGTGGGCACGGCCAGACTGGACGCCAAGGATGTGGGCCAAGGTATCGTCTCTCCTCAAGAATATGTAACGCGAGCGCATAAAGAAGAGCTGACCGATCCATCTATTCGTGTAGGAGAAGGCATTTTTGTCCTGACTGATAGCGAGCTTAAACAATTAAAGCTTGATGATCCAGAGAAAAACGTCGCAAAGCCATACTACGAATCCACAGAGATCAGTAGGTTTTATGCCGACGGTAAGAATAAAAAGTGGATTCTTTATATGGATTCTGCCAATACAAAAAAGATCGGCTCGTATCCGACAATTAAAGCTTACCTGGATAAATTCGGTCCGGTAATGACCTCTGACTTCGCCCCGTACGGCCTGCATCGTGCCCGCGATCAAAAGTTTTTTAGTGGCGGCGTTATATTATCTTTGCGCAAAACCGCGAGACCTGCTTTTTCGTACGTTGATTTTCCATGCTATGTTTCTCAATCCTTCTACGCCATCAAGCCCCAGGGCATTGATCCAAAATATCTAACTGCATTATTAAATTCACGGCTTGCATATTTCTGGTTCAAAAACCGTGGCAAGGTTCAGGGCGATAACCTACAGATCGACAAAGAACCGCTGATGAATTTCCCGATCAAGACGCCTGGAGATAAGAAGATTGAACAAAGAATCGTCGTGCTTGTTGAGGAGATTATGAAATTGAATACTGAACTCCATACACTCAACGCCATTCTTGAAAAAGAGGCCTATGCTGAAATAAAGAATCAGATTGCGCTGTTCGAGGACCAGATCGATGCGGAGATGTACAAGATTTATGATCTTTCGCCGGATCAGATAAAAGTCGTCAGCCAAATTGACGCGTAGCTCTCTATTGCTATAATAGAAGCACTAAACGTGAACGGCATCCTATACGGGTGCCGTTCTTATTTTCCCGATCCATTTACCTCTTGAAGCGGATACTATACTGGCTGCTTCTCTCTTTTGCTGGAAATAAAAGAATCGATCAATACCGACTCCAGCTCCGGGACAATCTTCTTTGTTTCGCTGGTTTTGAATGTGACGACCGATGATGTTTCTCCTTTTTTCTTAATCTCCTTGGTCAAATCCTTTTTGAGATTCTTAACGTCGTCCATGTGGGTAACGAAGTTGGTCATAAAGTACTCGATAAAGACTCCTTCCACTTTATTATCGCGGTTGAGGTAAAAAGCGAACTCGTCATTGACATATTTCTTTTTAGCGGAAGATGACAAATGAGGCATGCGAACAGCGATACTATCCGTCTCTGTGTCGTAATTCGAAATCCACCCCTCCTTCTTTGCTATTGAAGAGAAGTTCCGTGCGAAATCCACGATATTCTTTTTTTGTTTAAGGTTGAGTTCCATTAGACGATACGCTTTAAGGTTTTATACTTCTTTTCCTTGATGTAATCGATGGAATAGGCGGAAACGACCCTGCATGGTTCTCCGACTCCTGCCCTAACATATACTACTACTTTAGCATACATATTAGTTTCATACTTGCCGTAATAGCAGTGTTTGTTGGGGTCGAAATAGTCGGGCCAGACCTCCTCTGGGGCAATAACGGCGTCTTTTACGGCCCGAAGGAATTGGACCAAGTCAAGCTCCGGGTGGTCAGCGCGTTTCTCCTTTAATTTCTTTTTCGTAAAGATTACCCTCCTTCCCCTGTAGTCCTTTACGTCAAAAACAAGAGGTTCCGGCTGTGCCATTGGTATTGAGAGATTATTGCTCTGTCTGGGATTTTAGTCAACTAGGATTTAATTATTGCTTAATAAATCGTGACTGAAAATCATTGACAACCTCGCTGATGGTTTGAGTAATTTTTTCTGCGTTTCCATGCTTTAGCATTCCAAGATACGATGCGATGCGTTCCTCATTTGGATTAGCGGTAATACGACTTACTGCCCGTCGTTTCGTCGTTGTGCGTAATACGCGATGATCGGGGAAATGAACCCAACCAAGCACGTCAACGCCAGAAGCCAACGTTCTTATTGATACCTTTTTCGGATGGAGCGTTAGGCCTAATCGGCCCAGAAGGAAATCGCGCATCTCCGGCAAAATAATTTCCAACCATTCCCGATTAGTAGAGAGAATTAGGAAATCGTCGGCATAGCGCAGATAATACTTCGCTCTGATAATATGCTTCATAAACTGATCAAACTCATTCATGTAAATGTTAACGAGAAGTTGCGAGGTGAGGTTGCCAAGCGGTAGGCCGACATCTTGGGCTGGAGAAGAGAAACTATTGACCACGTCTTCCAAGAGCTGAATGGTGTCCTTGTCGGCGATATGAGATTTCAAAATCTTAATCATCACTCCATGGTCAACGCTCGCAAAGAACTTACGGATGTCGCACTTGAGCACCCAGCAGGTTCGCGTATTATTTTTACTCACGATATGCGCGAACGAACGGAAGCGGCTCATCGCGGCATGCGTTCCCTTCCCTACGCGGCACGAAAATGAGTCGGCAATAAACCCTTTGTCGAAGAATGGATATAAAACTCGATGGATCGCGTGGTGGACGAGGCGGTCGCGCACGCTCGCTTTATGGATATTCCTCGGTTTCGGGTCGGCGATATTGAACGCTTGATAGCCGCCGTGACGATAGGTATGATTTATGAGATCGTTGTGCAACGCAAAGAGATTGTCCATGAGCCGAAGCTGGAACTCCTGAACGTCTCGCTTTCCGCGCTTCCCCGCGACGAACTCTTCCCACGCTTCAAGTAGGTTCTGCATTCCGGCGATTTTTTCGAAATTTTCGGCGTATCTTACTTTCATAAATAAATGCAACAGGTACCCCCCCCCGGCACCTTACACGCTGCCAATCATCCAACATCTCATCAGTGCATACAAGGCCTGGCATGAGTTCCTCCCGCATACCGGGCGGGATATTCGCTACACGCTGGGAGCGAAAATCGACACGTTACTGATTGAGACAATCGAGTTGATCTTCACAGCGAGCTATCTCGGCAAGCAGCAGAAGCTGCCATATCTACAGAGGGCGACAAGCAAACTCGATCTTGCGAAATTCTTCCTTCACATCATGTGGGATATGAAAGCCCTCGATAACAAGCGGTATCTTGCGCTCTCCGAGCAATTGAACGACATCGGGAAAATGCTTGGTGGATGGAGAAAAGGCCTTGAAGCAAAAACTCCCGTCGGATGACGGGAGAATGCAAGAGTTTCGGGAGAACACCTGGTTGTCATCGTTCCACGTGTTCGGGTTCGTAACGTCGTTCGCGTTCACGTTCCAGCCGTCGTCGTTCCAGTTCACGTTGACCGTGCG
>Ga0182030_10021596_pt1 | contig 12050 bp, 12 predicted proteins | sample 812S3MmetaG_FD_121299 | JGI IMG/M metagenome (GOLD analysis project Ga0182030, IMG submission 121299) | Permafrost microbial communities from Stordalen Mire, Sweden - 812S3M metaG (Illumina Assembly) | ecosystem: Environmental > Terrestrial > Soil > Wetlands > Permafrost | place: Sweden...
AACGAAACCTACCCAGAAGGCAGTCCATTTCGAGCCCAGCCGCCCACCCTGCGCAACGTGCGCGGCCACCGCGCGGCCCTGCAGAGCTCTGGCGATCTCACGCATTGCCAGAACCAGCACAACCGTGATCCCCAAAGACACGCCGGGGGAGAAGTTCCAGCCCACCGAAATCACAACTGCGGTAACCACGGCAGCGCACAGCAGAGTCAACCAGCCTCGCGTGGCGCGGCCCAGCCTGCGATCGTTGACAAACATGAGACAGGCGCCTGCAAGAGGATTGCCAAAGAGCGTTGCGAGCGATACAGCATTCGCATCGTAAAGCGGATACAGCGGCGCAACGGCTGTTTCGCCGATCATCCTCACTGCGGAATCCGGGCCATGCGGAGTTTGCTGCGGAGTGGACGACACATTTGCCTCCAGGGCTAAATCTCTCACTGTTGGTTTCGATGGTACGGGACGCAGATGCATGAATTGGGCCGACACCGCGACTGCGTACCGTGCTATGCTGCGCTCGGCTAGGCACCATCCGGTTTGTCAGCGGGCACCCGCTCGCCTACCATGGTCTCAGCCGGCCGTCGCACCCAGGGGATTTAAAACGAATGCTTGTTGAGCTGCGAGCAGAAAACTATGCGGTCATTGACCACGCCATCGCTGTCTTTGGTCCGGGACTCAACCTGCTCACCGGAGAAACCGGCGCCGGCAAGTCCATTCTGGTAGATGCGCTTGCGCTGCTGATGGGTGGCAAGGCATCGGCAGAGGTGGTCCGCCATGGCGCGGAGAAGGCAGTCGTCGCCTGCGTCTTCGAGTCCACCTCCATTGCCGAAAATATCCTTGAAGAGAACGGAATTGACTCGGAAGGCAACGAGATCATTCTGCGCCGCGAGATTCTGTCGACAGGCAAAGGCCGCGTGTTCGTCAATAACCAGCCCGCCACCGTTGCCGTGCTCAAGCAGCTCGCGCCGGAGCTCGCCCTGGTCCACGCGCAGACTGAAACCCTCACCAGCTTCGACCAGGCCCAGCAGCGCACCCTGCTCGACCGCTACGCCGGAATCTCAACTGACGCCACTGCCGAAGCCCACGCAGTCTGGCGCGCCGCCGAGACCAAGCTGAACGAACTCATCGAAGGCGAGCAGGACCGCCTGCGCATGGTCGACCTGTGGAGCTATCAGCGCAAGGAGATTGAAGCCGCCCGCCTTGAGCCGGGCAAAGACGAGACCCTCGCGACCGACAAGCGCGTCCTGGCCAATGCTGAAAAGCTCTATGCCGCCGCCATGGGCGCCTTCGAGCAGCTTTATGAAGGCAGTTCTTCCGCTGAATCGGCCCTGCGCGCTGCGATCCGCAACGTGGAAGAGCTGGCCCGCTACGACGCGCGCTTCTCTGACGCCGCGCAGCAGCTTGAGTCCGCCCGCGCCACCGTGGGCGACGTAAGCTCCAGCCTGCGCGACTACGCCGAAGGCATCGATGCCTCGCCCGAGCGCCTCGCCGAAATTGAAGACCGCCTCGCCGCCATCGACCGCCTCAAACGCAAGTACGGCAACACCGTGGCTGAGATTATTGCTTTCGGTGAAGACGTATCCAGCAAACTCGCCGAGGTCGAAGACAAAGACGAGATACTCAAGGCACTTCGTGCGGTCCTCGATCAGGCCGCGGTAGCCTATCGTAACGCCGCAGCCGCCTTGCACGACCAGCGCACCGCCGCCGCCGGCAAGCTCGCCAAACTGGCCGAAGCCCAGATCAACTCGCTCGCCATGAAGGTCCGCTTCGAAATTTCCGTGCGCGCCTCAGAGCGGGAAGCGGACTGGACCGCTGCCGGCTGGGACACGGTCGAGTACCGCATCGCCACCAACCCCGGCGAGCCGCTCAAGCCGCTGCATGAGATCGCCTCCGGCGGCGAGATGAGCCGCGTGATGCTGGCCCTCAAAGTCAGCGTGGAAGAAGGCGCCGCCAAGCCAAAGAAGAAGACCGCCGCCCCTCGTACCCTGGTCTTTGATGAGATCGACATCGGCATCGGTGGGCGCGCCGCGGAAGCTGTCGGCCAAAAGTTGAAGGCCCTCAGCCGTGGCCAGCAGGTGCTCTGCGTCACCCACCTGCCGCAGATCGCCGCCTTCGCCGATCAGCACTTCCTCATCGACAAGCGCGAGCTCGACGGCCGCACCAAGACGCAGATCCTGCTGCTCGACGATCGCGCCCGCACTCGCGAAGTGGCCCGCATGTTGAGCGGCGCCAAGGTGACCGACACCAGCCTGCAACACGCCGGCCAGATGATCGCCGCCAGCCGCTAGCGTCCAAACTCAATCGCCGAAATTGTAAAGTTGATATCGCAACTCGCCCTGTCATCCTGAGCGAAGCGTACTCCAGCGGAGTCGAAGGACCTGCTTGTTCACCCTTTTGATCGACTCCACTTCAAAGCCTCACGCCTCGGCAAGCGGCTCATGTCCCGATCCCGCATTCTCCACCGCTTCCAGAATGAACGTCGGATGCAGCGGCTTGGCGAAGACCTCGAAGCTGTGTCCTTTTTTGATTGCTTCTTCCAGAAGTCCATTGGTGTTCGGCTGCCCCGATGAGAGCAGAATCTGGCAGTTCGGATAGTTGTCTTTCAGAACAATCGAGAAATCGATCCCGTTCATCATCGGCAGCATTACGTCCACCACCGCGAACTGAGGCTCCCACGCGGAGATAATCTCGATAGCCTTCTCCGCCGAGTAAGCCACGCGCACCTCATAGCCCCGCGAGGAGAGAATCAACGCAAGCGTATCGGCAATGGTCGCCTCGTCCTCGACGATGAGAATGGTGCGAATTGGAACTCTCCCGGGCATGAAAGGATTTCCCTGTGGCTCGCTTCGAAATCTCTTGAAGCGAGGCTCGGCGAACATCGGGGACGGCAATCAGCCTTGCGCTGATGGTCTGTCCTGGCGGAATGGGTCGTGGTTTTTTATCAAGTACACAACTTGGCCCGAGGCGCGCTTCCCGCCAGTTCGATAGTTAAGATGCAACGAACGCAGCTTGAGATATCCCGACGTCCACTAATCAACTTGTCCGCGAGCCAGGCGCCCGCATTTTCCTGCCAACGCCCGATCCCGCAAAAAACGCCGCACAAAAATCGTTTTATCAAATCCCGGCGGGAAGTCATCCCGCTTCATCGCGTCCTTCACCGCATTAGGGACTTTGCCAGCCTCGGCAGTTTCCACCGCTTCCTCACCCTCCGGTATTCCCCCACCGGCAACTGCACCAGCACCGGCTTCGCCGCTGGATCAAGCCACGCCAGAATGGGTTCGAGCGTCCCTTGCGCCATTGCCGTGCATCCGGTAGTTCCTTCGCCCGGCCCACCCCAGATGTGAATAAAAATGCACGACCCGCTGCCCGGCACTGCCGGATTCACGTTGTGGTCAACCACCGCGCCCCAGCGGTAGTACTCGCCCGTGCTCGCCATGTGTTCGGAACTGTTCCAGTCCGGCGTAACCGTCCCGCGATCCACCACCTTGTTGTAATAGTGTGAAGCCGCATCGTCCACGCACTCAATTCCGGGTGTAAGGCGAATATAAGACAGCTTCCAGCCCGACGGCGCAGCCTCTGCATACCCGAACCCCGCGCTGATCCGGAACGCACCCGCCGGCGACCTCCCATCCCCCTCATGCTTCACCGGGTCGTCGGCGCCACCCACCGAGCCACCGCCAGTCGCCTCAACCCCCGCGCCCCACCCCAGCCCGTTCTTGCCCACCACAATCGCCACCGGCTCGCCCACACGCTTCCAGCGCCCGCTGGGCTGCGAGCGCTGGTAGCGCTGCAGGCCGCCGCTCACCGCGTTCCAGTCCGGCGTCGTCACCACCAGCATCTGCGTTGACGCCCGCAGCGGATCAGGACGCGGCGATGCCGCTGCTGCGTCGGCGCCTGCCGACGCAGCCAGCAGCACAGCCCCGGCAAGGAGAGTCCGCAAGACAAAGAATTTGCGCAAACAGTGGGCCTTCATTCCACGTTCCCCTTACTTAATTCCGGGGTCCCCTTATTCAATTGATCAACTCATTCCCGACCGGCCTGCATGACCAACCATGCACTTGCTTCATTATCCACGCCGCAGCACTGTCCCTTTATTTCCAGGATTGGTATACTGGGTGATGTGACCATAACCCTGCTCGATTCCATCTCGAACGGAAACCACGCCGAGACTTCCCCCACTCAGAAACGGGTCTTGTTGCTGAAGCCGCGAGGCTTTTGCGCCGGCGTAGTGCGCGCGATCGACGTTGTGAAGATCGCTTTGGAAACCTTCGGCGCTCCCATTTATGTGCGCCGCGAAATCGTCCATAACCGCTATGTCGTCAACGAGCTGGCGGAAAAGGGCGCGATCTTTGTTCATGAGATCGACGACGTTCCTAACGGCCAAAGGGTGATTTATTCAGCGCACGGTGTGTCTCCGGCAGTAAAGGAGCTGAGTAAGAGCCGTGGGCTCAGGGTGATTGACGCCACCTGTCCGCTGGTAACCAAGGTTCATTTTGAAGCAGTCAAGTTTGCCAAGGAAGGCTATTCGCTCGTTCTGATTGGCCACCGCGACCACGACGAAATCGAAGGCACCCTCGGTGAGGCTCCCGATGTCACCCAGGTCGTCTCGAACGTGGCCGAAGTCGCCGAACTCGTCGTTCCCGACCCCAATCGCGTCGCCTATCTCACGCAGACCACGCTCTCGCTCGACGAGGCCCGCGACATCATCCACGCGCTCAAAGAGAAGTATCCCAACATCGTTGGCCCCCACACCCAGGACATCTGTTACGCCACGGAGAACCGCCAGGTCGCGGTCCGCAATGTGGCGCACAATGCCGGCCTGGTGCTGGTCGTCGGGTCCACCAACAGCTCCAACTCCAACCGTCTTGTTGAGGTTTCGCGCAACCTCGGCACCGTGGGTTATCTCATTGATAACTCTCAGGCCATTGATCCCAAGTGGCTCGAAGGGGTAAACACCGTGGCCGTCACCGCCGGTGCTTCGGCCCCCGAAGTCCTGGTCGAGGACGTGGTCAATTATTTGCAACTAAACGGTTTTGACAGCGTCGAAGAGGTTGAGGTAATGCCCGAGAATGTTCGCTTCGGCCTGCCTCCGGAGATCATTCAAGCCATTGGCAGCGCCAGCGGCAAGGAACAGCTTTCGGTCAATTAGCAAGGACAGGAAACTGGGGGCGGAGTTGATACTCTGCCTCAAATGTTCGAATCTCAAACGTTTGAATCACTAATGAGCTGTCATCCTGAGCGAAGCGTACTTCAGCGGAGTCGAAGGACCTGCTTTTCGAGAGTGCCGGCGGACCCGCGCAGTTCCGGACAAGCGCTCTCACGTGAACAGCCGAGCACAGCGGGCAGCTTCCCATTTTTGAGGACGATCTAAAAACGAATGACTATGCAGCAGGGCACCACCCAACCCGCAAAGGCCGAGAGCTTGGCAGTTCCCTCGACAACGGCCAGGGTTGCGGCGCCGCGTTTCGGACGCATGGACGCCGACCTCGCCGACGTCGAAACCTCCATCGAGCGTTCGCGCGATTACATCCTCTCCCGGCAGCATCCTGACGGCTACTGGTGCGGCGAACTTGAAGCCGACTCCATGCTCGAAGCCGACTACATCTTCCTGCACACGCTGCTTGAGACAGGCGACCCCGGCCGCCTTCAGCGCGCCCTGGCCGAGATGCTCCGCTATCAGAACGACGACGGCAGTTGGAGCCTTTACCCCGGCGGCCCCGGCAACATCTCGCTCTCCGTCAAGTGCTACTCCTCCGCCAAGCTCATGGGCATCGGCGTAGACGACCCGCGCCTGGCCAAATGCCGCGAATGGATCCTGGCCCACGGCGGCGTCGTCGAGACCAACACCTTCACCAAGATGTATCTCTGCGCCCTCGGCGAGTACGACTACGACGCCGTCCCCGCCATTCCGCCCGAGATCGTCCTCTTCCCCAACTGGTTTTACTTCAACATCTACGAGATCTCTTCCTGGTCGCGCTCCATCCTCGTTCCTCTGGCCATCATCTACGCCAAAAAGCCGTTCAAGAATATTCCCAAAGAGCATGGAATCGACGAGCTTTACGTCGGCGGCCGCGCCAACTCCAAGCTCCGCCTGCGCATGGACCGCAAGAAGATCCTCTCATGGCGCAACTTCTTCCTTACTCTGGATCGCATCCTCCACTTCGCGGAAGCCGTCCATCTGCGCCCGCTCCGCACCCTGGCGCTCAAGAAGGCCGAGACGTGGATGCTTGAGCGACTGGAGATGACTGACGGCCTGGGCGCCATCTACCCAGCCATGCTCAACGCCATCATCGCCCTGCGCTGCCTCGGCTACTCCGAAGACGATCCCCAGGTCATCCGCGCCCGCGACGAGTTTGAGAAGCTCGGAATCGAACAGGCCGCCACTGCTGAAGTCCAAGAAGAAACGTTCAGGATGCAGCCGGCCGTCTCGCCCGTCTGGGATACTGCCCAGGCCGTCTACGCTCTCGGCGAAGCCGGCGTCCCCGCCAACGATCTCCGCATGATCAAGGCCGCCGACTGGATGCTGGCCAAGGAAGTCCGCCACAAGGGTGATTGGTCGGTCAAGGTTCCCAATACGGAACCGGGCGGCTGGTACTTCGAGTTCAACAATGAATTTTACCCGGATACCGATGATACGGCACAGGTTTTGCTCGCGCTCAAGCACGTCGACAACCCCCGCGAAGCCTACCAGCACAAGGTAGCCCAGCGCGCCATTGACTGGGAGTTCGCCATGCAGTGCAAGGCCGGCGGCTGGGGCAGCTTCGACAAAGACAACACCAAGATGATCTTCCAGTACATCCCCTTTGCCGACCACAACGCGATGCTCGACCCGCCCACAGTCGACATCACGGGACGCATTCTGGAGATGCTGGCCGCCTACGGCTACACCCGCGACGACAAGCGGGTTCAAAAGGCGATCAAATTCATCTTCTCCGAGCAGGAGAAGGACGGCAGTTGGTTCGGCCGCTGGGGCGTGAACTACATCTACGGTACGTTCCTGGTTCTGCGCGGCCTCGAAGCCATCGGCATCGACAACCTGGAGCCGCAGATTCAGCAGGCCGCCGAGTGGATCCGCATGGTGCAGAACCCAGACGGCGGCTGGGGCGAAACCTGCGGCAGCTACGACGACCCCGACACCCGCGGCGTGGGCCCCAGCACCCCCTCGCAAACGGCCTGGGCGCTGCTCGGCCTGCTGGCCGCCGGCGACGACCGCTCCGATTCAATCGCCAAAGGTGTTCGCTGGCTGCTCACCCGCCAACAGGCCGACGGCAGTTGGGACGAGTCCACCGGGGCCGGCTTGACGCGCCAGGCCGTGTACACCGGGACCGGCTTCCCGCGCGTCTTCTATCTCTCGTACGAAATGTACCGCCAATACTTCCCGCTGCTGGCCCTGACCGGCTACCGGCGGGCCATGGAACGCAATAGCAGCTTTTAGCTATGAGCCTTCAGCTTCCAGCTCTGAGTTTTGCTTCATCGTATGTGATCGAATTTGTCTCGGCTGAAAGCTAGGAGCTAGAAGCTGACAGCTAAAATGGAGGATTCAACAAGATGGCTATTCCCATCTCCCAAGTCGCAACGGTCGTTAAGTACGTCTGGAAGCAGAAGCTTCAGGGCAAGAAGCGCTACCCGCTGGTGCTCATGCTTGAGCCCTTGTTCCGCTGCAACCTGGCCTGCGCTGGCTGCGGCAAGGTGCAGTATCCGCCCCACATCCTGAAGAAGGAACTCACTCCCGAAGAGTGTTTCGCGGCGGTGGAAGAGTGCGGCGTGCCCATGGTCTCCATCCCCGGCGGCGAGCCGCTGCTGCACCCGCAGATCGTCGAGATCGTCAACGGCCTCATCGCCCGCAAGAAGTACATCTACCTCTGCACCAACGCGCTTGAGCTCAAGAAGCGCCTCCCCGAGTTCACGCCGTCGAAGTACCTCACTTTCTCCGTCCATCTCGACGGCCAGCGCGAGCACCACGACTTCTCCGTCTGCCGCGAGGGCGGCTACGATATCGCTATCGAAGGCATCAAGGAGGCGGTGAAGCGCGGCTTCCGCGTTACCCCCAACTCCACCTTCTTTGACGGCACAGACCCGAACTCCGTCCGCCAGTACTTCGACGAGATCATGGCCCTCGGCGTCGAGGGCATGGTCCTCTCGCCCGGCTATAGCTATGACAAGGCGCCTGACCAGTCGCACTTCATGGGCCGGGCAAGAGTCCGCAAGCTCTTCCGCACCATCCTTTCCAATCGCAAGAAGAGCTGGAAGTTCAACATGTCGCCTCTCTTCCTTGAATTCCTCATGGGCAATCCGGACCGCAACTACGAGTGCACCCCCTGGGGTTCGCCCGCCTACAACATCTTCGGCTGGCAGAAGCCCTGCTACCTGCTCCAGGACGGCTACGTCGACACCTTCAAGGAGTTGATGGAAGACACCAAGTGGGAGGAGTACGGCGTTGCCAGCGGCAACCCCAAGTGCGCCAACTGCATGGTCAGCTGCGGCTACGAGCCGACGGCCGTCATCGACGGCTTCTATTCCCTCAAAGGCTTCTGGTCCATGGTCAAGGGGAACTTCAGCATGTACAAAGACGACCACGCCCTCAAGCAGCTCAACGAGTGGCCGAGCCACTCCTCGTCGCCGCTGGTCCAGATCGCCGAACCCGCCCGCACGCTGGAAGAAACCAACGCATAGGCGCTTTCTATCAGGGCATGACTTCAGTCATGCCGAAAATGTCGCTTAGGGGAGCGGGCTTTAGCCCCCGGGGGAATGCAAAGCTGATTGCGCCACCCGGCCCCGGAATGCAGATAACCCGAATCTCGCTGCAACAAATGCTTTGAAAGGGCACGCCTTCAGCCGTGCCGCATCTACGGCCAAAAATGCGGGGCTTTGGCCCCTGAGGGATGAATTTATGAGTGCCGAAGTCCTGAAATATACCCGTGAGCAGATCGAAGAACTCGAAGTCGCCCCCGGCTTCGTCCATGAAGACCTCGAAGGCTCCATCCCCTCGCTCGCCAGCGATGAAGAAGTCCGCCAGGCCCTCGAAAAAGCCTTCGACTACCGTGGCGACGTTACCCTGACCCTCAAGTCCGGCGAACGCATTGAGGCTTTCATCTTCAACCGTCAGACCGGCCCCACGCTCGCCGAGTCCGTCGTCACCTATTTCACTCCCGCCGCCAACGACAAACGCAAGGTCAGCTACGCCGAGATCGCCGCCCTGGAGTTCACCGGCAAAGACCGCGCCGCCGGCAAGCATTGGGAAGCTTGGGTAGAAAAGTACAACCAGAAAAAAGCCGCCGGCGAAAAGAACATCGCGCTGGTACCCGAAGCGCTGGATTAAAAGAATGTAGTATTTTGGAAAGTCAAAGGTTGGGGTGAGCGAATGAAATTCGTCGGCATACTCATCATTGTCGGTTTCGTTGCTGCGGGCATTCGAGCAGCAGTGCAGTTGAGCCAAGGGTTCGAACACGGCTTGGGCACATCCGAAAAGTCAGATCTACAGGAGCCGTTGTTCAAGAAGAGCGAGTGATTTGAGATAGCAGCAAAGAATAGCTAACAGCATCGAAGCGAATTCGTTGGCTCAGGCAGGACCCAATGACCCAGCAAGCGAGCATAGAAGGTAGAGTCCAGGAGTGCGGCTGCATAGCCCTGCCCCAAGCTTTGCAGCTGCAAACCGGCCTCTACCCCGGCGCAACCTACACGCTCGAAATCGCCGAATCCGGCACCGCCATTCTCCTCCGCATCGTCCAGCCAGCCCAGCAAGCCGAATCTAACCTCGGCGCCAGTTGCGGCTAATGCTTACACTGCAAGCCGAGTCGCTACCTTATTGAAGTCGCTTGGTTCTAATTCCTAGCCCGGCAAGCCTCTTCGCCGCATCGCGATCAAATGAGACAAAGGTGTCGCCGCCAGCCATGCGGCCCTGATGTGCAATCACACCATCCGCAAAGTCCGTGCCCGCACGCATGGCCGCTAAGCCTGCCTCTGCCGCCGGTCGATCCACGACCACATTCTGGATCCCGCATATATGCTCAATCGCCGTTATCATGTCGAGCCGCGACACCCGATACTTGCTTCTGAGCACCCAGACCATCTCGCACAGTGCATGAATGGAAACAAAGACCGCTTCAGCCTGAGTCAACATTTTCGTGCAAAGTCGTTGCTGGGCGGCATCGTCGTCGACAACCAACCGCACCAGGAGATTCGTATCAGCGATGACTCTCATGCTCGAAGGCCAGCTTCGTAGGCTTCCACAGCTCCAGCCTCAATCCCCTCGTTCATCTCTTTGATCGTCAACACTGCTCCGTTGGTCTTGCCTTTGAGAATGCCGGCCAGATCTTGCCAACTCCCCTGTGGCTCCGCGCGTTCCAGGGTCAACTTGCCGTCAACGGTCTTTTCCATGTGAATCCGGTCCCCGGGCATCACGCCGATATGTTCAAGGAACTCTTTGCGAATCGTAAGCTGTCCCCGTGTGGTCAATGTGAGAGTTGCCATCAGTTCGCCTCCACGACCGATTGTAATGCAAAAATGCATTACAATCTCACTTTTCGACGTCTAGCTGCATCAGGTTGCCAGGCATTTAAAATGGAGCGGATCGGAAAGCAACAGTAGATGCGAGTTTTTCTCACCGGCGCCACCGGATTCGTAGGCCACCACGTAGCACACGCGCTCGCGGCTCAGGGTGCAGACCTACGCCTCCTCGTCCGCAAATCCAGCAACCTCAAAAACCTCGAAGGCATCCGCGGCGAGACGCATGTAGGAGACCTCCTCGACCCCGAATCCCTGCGCTCCGCCCTCGAAGATTGCGACGCCGTCCTCCACGTAGCCGCCGACTACCGCCTCTGGATTCGCGACCCCGCCGCCATGTACCGCGCCAACGTCGACGGCACTCGCGAACTGCTCCGCCTGGCCCGCGAAGCCGGCGTGCCCCGCGTCGTCTACACGTCGTCGGTCGCCACCATGCACTTCCGCCGCGACGGCCTGGTCATCAACGAGGACACGCCCGTCTCCCTCAAAGACATGGTCGGCCACTACAAGCGGTCAAAGTTTTTGGCGGAACAAGTAGCCATCCAGGCAGCAGAGAGCGGGCAGAAGGTCATCATCCTCAACCCCACCACCCCCATCGGCCCCAATGACGCCAAGCCCACCCCCACCGGCAGAATTTTTGTTGATTTTCTTAATGGCAAATTCCCCGCCTACATGGACACCGGCCTCAACCTGGTCGACGTCGCCGAAGTCGCTCGCACCCACGTCGCCGCATTGACCCTCGGCACCCCCGGCCGCCGCTACATCCTGGGCGGTGAGAACCTAACCCTTAAGCAGATCCTCGACAAGATGTCCGCCATCACCGGCATCCCCTCGCCGACGGTAAAGATCCCCTTCGCCGTAGCCGCCACCTACGCCTTCTTCGAGGAGTGGATCACGGGCCGCATCCGCGGCAAGGAGCCGCGCGCCACGCTGGAAGAAGTCCGCATGGGCCGCAAGAAGATGTACGCCAGCAGCGCCCACGCCCAGCAGCAGCTAGGCTTCCGCATCGTCCCCGTCTACCCCGCCATGCGCGCCGCCATCGAGTGGTTCCGCGCCAACGGTTACGCGCCCTGAACGCACCGACGCTCAGTTAGACCCCCAAACCAGCACTTAGATTTTCCCAAAGCTGGGCCAGCCACAGATGCCCCGTGCCCCGTCCATTCGCGTCCTTTGCGAATGGGCGGGAAACCTCAACCTTCAACCGGCCGGGTGCCGGATGCCCCCGGTCTAAAATGTCAGGGATGTTACCGGTCCGTACCACCGGGGAAAGCAAGAACCTCATCCAACCAAAGCTGTCATCCTGAGCGACCGAAGCGTAGCGCAGGGAGTCGAAGGACCTGCGGCTGCTTTTCGTCGCTATGCACACGCGTCACGTTACTGCCCCTGGAAAACACCTGCGGTATGATTCAAACAGTCACAGCCTCTGATTGTTTGAAGCTTAAGAGTAAGCCGCCTCCAGGCCACCAACCGGGCAGAAGGACAGTTGTTATGCCAGCGAAGAAGATGGACCGGCTGACCAAAGCGATCCTTGAAATGGCAGCCGATCAACATAG
>Ga0182030_10021597_pt1 | contig 12049 bp, 16 predicted proteins | sample 812S3MmetaG_FD_121299 | JGI IMG/M metagenome (GOLD analysis project Ga0182030, IMG submission 121299) | Permafrost microbial communities from Stordalen Mire, Sweden - 812S3M metaG (Illumina Assembly) | ecosystem: Environmental > Terrestrial > Soil > Wetlands > Permafrost | place: Sweden...
ATATTTCTAAATTCTTAAATTTTGAATTTTCAATTTAAAATATTTAAATTCTTAATTCAAAATATTTAAATTCTCAATTGGCCGTTTGGTCGTTATTACCAACGGGACAATGCCCCATCAACCAACCAAATGACATCTTGAGAAATAAAATGAAATTGAAGTATAAACACGTGCTAGGTCCACCTCTCACTAGGTAGCTACTGCAACTGGAACTGGAACGGCCACTTCGAAAGCGCGATGTTCCAATATGATTCTCACTTTTCCGTCTTTCTGAACAATTTTCTCCATTCTAGAGCTCCAGAACCTCTCAGCTTCTACTGTCGGTACCTTTCTAGCGGCTAGAAAAACAAAGGCGAGGTAATCGCTAGGCTTATGCCACATCCGAGAACATTCATCTGTGGCTACCGGCTTCAAAACATCCCAGCTTCTGAGCATTTTCTTAAGCACTATAAGGCGGGACTTGTCATTCACGGTAAGCATTCCAGTGTTCACCTCATCACTGAACTTAGCAAATGAAGGGAGATAGAAATAGACCCTTTCTCCCTTTTTGCTTATCCCCCCTGCTCGAAAGTATTGCTTGAATTCGGGTTCTCTCTCCCCTCTTCTTGTAGGGAAACGACGTTTATTCCACTCAGGAAGGTCTAGAAACTTGATCATTTCCTCGACCACCCTTGCACATTCTAGGCGGTACGAGAGCTTTCGAGACAGGAGCGTAAATGGCATAGTCGTTTCCTTTCCTCTCGATTCGATGAGTGTGCGACAAGCGGCATGAAATTCCTTGTTTTCTGATATCTCGTCGCTGCCTGGCGTCGATTTCATGTAAATTTTAATCTTGGAAAGAAGGTTGGAGAGGTCTGATTCTGGGCCATACTGTCTGCGATTAATGAACACACCACGGGGAGGCCCGGTGCTATTTGAGTTCGTAACTGCGAGTTGAGTCGAATTATTCATTGGTTCCAGATGATCGGGAACAATATGGCTGGTTGTGCTTAATGATTGTGACAAGGGGAGCAACGATCTCCTAGGAGGCTTGGCGGAAGTGTTGTTTGTAGCTTTGGATCTTCGATTCGATAATTCTGTCTTTGAGGAAGAGAAAATATGAGTAAAATACCATGTGCGCGCCATTATGAATACTTGGGTTGGAATTTGGACTGGATGGGTGGCGCTATGCAGTTCTATGCAGTTCAAATCTCAATATTGGCGATGTAAATCTGACCATAGAAAGGGAAGTAGAGAAAGGAACGACTCATGATTCATCATTATGCTAGCAACAATGAGACTCAGTTTCTATTTATGCAATTCCTTGGGAGTAACTCCGATATAATAGAGCTGATAGAGCAATTCAGTATGAAACCCTTCGTCACTTCCCGCAGTATTCATAGCGCCGTATCAGTCTTCGAAATTCGGTCTTGCACTACCAGTCACTATCAAGACCCCAACCAACTTCCATCTCAGTCTTGAACCAAGTTTATGACGGTTGCTCCTATTCCGCTCTGAAAAATATTTCCTCATTGCAACGTTACTCCTTCTTGTCCCAAACCTTAATCGCTCCACCTACTGAAGATCCCCCGTATAGCCGACCATCTGAGTGCCACTCACCCTGGGCATCAACATCCATCTACCCTTGCATCATATTACGAATGTGGTTCATGTGGCACTGGGTTATTTTGTCCTACAATAGAACTCGTTCTAGGGGTTTTCAATTAATCACTCCCAAAACTCATATTATTTGGGCTCTTTGGGGTATATACCGCCGACTTTGGAATTTCGTCGCTGGTCGACCTCGTTGAACTAGCTGAATCTGCATTGCGACTTGCCGGAAAGTGTGGTTTGTCACTCGGAGCAAAAGCTTGGGGGATGTAGAAACCCCCGGATTCACCATGTCTGAGGTTTTGGTAGTCCTCAGCGTCCAATTGTCTTCGGTCTAATGCCCATTCGTTAGCGCCACGTTGATAATACTCAACATCTTGTCGTCTTCGACCATCGTCGCGATATCTTTCTTCTACATTTGTATCATCATAGTAGTACCGCTCGGGTAGTTGGGGCCGAAATCGTTCTGAAGGTGCGTACGGTAAGATAGATCGCAAAGCAAAAGGATATCCTGGCTCGACAGGAGGATTCAAATCGCCGTACAGGGTGGTCGATCGCAAGATACTAGATGAGATATCAGGGACTCGTATTCGAATAGGAGACTCCGACCGCCCGTACGAGACAATAGGTCGTTGGAGAACAGAATGTCCAGCATAGGGCCTAGGCTCCGAATCGCTAGGTACTGGTACCGGATGCTGTTGTGTGCGAGCAATTCTCCCGTCCAATTTTCCAGCTTCGTATGCTGCATTTATGGAATCTAGGGTGCCTGGTGGCTCCATTCCATTAGAAGGCGGTGTGCCCGGTGCCCATAATCGAGATTCTGACGCTCTTGACCTTTCAGGTAAATATATCCTGTCGTCGAGGTGGTACTTGTAATGTTCCCTCACTTGATTGCGACTTCTGGATAGGCTTCTCGTCCTAGAATGGCCTTTTCGCCTCTGTCGAGCCTCAGAACTTGCAGGTTTGGTGCTTTTAGTCGTTCGAGTCGTGGCGCTTCCCGTGGTGGATCGAGAGTCACTATTGTTGTCAGACTCGCTTGATAATTCACTCAATGACGAGGAATCGCTGGAGTCGTATTTTTTTAAGTGGTGTCTCCTAGGTTTTCTGTACGTTTCGGACTTCTGCTTAGGGTTGCTTGGACTCGCTATAGTTATGGTTTCTTGTTCCGAGGTGCTGAAAGTGTTAGGTTTTACAAACGCGCTCTGCTGAGGCGGCGGAGGTGGAGGCGGTGGATTGGGAAAAGGTTTCACCTGATGCATTGCTGTTTTTGTAAGATCAGATTGCAAAGTCAGTAGGTTGACGCCTCTGCGTGGGGCCCGTTTGAGAAAAACATTCATTAATGTCGTCTCCTTCCGGCCATGCTTGATCGTTCTCTCCTTTCGGGAGATCTGGACAATAGACCACTCGAATTTTTGATCTACTTCAGCTTCATTGCGTTCAACCAGTAGTTGGTTCACTTGCCCTTGCTGAAAGGGAAACAAAGCTTCTTTGATCGCAGCAACAGGTCCTTGGCTTCTGTCTAATTGATTTATGCGCTCAATAATATCTTTTTGGTCGAATGACTCCTTCGTTATTTCGGCTTTTGCCCATGTCGTTTTCTCCTTTTGTTCGTCCATGACAGGAGCTTTGCGAATTGCGTATAATTCAAATGAAGTGTATTGCTCCAGGCTATCTTGTTCTCTAATCACATTTGAGGTATGGGAGGCTGTTTTCGGCGGGAGCGGCTTTGATATTGACTTCCCAGAGCCGGAATTGCTCACAGTCCGCGGCGATTTCGAAGACTCTGATGCTCGAGCAGGACTACCAAGATGTGCGGTCTTGGGATGCAGATTACTTTGCGAAGTATGTTCCCGAGCAACAGAACGAGCTTTATGGGATCTGGTGGAATTTACCTGAACAATGGCTGAACTTGGTTTATGACAATTAGAGCATGAGCAATTTTTACCATGAGAAGTACCAGGTGGGCCAGGCGGCTCGCGAGATTTCGGAACCACGGTACTCAGAGAGGAGGACGAGGTGGCGCTATGAGTTCTGCGTAAAGCCTCACTGCTGGGTTCTGCCCGACTTGACGAAACTCCCGGAGGTAAATCTTTTATAGCAAACGGTCGCTGAACAATAGGAAGACCAACGGATTCCTTGAGCTGTGTGCCAATATCGCGAAAAATTCGATGGGCAGGGACTATATACGCCATTCCAGATTCAGGAAATCCGGATATGATATGTCCACAAACGAACCCGGGTCCTGTACCATTCTGGTGGCGTAGTACCCATGATCCACAGTCTCCATCGGCTAAAAGAGGTTGAGAATTAAGACTTTGATATGTTCACAATTGGGGGCACGAGAAACTTACCGAAGCTCCCTTCGTCAAGTTTAACCCTCCACAGTTCTTGGAATGGCGATATACGCGATCCTTTGGCGAAAGACGCTACTCCTGATATCGAGCCTTCAAGTGGCCTTCTATGAGTTCCCAAACAAATGAGGACCTTGCGATCTTCTGGTTCGGGGCTAAAAGCGCTCACTGAGACTGCGCCATGCTTGGTCATGGTTATGTTGTTCACAATATCTCGATCTAATTTAATATTGGAACGGGACATGGAAGGACTTTGGCTTACTTGCAATTGTTCGACGCATATTCTCCTTGTCCTTAGGTTCAGCGTCAAGCTTGAGTTTCATCAGTATTTCAAAATCTATTTCCACGAGCGCCCAATCAAGCCCATTGTCGGAAGCGCTGATCTTATACAGCGAGCCGATTCTGTCGGGTAGCTTAATGTGATGCAGGGCTTTGTAGAGCAATCAGACAAATATACGATTCATAAAGATTAAGGAGAAATTACCGGGGGACTTTTGTGACTGGTGACGTCTTTTGTGACCTACATCCATTCGGTCTGGGCTAGACATGGACATTCGATGAGGGTTGCTGCTCTGCCATTCTGGGCTAGTCGATATACTTCCTTCATGACTCGACGTCGAGGACACGCTTCCTAGTTGCTTTTCAGCGTTGCGTACCAAGAATCCCATAGCATTGCTACCTTTACTTGTGATCTCAAGCAAGCCTTCCTCGTCGTCATTGTCAGAACTTTCATCGTCGGAGCTAGCCCCATGGAATGCAAAGTCGAGGTCCATATCTCCACTGGATGATATCTCCTTCGCCGCAGAGAACGCATGCGCAGTGGTCAGGCCATAATAAGAGTTGCCGCTATAGAGAAACCCTCCGATCGTCGCCTTACGAGGAGGCGCTTCATCTTTTGCCACGATCAATACAGATATGCCGGAGGACTCCACCGGGCCGTAAGAATAGACGCCTTCTGGTAATTGCATCGACTCTACATCATCTCCCAGGGCCAATAATCTGGGAAGTCGTGAGCATTGTGCCATCCGAACGCCGTAATGGCTCTCCAATACCCGCGATTTCTTATTAACCAAATCCATCGCCTTCTGCCGGGCATTTTTGCTCTCACAGCTGAAAAGAATGGTAGGACTAGCGTTCTTTTCTTTCTTTCCGATCATAAACATCTCGACCATGAGCTCAGACCCACTAGTACCTAGATGCTCATAATGATCTTCTAAAAGAGTCGTGATGCTTTGATAAATACCTTTCCATACAATATGGGCAGGGCTCTTTTCCCGCAGACTCCAGCACTTGTATCTACCAAGCACATCGAGGCATTGATATCGTGTGCCAATAGAGAGCTCGGGCTGAGGCCAACGGGGGGATGGCATGACTAGCCAGGATACCTGCTCGCCGATTCCGATACCTGTTGAAGTTGTCGCTGTAGTAGTGGACGACATGAAAGTTCGGCAATGCTTGGAGTTGTCGCTTGTTGTATCATGAAGTGAGAGGTATTCAACAATAGTTTGCCATTGTTTGAAGTCGAAAAATTCGACTGACGTTGTAGTATGCGGGGAATTGCTGAAGATAACGAGGGCGGGTGGTGTAAGCGAGGGGACACTGCAGCGTGGCGGGGGCGGTGCTCAGTGTATGCAGAAAGCCTGACAAAAATGGCGAGCGGCATAAACACAGCCCCAATTAATGGATGATAATGATGGCTTTCCTCTGCAGCATTCACTGCATTCCTGCCATCACTCACCCAAGTATGGATTCACGTGATTTCCCACTGTCTGCGACGACCAAACAAGTACTCTTTGAACTCCTTTTTGACGCAAAATTCAGCCTTCAGGAATTCCAAAAAGATCCTGGCTTCGGTGGAAGCTACTTGGAGTATTATCAAAAAACTATTGAGAGTTGTAAAGCTCACAGCACAGCCCAGAGTCATGGAAGTATTGCGAGCCTTGTAAGCCTTCTCAAGCAACCCGATGCAAATCGAACATCTGTGGAGTCAGCCATTGAGAAAGAACTCTCGGACGAGGAATTGGAAGATTCCAATGAGATCATCGAAGACTCTGTGAATCTGGCCGTAAGGCTTTTGCTGATGATGCCCACTGGCGTATTTCTAACGCCGGGGCGTTCCATTACCGTCTCTGGAGATACGAAATTGACCTGGAAAGAAGGAACCATCATCGACCTTGTCGGTACCGAAATATCACCCCAAACGATGATGGGAGACAACGTTAAGTTAGAGAAAATATTTAACGCACGGAACCTTGAACGTATTGCAGGAATTGAAATCAGGTGGACGAGTAATCTGGCGGATCATTTGAGAATGAGAGACGAGGATTCTGCGGTAGAGATCTTTCACTACGCTTCTTTTTTGAGACTCCATCAGCAATGGTGAGTTGAATGTCTAAGCTATCCAAAGATATTGCTAAGACATCGTCAGTCATATGCCACTTCTTGAGTGGCAACGTAGAACACTGCGGATGCAAACACGGTGAGATTCTTCCCAATACCAAAGATATTTGAGTTGACTCTTGTCCAGTCCGATCTTGCCGGCTGCTCTCATCGATGAGACACTCCGGACTCTTGCCCTTCTACTCCCTGAGCATGACAAGGATGTTGAGGATTGGTTCGGAGACCAGCAGAAGACGCTTCAAAAACGCAAAAGACTGTCTGTTGACTCGACAGCGCGAGAATGTGGACAACTCAAGGTTGGACAACGACGAATAGAGAACTTCAATTATTGGCACGACCGACTTGTCATTTTAAAGCAGGTATTCGATGAAGCGGAACCGAGTAATATTAATCAATGGTGGCATGATCGCCGAAAGAGAGTGCAGTGGTATACTTTCTGGATTGCAGCGGTTGTGCTTGGCTTGACCATATTGTTTGGCTTGATCCAGTGTGTGGAAGGTGGGATCCAGATATACTATTCAGCTCATCCTGCGAAGTAACAACACCTTTTTCGTTCATATAAGACTTTTCTCTTCAAAAATCTGATTGTCTTGCTCGTCGAAGGTATTCGTCTCCGATAAAACCCAAATCTCCAATCAACGGAAAATAAAACTTAAAACCGAATATTTTGGACGACTAGTTCAGATTCGATCACCTATCCACCCAGATGCCAAACTTTCGGAGATAAAACTTCATTTGCTCCCCATTCCATTCCCAAAAATGGAAGCTTGCGCAATTCCTATGCAGCCCTCCGCTCCAAAGTTAGACGCCTCGACCAAATATTTCCGGATATTCATGAACCGTCCCAAGGAACAGCTTTGCAGAGGCCAACATTCATTTTGGTACGAGAAAACTGAAGGTTAAAACCCACCCCAATCACTAGATCTCTCAACCGTAATCTTGGGTGACAGTCTGGCAAATAACTCGGGTGTACGCTCCAAAAATAGACGGATGCAGGGCAAAACGTGTGAGAATCATGCGCACTATGGCTCCTTGGGTCCCGATAGAGTTCCGAATTAAGGTTACATGGATTTAGAGCACTTACAACATTGTCTGCTCTAAATTTCTTTGCAACCTCTGTCGCTTGCAGATAATTACCTGGTTTACTGACGCAGTACTTGTGGAAGGGAGATTTATCATTGTGATAATCGACGTTATCCATAGGAACGCCACCTTTGGGAATACCTAATAGCCTCAGTGGCAGACGAGGAGACCCAAATGGCACACACGGTATCCGGTTGCTCTACCTTTGCCGTTTTAATCACAGTCGGCGTCAGGAGCTTTGTGAACATGAATGAGCCGAGGTTGTTTGTGCCAAGCTGAAGCTCGTATTCTGGATCGTCTTGGATTCCGGAGGAGGATCCATAACCCCAGCATCGTTGAAAAGCACATGAAGTTTGAAATCCTTTGCTAGCCTCGATTGTGCTCAAATCAGTCAAATTAAGGTGCCAGAAAATCAAGTCGCTGGTAAAGTCAGAAGCAGCCATGACATCCTCTGCCGCCTTCAAAGTTTCCTCTTAGAGCGGGTCACGATTTATACCTTAGAATACTTGAGATAAAGCATCTAAACCAGTTCTTTATCAACACCGGTTTTGGATCCTGTCACCACATAAACCTTGACGCCTGCTTAGTGAATGCGTTGGATAGCCATAGGGATTTGCTTCTCGAGCTAAGGGAAATACTGGATTAATAGGCTGGCCTTTCCGTGGAGCTGTGGGATATCTTTTTCTGTGAATTCGGCCTTTGTTGGGTAACACTGCGACAAAAAGTCGAAAATGGACGACATTTTGGATGCTACGAAGAACTGTACTGAATCTCAAGTGCATTGATATAGTGCTTGGATGAGCTATAGAATGGAGGCAGACAAACTGATCTCAAAGAAGGCTGCACTCTGGGGTGGATGACCAATAGATGGGGAGACGTCCTTATCTTTAATCCGCGCAAACCTTGGTCTCCACGTCCAAACAGCTCGTAACGTATGCCTTAAATTATAGCATATGTTTCAAAAGCGTCCAATGATAAATGCCCAGGCACAAGCTTGCGCATTGCTCCTCATTTTTGCTGAGTAGTGGGCTCTTTTTGGTAAGCTTTAAAGTATGGTCAAGATGATCATTGAGCCATAGTTGAATGTTTCCTTGGCTTGGTCTAAAAATGTTCTGCAGAGCTCCAAGAAGGACTCGAGTGCATCCCCTTTTCAGGCTAGAGAGCTTCTGCAAGCGGCTGCTCCATAAAAATTGGATTTATGATCTTGGCAACAGCTTCAGCCGTTGTAAACAGAACCCCTGAGCGCATCAGAATTTAAGATTCGGTCACTGATGAGAATGTTAGACTTACCTCCACTGAAGACGGTCCGGCTTAATCTCATCGTCGTCCCTCTCCAGAAACCTCTGATGCCGTCATCCTTAATCACGTTTGTAATAGCTTTCATGGTCGTGGTAACCTTCGCTGACTGCGATCGAGTTTTGATAACATCGAAAGGCTGCGTGCAAAGCGTGGTGATGATACCTGCCGCGGAACCGTTGATGAAATTGGTTGCGGTGTTTTGAGGAATGTTCCTTACTTGCTCAAAATCCTTGATGATGTTGTAGGAACCCATACGGAAACTGGTAGCAGAAGCCTGCTTCAAAGTTGTTCCAGCGAAGCCTCGATAGAGTCCAATGAAACCATCTTCACGCAGAATCAATTTGATACAATGAAGAGTTGAATTGTATCGCTTTGTATTCCGAGCATCATCGATGAGCGCAGTCTTGATTCGCTCTGTGGGCGTCACAGCAAACATACTGGCAACAACTCCCGCACTCATCCCAGACAACATATTTCGCAAAGGAGAAAGGGTTCCAGTTTCTGGATCCTTAAAGGCGTTCTTCACTGTATCGAACGAGAGAAAGCGTACTCCATCCTTGGCCACACTTCCTATTACCAAAATGCCGCATCCCTTATACATGGCACGGAGACCTTCTTGCTTGTAGACATTTGTGACTACAAGGAAAGGATTTCTTGGTGGCTTAGTACCATGAAGCTGCACACGCGTTTTTGCAAACTCAAACGGGTATGTAACAGCCCCCTCAACTCCTCCAGCCACACCTCCACTGATCAGAGAAACCTCCCAGGGCATGTTCTTGTCGTGAGCGCCCATGGTTGCGGTGATACATTGGAAGTAGATTCTCGGCCATGATGGGCCAGATTTTGACGAAAGCTACTTTGGGATGACGTACCGAGAAATTCCGGTACCTGGACCTCGGTTTAAGGTAGAGCGAGGGCCTTCTTCTTTGCAAGCCCTTATACATCTATTTGTTTGAGCCAGGTTGAATTCAAGAGAACATTCTGTGGTTCAAGCTTGAAGAACCAAAATACTAGATGGAAGAAATGAATGGTTTCACGTTCGGGGAAAAAAGTTGCCCCGAATCGAATTGGCTTATAATAGCACGTGATCTGACCCCCCCTTTGCCGTCGACCCTTATTTGCATGTTATGTTTTGGTCTGAAAGATGTTTATCAGAAGGAATCCGCAACGCAAAGGTCCATTCTCGACCATGAACCAAGACAACCCCGCTGTTTCCAAACCGTGACCAACTAACCACATTCCCAATTCGAAAATTCACCTCTAACGTCACCCGCACCAAACCCCCTTCCCACAACCTATAAATTTCCCTTCATCCCCCATATATACCTTGGAATTCCAATACGCTATTACGTTAATACTTATTAATATTCTGGAGGTCTTAATGGTGGGAACTGGGGGTTGAGTATCTGCCCATACGTTCTATCAATGATGATTAACGAGAAGACTGAGTTGTAGTTGGATGCTTGATTGTATCCATGAAGATCACCTGCAACCCGCTAGGGTTTCTCCGGGGTTTGAGATTGTAAGGTACTTTGCAAGTGTTGGCAGAGGGCTCTCAATCAGTTTTCAGTGCAATGAAGGTCGCAATTCCAGTCTCTTCTGATGTGGAAATATCAATTCCACATTTGAGTCAAAACAGGTTATATAGCAAGCCCCAAGAGTGCACTCCTTCCCTTGTCTCGTTCTTCATCCTCAACTTGGTATATGATACCCGAAGTGCAAGTGCAACCTTTGTGAGCGACTTCCCTCCAAGCAAAGCAGAGATACCTTTATATACCTAAATCATTCTTCAACCCCCCCCCCTTTCATCCCCCAACATTAACACGAACCAGCCATCATTTCCCAAATGAAACCGCGGTGAAGCTCGCCATACATGTTTTATTATCTTTAATCTCTATTCTGCTTCCGATTCACCACTCAAACATCACATTTTCACTCTCCTAGTCGTCGTTAATACCACTCACAACCAAACCAGCCTCAGACACGTATATTGAAACTTCTCCATCTCGTCCTCTCTACTTCGAGCTCTGCCAACTCGTCAAGTACAAAACAGACTTTCGAGACACATCTCATCGTCCTCAGCTCACCATTAGGAGCTTGTTTCTCTCACACTTCTACCCACAGTCTTGTCATCCAAGCGCCATGATACACAACCGGAAATATAAAGGTCCATACGGGGCTCCAAACAAGAAGCAAAAAGTTGACGACACGGGTTCTCGGACTGCTCCTCAGCATGGTAAAGCAGGTAAAGATGGCTTGGCGACACCTCTAATGCAGAAATTCTGATAGAAGCCAGTCCATTCGACAGATTCTTCAAGAGTTAAGCACGGTGGCTGGAAAACAGTAAAGAATGGCAAGTACATGATTGTTGGCGAGCGAAGCATATATGCGACTTTCGCGGAAGATTCAGAGGAAAGACGGAAACGACGAGCTGCAATGCGTCAACATTGGAATGACCTGGTTGCTGGGAGGAAGAAAACAAAATCGGGCAGAGATGGCAAAGGAAATGTCTCACCCCGCGGCGAGACAGTCGAGAAAGGACAACCAGGGGAGATGGAGACAACGAATTCAAAGCAGAAAGAAAAGGTGGATGCAGTGATGGATCGTTCGACTCTCGGAATGTTCTTATTTTAAGTCGAGAGAGAGACCGAATCCAAACAAAACTTCAATAAAGCTGGGAAGAACCTCAGGTGCTCTTGAACACGGCATCATCTCCTGCCTCCAGCCAGTAAATAATCCTCCTCGCAACCCTCCTCTTCATCTTTGAATCCTTCCAAATCTCCCTCCATCCCCGGATCTTCCCCTCATTAGCCCTCTTCAATATTATCGCAGGCTTAGCACCATGATGCGCTTCCATACAACCCTGCAACCCATTCCCGCGCGGCCACCACCTCAACTCCACCCTTACACTCATCCTTACACTCATCCTTACAATTAAAGTCGCAGTTGCAATACTAGCCTACAATCTCTTGACCCTCGAATCCTTCACCTCCTTCCCCAAGGCCCCAGCAGACTTAGAATACACCACCACCGCCCCCGGCCTCTCTCCTTCCCCCCATTCCAAACACTCATCCCTCGCAATCTCCAACCCCATACAAATAGCCGCCACCTCGGCCTTCTCCCATCCCATCACCTCCCCTCAATAAAACAACCTCATAACCCACTGATTGCGTCTCCCAGTTCCAATGCTATACGCAACACCCATGCCCGCAGCGCCACTATGACCACCGAGGACCGAGTCATTGACCAAGAGGACCATGTGGCCGCTGACAATACTTGGGGAGCCGCTATACTCGGCCTTCGCACGCGCGAGAGCCGTATCTTCA
>Ga0182030_10021598_pt1 | contig 12049 bp, 16 predicted proteins | sample 812S3MmetaG_FD_121299 | JGI IMG/M metagenome (GOLD analysis project Ga0182030, IMG submission 121299) | Permafrost microbial communities from Stordalen Mire, Sweden - 812S3M metaG (Illumina Assembly) | ecosystem: Environmental > Terrestrial > Soil > Wetlands > Permafrost | place: Sweden...
ACGCAAATAAAACAGGCGGCTTGACAAAATCACCATCTGTGAGGCCTGTGAGTCTAATAGATGGACAATCAAGTTCAGCATTTGCGCTTCACGAAGAAACCGTTTCAAACCTCCTCGATATTGGGTGTCATGAATGAATATCTATTCGAGCACGAAAATAACGCGACTACCCTTTCATGGTGAATGTTTCGGTAAGCATGAAAGGTCAAGGCTATTACTCAAGCTTCACGATCAAAGCCTATCCTTCTCCTACAACCAACAACATCAAAGAGCAAAATAGCGGTCTTGTGAGCAGCCCCAGATAGTTTCGAGCGCAGCAGCAGCAGGTGTATCTGGTCAGGTCTCTCTTATCCTATGTGTTTATCTACGAATAGGATAAAGATTACATTTCCGATTCTGCCACTTATTATGAAAGCCTTTCCTACCCGCTTCATGTAGTCTGCGTAAATGAGAATTTAATAGGCTACTAGATTAAAAAGCGATGAACTGTGTGTCGATTATTGTGATCGAGAACAAATATTTGCAACAACTCGATACGACAGCGATTATGCATGACAAAATGAACAAATTTTGACATAATTAATCAGGCCACACTTGGCTTTGAGTACTATGGTCATCAACTGCTGGAAATGCCACTGATCACTCTAAGGCCCCTGTCCTGCTCGGTATAGACGCGGTCATAGGGTACTTACACTCTTTGAACGGTAATAGGTATTACCGCTTTTGATCTCTCTAATGGTAGTTTCACGGTATTACAGCTTACTAAGACCCCATTAAACCAATTTTTTGTACTCAATTTAGTCTGTCTTACAAAAACAAAACAACGCAACGGCTAGCTTATATCACGACAGCTAGCCTATACTAGGCTCTACCAACTCCACTGATTGGGTTAATTGGGCTAGCTAGGCCAGCTATTATAGAATGAGCTATAATGCGTATTGGTAAGCGGTATTCACCCCACCCTAGGTGCTGCCTATGTTCAAGCTAAGAGGCGGTGAATGCAGAAGCGCTGAACTCTTGACCATAGGCCAACCGTGCATAAGGCCAATGAAGCAACTAGACTCGGGCCTCTCTGTTTACAGTGTGGGGTGACGCCATTTTCGAACACGATGAGTCGCTCGGTTGATTGCGAGGAAGGAGGATGACATGGGGAACATGAGCCGGCAGGCGAACGGGTGCCTGTGCAGTTACCTCTCTGAAGCATATTTCGACGATCACTTCTCGTAAAACCCCTAGGTATTATGCATTGGTTTCTGTTGACGGGAGTATGTTGCTGTTTCTGGAAACTCCCGACCTTCTAGCTCTACCAAAGTTAGACAATGCCCTGCCCTGCATCAATGAGAGACCGCCATCTTACGCAAACCAACCCAACCGGAGAATGGCACAGGCCTTATCCCGCGGATTCCTGCCCGGAAGCTTCCGTGACTGGACTGTCCGGCTGCGGCGAAGCACAGACGGATACATACTTATACATGATTTCCCTCCCTTGATCCTCGTGTCTTCTTGCAATGAACGGGAATCCTCGGACTAAACTCGTTCGTCGAAGCCAAATTCCACGGACACCAGAAGATGAACGATTCTGGGGGTGCTGCTGGTCATACTATGGCTGCCAGGGATCCAAACCCCCGAATGGAGTCGACCGAGCAGATATATCAACCTGATGAGAAAGACACCGTTTCATTAAGTCTCGCCAATGCACCCGCGGCGGCGGCTGCATCCGGCAGCCATGATGTTGAGACAGAAAGTATAATTGAGTATCTAGTATGCTAGGCTTTTGCTCCTGACTTCCATTCACTAACTCACATAGGTGACGTGGCAAGATGAAGCGTCAGATCCAGGAAATCCGAAGAACTGGGCTATGAAGAGGAAATCGAAAGCCCTGGTTGGAATGTCCATGTTCGTCTTCATCAGTGTCTTTGCCATGAATCTGGTCGCGCCAATACTACCCGCCATCTCCTCGGAGCTGCACATCGAGCAGCCAGCGGTGCAAGAGATGGTGCTCTCCATCTTCCTCCTGGGTTTTGCCTTCGGACCTCTGATTGCGAGCCCACTCTCAGAGACGTACGGCCGCATAAGAGTGATACAGTCCTGGAATATGTTGTACACCATCTTCAATGCCGTATGCGGCGCGTCACAATCCAAAGAAGCATTAATTGTTTTGCGATTTATTTCTGGAGTGTTCGCTAGTGCTACGTTAGGAGTGAGTCGGATTGCCATCCTTAGGATGGCACATGCTAATTGTTTTAGATTGGGGGCGGAACTATCAGCGACCTATTCCGATCCAAGGATCGCGGTAAAGGTGTCGCTATATACAGCTGGTGCTCGGTGGCCGGTCCACCTTTCGGCGTCATCCTTGGTGGTTTCATTGCCAAGTACACAGCCTGGCGCTGGGCTTTCTTTTCCACTTCCATTCTCAACGCATGCATCCAGTTGATCGGCCTCTATATGCTAGAAGAGACGTACCCTCCCCTGTTGCTCCGCAGCAGAAAGTGGACCATTATCAAGGAAACGGGCGACACTAGATACTATACGCATTACGACTATCTCGACCATATCACGGCTCGAGTGCTTTCCCAAAACATGATTCGGCCTTTCAAGCTCTTAGCAACACAGCCTATCGTTCAAGTCATGCCTTTATACAATGCCTTTCTGTACGGCAATACTTACATCTTCTTCGCGGACTTCGTCAACGTCTTCACGGGTCGTTATCATCAAAGTGTTCAAATTGCTGGGCTCAACTATTTTTCCATTGCCACCAGTTCCGGATTAGCCACCGTGATATACAGCCTGACCATCGATCGTATATACCGAGCCTTGTCGAACCGGAACGGTGGGCAAGGGAAGCCCGAATTCCGGATTCCCGTCATGGTACCAAGCACTCTTCTCCTTGGCAGCGGCTTGTTTTGGTATGGCTGGTCAGCCGAAGCTACCCTCCACTGGATCATGCCGAACATTGGCTGTGGCCTCTTTGTGGCAGGTGCAACGGTATGCACGAGCTCCGTGAACGCGTACATTGTCGACACGTACGGGCACTATTCTGCTAGTGCTATAGCAGCAATATCTATTCTGAGATGTCTAGCTGGTTTTGCCTTCCCAATGTTTGCGCCCTATATGTTGGTCTCACTGCACTGAAAATACGGCAGTAACTAACAAGCCCAATAGGTACGGCAGACTCGGTTATGGCTGGGCTGCTACTGTCCTCGGGCTTATCGCGCTGGGTATCGGGTTCCCGATCCTTGGGCTGCTGTGGAAGTTCGGCTTGTACTTGAGACAGAGGAGCCCGTACTCCAGTGCTGAGAAAGCTCCTGAGACTAGGCATGTTGAGCGACCTTAGCTTTAAACAGCACATGCTAAGATCTAGAAATGACGAGCACCGTCAATGATTAATTAATTTATTTATTTACTTATTCATATACTAATACAATGTCGATGTCCTATGCAGCATCTCTGCTTTAGATGCTAAGATTATAGTTATAAATTCAGAATAATTATCTTAGAATCTCTAAATCTCTTTTTAATCCCTTTTTAAAAAAAATTTAAAAAAATTAATTACTTAAGTTCTTTAGTATTTTTATAATAGTATTTAAACTTTTTAATAACTATTTTTTATTTTATTGTGGTGAGGATCCAGCTGCTGGTGCATAAATAACGCCTTGTAGACATTAGTAGGCACGAGCGCCGCAATCGGCATTTAGTTGATACCTGAGGCATACTTTCTACAACCTTACTCTTACGTGATGAAGGCTCTGTGTTATCCTCGAACAAGGACTCTGCTATGCCCGAACCTCGACATCAGATCTTTTCATCATGGAAGCCGTTGGGTCAGCAGCAAAGATAGTACAACTTCTCTCATTCACAGCCGACGTTCTCGTAGCCGGCTATTCATACCTATCGAAAGTCAAGAGAGCCCCACGTGAAATATCGCTGCTCCTAAAAGAAACAGCTGAGTTAAATGCTTTGCTAGGCCAATTCGAATCAGTCGTGTCTAATGATTCTGGATCCTATGCGATGGGAGCTCTTCATTCTATGCAATTTTTAGGGGTATTTGAAGATTGCAAGATGCTGGTAAATGTTGTGCTAAGATTAATAAAAATGTGCGAGCGAAATGACGGAGAGCTCGCCAAGAATTCAGTCAAGAGAATCATATGGCCATTTAAGGAGAAAGAGGTGAAACAAACCCTGCAGCAGCTATCGAGGGTAAAAGAAACGTTGTCTGCAGCCGTTGCAGTTGACTCTGTGTATAGTCAAACCCTCGAACCCCGAAAGCATCCACTGACAGAAGCTAGTGCAACGTTATCTAGGCTTGAAGACATGGTCAAATCTATTGATGCAATGACCATTTCTACCCTGTGCGAGATGCGCCATACAGCGCGAAATGTGGGGCTAATGATCAAATAGGAACGCAGTAAAAGAACAATTACCAATCTCGTCAATAGCAGCTGGAAGCTTAGAAAACATAGAAAAGCAACTCGCCAGCAATGAAGAAGCCAATCAGAGGGCTACAATCCAAAATTGGTTGCATCCCGAGGGAATTGATGTAGAAAGTAACCTCGAAGCTGCACTGAAAGTTCGCTGCCCTCCAACGGGACAATGGTTTTTAGAATGCCGGGTATTCCAGGCATGGCTGGAAGATAATAATTCCCTCCTGTGGCTCTATGGAATAGGTATATGATTCCGAGAGACTTTAATCTGATGCTAATCACTGAAAAGCCGGCTGCGGGAAGACTATACTTTCGTGAGTCATTGAGAATCCTTTCTCGTAAGAAAGACCACTGATGAAAAGTCAGAGCCATAATCATCCAGGACCTTCGACAAAATGCTATGATGGATGAATCTATGCTACTTCAATTTTTCTGTGACCACCGCGATCCAAGCAAGCAATCATTCCAAGACCTACTACATGCAGTTGTCAAGCAATTGTTAAATGCAAGCTCAGATTGCCTTGAGGATGCACAAGCTTGCTATCATGAAGCAACGCGTGCTGTCAATGGCGGAAACATGGCAGCGCAGCGACTCTCAATGGCTGATTACATGAAACTTGTCAAGCAAATGTGCTCGCACTGGAAGCGTGTCAATCTTGTTGTTGACGCTTTAGATGAGTGCGAAAACCTTTCTGAGTTCCTGGATGGACTTTCAGAGCTTTCAAAGTCAAATATTAAGCTACTAGTGACGAGCAGGCAAGACTTGTCCTCGACAGAAGCAATCTCCCAAATTGCTTGCTCGTCCTTGTCACTTGTTGAACATATGACCGCAGACATCGATGCGTATTTGCGAGGGGAAATTGCGGCACGTCTCAACACTGGGTCACTGAAGTTGCGAGACTCGGGTTTAGCTGGCCGGATTGTGGTGGTCCTGAAAAAGAAGGCCGATGGACTGTGAGTAATTTCACCTCGGTTTTAATAAGTTGGGTTCAAATTGGGCTAAACACTCTAGTATTCTCATCGCTAAACTTTTGCTAGAGCATCTTTGCGGCTTAAGGACAGATAGAGCAATCAAGGACGCCCTCGAACACTTACCTTCCAGTATCAACGCAACATATGATGAAATACTTTACAGGATGTATACTACACACGAAAAAGACATCTCTATCTTACAACATATCCTTCGGTGGCTTGTTGGCTGTAAAGTACCTCTCACACTAGACCAGCTGGCCGAAAGCATTTCTCTTCGGCCTCACGACAAAGCCTTAGATCTAGACAGCATTCCAAATGACATCCAGGACTTGGTGGCCTGCTGTGGTAGCCTGGTGACTGTTACGGCTAAAGTGACCACAGACGCAATGTTTCCGGATCTTCGAGGCCATCGAATTGATATTGTTTCCCTAGCTCATGCGTCAGTTGGAGAGTATCTCACATCGGGCGAAATCGGGAAAGGTCTTTTACAACGACAGGACCCCAGAAGATCACCGGAGAGTGCACAGCAGCTAGCGAGATTGTTCAATATTGAGCTACAAAAGGTGCATGAAGAACTTTCACTTCTATGCCTGCAGTATATTGGATTTAGAGACTTCAGTCAACATATTGAATACCCGGTGAGGATATCTGTAACTGAACATCAAAGAGATAATGATAAGAGTATTAGGCTTTCCGCCTACCCGTGGAGCGAAACCGACAACTTCTAAAAGCGCGCATATCCCAGTACCCATTTTTGATATATGCTTGTCGCTATTGGCCTGATCATTTCCGCGATAGTAATCTTTGCAATAGCCTTTCAAAACGTGGTCGAACTCTCCTAGACTGCGTTGCATTACGCGGCCGAAGCAGGGCACACCGAGATCATTAAATTACTTCTGATGTCTGGAGCCTCTGTTCATGCTAGGAGCATTTCAAAATCTACTCCCATCTATGCTGCTGCGAGGTCTGGCTCAATCAAGGCGTCCAATCTATTGCTTGATGCAGGGGGAGATATTAATGCACAAACTCAAGATGGATGGACGTCATTGTTTGAAGCAGTAGCTCAATGCAGGCGACAAATAGCCATTCGTCTCTTGAGACTCGGTGCTGATCCTAAGTTATATACTGATAGTAGTGAGAGTGTCTTGACAATTATTGCACGGTCTATAGCAGTAGCTGTAGAGCGTGGGATGAAAACATCTAGATCAACTCCGGCAGACGTACTACGGGAAATTGAAGATATTCAAACGTGCGAGGAAGAGGAGAATACAGTCAACCGTTATCTTTGCCTCTTTAAGTATCTGCATTATGGTATGTACGTTTATCTTACGGACACAAATCTAGATACCAGAACTGGCACTGAACGTGACAAATGTCCTCGTTTTGGAGAATCTCTATGTATATGCGAGTTTACTATTTTCTGATTCCTGTTGCTTATCATCCATCCAGGGATTAATGATACTTCTTCTGTTTGATAATAAGGAATAGGCTCAGATTAAATAGCCTTTTTCTGAGCAAGGATGAGTGTCAAATCGAACCGTAATATAGTTTAAGTAAGAATGTAATTATTCTGGTAGGGACAATAACACAGATTTTAACACGAGCTAAACGCTGCTGTAGAGATAATTGAGCTTGGGTAGTTAGACTCAGATACTCTAATTGAGGATGAACTATTCGAGCCAGTAGAACTTCCAAGCATACAGCTTGGAAGCTTGTGAAAGAAGAGAAGCCTAACTTTACATCGACTTTAGCACCTCCTGCTCAGGTTCCCTCGTCTACTCTATTGACTAGTAAAACATTGATGCAACCCCTCACTACTTTTCGGACCAATGATGCCATATCTAGTGACCGTCTCAACATATCTCCTACAAAGCCATAACCGGCAATCTCAAGAACATCTGCGCAGCCCGGTGACAAACCAAGCCGGGTCGGCGTACGAGATATCGCCCTCATCCTCGCTATGGAGATTTGGAGTACAGCAGGAAAGCGCTTCTTGATTAGAACACCGACCTTATACGGTAATAAGGAGATTATGAAGATCACCAGTGAAGACTTCCTGGATACAAGAGAGGGTTTGATAAGTGAAGGGGCGTTGGAGAATAGCGGACAGCCAAGGGGATGTATGATTAATTATAACCAGAGGAGGAACTGAATGAAAGATGAGATTATTCACACCTACATTGTTGGGGGTAGAGATAAATAAGGCTAACTAGAATCAATTAAGGTGAATCAATCTACTGTATAATTTAGTTGAATTTGTAAATCCCCCTACTATCTGCCTATACTTCTGTTATCTAGCAAAATTACGAGGACGAGAATTAAAAACTCTGCTTACAGTTCAATTTCAATGGATTTACAGGATATTTATGGTGCACAGCCGCTAATTTTCAGTGTTCCTATCACCAATCTCAGGCGCATACTCGCGTGTTTTATAGTGTCACACCCACACTATTTATCAGCGAACAGGCCAGTCTCCGTTCTATGTCCGATTTTATTACACTCAATTTCCTTCTTATGGAACCACACAATTACCCGAAAATATATTATTTTTTTTTTCGTCAACACCATTTCAACATGTTTCGAGAGGGCACTTCAGCGCTCCCTTAAGGGCCGGTTACACTGTCCTTATTTTGTCTCTAAGCTCAGCTCCTATTTTAGGACTCTCCTCCAAAGCTACTTTGGGTTCACATTCGCTTATATGCACGTGATAAGGTTAGAGGGAAAAGCACCTGACCTTCAATCCAAAAGCAACTCCCGTCCTTGCTAGCGCGGTCCTTGGTTACTATGCAACCTTCAGCCTGCTCTTGGTCCGAGAACATACACATGTATATAAAACTACAGTTGAATTCTAGTAAGCAAGACGACGATAGGGAGAGTATCCAATTACATGACTTTGCACCAATCAAACCTCTTTATTTGCGCGACCATTCAAATCTCTTATTTCAGGCCCCCAAATTTTCTTCACCTAGAGGGTTAGAATCCTTCTCTTTTCGTCGCTCAAATCAAAGGCCTAGGGCTTTACTATAAGGCTTGAGTGACTTAAAGACGCTGTAATTATAAATTCAGTGGTTCAAGCGTCTCAAGATCCTTAAATTCAGCCTCTTCTTTGGCAAGCGCTCGAGTCGACCAGCAGACTCCGGTAGATCTAAGCCTCAAAAAAGCAAACGAATTGATTTATTGTAAAGATGCGCTAAGCCGCAGTTCAACTATTATAAATGAGCCGGCTCTAGATTCAAATGCACATACCACATCGTTACAATCCTAGCACTGTATTCCTTTCCGACTCGTCCAATCGCCTGAATATCACAAAAGCCAGGACCATGGCGAGCACTAGTTGGTTCCCGGTCAGCCGCTTAGCACTACCCTTCAGGAAAGGTAGGTGAGTCCTCATGGCAATTACAGCGAACATGGTGGAAGAAAACACAAATCTTCCCTATTTTTTATAATTTTGCTGCCTTCCTAAATAGCTAGATTCGAAGAGCACCTATTTCAAGATTAGTCAGATCAGAAGTTGACGGTTCTGACGCATTAACTTTTCTTACCAGGGTCAGATTCGAGTTCTCCTTGTGGAAATAGCGCCCATATTTTATTGGGGGCCGTCTGGCGAGTACTTGACCAACCACCCCGCCCGGGTCGGGTCTTTGGTGGAACTTCTCTTTCTCTTTAAACTATAGGAGGCCCAGCTTTGTGTCTTCTCCGATATGAGAGTCTTGTCTCCTGGTCATGGCACGGCAGCAATACCGATATCCGCCTTGGACGCTGGCCGTAGGGAGCGAAGGTGATCTTGGCCTGGCCTCACCTCCTTTCTATGATGCAACCACCTCATCTCATGGCAGCTCAGGATTTCAATCTGGCAGGCAAGGCCGACCTCCAGTTTCATCAGACAATGAAAGCTACGAATTGGATGAGTGAGTCTGATTTTTCGAAATAAAAGCAAGCGGGTTAACTGACGGTATCTGCAGTCGCCGGTCATACATCTCCTCTGCTCCTCTTCTGCAACACGATGGTACTTCGGCAAACAAGTCCTCAATTAGAGATCCATCAATTCGCGAATCTATCTGTAGCAGGCTAGAGCGACGTCGGCGCCAATTATCGGGGTGGAAAGTTGGGGTAATTGCTTGTGCGGCGACTGCAGCTACTGTGGGCCTGTTGAACATTTCGTTAACGGTGTGGGCTGTCACAAATCATGAACTAATTAATGGAATATCCTATTTATACACCGGGAGCTGTTCAGAGGTTGCGAACATGAGTTTATGGATCCATCTCGGCATCAACACAATGAGTACTATATTGCTCAGCGCGAGCAACTCTAAGTTGCTGATACACACAACTAAAACAATTAAGAGAAAGGAGAGAAAGTTAACTCGTCGCAGATACGATGCAAGTTATCAGCAGCCCTACTCGAAAGGAAGTGAACAAAGCACATGCGAAATCAAAATGGCTGGATATTGGAATACCAAGTACTCGAAACCTTCATGCGATTTCGAGGGCTAGAATAATTATGTGGACGATCCTCGGGTTGAGCTCAATTCCCTTGCATCTCATGTAAGTACTTCCGAAGTTTTTTTAGACCCTGTTGAATCCTATAACGCCCCCATGGTGCAACCATAATCCGGGTTGGCTGGCTGAAACCGATCAGGTACAATACGGCAGTTTTCTCTTCTCTTTCGGCAAACGAATACGATTATTTTATCGTGACCAAAGAATTCTTCAGTCCTTCTGTTACGTACAATGTCTCAACGATAGGATATGATTTTTATCTTGGGCTAGGAGTCCCCGATGTGATGCATGAGGCTTTTCTGAATGGCACCCTCAAGAATACAACTTCCTCGCAGTGCATGGAAGCGTATGGGATTAACTTTGTTAGTAAATCCCGCAATATCCTCCTAGTCACGACGGACGCGGATACTGGCAACAACTCACTTCTTCACGTGAAGACATGGAGCGCAAGGGACGAGATACCGTACGCCTGGATATGTGGAGATGGCTGGTCTCTGTCCCCTTATTCCGACCAACCTCCCTCAGCAGTCTGCACTATATCTATAGCATCGGCGGCAACATCGAACTGGACATTGAACTCTCACCATATCAGTTACTGTATGGTTCAGGAGGTGGTTGAGGAGTGCCAGTTGAGTTTCAGCTTGCTCATAATGGTCATTGTGATCATTGTTAACGCTACGAAAACATGTATTAGTAAGTCTACTTCCCCAACATTTCTTTAATCTGCGCCAAATTTGTCCCTTGTCGAAGTTGTCTTGCTCCAAAGTTTCTAGCGAATCATTATCTCCTTTCGTCCTCACTCTTTGATGGTAGATTTCAACTAAGATTTTACAGTGATATTGACTGTTTGGAAACTTAAGGAACCAACCCTCGTCACAATCGGTGACGCAGTTGCTTCCTTTCTTTACGATCCAGATCCAACGACCAAAGGCATTTGCCTCAGCACCAAATCTGACATACAGAACGACAGATGGAAACTACAACCAGCCAAACCCTGGAATCCAACGAGACATTTTTGGTTCCGGGCTGCCAGCGTCAAAAGATGGTTGATATGCAATATTCTGTACGTCTTCACCGCACTCCACTCAAGTATCACTAATCCTGACAACCTTCAGTTGTATAAGCGTTATCGGATTCGGAATCTATGTACTCCAACAAGGTATGGCAACCATCAGAATCTACAATATCAAAGAACTCTACGCGCTCGGGTTCGGCTCCGTAAATGCAAATTCCGTCGTCGGGATCGCCCCCCAAGGCTTAATCGCCACTACCCTGTTTGCCAACCTGCCACAGGGAATCCTTTCGTTTCTCTATTTGACTTATAATGGGTTGTTTACGTGTATGTTGGGTTCGTATGAATGGAGTCGCTTCGGTCGCTTCCATAGACCACTTCGGGTCACTGCCCCTATTGAAAGCCAGAGATCTACATACTACTTACAGCTCCCTTATGCTTATGCTATAGTATGTTTCTTCTCCCTCCTTCCTAGAAACATTCGTGGAAGGCTATATTAATGTGATAAACAGCCTCTCCTCTTTATGTCCGGCGGCCTCCACTGGCTAATGTCACAATCCCTCTTCCTCGCCCTCGTAAACGTTTACGACGACACGGGAACAATAAATACCGACAGCTCCATCTCAACAGTAGGCTACTCCTGCATTGCCATCTTCTGCGCTCTGATCTTAGGCGGTGCGGCGGTGCTCGGTGGCCTGCTCAACGGATTCCGACGGTATGATGACGGGATTCCGTTGGTGGGGAGCTGTAGCGCTGCGATTAGTGCTGCGTGTCATAGACCGAGCGTAGATGCTATGGCGTATGCGAGGCCTGTGATGTGGGGTGTTATGGACGCTGATGCGGATAATGGTGGGGGCGGTGAAGTAGGTCATTGCTGTTTTAGCAGTTTGGAGGTTGGGAAGCCTGCCAAAGGTCAATTATATGCTGGAATGAAAGGGAAACAAGCTTGAGCTTGTTGTACATACTGCATGGAAAGTGGCCCGGTCTGGTTATGTGAAGCATTTACATATCCCTCATGAACAGTGTGGTTGGAAAGGGGGGCTGGTCAGGTGATATAGCCGAAGCCCCTTAGTCGATAGGTCTATAGTTGAATAAGCTATAGTAGAATATAATATATTAAAGAACTTAAAGACTATCTAGAGAG
>Ga0182030_10021600_pt1 | contig 12049 bp, 15 predicted proteins | sample 812S3MmetaG_FD_121299 | JGI IMG/M metagenome (GOLD analysis project Ga0182030, IMG submission 121299) | Permafrost microbial communities from Stordalen Mire, Sweden - 812S3M metaG (Illumina Assembly) | ecosystem: Environmental > Terrestrial > Soil > Wetlands > Permafrost | place: Sweden...
AACACTAGCAACTTAGTCCCATCACTAATCGTAGCAGCAAGAATATAGTTGTATTTCAGGAACTACTCGGAATATCGTCTGCGCACGTAGAATTGCGCGTAGAACCCAATAGTGAAGTAGACCATTACGGAACCATTACGGAACTATTGATGCTGACGGATAGATAGCCAAGGTGCTAGGAGATAACGCGTGTCATGACATAGTTAAAGCCTGCTTTTGGGAAGGCACGGTGCGCGAAGTAGAAGAGCAGGGGGACGACGAAGCCGAGGGGGAGTGCGAGCACTATCTAGGAGTAGGCGCGGCTGATATTGTAGAGGCAGCTTGAGAGGCTTCCGAAGGCAATGCTAATCCCGAACACCAGTGACATAAAATGGTTCAGACCGGGAAGTGGTTATTTCAATAAGAAATTGATAGAAATGGTTAAGGAAATGGGGTATATGACTGTACTTTGGGATATATTTCCATACGATCCTGTGGTGCCAAGGCCGGGTATTAATGCGAAGCATGTTTTGAGTATGTTGAAGAGTGGTGGGATTGTGATTTTGCATGATAGGAGAGGTCACACCCCGGAGCAGTTGCGGTTGAGTTTGGATGGGATGCAAAAGAAGGGATAGAGGGCAGAGAGTTTAGTTAGGTTGTTGAAAGCTGCTGAGGATGAAAAGAAGGTGAAGAGTGGTTGAGAGATTGTTGTGAATACTCTATGAAAGTATTTCATGTCTGTGGGCCGTGGCGATACTGAAACTTCATTGATGTATATCTGTGTAAAGCTGCTGTCTTGAACTGTCGGAGAATGCCCCAATCAAAATGGAAAGTTTGGATATTCCATCCAATAAAATTCACTCTGTAATCTCAGGAAGTCTCTGGATTCCCTCACCTTCATCTCTCATCCCACCCCGAATATCTGCTACAGTATCCATACCACTGGTATATCGCCAAATGCGCCAAAATCCCACCACAAATCTTAGGTCGAGTCAGCGCGCTCTAAGCTTATGTTTATCTCTATGCTAGCGAGCTCTCAAACAGTTCTCCAGTATGTGAGAGCTCTGGACCTTCGGATGTGCTAGAAAGAGTAGGTGCTTCGGCCGATCGAAGAGGTTTCTAGTTCGAATGTAGATTTGACCAAATATTCTTCATCTCGTGTAAAAACGGCATTATGGCAATTTAAAAAGAACTCTTTTGGGGGCGGGATCGGTCCGCATTTTTGCTAGTACCTGAATGGAGTAGAGGGGATATGAGAGAGTGAATTTGGTTGTGAAAAACATCCCTGTCTGGGGTATTAACATCCTCATAGTAGTAATCGTCCAGCAAAGAGGAATTCAAGCTAGATCTGAGACATATAGACTTGTTCGATCAGATGATTGAAGGAATTGTTTTACATTCCAGTCTCTCCCTACCCGCTATGCGACAAGAAACCAATAAACATCTACTCCTTTCTTGCAATACATCGCTCACATCCTAACCAGCAGATGCCATTCCACGCCCCTCTCGCATCTCTCCGAGAAACTCAAGATCCCAAACACCCAGAACTCCAACCTGAATCAATACGACACAAATAAAACACCGCAATTGACATTTCCAATTGCGAATCCTTAATCCTCCCTAACCCATCATACCCAGCTGCAGCCCTCTGCCCTACCCGTCGAAAGCTCTCCTCCTCCTCCCACAACCTCGAACCCCCCGTTTTCCCTAACGGATCACCCTTGAAGCTATCCGTAATTGGACTACTCCTTGCTTTGCCCAAGTGATAGGCTCTACATCCCTCCATTGTCGATGTGCTCGCACTCTCTGCCTCCTCCGCATAGTTATCAAAATCCATGTCGGACTTCCTTAACGCTTCGTATCTTTCTTTTGGTGAAGTATCCGTCGGGGTGGAGATACGTATCGTAGGAGTTGATGGTTGCGAGGGATATTGAGGAGAAGGAGAAGATGAGAGATCGATTAACCCGCCTTAGACGTTCGATCCCCATCTAATATGTCCCTTCTTCTTCCTCTCCTTCCTCTCTCTCTTCGAACCTCCTATCAGCCTGGCTTCTCCCAATCCACCTTCCTCCATATCTCCCAATTTCAACCTAATCGCCGATTTTCGTTCGGTCATCCTACGCAAGACTTTCCGCCTTCTGTATTAGCGACGCATGTACCATCCAAGCAAACACAGAGAGAAGATTGTTACGGAAAGGACGAAAGCATCGGTTGTTATTGCGGCGCGGTAGCTAACTAGGGGGCCGTTGGCTATGGAATTCCAGTACGATTTGGGGGTGGGCCGGGAGGAGGAGGGGGAGGAGGGGGAGGAGAATCGGGCATTTCCATGCGTGTGGTGAGGTGGGCAGAGGAATAACTGGTGGAAGGTTAGCTTGCTGATGCTGGCAAGGGAGGGGTTGGAAAAGTGAAATGTACCCAGGAGCTGCAGATGGCTGGGCGGATGTGATGGAAAAGAGTACTGTCACACTCGTAGTACTTATATTCGATAGGCCCTTAATTCGGTTTATCAAGAGAGTAGTACAAGTTTATTGGTATTGTGTTGGTATTTTCCGAGCCTGTGTTGCCCGTCAAGAGCCAACTGACAAACTTCAAATACAGGTAGCTAATGGACCAGATATCGTTTGTCCTAGAGAGACTCACACCGAGTATTCACTCCGGGGACTTATATAATACCTTGTCTATATTCAGCTCCACCCCACAATCCGCAACGCGCAAGACCTCCATCCCTGTACATGTTTCAGTTGTGTCTTTGAACCACAGTACAGTTCTGGCGTCAAACATCCGTGAACTCGAACCCAGGAGTTTACCTTCCTCAAATTTAACGTAGGGCCATCAGAATCTAAGAGCGCCTCTACACTACGAGCATGGATTATCGATAGAGCATCTGCTTTATGGACCACAGAACAGTCGATTTGTCAAAGTCTGGCTGCGGCCTATCATCCCAATATTTCCTCAGAGTCACATCTTCGTAAGGAAACACAAAACGAAATCGGCCGCCGAAAGTATATGTAAAAAGTAAGCTGAAAAGATGTGGATGATTGTGGACACAGAGTGTGCTGAGCATAGCTATTGTTCTGTAAGTGCCGGGTATCTAACGAGAATGGACACTTGGTCGCGAAGAGAGGTGACTCGTCCTGGAATCAGTAAGCATAGACGCTTTGGTAGAGTATTTAGCAAAAGTTTACTTCCAGATCCACTGTTTCCAAGCTGTGCAAATATGCTGGGCAGATTCGAACAGCCCAGACCATGCTGCCGTCCCATGTTTTCTTGCCCCATTCTCTCTCTGTCTTCTATGAATGGCAAGATTGTAAAATCGCTTGGGTTGAATTGCGGTATTTGACTATTGGTTTTTCTAAATACGGGCGATTGAAAACGCCACTGGTTGCGATATATTTGGCGGAGTTTTTGTCGTGATCATGATGCCATCGCTTTAATGCCACAAGCCTCGTGCCACCATTGGCTATGATTTGCAGTATACAGGCAGAAAAGTCCATTCGTTGGATCGGATTTGACGAACGGAAGGTCGCTATCACGAATTCCTTCGTCTACAAAGTCGCAGATAAATCTAGTCGTTCCATTACAGACAAGAACAGCAAATATCTTTTTTGCGTCCTTGCATATTGTCGATGAGTATCTAAAAAGTTTTTGAGGTCCGAGGTGAGATCCGAAGTTCTCCTTTCATATTTTCTTCTATGAGAATGCTATTTAGATCATTGATAGGAATAAAAGATTGATTATTGTACTCTGGCCACTCAATCATAGCTCCGATAAGCTTGTCCTCGAGCTTTCAGCCATTTGCGTCTAGGGGCTAGCTAGTGCGCTGCCCACGTGATTTGAATCAAGTTGGGAGAACGATGCTTGGGCATTATTTGGTGCTAGTGAAAATGGTGCTGTATATGGGACGGATATGGTGGAGGAGTAATTTACGATGGGAGCACCTAGGGTGGGTAGGACGCTGTTGGCAACATTGTCAACTTTCGCTCTGTTACACATCATCCACAGCACATACTCTTGATCGACTTGTTGCTGGCTATGGGAATAATTATCTAACCTCGCCCATAAAGTTTGGAGCGTGCTTATGTTTACTAGCACTGCGGCGACTCCATGCTTATAACGTGGACGAGAATGGACAGAACGAGGCCACTGAACTACTAGCCGAATTACCGAAAGGCAATTCTCCAGTCCAGGAAATCGAGCTGCGATCGAGCAAGCTCTATTTCGAGGACTTTCAGCATATGCTGCAAGCAGCCAAAGCACTCAAGACATTCATCTATGAGGTGGGGCGCTTGGTATCCAGTTGACAGGGAAAAGATAGGCCAAGCTCTCTCTCGTCATGAAGAAAGTCTAGAGAATATTATTCTTGATCGGCCGGATATCTTCGAAGAGGCAGCAGATGACGATAATTGCACTGATGGACTTTTCTTGTTTCCAAAATTTGGAGTATTTCAAAGTTTTAGGCATATTTCTTAGTGGGACGAGCGATAGAGACAACTACTCTCTTGCTCAATACTTTCTCGAAGAAATTAAAGCGTCTTTATGTTACTTATTGTGGCGAGTCTTGCCATGGTTCGCAGGTTATACCAGGGCTGTCGAAGGATTTAAATGAGGGGAAGCGACATCTTCCAAATTTGGAGGCATTGGCCCTTGAAGGGCAATTCAATTTTCACTCTGAAGTTCTGGAAAATGCGAAGGATAATGTGCGATGTGTGAAAAGTTAAGGTATCAGGGTTGAAGTTGTCGATGATGAATACCGCCAAGGTTATAACCGAACGTATGAGAAAGGGTGGGTAATCAATGAGACTGTTAAGCGGCAAGACGGTCCCTGTAATTCGGTGGGGGAGAAGGAGATCTTAGAGATCGAAGTATGACTTGACTCTAATTGAAATCTGGGATTCTCTTAAGAACACCTTGCAAGATTAAGATGCCGCAAAATAATAGGGGTTGGCAAGGCGTGTCTCCGTTTAGAGGGAGCTACAGTAAATTCTGAGAGATACCTGAACTTCTCGAACAAGTCGAAAGGACGGAGTAAGAAGCGGAGGTTTCAGAAGGTTGATACTCCATATCGGGTTTACCTCCTAAATTATTCTATAGAAAACTACCGCCTTACAAACCCGTGTAAATTATCTAGGTCTTCGATCTCCTTCCACATCTATAACTCCAACTTTTCTACCCAACCTGAGGAGTTTGGATTGTATCCAGCTTGCCTTAGAAAAAAGCAATGAATCCAATATTTACTGTGATTTCATTCATCAGCCAATATTCCTTTCATCTTGGTTCATTACGGGTCATCATCATCCCCAGCTACAAGCTTCCTCGAACAAACAAACTTGACTTTCGGTCCCCTCCATCCACCCCGATCCCCCTCACCACATTTCACCCGCCAAGTCACATCACCAGTTCTCACCAACCCCGGCATAAATCTACAACAAACAGGACAATACTTTTCCTTGTCGCACAACCTCATAGGCACGAATTTCTCCTTCGCACCTTCATCGTCCTGCCTCCATGCAGTATTTCTAGGCCCGACGATATTATTATGCACCTTGCTATCAAGCACCAACATCAGCTCTCTCAGAACTCTAAATTGCTTCAAAGCCGGAACCATCTCTTTGATTAAGTTATTACAAGCTTGAAAAGCACCGTGTTTTTGCAGGACCTTTAGGCCATTAGCCGGCAGCGCGAGCGACGTGACCGACGAAGCAAAATCTGCATCAAGAGCGAGACGCCAGAGGGGCGAGTGCTCGAGGTGGAAATCTTTTGTTCTGACTTCTTCATAAATTTTCATATCAAGCAAGATGTCGGGACAGTAAATCGTGTCGAGGCTGAGACTGAGGACTTGGGCGGGCGGGGTGCGATATACGGAGGAAGCAGGAATGTGGTATCCTAAGGTTTGTCCTTCGATGCGTGATTGCTGAAATACGTGGAATAAGACAGGTACAGCTTCTGGGGGTGGGTCCTTGGGGTTGTACGGGGTGGGGGAGGGGAGGAGGGTGCGGTTGGGGCGGTAGGCGTTGAGGCGGAATTTGATGTGGATAATGCGGGGTGGTAAGGCGAGGCTCCAGATCTTGAGGCGAAGTTCTAAGGGAAGGGAGTAGAATGGGTAGAATGTTTCGGGGGCCATGGTGTTAAGATATTGCTCGAGGTTGGACATGGGATGAAGTGGAGAGAGCCATACAAGCTAGTGGCATGGACACGTGATTCAAGGAGGCTGATCCAGGCATGATTTTGACGCTTTGATTTAGATTTACGTCAATATTGTTTGAAAATTTTGATATTTGAGATTTGATCTTGATCTTTAATGGGACTTGCAAAATTTCATATTGTGTCCCAGTTTCAACAAACGTCAATTGTTTTCCTTCTCACCAGGACATGAAGCAAACAATGATTGCTAACCCCGCTGCCAAGTGCAGCGGAGGTAGAAAAATCTGACCTCAAGAGCTCAAGCCCGCTATCAAAAATTTGTCTACTAGTACATCGTCAATTTTAGCGGAGGGTAAGCCACAGGTGATAAGCGCTGGATAAGTCAAACCAGTAATGCGGACTAGGTAATCGCGTTGGAAGCGCAGTCGATACTTGAGTGGTGTCGTGGCACAGTATACTACTATGAAAGTAGACTCTGATCTCATCTACGCTAGTTCTATTGTTGAACAGCCGCTGCTTTAACCTGAGCAGCCTGAGAGTAACAGTATTCCGACAACGTGCCCTATAATCCAACTGGGAGCTACAGGGAGTTACAGGGTATAGACCACTAAAAATCTCGGATTGTCGGTTGACCCGGGAATACTGTTATCGGCAAGATAGCGGGTGAGCTGCAGGGGTGGAGCTGAAAAGAACAGAAATGTCCGTAAAAAGGTCGTGTTTAGACGGCCTTCCCCAAGTTAACAATAAAGCGATAGCAATGTCCATTGTATCGCAGAATGAGCATCGCTCTTCTTACCACCAACAATCAGGACAAGCATACATCGCCCAAAAGTCCAGCTACCTCGACCTCGTCAAAGCTCTCATCTGGCGTTATCCAACCCTCCGCTATCTCAATTTCTTTATCAAGAAACCTGCGATATATCCAGTCCGCGTCTCAGTTCTAGAATTCGGCTCTGGCCAAGTAACCAGGGTTGATTTCGATGGCAATGAAGGATACGAAAAGCTTCAAAAATATCTCGCATCCTCGTCTGATGATGGCCCTCGCAAACGTCTCTACTTGGTAGAAGACCTCTCTCCTCAATTCATCGAGCTCCTAGGCAGTTACCTTCATATTGATGGCACCGTGTTTGCTTCACAAATTCGGGACTCTCACTATTCTGGGAAACCTTGGAACGGCCACGCCCCCAAACTTCCCAGCTTCCAAGATCCGGAGAAGAGCTTTACGCTGAGGTATTATGAAAGTAGGTATTTTGATGATCCGGCCATGCCAGAGTTTTCGTCGAGCGTGGCTACAACGGGAAACATAAGGAGGGCGGTTACGTTTGGGAAAAGGGCAAACAACATTGCCAGGAACGAGGACCCTGAGGGACATGTGGGGCATATTAGGAGAAACACATCTTTTTGGGCAAGTGTGGATAAGGATGGGAATTGGAATGGTGAGTTTTGCCCGCCTTGGCGATCGTTCGCCCCTGACTGAAGTCTGAAAGGGGTCGCGCTGTTTGACCTCCAGTTGGGCAAGATATCATCTTCTTGCACCCAGGTATCCAACCCCCTGAGCACCTGGAACCCATAAGGACCTACCCATATCAACGAGGCTACAGAGACTTTACTCCCTGGCCTTCTGTATCTTCATTCCCGCTCTCAGATACGCAACTTGAAGGTCCGCGTCGAGTTTCGCTGATAGACGACGTTTGCTACTACTGTCAGCACGCTGCAACGCCAGTTCAAATCTCCACTGCAACTCAGAGCAATTTCCAAATCGCAACTTTCCAACTGCACATCATCGCATCAATTTGGACAAACACTCTCGAGCATATCAACGCCATTCTTAGCGATTTAGAAACCATGCTCTGGTCAATTGAGCACATGATATCTCCCCACCTAACAGATGAAAAGAAAGACCAATACATGCGCAAATTTACTACTGCTTTGAACGAAGTCAATACCATGAGGAGGAGACTAGGCTGGTATGTCGAAGAAATGCGCCTTAACCTCGAAACTCTCTGCATAGACCCCTCTCTATGTTCCTTCCCTTCCAAAGATGACAGCAAATTCCCGCATGCACAAAACTTCCTTTCGTTATTCAACCGCCTTCTCACCTACCAATCCTGGGCAGAGAAGCTTCTTGGTGTAATCACGGCCCACGTCAATCTAATGGAAACGGAGAAATCAATTACAGATTCAAAGAGTTTGTCTCGGTTGACGATTCTCGGTTTTGTGTTTGTGCCAGTGAGTTTTGTATGTAGTTTCTTCAGCATGGGTGGGGATTTTGCTGTGGGCGAGAATAAATTTTGGGTATTTTGGGTTGTGGTTTTGCCACTTACCTTGGTGATTGTTGTGGCGGCGTTCTGGAAATGGTGGTGGAGGAGGTTGAGGAAGTTGGTAGTAGAGAGGTGGTATTATCCTCGGTCTTGAGATGCCTACTCTTCTTGGCGTTGCTTCTCTGAAATGCCAAGACCCGCGAACAAAATGAGGTATATAACAATTGTCCAGGTGAGGATGATATGAAAACAGAAAGAAAGATGAGCCTTACCGTCGTGCCTCCTCCAAGACATATACTTACACATAAATTACGATGAGCTTGTAGGAACTATGTGTTATTTCTCTCGAGAGATTGATGTATCCTATCTGGATACCAGAATTTTTGTTTCTAGAGAGGGCGGCACCTAATTGTAATAGTTGAATATAGATCGACGAAAGATTAAATGCTAAAAAGAATCAAAACTTCGTTTTCATTTTGAATAAAAACACGCAATCGCTCAGATAATTTAGAGGTTCGCGGATCGAGGAGCTGTCTTCCTTGCTAATATATTTTGACATAAAGCATGCTTTTAACCTATTATATGTTGGTTCCTTCGTCATCATTGAAATCCAGAAGCCCAGGATATGGGAGACAGAATCCTTATAAAAGCGTTTGGGGCCAGCAATTGAAAAGGCGACAGTATATGCCAAATTTAAGAGGATGTTGGGATTTTGGTCATGGATCTAGAGATAGGCCTTATTCAATGCGAAATTAAAGATTATAATTCTTGCTCCAAATATCTTATACCCCAAGGCTTGTGTCCTTTTGTCTACTTACTCTCTCAGGCCAGTGATAACCTCAGGGATTTTGTGATCTAAAAGAGGCAGATAGGCCAGTTTTTAGTATTATTTAATCATCGAAAGAATCATCCTTAAAAGAACTCGATTAAAGCATTCTCACCTACTTTCTTACTCATCTTACAATAACCTCCTTCTCATGTCTACTCCAGATATTTGTATCTATGTATGCAGAACTCTAAACACTATTAGCGACGAGCAGGCAAAACTATATTAAAGAGAATTAAATCCAGATAAGCAGGTAAGTATAGACCTAGTGGAATGGCCCTTGAAGGACAGATCTGAGATTCTAGAAAAGGAATGAACAGGAATAGCTCGCACGTGACTATGCGCCGTTACTGCGACTCAGCCAGGAGTTGGTTCAGCTGAATGCGAGTGCATGGGAGACGGGAAGAAATTCAGAACGCTGCATCCGTAAGCTCTGAAAGTACTGCGCCATTTGAATTGTTCATGACTTGGGCGTAGGTAGTGAAGTATCGTGAGCCAATCACCCGTCGCGCCTTGTACTTTTGAATCGGTCATGAGCATCTGGTGCATGAAGAATCCATAGGTGGCTGCATATCGGCTTATCGATTATCTCTTTTCAGCTACGCTAGGCTTTCATCCCATAAGATTTCATTATTATGGGCTACACGATAAATCCAACTCAAGAGCCCCGAAGAATCTCGTTGCCTCGTTTTTACTTTATTTCCACAATTTCTGTGTGCAATCAGACTCGAAGTAGCTTTACCGATGGCAGCTAAAACTCCGCTGCAGGAATCCGTGATTAAGTATCGCGAACGCATAGAACAGCTTTCGAATTGCAGAATTACTCCCTGGCCTGGCCTGGAGACTTTGCGAAAATTCATGAAAAAAGGATATTCGCTTTCCTTCCCCCCTGAAGACTTTAAGCTGGCGGAAAAGCCCGTCCCAGCGTGTAATGTCCCAGCTGATATATCGATATTCAACATACCTGGAGAAGACGATGCGTCGATACCCTCATTTACGCATGTGGAGGGCGCTTATGAGCTTTCTGAATTGTTGCCGTCCTTAGCAGGATACTCTCCAGATTCCCAATTGATCATCGTTGAAAATATTTGCCCCGATACTCTTGCTCTCTTGGGCGGGTTCTATGATATCGACATTCAGTTCTTTGCTGAATATACAAATGTTGTATCATGGTACCAGATGTATGAGATGGTGCCTGAGAGACTGCCTGCACTCCCTTCAACCAGAAATGCAGAGGACTTCCTATCGCTAAGATACGTCTCCACCCGACGGCTCTACGAGGAACCAGGTGCTAGTAGACGTGCAAGCAGTATTATATACCCAGACATGGGAAAGACAAGAGTGGGTAACACGGCAGGACGATTAAAACCCATTTCCGTATCAAAACAAACGATGGCATTTACTAGGCAGTGTTTTAGTGTGTGGTGTAAGAAGAAGACAGATTGCCAGGGCTGGATAGGTACGTGTTTATCCTTCAACTGGTTGAATTATGTTCTAATTCTCACAGCAATAATGTTAATCGATAGACCATTCCCACTGAAAACTGAACACGGTTCCTTAGGTACAGCAGAGTACGTATATTCTCTGAGTAAGAGTGTCTGCTTCAGATGTCTTCCGATGCATTTTCACTCTCAAAACATGTCTGAAAAAGATTGAACTAGTAGAGCACTGTTTCAACTCAGAATTTTTCATTGAGTAATGCCGACTCTAAGATCATTAGGTACCGCATCCCTAACCTACGGCCGAAAGCCAACGAAGCATTTGATGGGGACAAAACAAGGGAGAGTTTCAAAGAAGCATTCTGTTCCTTTCTTGATCACAGATGCACCACAGACGAAATTTACCGCAAAACCTGCGCAACAGACCCCTTCCTCGCTTTATACGAAGGCTATAGAATCATCGCCTCAGAATGGCTCGTCGTAAACGAATACGTTAAAGGTGAACTGGCCAACATCGAACGGCATCTGGAGAAGAAAGATCTGAAAGACTCCACGTTCCAAGAACTAGAGAAGCATCTCAAAGAGTTGTATAGAATCCGTAGACGCTGCAACAAAGACCACGAACTTGTTGTTGAAGCGGCTTCCCAATGCGAAAAAAGGGGCCAGCCCTTGTGGCCTTGTTCAAAGGGCACTTCAGATGGAAACTCAGACGCTTTCAAGTTCGCTGAAAAACATGCTCGGGGTCTTCAAGACGATTTCAAGTATGTATTGAGCAATATGAGCACCACTATCTCGAGAATCGAGAAGGATATCAGTCTCCTAATGGCCTTGGTTGCTATTAGCGAAGGAACACAGAGTCTGCAGGAGAATAGGGGGATTTCATTCCTCACTCTTGTGGCTACAATCTTCCTACCGTGCGAAACGGTAGCATCCGTGCTGGCGATACAGACTCAGTACGCTCCTGGTGCTCGTTATTTTTGGATGCTTTGGGCGGTGGCTTTGCCTCTCACTATTCTAATTATCACGATTTTCTTTTTGTACCCGACCGTAAGTTCGAGACTTAATCAGCTCTGTGCGAAGTCTATTCCGGTGAAGGAAGAGAGTGAAGAGGGTCAGCAGAAGGAGAAAGAGGAAAATGGGTTGTTGATTAACGGTATCGAGCTATCCCAGTATCCGATCCGTCAAACGTGGAATGGAAGTGAGGTGTAGAATGCACATCATAGGATGGATGAAAATCAAGAAAAGTTTGACATATTCATGCGGTTCTTTATAGCGATAAGCCAAGTGCGAATTGAAGCGGAGGAAAATGTTGCTCGAGAAGCACTGCGTTTCTGTATTGAAATTTTCTTCAATGGATGTCCTCTCCTTGAGTGTCCCCGCCGTACATTCTTTCCATAGAGTCA
>Ga0182030_10021603_pt1 | contig 12048 bp, 5 predicted proteins | sample 812S3MmetaG_FD_121299 | JGI IMG/M metagenome (GOLD analysis project Ga0182030, IMG submission 121299) | Permafrost microbial communities from Stordalen Mire, Sweden - 812S3M metaG (Illumina Assembly) | ecosystem: Environmental > Terrestrial > Soil > Wetlands > Permafrost | place: Sweden...
CGCTCTGGGACAGCCGGTCGTTGATGTCCAGAACTTTGGCCTCCCATACCGGGATCGCCGCCTCAATCGCCGAAATTCTCATCTCCAGCTCCCTTAATTCAGCCGTCTTATGAATTCGGTTGTCCTCTTCCAAAATCGGAATCAATCTTTGCAACCGCGCCACTTCCTGTTCAAAACCATGCTCGCCCATGAAACGGACTTTTTCCTCCTTATTGCCCAGCAAGATTGCGAGGTCAAGCCGGGCGCTGTTCAGGGCGGAATCGGTGTCGGTAACCACGACATTGGTCGGCGACTGCAGCAGAGAGGATGGCGAGGAATTCGTGGTGCCCTGCGCCAGCAATCCCTCAACCATATTCGTCAGCCCGGGGGAGGTGGCATTGGCGGGAAAGACCGGCTCCGGTTCGATTCCTTCACTAAAAAGTTTTTGTTTGAGTTTGGACTTGGCGAGTTCCAGATTGAGTTCGGAAAGATACGAACCCGCGCTCTTGCCAACTTCTTCCAGGACCGCCACGTTGTTGGTCTTCTGAAAGTCGGCCCATTTATCCTGTGCAGCCTGCAAGTTCGCAGCCCGGGTTGCCAGTTGATCCTGTAACGAGGACAATATGTCTTCGGACGTCGAAATACGGGTTTCTTTTTTAAAAGCCAGATACTCATCAATGAGCGCCTGAAGGAAACGCTGGGTCAACGCGGGATCCGGCCCGTTGGCTTGCAGTTGCAAAATGGACGTTTTCATCGGCTGGACAACTTCAACTTTATAGGGATTCTTCTGCCCCATGGGAATGGTGATGCCAGCCTTTTGGAAGGCGGTGTTCTGGAGGCGCGCGCTTTTAAGCAGCTCAATCTGCGTGCCGAAATAGGTCATGGATTCCTCGGAGAAAATACTGCCCGTGTCAAGTTGCACATCGCCGCTCAAATAGATCTGGCCATAGGAAGAATACGTCTGAAGATGCACGGTCTCAAAGGCCAGCATGGCGCTGACGGCAGCGGCCAGACAGAGCACGACCACCCACCAGCGCTCGCGCAGATAGGAGAGATAACGGCGTTTTGGAACCATCATCGTCAAACGATAATTGGCGTCGTGGCCGTTGCCGGAAGGGTTGGGCGGTAGAACGATTAATTTTTCACTCATCGCAAATAATACAAAATTTGAGCAAATCAGCCGATGGTTGAGCCGTTTTCCAAAGAGATCAATTTGCTGGCTGGGGCAATGCACTCTGACTGGACGTCTAAATCCAGTCTGCCTGCCTTCAGATTGGTTTCAAACACCATTCTATTTCTATTCTTCCTTAACCTTGGAGTTATCTATGTGAGTAAGGCTCCGCACTTGCACGTTTCACCGTTTTGGCGAAACGTGCATTATCATTGGACGCCACAATCCATCCGTCAAAAACTCTCGCGTTATGCCTGGCCTAATTGTCCCCACCCGCTGGCAGATAAGCATTTTCCGCCACACTCTGAACGCCCCGACTTCCCAGTCACTAATTTTGGGGTTGTTATATGGCTAGGAGATGGCGTCAAGGTGTCATTTCAGTGACGTTGCGATCAGCCTGTAGCCGGCAAAACTGCGGATTCGCCCAATCCAGACATTTAGTCGTCAATAGGCGGTTTTGGGTGGCACAATACATGTTTTTATCGTCTTCAAAATAATGGCCAAATCCAGTCCGATGGACCAATTTTCAAGATAATAAATATCCGCCGCAACCCGGTCCCGGACATCCTTCTCGTCCCGGATTTCCCCGCGATACCCGCAGACCTGGGCCCAGCCCGTGATGCCGGGCAGAACGAATTTGCGCACCATGTAATTCTCCATCGCCTTGGCAAACAACTCATCATGCTTAAGCATATGCGGTCTCGGACCCACCACGCTCATTTCGCCCAACAGCACATTGATGAATTGGGGCAGCTCATCCACGCTCAATTTACGCATCCAGCCACCGGCCGGGAAAATCCGCCGGTCGTTTTTCGCTGCCTGCCGGGCTTCATTATCATTCTGGACCGACATGGTTCGGTATTTGAAAATATAAAAAGTCCGGCCCAGCATGCCGTTTCGCTGCTGCTTGAAAAACAAAGGGCCGGGGGATTGCAGGCGTTGGCACAGCCAAACCAGCGCGGTGGTAAACGGCAACAACAGAACCACGACGGGAAGGGCAATAGCCAGATCCAATAAACGTTTGATCAGCCGGTTGACCGGACTTTCCAGCGGTTCCTCGCGCAACGCGATGAGACGCACGCCTTCATCCTCAAAAATCATCGTGGTGTGTTTAAAGTAATGATCATGGTCGTCCAGTGCGAGAATACGAACCGCCCGGCCTTCGCATAATTGAGTCAGCTCGCCCATCCTTTCGGGGCCCATTGAATAATCCATTACAATCAGTTGGGTGATGGCCTCCCGCTCCAAGATTTTCTGCACGTCATTCAGCCGGCCGAGGATGGGATACGGCATTCCCGGGCAGTTGTCCTGCTTTTCCATCATTGACCGGGTCAAAACCACACCGACGGTGTGCAGGCCAAGCTCCCGTTTGCGCTCCAACCAAGGCTGGATTGGGTTGACCTGCTCGGGCAGCCCGACCAGGGCCACCCGTTCTTTACGGTTGCCGGCAAAAATCCAGCCCGTCAGCCAATTGGGCACGAGGTAATTCGAAAAGCCGATGAAGAGATACAACCAGGGAATGTAGGTTAAAAGAAAAACCCGGGAGATGAAGGTGTCTTTGAGGTAGAAGATGACCATGAACACCGCAAACAACCCCATGACGGACTGCCGGGCACTGTGCCGCATCGCATTGATTAATTCGGAGTAGGGACCCTTCACCCCATGTTTGCCGTCCACCCCGAACAGGATGCCAATCAATAAGAACTCGTTGTAAAGCGCGTATTTTTTTACGACTGCCGGGTCGGAATACGCACTGCCGTCCAAAACGGCCAGCCAGATCCAAAAGCTGGCCGTGACCAGCAACAGTTGGATGACAATGCAAAGGCTGTTCAAACCTGCTGATCGGTTCATTAGCATAAGAGATGAGATATCAGCAAACGGTTGTTTCGGGAGCAAAACCGGGCCGAGTCGGCGTGTGATCAACGCTTAAGCCATGGTTGATCTGACGTTGCCATTATTACCTCGGTTGCGGGAAGGTTTCAAAACCGGAACTTCCCGGACCTCCGGCCGGCTGTCTTTCGATGGGCTGCAGCGGGATGGGACTTGTTTACGGCTGACTTTCGTATTCGCGTTTGCATAGCCATTTTTTCGACGCCACTTTCCGGGACTCAAGCCATAGCGGCGGGCAAACATCAGGTTGAACTGGCTCAAGGAATTGTAACCGCTGTCCAGGGCCACCTGCACCACCTTGGAATTGCTGGCCATCAGAAGTTCCCGGGCTTTTTCCAGCCGGAGTTCGGCGCGCTTGTCGGTGAAGGACATGCCCACCAGTTTGAAAAAGATCCGGTTCAGATGCCGCGGCGTGCAATGGGTTCGTTCCGCAAGATCATTGATGTCCAACTCCATCAACTCGGACGCAGGCACGTCCTTGAGGAACGTCTTGAGCCGTTTCATGGCATCGGAAGCATCGGCCTTGAGTTCGACGAATTCCGCCTGTCTGGGTTCTTCCAGAAAAAATTCGGCAAAAATTTGGAGCAGCTTTAGACGAAACAAGAAACCCCGGCGACTCTTATCGGCAAACAACTCGCTGGTTTTGCGGGCCACCGGATTGTCCGCCGGCAGGACTTTCAAAAAGGATTCATGCTCCGGCGGCAGTTTAAACAGTTGCTGCTCGCTCAAGGTCAACAACCCCGTCAGACGCTCGGGGATGATGTTGAACGAACAGAGGCACAATTCACCCAACTGGCTGGCGCGAACGCTGCCCTGCAAACCTCTGTCGGTCAACACGACCGAGCCTTCGGCCAGTTCGCAATTCAACTTGGGTTGCAGCCAATATCCCGAACCCTGCCGGACATGAAACAAAGACCAGCCGGTCATTCGCAGCGACAATTCCTCGCCGGGCCGGATGGTCAATTCCGCGACGGCTAAATTGGGCCGGAACGTGAAATCTGAATCCTTCATGCTTTAATGACTTTCAAAATTCCTTGTGCTTCTGGTAATTTAAAAGTTTTCAACCGCCGGCAATCATCGGCAAATTTTTCCCGAAATTACCTCTGATACCACCCGCTCAATTACTTGCCGTCCGTTCATCTGAACCGAACGGACGTTGAAAAGTAGATAGGATACGTTACGAACTGATGTCGGTTGGGTGAATTACCTGAAACAGTTGGAGGTATCCCCTTTCACGACCGCCAACTGTTTGATCTCGCGGACGGGGCGGGATCGGGCGGGTTTGAAACCATTGTTTCAGGATGCCTTTGTTTCCCAATTGTCACAATTCCGACAGCAGCGCGTAACATGATGCTTCTAATTTCCTCCCCGTTTTTGAGTCTTAAGCTGTTTGGGTTGCTGGTGTGTTGATCAAGCAGTGCCGGTTTAAAAACATAGAAAATCGGATAAATCGATGTCAAACAGCTCATTATGGCCAGCCGTCAACTTGACTACTTTATCCGCCAACCAACCGATTCAAAGTGTCTGCGGGCAAAATCCGGGGCCAGGGTTGTGGTTGTTGAAGCCGTGGTTTATTTCCGCATTGCGTCATGATTTATCTTGCCAGTCAGGGATACCGGGGAATGCGAACATGACGGACGCACGCGCCATTGTTTTCAAGATTCTCCCGCAGCTTCCAACCGTTTTCCAAGTGATATTGCTCGGTTGCTGGATGGCTGGATCGCCCTTGAGGCTGGCTGCGGCCGATTCGTCCGGCGCTCAGGCAACTACCCCCTCGCCGGTCACCAATGCCCCTGCCTCGTCCCAAACTGACCCCGTTCCCCGTTTCAATGTCGTCGGCTATACGGTCGAGGGTAATCCGATGTTGCCCACGAATGTTCTGGTGGCCGTGTTTTCAAAATACGCCGGCCCGAACCTCCAAATGGAGCAGATTGTGGAAGCCGCCTCGGACTTGCAAATGGCCTACCACAATCAAGGTTATCCGGGCATGAGCGTCGCCGTTGTTCCGGGACAGATCACCAATGGCATCGTCACGATGAATGTATTTCAAGCCGTGATTCCCCAGATTGTGGTGGCCGGCCGACGTTATCCGGGTTTAAGCCCCGGTTTGGAAATAGCCGCCACTCCGGCCACGAATCCGGTCGCGAACCCGTTGCCGGCCGCACCAGCCTTGGCCCAGCAGACTGCCGCCGCACCCCCGGTGGTTGCCACCAACGCCGTATCCCCAGTTATTTTAGATCCGACCAAGCCCGCCAGCGCCGAGGAAATGACCCGGGCGCACGCTTTCTTGTTGCAGAAAATGGCTGAAGTTACGGCGCGTGAAAATGACACCCGCATTCATGTGATTTCCACCAACACCGGTCCCCGGTTTGAAGTGGCGAAATATATCATCATGGGCAACTCCGTGTTGTCGCCGCAGGCTTTGGCCGAAGTTCTGACGAATATTGATGGCGCTTATGGCACGAATGTGAGTTTTGAGGGGGTTCGCACGGCGCTGGCGGAACTTCAAGGCGCCTATCACGAACGCGGTTATGTCACGGTCACTTTGGGCCTGCCCCAGCAAAAACTCACTAATGCCACCATCAAAGTGCAGGTGACGGAAGGCCGGTTGGCGGACATTTATGTCAAGGGAAACCACTATTTCAGTTCCAACAATGTGATGCGCGCGTTGCCCAGTCTGCACACGAACATGGTTCTCAATGGACCGATTTTTCAGGCTGAATTAAACCGGGCCAATGCCAATCAGGACCGGCAAATCTATCCGGTCATCAGTCCCGGCCCCGACCCGGGCACCAGCGACCTCACGCTCCGGGTCAAGGATCAACTGCCGCTGCACGCCAAGGTGGAGTATAATAATCAAAGTTCGCCCGGCACGCCGGACACCCGGATCAACACTTCCGCCGTTTACAACAATCTCTGGGATTTGGACCAGTCGGTTGGTGCCCAATACAGTTTTTCGCCGCAGCAATACAAGAACGGCAACTGGCCTTTCTATGACCAACCGCTGGTGGCGACCTACGGCACGTTTTACCGCGTGCCGATTGGTGATCCGGTGGCGATCAGTGATGAGATTGTGACCAGCCCCGGCAGTTTTGGCTACGATGAAGCCACCCATAAGTTCAACCTGCCCTCGCCGAGCGGCCAGCCGGACTTTACCGCCTTTGCCAGCCGTTCCACCATTGACACCGGCTTGGAGACCCTTTCGAGCACCGTCCTTTATGATCAGCCCGGCGTGCGCACCATCACCCAGCAAAATGTGCAGCAGAGCCTGACGGTGAATCAGGACATCGGCGGACGCTTGAACATCCCGTTTGTTACACCAGACAACCTGCAGTTAAATTTTTCCGGCGGCCTCGACTTCAAGACTTATCAGGTGGGCAATTACAAGACCAACTTGTTCCATATCACCGATTATACGCTTAATTCAGCCGGCCAACCTAACCCTCCAACTATCAGCACCGTCGCTTCGCCCGTGCCAGCGACGACCCAGCAAATCCAGTATCTGCCCTTGTCGCTCCGTTCGGATGTCAGCGAGCGCGATGTTGCCGGTGCCAGCACCTTGGGGCTGGGTTTGAGTTTCAATCCTTGGTTCACCAGCCAGACCTATGTTTCCAGCTCCAGCACCGACACCAATGGCGTCACCACCACCAAAACCACGAAAACCTACGGTAGTCAGTCACAGCAAGGCATCACCGGCTCCCCGAATTCCACGGGTTACTGGGTGGTGTTGACCCCCACGTTCACCCGCACTTTCATGTTCTATACCAATTGGGTGACCACGTTCCGGGCGGACGGCCAGTGGGCCGACCAGCCGCTGATCAGCAATGAACAATTTGGCATTGGCGGCGTCAACAGTGTGCGTGGCTATCATGAAGGCGAGGATTTTGGCGACACCGGCTGGCATTTCTCCCTGGAGCAGGCCACGCCGCCGCATACGGTGGGCACGGTTTTCGGGCACACGCCGCTGACCGTGCGTGGTTCGGTTTACATGGATATTGCCACAGCCTATCTGCTGGATCCACTGGGGCGTCAAGCCAGTTCCGAACTCTGGGGCACCGGTTTCGGGGTGACGGCGGCGGTCGGTTCCCATTGGGAAGCCCGCTTCCTGTTTTCCGTGCCTTTGATCGGCACCATTAACACGCCCCAAGATCAACCGTATTTTAATTTCGGATTGACCGCGCAATTTTAATACTTAATCCGCCAAAATGCCATTATCTTTCAAAACCGCAACCGGTAGGGACAGCGCGCTGCGCTGTCCCCGCCCGTCAGCGACAGCGCGGGCGGAACGGATGAGTCGCATTCGTCCCAACTCCGGCGCGGCCACCAACCGGACGGCGCAGCGCGACCGTCCCTACCTTTGTATTGCGTCGCCTGACGCTTTGCTCGGTGCCGCAGACAGCGTAGCGCGCTGTCCCTACCCTGAAAGAGATAAATGTCACACGCAAAAATTTGACTGGGGCTTCGGGAATGGTATAGGTAAAAACCGTGTTGGAACAAACCTTGATTAAGTAACGCAGCATGAACCGCACATTAATTGTTTATTTCCGCCGACCAGTCGCTCTCACAGTGCTTCTGCTGGCTTGGTTCAGCGTCCCGCTTGGCGTGCAGGCCAACCCAACGGGCGGCACGGTGGCCTCGGGTGCGGCAACGTTCAACACGGCAGGTTCGCAATTCACCATCCATCAAACCTCCGGCAGTGCTTTTATCAACTGGCAGGGTTTCAATATCGGGCAGGGCGAAACGACGACCTTTGTCCAGCCCTCGGCCTCTTCCGTGATCTGGAACCAGATCAATGATGCCAATCCCTCGCAGATTCTGGGCAACCTCAACGCCAACGGCTATGTGTTCCTGCAAAATCAAAATGGTTTTTATGTGGGTGGCCAGGCTTCCATCACCGCGCACGGATTGATTATGACCACGGCGGCCATCCCCGCGCCCGATCTTTCCAGCGGTGGTCCTTGGTCATTCAATGCGCCGCCGCCCACGGCCAAAATCATTAATTACGGTCGGATTCAAACCATCGGCGGGGGTTCAGTTTTCCTGATTGCCAGCGACATTGAGAACCGGATTGGGTTTGATAACCAAAACAATTACGGTGTCGGCACCATTGCCGCCCCGGGTGGAAAAATCGGCCTTTATGCCGGTCAAAAAGTCCTTGTTTCGATGAGTCCCGACGGTCGCGGATTGAGCGCCGAGGTCACCCTACCCGTCGGTTCAGTGGACAACCAAGGCAATTTGATTGCGGATGCTGGGAGCATCGTCGCCCAGGCCAAACTGGTCAACCAAGGCGGCTTGATCCAGGCAAACTCCGCTCAAAACATTAATGGAACAATTGAATTGGTCGCAAGTGACAGCTTGAATCTGGGTGCCAGTTCCGTCATCAGCGCCCAAGGAAACGCTCAAGGCTCAAGTGCCGGTGGTTCGGTCACCCTCAAGTCAGACAACACTTTTTCCGATCAGGCCGGCTCGACCATTGATATCGGCGGCGGCGCGCAGGGCGGCAACGGCGGACAAGTGGAGATTTCCGCGCCACAGATAAGTTCCATTCAATCCGACATCAATGGGCAGGCGGCGTCCGGTTTCGTGGATGGCATATTGACTATTGATCCATTCAATATTGTCCTGGCTTCATCGTCTTCGGATCCCAATGCGCAATATTCCGGCACCGTGCTTCCCGGCGATGCTCCCGCTGTCGGAACTTTGACGCTTGACGTCAATTCCTTTTCTTCCACCCTGTCGCAAATCAATCTTCAGGCAATAAACAACATCACGTTGAGCACGATTTGGACATTGACCGATCCCGGAGTTTCCGCGTTGCTAACTTTGACCGCCGGCAACAGCATCATTTTTAACAATGGTTCGGGGATTGATGCGGGAAACAACTGGAGTGTCAATCTGTCGGCCGGCCCGCATAACCTGCTGGCCCAGCCAACCACCGCCCGCACGGATGGAATTTATTTGGACGGCAGTTCGTTCCTGCAAACCCAGAACGGCAGCATCAACCTTTGGGCTGCCAACGAGGTGCTGGTCGCCACGGGCAGCAGCGCTGTGGTGGGTAACAATGGCATTCGCACCTTGGACGGCGGAAACATCGGAGTGACCGCGCAATTTGGGAATGTCAATACGGGGGCAAATCCGCAGGGATTTCAATATTTAAAGACGGCTCCCTATTATACAGTTTCTACGACTGCCGGAGGGATCAGCACGCTGGCCGGCGGCAATGTCGCAATCAATGCCGGCGGTGACGTCACCAGCTATAATCCCAGTGGGACAACCGCCGGGGCGGATGCGGGGAGCGGGGCTTTTGGACCGGAGCCTGGCAACGTCACTATTACGGCCGGGGGCAATGTCTATGGGCATTACGTTCTGGCCAAAGGCGTGGGCACCATCACCGCCGGCAATAATGTCGGGGTTTCCAGCGGCAGCCGGTCATTTGCACTCAGCCTCATTGACGGCTTTTGGAATGTGAATGCGCCGGCTGGCAATGTTTATTTGCAGGAGGTGCGGAATCCAAACGGAGTTTTTAACAACACGGGCAATAACACCTCCAAAGGCAGTCATTTATTTGATTACGGTTCGCAGGCGGGCGTGGCCTTGAGTGCCGTTGGCGTATATTTTACCGAATTGGCCCTTCCCCGGTTGTCGGGCAGTCCGGTTCAAGTCATATTCCCCCCGATTCTGGACATCACCGCCGGCTCCGGTGGCGTGACCGTGCAAGGGAATGTCACTTTGTTCCCATCGGCGGATCAAAATCTGGACATCACCACCTCGGCGGGCGGAAACCTGTTGTCCGCACCCAATACCCCTGGAACCACGCCTGAATTGCTCATGTCGGATAGTTCCCAGACTCGCTGGATCAATAGCTCCACGTTTAGCGACACCGATCATGGCACCGGGGTGCCGGTTCAAGCCGGCAATTCCGACCCGGTGGTTCTCAAAATCGCCGGTAACCTGCAAGACCTCACCCTCATCACCACCAAGGAAACCCAGATCACGGTGGGGGGCGACATGATTGACTGTGGCTTTTCCGGTCAGAATTTGCATGGCAGTGATGTCACGTCCATCACGGTGACCGGGCAGATTTACAACCGGAGTCCATACTCTTTTGTTTATGGGGTCAATATTCCCAACGTGCCAGCCACCGACCTGCTGTCCGGCATGTCCAGCTCCTGGGACAACATTTTCACTCTGGCGGTGGATCCAGCCATCCTCGCCACCCTGAAAATACCCGCCAACTTGCCGGCCTCCCAATGGGCCACCTATGTCCTCGAAAGCGCCGGCGTGTTTGGCGTAGTGCTTCTGCCCAACGGCCAGTTGTATGGATCCAACCCGGGATTTGTTTACAACCCGGCCACCGGGCGGTTGGGTTACGCCGGCCAGATGGGACAGCAAGCCTTAAACGCGCTGGGATCGCCGGGGCAGCCGGTCACGATCCTGCACCTCGTAAACGGTGTGCCCGTCTTGGATGCCAACGGTCATGTTCTAACGGACACGGTCAATTGGGCGCCGCAGACGGATGTTCAAACCCTCTTTGCCGACAGCGTGGGGGCACCCTCGCCAGTCATTGGGCAGCTTGGCTATCGCCTCGGCGGACCCGGCCAGTTTGATATTAACGCTGGCTCAATGGCGCTGGGCAACAGCTACGGCATCCTGTCCCTCGGCGTGTCGGACTCGCAGGGCGGGTTTGGTCGTTATGGCAACCTGGCTTCACTGACGCTGTCCGGGGCGACCGTGAATGTCAACGTGGCCGGCAATCTGGACTTGCTCACTTCAACCATCGCAGCCATCGGGGGAGGCGACGTCAACGTGTCCAGCACCGGCGGCTCTCTGGATCTGGGCTCTCAGGAGTTGTTCAACACAAAGCGGCAGGTGGGCTTTGGAGTTTTCACTTCCGGCAATCATGGCAATGTTAATGTCACCGCCTTGGGTGACATTGACATCAATGGTTCCCGGATTGCGGCCTTCAACGGGGGGAACGTTTTTGTTGAATCATTGCAGGGGACCGTCAATGTCGGGAGCGGGGGCAACACCTATACCGGCGTGGGCGTTTCTTATGTGGATCCGGCCACGGGCGCGGCCGGGTTTTATACCGAGCAGGTTTATGGCAGCGGCATTGTCGCCAATACGCTGGTGGATCCTTCCCAAGTGCCGGGCAGTTCCCAAAAGCCAGGCAACATCACCGTGAATACTCCTCAAGGCGACATTATTGCCACCTTGGGCGGTATCCTCCAGGAGGCGCTCAACGGCAATGTTGCCGCCGGCCCAACGATCACCTTGACCGCCGGGACACCCGCCGGGGGTGATTGGAATTCAACCGCCCCACCGGTTTATGTCGGCAATATTAATCTCGGACAATCCGGGGTGATTGGGGGAACCGTGGTTATCAAGAATACCGGCAAACTCAGCGGCGTGGTGATTTCCTCGCGTAACACTGATATTACGAGTCATAGCATTAGCGACCTGACGGTGCTGGCGATTGGCAAGGCCACGGTTACATCTCAAGGCAGCGATGGCCCCGTCACTATCATCGGCGGCCAGGGGGTCAGTGCCAATGGCGTCGGATCCGCTACATTGCTGGGCCAGAATGTTTCGGTCAACGGCGGCGCGGCCACGTCCACCCTCGGCAACTCGGCCAACGCCACCAGCAGCAGCCAGGCCGCCTCGTCGTCGGCCAGCCAGACCGCCGATTCACAGGTTGCCAGCACCGACACCGGCGAGGATGATCAAAAGAAGAAAAAGAAGCCGCTGCTTCAAAAGACCAGTCGCGTCACCGTCCTCCTTTCCGCCGCCACCCCCGGCAGGTAATGGTTTGGGGATGAAAATGTCGGAGCCGACGTGAGGAGGCTCAAATCAATCCCCAGCCACGGTAAGGACGCGTTCCACCCCACTGGTGTCCGATTAAAACCCCAATAAGCATGGTATATTTTGTGATTCATCGTTTTTAGATGAACCTTCGTCTTTGGCAAGTAGTTGTGAGATGGGCAATTGCTCAAGCGCACTGACGCTGA
>Ga0182030_10021605_pt1 | contig 12047 bp, 9 predicted proteins | sample 812S3MmetaG_FD_121299 | JGI IMG/M metagenome (GOLD analysis project Ga0182030, IMG submission 121299) | Permafrost microbial communities from Stordalen Mire, Sweden - 812S3M metaG (Illumina Assembly) | ecosystem: Environmental > Terrestrial > Soil > Wetlands > Permafrost | place: Sweden...
CACCCGGCGCACCGCCAGCCGCCGATTTTATTCCCTTGATCGTGCCCGAAATACGCGGGAACGAGTGGGAATACGTCAAAGAGTGTCTCGACACAAATTGGGTCTCTTCGGTTGGACCGTTTGTTGACCGGTTCGAGAAACTGACGGCCGAGCACGTGGGCACGAAGTATGCGATTGCGACCGTGAATGGTACCGCGGCATTGCACATCGCTCTGATGCTTGCAGGCGTTGAGGCAAATGACGAAGTGCTTGTTTCCACGCTCACATTTATCGCGCCGGCGAACGCAATTCGCTATGTGGGTGCGTGGCCCGTTTTTATCGACGCGGAACCCAATTACTGGCAGATCGATCCAGTCAAGGTTATTAACTTCTTGGAGAACGATTGCCATTGGGACGGTCACGTATTGGTGAATCGCAAGACTGGGCGGCGTGTCAAGGCCATTTTGCCCGTTCATATTTTGGGCCACCCGGTAGATTTGAATCCAATTCTTGAGGTCGCCGCGAAGTTTTCTTTGCCGGTGATCGAAGATGCGACGGAAGGATTAGGAGCGCGCTATCGAGGGAAGAGCCTCGGCAGTTTTGGACAGTCCGCCTGCTTCAGCTTCAACGGGAACAAGATCATCACGACTGGGGGCGGTGGCATGCTGGTCACCGACGACACGGAACTCGCGAAGCGTGCGAAGTATCTTACGACCCAGGCGAAGGACGATCCTATTGAATATGTCCACAATGAAATTGGCTACAATTACCGCCTGACGAACGTGCTGGCGGCAATTGGCTGTGCGCAGATGGAGCAGCTCGACACATTTGTGCAAGCGAAGCGCCGAATTGCGAGACGCTATGAAGAGGCGCTTTCTGCAATTCCAGGAATTAAAATCCCGAAAGAGGCGGAGTGGGCGTTCAGCACCTATTGGATGTACACGGTGCTGATCGACGAAAGCGAATTGGGCATCAGCTCGCGGAATCTTCTTCGCGAACTGGGTGCTCAAAAGATTCAAGCACGTCCGCTATGGCAGCCAATTCATCGCTCACCTTCTCATAGGAGCGATGTTAGTTTCTTGTGCCCGGTCGCTGACGAACTTTATGAGAAAGCACTCAGCTTGCCCTGCTCCGTAGGGCTGAATTTGGAAGCACAGGATACCGTGATTGAGGCTGTGAAGAGTATCATCGACACGCATCTCGTCTCTACGAGGGTGCGTTAGCTGAAATGGATATCGATGGCTTATTTCGATCGACGGCGCGACACTTAGCAGACTTTGCCAAAACTCAAACCCTTCTTTATCGGCATAATCCTTCCTTTCACGATTATTTTCATCCGCTTCAAATGGGCTCCTTCAGCGGCGCTCGCGCCTCATTAAGGGATGCGCGGCAGTCGAACGGATTTCGGCTCCGCGCATTTCGGACCGTCAACAAGATTGGCACGGAGCGTTCCCGTCACAGGATCAAGACAGATGTCCTTATTTGTCCCAATCAGGGTTTTGGCAGGAAAACGGAAGTGCAATTCTTCATTCGCACCGTTCTCGGCGTTGCTGGAACAGGAGCGAAGGTTCTTTGCCTAATTCCTAATGGTTCTCGGTGTCGTGCTGAGCTGGATGCGAGACTCCAGGCTGCAGGACGCAGCGGTCAGGTTGAGTTTCTCGATGTCGCCGCACCTTTGAGTCGGGTCGAAGCGCGACTAATCCCCAGAATTGCAAGAATGCGTGGTCGCGGTGCATTCGAAGAAGCAGTACAGATCCTCGAACCTCACGGCCTGAGTCCGGAGAAAGAACTCATCTATCAATTCGAACACCGCGCTCGTTACGTGGAGGCCTGGGAAAACCTGGCGCCATGGATCGAATTTGAGGCTGCTATCGTTCGATGCCACTGGCAGGGTCTCAGTAGCTCCCTTTGCCGGACTGCCCTCGAAAGGGGCAAACCGGTGGTCACTTTTCAGCAAGGCGTGATCGGACATACCTTGGATGTTCCAGTCACTGCTACAAAATATGTTTCCTTTGGAGCTTCCTCCGCTTCGTTCTTGGCGGATGCGAATCGAAGGTTCTTTCAGTCGACTGAATCGCATGAGCCTCCGATCGAATTCGTCAAGGGGGGCTGCCTGTATGATACTTTGTTCGATCTTCGGGATCAGTTCGATCTTCGAACCTTGCTCCTCGTTGATGTTCCCGCCACGCAAGGGGACTTTTATGGTATTGACGAACAGTGTTCGGCCCTTCTGCACCTTGCGGAGAGACTCTTGACTGCGGACTTACCGCTTCGCCGCATCGTAATTCGACCACATCCATTTTGGAGTGACCTTGACTTCGATGCATGCCAACGCCTTGTTCGGGAGCACCCGGAGCGCTGTGAACTGTCCCACCCGTCGTGGTCGCTGGAAGACGATCTGCGCCGCTCGTCGGTTGTTGCCGGCATATTCAGCGGTGTTCTTACTGTTTCTTCAGCATGTGGATTGCCAACGGTGTTTTTACAGACCGAGAACGGCTACTCGACAGGGGACCTCGAATGCTTTTCGCCCGGTCAAACGTTGCTTCCTGACGCTGCGTTTTGCGAAATCAAGGGAGTCTTGACGGACCCGAAGGCGTATGCTGTGGCCCAGGCTTTGGCATTTCGGAACGCTCGTGAGTACTATGCCGACGGGGCGAACTTGAATTTCAGCGCCGCGAGTTTCGAGCGTCTTCTTCGGGTTGAGACGGAATCGGATGCGCAGGGTTGTCAGAAATGAGATTCGCCTTTATCAGCACAATGGATGGCTCGCCGTGGGGCGGAAGCGAGGAGCTTTGGAGTCAGTCCGCGAGCCGGCTGAAGCGAGCCGGGCACGAAGTTCAAGCTTCGGTCGCACACTGGTCTGGGCATTCAGAGAAAGCGACAAGGTTGAGGGAACAGGGCATCCGAGTAGAATCTCGGCCTTTGCGTCCCGTCGGGTCGATCAGAAAAGTAGCAAGAATGATAGCCCGAAAGGGTCCCTATGGCTTTGAGTGGCTTAGGCATTTCCGTCCCGACTTAACCATCATCTCCCAAGGTTCCAATGCCGGTGGATTTGACTGGGCGAAGGTCTGCATTGAGGCGGGAATTCCTTATGTTCTGATCGTTCATTGCAATTCCGAGCTTTGGTGGTTCCCGGACTCAGTTATGAACGATGCGGTATCGGCTTACACGAAGACGAGGAAGATCTATTGCGTGTCGCATAGCAATCTAGATCTGCTCCGCCTGCAAGTAGGGGAACCGCTCCGAAGCGCTGAGGTAGCCTGGAACCCTTGCGGCGTGTCGCCTGAATGTGCGACTACTTGGCCGAGAGATACAAGGCTGTGGCGACTGGCGTGCGTCGGGCGACTGGATCCTGCAGCCAAAGGGCAGGACATTTTGTTCAGGATCTTTTCAAGTCCGCAATGGCGGGATCGGCCAATCGAATTGAATCTTTATGGATCGGGCTCCTTTGAGAGGAATTTGCGGAGGATGGCCGAAATGATGGATTCGAAAGTCGTAAGATTTCGTGGACATGTCTCCAATATTGAAGAAATCTGGAAGGAAAACCATTTGCTCGTTCTTCCTTCGCGATATGAAGGCCTGCCTCTCGCATTGGTCGAGGCCATGTGGTGCGGCCGTCCGGCTGTGGTCACGGATGTCGGAGGGAATGCGGAGCTGTGTGTGGATGGTGAGACCGGGTTCATCGCTCCCGCCGCGACAATCTCGTCAGTCGGCGAAACTCTTGAGAGGGCGTGGCAGCAGCGATCTGACTGGCAAAGTATGGGCAAAACAGCTCGCGCGAAGGTCGAGGCACTTGTGCCTAAGAATCCAATTGAATTGTTTTGCGAACAGTTGAAAGAATGCGCTGAAGTCAATCCTGCAATCGATTCAGTCGGAGAAAGCGGAATCGATTATCGGCTCGAAAAGCGCTGTGAGTGATGTTCCAGCTCATCTTTGTTGATGAGAACCATAGGTTTGACTATCCGCTCGTGGATTTCACGTTGTCCGTCGAGATCTCCCCTTTCGGATGGCTAAGATGTCTTAGACGACGAGAGTGCACCCGATTCAGCACACCGCATCTTTTATCTGCGCCCCTTAGGCTCCACATATGAACGTAACGGTAATCCTGTGTACTTACAATCGCTGCCAGAGTCTGGCTAAAGCCCTTGAAAGCGTGCTGGCTTCGGACGTTTCGGAGTCCGTCAGCTGGGAAGTGCTGGTGGTAGACAATAACTCCAGAGACGAGACGCGCGGTGTTGCCGAGGAGTTTATTGCTCGCTATCCCGGTCGCGTTCGGTATTTGTTCGAATCGAAGCAGGGTCTCTCAAACGCGCGGAATTCAGGAATCTCCGCGGCACTGGGACAGGTTGTCGCCTTTACAGATGATGATGTGACTGTCGATGTTCGATGGCTGAAGAACCTTACTCAGCCTTTACTGGACAATGATTGCGTCGGCACAGCGGGACGCATCCTTTTGGGAGATTTTGCTCCTCCATCATGGTTGGCGATCAGGGGGCCGCACGATTTGGGTGGATCGCTGGTTCAGTTCGATCTCGGAGAAGAGCAGATCGTTCTCGACCGGGCGCCATTCGGCGCCTCAATGGCGTTTCAGAAGAGTCTCTTTGAGAAGTTCGGCGGATTCCGTGCGGACCTGGGCCGCGCGGGGAAGAGCCTGATTGGCAATGAGGATACGGAATTTGGCACGCGATTGATTACGGCCGGGTTGCGCCTGCTCTACATGCCATCCGCGATTGTCTATCATCCAGTCTTTGAGGAACGGCTGACGAAAAGATACTTTCGTTCGTATTGGTATGGCCTTGGGCGTTCGTTGGTCCGTCAGAGAGGTGAACAATTCTCGTTCTGGATGGTCCCAAGAGCGTACGTTGCTGAATTTAGACGCCGACTTCGCTGGATGTCTGCAGCAGACCATTACTGGTATCGCACTGCGCAAGGTCGATTTTATTGTGAAGTTCACGCGCTCCAGGCTCTCGGGCAAATCATTGAAGGCTGGAGCCAATGGAGACGAACCCGCCGAAATCTTAAGAGTTCGGCGCCGTCCAGGGCAGATCTGATGTGAATACTTCAGGCGGGGTGGGTCCGGCAAAAATGATCGAAGGACTTTGAACATTAGCGCACAAACTCGTCGATACAGTTTCGTGACCGTAGGGTTCGAGGGAGACGCAGGATTACTGAATCTCCAGGCCCGGTCGATGCGTCTTTATTGTCCGCCCGAATTAATCCACGAAATCATCATCGTGGACAATTCAGCGTCGACTTCAAGATCGTGGCAAGAAGAACTGTTGTATCACTACGGCAGCCTCGCCTGTTTCGTGCGAATCGTGCAGGCCGCAAGCATTGCAGTTATGCCGGCGGACGTGCATGGGTGGTATACGCAGCAAGTCCTGAAAATCAAGGTGTCCGAGACTATTCGTTCCGACCGCTATATAGTTCTCGATGCAAAGAATCATTTGATCAAGCCGCTCAACAGGGGATTTCTGGAAACTCCAAAGGGTCAACCTCGAATAAACGGTAAGCCCTACATCAATCATCCAATGCGGGATTTCTTAGAGCGAACGGTGGAGTATTTTGGTCTGGATCCCCAAGAGCACGTCAAGTGGTTTACGCGAACACACCCGCCGTTCACGATTCTTACCGACGAGGCTTGCGAATTAGTGCGGCATATCGAGCAAAAGGAGGCCAGGCCATTTGCTTCAGCGTTTCTTGACCGAAAACTGAGCGAGTTTTTCCTCTATTCCGGTTTCCTCGTTTCCAAAGGAACTCTTCGGAAGATTTACGACTTCACGCAAGAGGAGGAACCGCAAGTTTGGCCGGGGAATGCCGACGAGCAGGGATGTGCCAAAGCCATCCAGAAGGCCAGTCAAACTGAGAGTCCCTTCATGACCGTACATCGAAGAGCCCTAGCGAACATGGATAAGAACGGGCGAAGATTGCTGGCAGAATTCTGGTATTCCCGGGGACTCTTTGCCTCGAGGAAAGATGGGATTCGCTTTTTGCGCGACCCCAATCGAAGCTATCAGAATCACGAAGGTCGCGTAGTGTCTTGGCCGGTTTCTCGAATAGCATCCCACTTTAGCTCTTATCCGCAAAAGGCAATCGCCAAGATCCGCTGATTAGCAATTGGCAGAAAGTACTCGTGACGTTGAACCGATCTAAAACAAGCGTGGGCCAGCAATCCGGGATCAAGGAAGCATCGCAGAATACCGGCTCCAATCCAGAAAGAACCAGTGTGGGGTTGCGCGGAAATCAGCCGACGGTGGTCATTACCGGGCCGCCTTGGCCGCGAAGCGGAACTGGCCGTGTAATGCAAAGTCAGATTCAATTTTACCGTGCGCGCGGATATGAGACGGTCTTCATCGCTGATCCATTTCAATGGAATTACACTCGGAGTAACCCTTTGTGGGATGAACTTCGGGACGGTTTCGACGAACTCGGCGCCGATCACGTGTTCTTGGCAGCGATTGAGCCACGAAGATTCACACTTGCTAAATTCGAGGCAACTCTTCGTCACAGGCGGCGTGGAACCGCGCTTGACTGGCTTGTTGCTATTGGGAGGTCCGCGCAGTTGACACGCGAGGCGACCCAGTTACTCAAAGGCTTGCCGGTGGCCCTCTTCCACGTGAACCATGTGTTTACTTTAGGATTTGCTCTTCGCTTGAAAAGGCAGTTATTCGGCAGAAAATGCCGAATTCCAATGATTCTTGACACGCACGACATCCAGTCGCAAATGTTGCTCGAGAAGCAAGAGACGAATCCGTGGATTGGTCGTCCCGATGTTCTCGATCGTCTGCTGGAATCGGAAATTGCGCAGCTCAGAACGCCAGACGCACTGATTCATCTTTCGGTGAACGATTGCAGCTTTTTTCGGAAAGAGCTGCCTTCGAAAGCGCACTTCTTAGCCTTCCCGACAATCAAGGAGGAGTTCATTACCGCAGTCAAAGCAGCAACTCCGACGGCCGAGCCGATTGACCTGTTGTTCGTCGCACATTGGCACCTCCCAAATCTGGTCGCGATTCAGTGGTTTTTTGAGCATGTTTGGCCGCTGATCGAAAGCCGCAATTACAGTTTCAAGATTGTGGGCCGCATCGGAATGTTGGCGGAAGGGCAAATTCCGCGGTTGTATGAGAGATATCGCGATTGCTTTGTCGGCGAAGTTGTGGATCTTGCGCCGTACTATGGCTCCGCGCGATGTGTAATCGCACCGATGGTTTCCGGCTCGGGCATCTCAATTAAAACGATTGAGGCATTCGCGCTGGGCAAAGCGTTCGTAGGAACTTCGAAGGCGTTTCGAGGCATGCCGATGGAACGACTGAAAGAATTGGGGGTTCACGCTTACGATGAACCGCAAGCGTTTGCGAACGCGATCGTCTCGGCTTTAAACAACGCGGCACAGGCGGAGCATTCGAGTCTGGCGGCGTACGCCTCCTTATTTTCTACGGAAGCTTGTTTCGCGGTCCGCGATGAATCACTTAAAGTTGCGTTCCAAACAGCCGAAAGCTCACAAGCGATGGCCCGGTAAATCATGAACGTTTCAGTGATTCTTTGCACTTACAACCGCTGCAGGTCTTTGGCCGTTGCCCTGATGAGTGTCGCAGCTTCTCAGTTTCGGTCACCGGTGGACTGGGAAGTTCTGATTGTCGACAATAATTCGAGCGATCAAACTAGTGATGTGGCGATGGACTACTGTCGCAGGTATCCAGGTCAGTTTCGATATATCTTTGAACCGCGGCAAGGAAAGTCTCACGCGCTCAACAGTGGCATTCGTGAATCAAAGGCCAGCGTCTTGGCGTTCATGGATGACGATGTGACGGTGGAACCCGACTGGTTGGAAAATCTCACTGCGCCTTTGCGGGATTCCACATGGGTGGGTGCGGGAGGTCGCATTGTTCCTCCTCTCGGTTTCTCGCCTCCGGCTTGGCTTGCGCTCGAAGGGCCACACGATTTGGGGGGAATTCTTGCCTTGTTCGACAAAGGGTGCGAAGGAAGGGAACTCACCGAGCCCCCCTTTGGCACGAATATGTCCTTTCGCAAGGAAACGTTCGAAAAGTATGGGCTCTTCCGGCCGGATCTCGGACCGTGTCCTGGTTCGGAGATCCGCGGCGAAGACACTGAATTCGGGCGTCGTGTGCTTAAAGCTGGTGGCCGTCTCTGGTATGAGCCTTCCGCGATCGTTCATCATCCAATTCCCGAATCACGGTTAAGGAAAGGGTACTTCCTCCGTTTTCTGTACGATCACGGTCGCGCATCGATACGGGAGCAAGAGCGGCCACCCCAGATCCTGTTCATCCCAGGTCTCTATTTCACGATTCCCAAGATTATCGTGAGGACGCTTTTAGGGCGCACTATTTCCTGGCTGTTTTCAATCGACTCTCGGCATCGATTTCAACGCAAATGTATGGTCTGGATGAATTTTGGTCAGATCGCCGAAATCCTTCAATTCATTTCACGAGGAAATGTAACCGGAGATGACCAGCCTCCTCGCATGATGAGCAGCAAAGAAAACCGAGCATGAGAATCTCAGTCATCCTGTGCACCTACAATCGTTGCCATAGCCTCCCGGCAGCACTGGAAAGCATTGCGCAATCTCGAGTTGCAGATGCGAATTCGTGGGAGGTTCTTGTCGTCGACAATAACTCGAAAGATAAGACCCGTGACGTTGTTTATGAGTTTGACCAGAGATACCCAGGACGATTTCGTTATCTGTTTGAGTCACAACAGGGTAAGTCCCACGCCCTCAATCGAGGCATCCGTGAAGCTCTCGGCGAGGTCCTTGCCTTCATGGATGATGATGTAGTCGTGGATGCCGTGTGGCTTCAGACGCTCGCAGCGGTCTTACAGAAACCTGAGTGGTTCGGTGCGGGTGGGCGCATTCTGCCCGAACGCAATTTCACCTTACCCGCCTGGCTTTCTTTAAAGGAAAAATACGCCTTGGCCCCTCTGGCTATCTTCGATCTCGGTACACAAGCAGGCGAGATGGATGAGCCGCCATTTGGCACGAACATGGCCTTTCGAAGAGAGGTGTTCGAGAAAATTGGGGGATTTCGCACGGATCTGGGCCCATGTCCCGGTTCGGAGATCCGCGGTGAGGACACGGAATTCGGCTTTAGGGCATTGGCTGCGGGACTGCGTCTGTGGTATGAGCCTTGCGCCATTGTCTATCACTCAATCAACGATAAGCGTCTACAAGAAAGCTATTTTCTCGCTTGGTGGTATGACAAGGCACGCGGGGACATCAGGCAAACAGGGATTCCGGACGATCTTAGGCAAAATGTTGCGGGTGTCCCAATCGTTTTGCTTCGTAGAATATGCCGGTGGTCTATAAAATGGATGGTTGCGATGGATTCGGCAAAAAGATTCTCTTGCAAGGTGTCCGTATGGCGCGTTGCTGCCACGATCCAGGAATGCCGGAGGCTGCATGCACAAGGATCGCGCGGGTCAAGTGTTGAAGCCCCGAGCGTCACACAAGCGCATCGAATTCCACTCGAATAGTAATTCTCGAGGCGACCGGAGTTAGGACCGCGATTGGTCGACTCTCGTTCGACTGCCGCATCACACACATGAAAGTTGCAATCATTGGCGGGGGAATTGTTGGGTTGGCAACTGGGTACCAACTTCTCCAACGGTTTCCAGGGATCCAGTTACTTGTTTTAGAGAAAGAAAGCGGCCCCGGTCAGCATCAGACAGGCAACAACAGCGGTGTCCTGCACTGCGGGCTGTATTACAAGCCGGGCTCGACAAAGGCTCGGCTGGCAGTGCAGGGAATTCGCAGAATGGTTGATTTCTGCGAGCGGCACGATGTTCGCCATGAGCTGTGCGGCAAGATTGTCGTGGCTACTGAACCAGAAGAGATCCAGCGCCTGCATGCCCTCTTTGAGCGCGGGGTTGCCAACGGTCTGCAAGGGTTGGAGCTACTTAGGGCCGAGCAGATTCGAGAGTTTGAACCGCATGCAGCAGGACTTGCCGGGATTCGAGTCCCGCAAGAAGGCATTGTCGACTTCAAAGCCGTCGCTGTGGCGCTGGTTGACGAGATTATTGAGCGTGGAGGAGATATACGGTTCTCGTCCAAGGTTATTCGACTTCAGGAGTCAAACTCCTGGCGAATTGAAACAACCACAGGAGAATATGAGGCGGATTTTCTGATCAACTGCGGGGGGGTATATTGTGACAGGTTGAGCAAGCTTGCCGGAAATTCGGATCCGACGAAGATTGTCCCATTCCGTGGAGAATACTTCAATCTAAGGGAAGACAGGCAGTATCTTGTGCGCAACCTTATTTACCCTGTTCCCGATCCGAACTTTCCCTTTCTAGGCGTGCACTTCACCCGGATGATCCATGGCGGTGTGGAAGCTGGGCCGAACGCAGTGCTGGCGTTCGCGCGCGAGGGTTATCGGTGGAACGATTTTTCCATGCGGGATATGATCGAGACTATAACTTTCCGTGGATTCTGGGGCTTCCTGCTTCGCTATCCGACCATGTGCTGGAACGAATTCAGGCGGTCACTCAGCAAAGCGCTGTTCTGCCGCTCGCTGCAGCGGCTTGTTCCTGAGTTGCAGATAGACGATCTCGTCCAGGGTGGCGCCGGGGTACGCGCGCAAGCACTTTCTCCATCCGGCGAGCTTTTGCAGGACTTCTGTTTCGTTCGCCGCCCTCGAGCCCTTCATGTGCTTAATGCTCCCAGCCCCGCGGCGACGGCGAGCCTTGCCATTGCCGACGAAGTGATCGATCAGGCGAAGGATGCGCTGGTTCGCTAACTGGGCGTAATCCCATCCAAGTTACTTCCTCCGCCTCAAAATAGGGCTAGACAATACCTCAGGCCGCATGCGCGATTCACATCGAGCTTCTGGGTCGAGGGACCCTCAGCGTAGAGAGCGGTGCTGATCTTGCGTTGGTGCGGTCGATTCTCGTGAGCCTGCGCAAGTGATCCAGCTTTCGGCAGGAACGAAGATCTGGATCGCCGCCGGGGTGACTGCCCTTCGTCGTGGCTTTGACGGACTGAGTGCCTAGATGCTGTACGGAAATGGCATACGGAGTTATCCGCTGCTTAAAACTAACTATATGTTCGAAAAGTAACTAGCTACGCACCATCCCAGCTTCATAGATCGAAACGCCGGCCTCCGCTTCAAACGCCAGTCAACGAATCGGACTGCAGCTAATTCCGAACGACCTCAATTACGCTTATGACGCCGAAGACGCGACTGCTATGCATTTGTTCAAAGGAAAGGCGAGGGGCGAGCGGCGGGTCCATCCGAGCCACCGAAACGAGCCACAGCGGACTGCTCCGAGGGATAGCGAGCTCGCTCGCCCTTTGGTTTGCCTGTGTAAGTACGGCACCGGGATAGAATGACCAAGTATAGTTAGCCGGCGGAATCAGACGATATCCGTCAACGGTTTCGCTGCCGTCCGGCAAGAAGTGCACGCCGTTAGGGTCCGCTCGATCTTGAGCGAGGTAGTGCTCCAATTCCAAGCGAGTTTCTTCGTCGACGAAAATCGCCACACCGCGCGGAATGTTCGAGTGAACATAGTTAACTGCCTCAGTCATGTCGCTGATGGACTGACTCCGCGGGCTGTTATCGGGTGAGGTGCGGCTAATCCAGAAGGGCGCAATACTCGTACCCAGCAGCAGTATGGGAACCACCCATCTCCGTGGTATCCACTCAAACGCCGCAGATAATCCCGCCGCTAGAAACGGCAACAAATATGTCTGGTGCCTGGAACCAGCGAAAGGAAAAACCTGGCACAGTGCGGCGACAAATCCGAAGACCACAGGCGAGACGACCAGAAACGCCATAAGCCGCCCTGTTCCCCCTCGATGCGCGAGTAAGGCAGACGCTCCCGTAGCGTAAATCAACATGACGAGCTTAGCCCATCTCGTGCCAGCCATGTATGAGAAAGTCCCGATGAATGCGCGCTTGGAAAATCAGAGAAAGGTTTCATGCGCGCTCACTTAGTAGTACCGGCTAAGGTAGGAAAGGTTCTCCGGCTTGAATACGCTGGAGTGGCGAACGTGCGCTACGTAGAGCCCTACAAGAGCCGCCGCGAGAATGAACTGACCTGCAAGGGCGGTGAACAGA
>Ga0182030_10021606_pt1 | contig 12047 bp, 15 predicted proteins | sample 812S3MmetaG_FD_121299 | JGI IMG/M metagenome (GOLD analysis project Ga0182030, IMG submission 121299) | Permafrost microbial communities from Stordalen Mire, Sweden - 812S3M metaG (Illumina Assembly) | ecosystem: Environmental > Terrestrial > Soil > Wetlands > Permafrost | place: Sweden...
CCAGACCTTTATTTGCTCCAAGATCCTCGACTAGGGACGTAACTTTGCACTTATCAACCAACCATTTCAGAAAGTAGAGCTGTGGAAATGTCGCCGAGACGGAAGAATAAACGATCCAAGCCAGCACCCGGGTCTAAGGTGTCCAGCTTCCAAGTATTGAACCCCCACAGGACCTGGTACAAAGAGCGACGCGGTGTCAGGCGAGTAAAAGCTCAACTTAAAGAGATGATAGGAGAAATGAAGACTGCCGATGAGGTCAAAGCCATTAGCCATTTCCTGACCGAATTGCTGTGCACCGAAAGAGATAACTTCAAGTACATAGCCTGGCGAGAATACCACGCAAAATTACCGGATGAAGGATCTGCAGGATGGCACAATATCATCATGTACCGCGTCATTGGGAAGACTGCTTCATTCTTTGTGGATGAGGATGAAGTGAACGAGTGGGCGGATCGGACTTTAGATGAACTAGAAGTTATCACGACAGGCTGGATGAGAATGGCCTTTGAGGGACGGCTGAGCGAATTGGAAAACCCGGAGGATGACGATTCTGTGTTAGAAGAAGATATGGGTCCCGTTGGAGGAAGAACTGACGCTGCTGCTATTAGATTGAAGATGCATATGGAAACCTTCAAGAAGCAACATGGGTTCGAGAAATGGACGTACGATAGTATGAAAGAGCTACGTTACGAAATTTTCCGCGCTCTTTATAAGGACGTTAGCGAACGAAGGACGTACAGGGTTAATACAGGTAACCATCTCTAGAGACCCCTAGAACCATGCCGCTGACATACGACTTCGAACAGGCGAGCAGCATAGAAAACGCGCGAGACTCAGCTCGGAAGGCTCTTCCTCAATCAGCAGTCAGGAAGAAAGGAGGGGCAGGGATGTGTTCAATCCTCGTCGTCCGGCTCTTGCAGCGTTTGCCCTTCCCCAATTCATGAATCCCCAATCAGTTCAGCAAAACGAAGGTCCAATATCAAGAGACGATCGAATTTCGATAAATACTTTCACCAATGCCCCTCGGGATCAAGCTCGACAAGCTCTAAAAGAGAGATTACCTCATGCGATTACCACGAGTGACGAGGACGACGACGAAGAGGATGCCGGCCCTTCAGAGCCAAATATGAGTCAATTTAAGCACCAGCTCGAAAAACAAAAACGACTATATAAACTCTCCAAAGACAAACTCGAAGCCGCAGATGAAGAGTGGTTAGAGGCAAAAACGGTCGCCGACGTTGCCAGACACAATTTTCGCAATTTTGACAACGACGCCCTATACCAAGTGTCTCAAATTCTAAGCCGTAACCGCCATGAAGGAGACGAACTCAATATCGAGTCTGTACCCGTCTTGGCTGAAGACCTACAACGGTTCGGCGTCGAGAAAGCGGAGGAAATCTTGACACTTATGGAACCGCTTACGAAAGAACGGGATGCATTGGAGAAGAAGGATGAGTTGGAAGCAGCGCATTATGCGTTATCTCAGAAAATGAGGGGGAGATAGAATTTCATGTGGTCAGAAACAAATCGGAAGAAGCTTTGCTGGACGTTTAAGAATGGGTTCTTTAACGTGGTGTGAAAGTGGTGAAATGACAAAAGAGAGTTAGGGAATATTCATAAGAGATGTATGCAATAACGTCGTATATACACAAGTTGACAATGCTTCAGAGACTCCTGTCTTTCTTGGGTCAGATTTTCCCCTATGGACTCATGCATTCAAAGTTCATAGCAGCCCTAAAAGCATGCTCAAACGCCTAATAAAGTAATCTGGCTCATCTCCTTCCCCAACTCATATTCTCCTTTAACTCCATATACGCATCCTCTGCCTTTTTCAACTCCCTCCAAGCCTTCCTCTCCTCCAGCACCGGCAAGATAAACCCCACAAACAACTCCAAATCCTCCCCCCTAAGTTTCTTGACCACCGCGTCTCTCATAGCAGCCGTCCAATCTTTCAACTCATTCGATACCTTGACGATAAAATCGAGTTTCTCAAGAGCTAGCTTCACCTTATCATTGGATATCTGCACGGGAGGCTTAGTATCATCGACTTCCCACGTTTGTTTGGCCGCATAAGCGATTTCATAGGCTTTGCGCTTTTCTTCGATATTGGCTTTAGAAGCGTGGAGAATTGCGATGTTCTTGCGAAGTTCACGACGGAAGAGGGATTCACCTTCGTCGACGATGTGTTTGGTGTTTTCGTCGAATGAAAATGAAGATTTAAATCCTTCGGTTTCGGGCCGGGGGCCGGTATTCTTAGCCTTGCGGATTGGAAGCTGAGAGATATCGTTCGGCGTTTGGGTTGAGCTATCAGTGGTTTCTTTTGGAACTGTAGTGCCTGGATCGACTATGATGGTTGAGTCGTCTCCTACATCCAAGTCTGAGGCGTCCTTGTTTGAGTTTATGGCTTGGGTAGGGTCATCACTCGTCTCTTTGGAGGATGTTATGGCTGCTTCGATTGCGGCTTGGAGTATGGCGTCTGCTGTGTTTTGATTGATAGAGATTTTGGTTTGAGTTGACTGGTCAGTATAAGCTTTGGAAAGCATGGGTGGGTAGGGAGCGATATAAGTAGGAGCTGTGTCGCTAGTTTTGAATGTGTTGCTTGTCTTTGAAATATTTGCTGGCGTAGAAGTGGTGCTCCCGAGGAAGATTATATCGTCGTCAGCATCGGGGGAGTGTGCTAGTCGAATAGGTCTTGAATCCAAAAGCACGAAAGGAGCTCCGGGAACACTGTCGGTAAAAGGATCATTCTCTTGGCTGCTTGGAACGGTTTTTCTCAAAGAGCTAACATTGCCTTGGATCCTGCCTGATGAAGCGCCACTACTTCTGTGCAAGGTGTTCTTTCTTAGCCGACTTCGCTTTCGTTGGCTGGTCTCAGAGGGGGTTGCGAATGAGGATTTCGAAGACTCAAAACCGGGCTCATCACTGTTGTAACTTAGGCGGTGCTTCTTAGAAGATTCTGCAGCTGTTTCATTGTTCAGTAAGGTTCCGTAGAACGGGGAAGCAACACACCACCAGCCGGAGTCAATTGTGATTTTCTCTTAATCGTAGCTCCATGAACCACTTGATAGATATCGTACCGCATATCGACAACTTCCTTATAAGTCCAGTACTCGAAGCCCCCATTGCTCTTGTATGCGCGAATATAAGCCCGAAATTTCTCAGCAAGGGTCGCGTCATGAGCATGCACAACATCGATGTCTCCATATAACTGATGAACTCTCTCCTCAGCTACCAGCCGCACAAAGCCAACAGCGCATATATCCAACTCATCGATTGCGCCAGTCTCTAGTACTGTAGCTCCTTCCTGCTGCTCAGGGACGTGGAAAGCTGAGCTATGACCGGTTGCTCGATACAGCATAATCTCCGCCCAGGCTCTACCTCGATCGCAGTTCTCATCAAGGTATATCTCCTACGCCCTATCTATGTCCTTGTTGTTTGATGAATGTCGGAGTTCAGCTTGAAATTTGCTGGCGGTTGCGACTTGTCCCTCAGCTGTTATGGAGCCAAGTATGTGTCTGAGGTTCTGAAGCTCCGTATTGATATCTCTACTTCTTTGTCCTGTAGACCGCCTAGGGGATGACATGGCTGTAAGGGCGTGCAATGTTGGTGTAATTTTGGTATTTTGTTTGTCGCTGTGATGAGTAGTTGGGTTGCACAAGGCAAAGCAATTTGACGAGTTCATATGCGAAAAGGCAATTGAAATGAGGAGGAATCGCAGAAATAGCTAGTTTCGGTGAATATGAGAATTTAAAGGATTCAGGCTTCAAAGAGCACAAATACTAAGGATCATTCTCCATTTTTTGTCTTCGACATTAGATTCATGAAATTCACGAGGCTAAGGATTGTTACAATGATTGAGGCTTTTCGAGTCAAAATTTAAGCGAGCCCCTATCTCCATCCTCCATTCGAACCTACAAGCAAGAACATCATGAGACGAGTCCGAATGATTCGTAACTTTAAAATAAGATGGCAAAGATGAGTTTTTTTTAAGCGTAGAGTTGTCGCTGCATCAAACCTTAGGAAAAATTCAAGAGAATAAAGCTAGCATAAGGGTTGTCCTGTTCGCATTCAATTGATCTGTGGGACAATAGTCTTTTATATTGTTGTAGTATCCTATTGTTGATTAAAATGCACATTGCTACAATACAACTAGATGAATAGAAGACTTAGGTATTGTAATTTTTGATACATGATCAAGCTCTCTTCTCTGAATTTCTTTGTCTCTCCGTCTCCAATTCAACTCCTTTTCGTCGGCCAGTGTACTCTTTCCACTCGACCAATTGAGCCTCTATCATTCGACGTCCTCAATTTCTCCTTTCAAGAATTCAGACAATGTCTCACCCAGTCTCAGATAACCAAGAGATTCCTAAGATGCGTACTCGTACCAATGGCAAGGCCGCTGCTGGACCAGTGTCTGAACCCAAGCCTAAGGTCACGACCAACAAACCCTCAACACGCTCCAAATGGGCCAATGCAGTCAAGAAAATAGTACAAAGCTTGAAAGATTTTGATCCTGATACCTTTAAGCTGATTCAGAGCCTGCAACTCTCGACCCTCTCCCACTGTCCCGAAGAAATTCGAGCAATGTGGACTGAATCAACGACCAGCACTCCCCAACTCCTTTCTTCACAGCACTGCTGGACCCGAGCGCCTTCCAATACTACCGACCTAATTCTTGCCACTCTTGATCAGATTCAGGGCGCAAAATCCGACCTCACCATTGGTATTCCGACATACAGACGTGGCGAGGTAGATTCCACACTCGACCCCAGGCTAGCTGTGGCTCAATTGGCAGAGCCAAACCCCAACGACCCAATTTCCATCATTGGCTTACGTTTGGAGATAATGCCGGACAATCTGCTAAAAGCTCCTGTCTCTCTGTCCAAATTTGTAGAACCTTTCGAGGAGGAGGATCTTCAGTTGCTTCTTACACCGAAGTACTGCGCGACCGACCTTCACTTGGGTAAGTCCTGGGTCTTCGATTGTTCCACGGAGATTTTATATAGTCACCTAACGACCTCCAGACGCCGCCGATGGTCTCTCCACCCCGTTAGGTAGGAGCGAAAAGGTTTGGTTGTGCTTTCCGCCAACCAACTATAACCTCAACCTAATGCAGAAGGCGCAAGGCCAGAAAGCAAAGCTTGCACGGATCGGGAAGGAGCTAGAGGGAGGTCTTATCTTCAAAACCGACTCCTCTCATGCTGTGTACCTTCCTGCCGGGACACTTCACGCCGTCTTCACTCTCGTTGGTGGCTTTCTCGCCGCCATCGATTTCATCACCACCACTTCCTCCTTCCCTTTCTCCTCCCTCATCAAACTCTCCCTAGATGGAAGCGGCGACTTTCAAGTTTCCGTTTTCGACCGTTTCCTTTCGTCGTTGAGCCTTGGTCTCGACAACAACCGTGTCATGGAGGCCCTCCGAGCCTGGTTGAATGTGTCGGAGCGGGCTGCAGAATGGGCGGAGGCCAATGCCGGATGGAGAAAGAGCGCTCGGGAGATATGGAGCCGATTTCTGGCGTCGCCTCCTTCTCAATTGAAGGATATCGTTTGCCCGTGCGGTGAGATGGAGGAAGGAGCGACCTTTAAGGCGCATTTTATGGCTGCTCATAGTGTCAATGGAGCTAGCACAACGAAGAGAAAGAGGGGAGGGGAGGGAGCGGCGGCGGCGGAAGGAGCGAAAAGAAAGAAGATATAGGTGGTAGTTACTGTAGATAGATCTTTCCTAAACAGTGAAGCTTTCCAACCCTGATGATTGTCTCACGTAACTTGGAACTATGACCAAATGAGTGCTCTCAAGCCTTGACCAAGTTGAAGATAACTAATTTGATTGTATGAAACTATCAGAGGCAATGATAATGTATATCTGGTTTGCATTGCAAAGAAAATCTAGAACTCCTGAAGCTCGTGCATCTTTCAGCATTGGGAACGCCGAAGAGGCTATTCAGCGCTGGCGTGGCACTGGGCGTGGAGCCGAGAACACCGAATTAGACTTTAAAATAAGCACTTTAGCGCATATATCACTGTAATTACAGTGCTTAATAGCCTGCAAGCCATGGCGAGTCCAGTCGAGGGGTATCCTGATGGCTGCCTCTTTCGCCCGGATTTTCGGGGACATCCGCGGCCTACACCTATGCTGTAAGTTCTCCCCTCTAAACTCAGCCATCTTTTACATCAAAAAATACCGATTTTTATATTTTATAAATAATTAATAATTTAAATTTAAAATTGTTAATTATTTATAAAATTATAAAATATAAAAATCGGTATTTTTTGATGTAAAAAGTAGCTGATTTTATGGGATGGCCAAGTACTATAGGAGAGGACTTATTAAAGAGCTGTTTGCGAAGAACGCCCAAGAGAGAAAGCATATTGGAGGAAAGTGCTTTGTATTAGATGATGACACGAGTATTCCTGTAAACTTAGATAAAAGCAGGATGAAGTTTGGAAAAGTGTCCGCGAAGAGATGGGAGAGACTCTAAATATTTGACCTCCGGGTAAAGGACATTTGAAAGAAATAAAATAGTTAATCGATCAAACTAGAAATATGTGCGTACATAATGTAGTAACACAATAGAACTAGGTACCTTACCACGGCAGAGTTTGATCACGTGGTATTTTGATGCTGAAGTCATAGCATAAATTGATTTTAGGTTGTTTGGAAATAGACTAGGGAGCAGAAGCAGCGTTGATAGTAGGATAAGTATTGAAGTTGTGGACTAGTTGAACATTTAAGATTTATCTTTAGGTAGCAAAGTCTCCTCTAGAACTCTACTCTATTGCTCGCACACTATACAGTCTATGCATAGCCTATCCCGCGTATGGAGATGTACAACTGAAGGAAGTTGCAACAGTTCCACCACTGAACGCGCTGATGAGAGCCATAATAGCAGCGTAGCAGCCAAGACCACACACGACCAGCGAACCTAGGAAGTAGATCATATTGAATGTGGTAAAGAAGAATGTCTTCCTGTAACCCCGTATCCATCTCTTCAAACCCCCATCCTGGCGGATGTATCTCTTGGACACCGGGTCGAAGGACTCTTCAGGTAGCATAGCTGCCTTCTTGATCTCGAAGCCGATTTTCAGGAGCGCAGGGAAGGTGTAGGTGAAATTGCCAATGCAGAATGCTCCGACCAGACTGCTGATGTCACCGAGTTGCGGGACAGCGCCTGCAACCACGAAGGCGAGGGCCCAATATATGGGCACCATGAGAACCCAGATCATCTTGCCTCTTTTGGTGGTGAGTGACGGGAAGCCTGTTACATTATGTTAGAAGCCATCCAATGGCTGAACGAGAATGGTTGGGGCCACATACGGAAAATCTCCATGAAGACGTTGTTGTAGATAACCTTGATGCCGATATTTCCGTACAGGGCGGCGGCAATTAGACCACCTGTTTTTGAATAAAATTAGCTCAAAAGACTACATGTCAAAATGAATGAGCGTTGCAACTGCATACCTATGATGGACAGAATATTACCAGCGGTCTGGTAATTGTATGGGTTGATACTTTGAATTGCGGTGCTGAAAGTGTACTGGCCTTGGTAGGAGTATTGAAGGATGCCGAAGAACATGTAGACAAAGTAAATAAATATATCTGCGCAGAGCATGCCCTTCCAGAAGTCCCAAGGGTTGCGCATCTCGGCTAGGAGGTTGAAGAAAAGCATGGCTCCACCGTATGCGTAAATAATGGTATTAATACCCTGGTAAGTGCCAAGGAAGCCGGTGCCACCGGAGGCAAAACCTTCAGGCGGCTGCCCCGCGAACGTCCTGATCGGAATGGCACTTTCAACCGTACCGTTGGGGAAGTTCGTGTCACCAAAAGGAGTACCAGCGCCGCCAAAGGAGCCGAGCATAGTCGCATAGTTAGGGGTGGAGGTGGCACTGACAATGGCAGCCATCAATGCACAGATAACGGTTGTCCAGACGGAGAAGTTGGCAAGCCATCCGAAACGTTGAAGGGTACGAATCTGACCAAGGATCATACCGAGGATGGCGATGATGAGGAGGCAGACGATGAAGCAGAGCCCGTTGCCATGTACATCATCTTTGCCAAGGGAAACCTGGGATATAGATCCACCAAGACTGAGGACCAGCACAGCAACCAGCATGAACATCTGGAGACTTTGCAAAACGTTGACAAGATGTCTCACTTCTTGGCCGAAGACACGGAAGAAGGCTTGACCAAAATCGCGGAGTGGGTAGCGATCGGAATCCATGTGCATGTAGACACCCCAAACGTACCAGCCAGAAACGGAGGCCAGGAAACCAAAAACCGTGTACAGAGCAACACCAGGGCCGTAGCCAGTGTTGGAGAAAGCCCACCTAAGAATTGGTTAGCTCATTATGCGCTCAGAAAGCGGAGGAGGATTTAAAGCCTCCTTATAGGTGGAAATACTCACGGAGCACCAGTAGGACCCAGAATATCGGTAGTGATCAAGAAGAAGATGGAGCCCCAGCCGGCAGTTCTTAGGGAACGGGAGGCTCGTCTCCATTCGAGGTCAGTGACGGTGGAAAAATCGTTGTGAGTTGTTACAATTCTATCTTCGTCGACGATAGCATTGACATCATGGACATGGCCTTTTGAGAATCGATTCTTGATAATGCCGCCGAGAGACCAAGGGTCTTTTCGCTTGATAATGTTACCCTCATATTCCCGCTCTTCAGCACGAGTAAGACGCGCATAATGCATGTACTCTTCGAACAGAATAGAAGGGTCATTGTGGACATGGGCGGCTTCAATGCTAAAGCCAGCCGCGAGACCATCCTCATGGCCGTGTTCGAGAGCGTATGCTCCTGGGTTCTTCTCCATACGAGGGTCACCACCATCAAGGGCGAAGTTGGCAAGATTTTGAGAGGCCATGTTGAGTGGTCCAGAGTCAACAAAAATGTCCAGCCGGATGAACAAAAGGCCAAGAAAAGAAGGTTAGAGGGAGGGGATCAATAGAATATATGCTCAAGCTTGTATGTATATTGTACTGATCTGCGCCGCAGACAACTGCAGAACATGGGTCTATACATATGTACTTTCAATGTGACCAGTTATAATGCACCGTGTTGCTCTTGATAACGATTTCAATTTATTGGTCGCGAATGACAGGCCAACAGATCCAAACTTCAATGGCACCCCTGCTTATCTCCTGCTGAATTGAGGTTGTATCTTGAAATTGATTATTCCCGATGCACCTTTGGGATGCAGCGGGGCCCGAGCCCACCGCGGGGCTGCAACACTTGTACAGTACCTCCGTCGTCCTGATAACACACAACTCTTCTAAAGGGTAATAATATTAAAAGTCGAATTTCTACACTTATCATATGATTAAAATTAAATATAACTCGGTATGAAGAGGAATGAGGTGCTAGTCATCACTCTATAGAGGATACATTATTGAAAATAAATCTGGTGGTTCTCGCACCTTTGCTGGGATGAGACCTAAGTATTTTGGGGTATCAGGTCCCACTTTCCTAAGTCTTTCGAGCGCTACTGTATCGTGCATAGACATCTGCGTCAAGAAAGGAAGAGTTCTGGAAGGAACGGAGTTCGATGCGTTACTTAGAATGGGCTGGAACACAAGGAGCCAGCCCCAGCTTCCTTACCATGCAGTATCCGGCCTATCTCCTGCTCGATTAGGAGTGATTGGCAGTTTATCATGAAATCAATAACCAATTATCCCCGAGATCGAGGAGGATCTAGCGTTCCCGAGTCTCATCTCTTTATTCAGCGCTACCGAGCATAGACCTTATCGCAAAGATAGGAAGGTTTGGGGAAGTCCTTAAGGTGGGGCCTTCGGTGTGCAAAGCACCGGGGAACGAATAACTTCAAGCTTCGAGGCGTCGAATTGGCTTCGGAATGGGCTTAAAGCAAGCTTTTCCAAGACTTTCCCGCGTGACTAAAACTTGACAATTCCAGGGTGCCTCGGATCAAATCTGATAAGCACCTAGTGTCGGTTTCTAGACGTTGAGCCGAACGAGCTTCATGTATTGAAGAACGCCCAATCGGGAAGGTACCTCTGATAGGTACTTATGACCAGGCAGGATAACAGCCAAAAATGTTGGCGAGGTGTTCATTTGGAATCCGTCGGTGAAGGCACGTCCCACATTAACAAGCCTGGCGCTGTATGATAAGGAGCGTCTGGTGAAGACGAGTATCAGGGAGTTGAGACGGATACGAGTTTTTGTCGGTCTAGCCGTTGGAGACCCCATATTGCCAAGAAAAGAGAGAAAAACCACGATGCCCCGTCGCAGTCTTGATCTCCCATCACCAAGTATGTGGAATGCATCCACACAAAAACAGCCTTGGCGTTCGGAATGATAACTGCCAAGTTTTCGACTCTTTGGATTTAAAAGATATCGAGCGAAGTGCAAGATCTGATGTCGATCTCTCTTATCGAAGTATCGTATCGGCGGCGTAGAAGGTCGAAAGAAGCAGAACGGAAGCATCGGAAGGTCATACCTGTCGAACTACGCCGCATGTCGTACCCAAAAATGATAGGGCCTAGGCGATGCATACTAGTAATTGGACGTTGCAACTTCGGATTCGATAGCCCAGTATTCCAACTGCCTCATGTTGACAATAGTCCGTGGCATTTTACCATAGTAAAGCTGCCTCGATTTCGGAGGGCTGTTGATTAGTCCTTAATTTCTCGGACAATTGAAGAAATCCAAACCTCTGTTACCCAGCCAATCATTATTCTGCTCGATGCGATAAGAAAATCCTAAGATGACGAGGCGTTGTGTTTGCTGGGTTGACTCCCAAAGAGGCAGGTGGATGCCATCTTCTTTGAATGGTGTCGAACATTGGAAGTTGAAGTTTGAACCTTGGCTGATTGATATATGATTTCTCAAGTAGAACCCAAATCCTTTAGAGGAGAATCTGCAGTTCCTTAGGATATATATATATATCCCCTATTTCGTTCTGGGTAGGTCAGACATTGAAAGAGTCATTCGGCGTAGAGGGTCGAAACAAGATATGCTGTGGACCCTATAGGCGGAACCTCGGCATCACTCAAGGCATGCTGTAACCTTATCAGGCCGGGCCAGCGAGTTGGAGTGATCTGTTTGAGCGGCAGGTAGCAAAGCGAATGAGAGCCTCGGCGACAAGTAAACAGAATCGCTCTCCTGTGCATCTATCGAGAGCACTTTTGACCTTCCTTAGGTTGAACTAAGGTCCCGACAAGATCACGTGTGATCGCTGGACCCGACGCCGTCGGCATCCAATTTGAAGCCGGCCGACTTTGGAAGTTCAGAAGCCCGAAGTTCCCGGAATCGGGCAAGTGGGCAACTGAAAATTCTCGTTATAGGAGACATAAGAAAGCGCGGTTCGTCAGGGGTCTGAAATCTGGAAGTCCAGGCTTTGCCGCGATGATTTCACTCGTCAATCTAGGTGGCTGTTGTCGCTTCCTGTCTTTTCTCCCCGCGCCTACCTTGGCCTTTAAGTATCTCATGCAAATATATGTCCATGCAGTTGTACTCTGAGGAGAACTATCGATGGATCAAGAGAAAAAGTGGCTAGGCCAGAATATAGAATACGCGGTGTAAGGGATGACAAAGCGCGACGAGTTGGGAAGAAATTTCAGACCATAAGGAAACATAAACTATAGAAAAATCATCGAAAAGAAGAGAATTATCTGAGCCATATATATTTCCTTATTTCCGTGGCGGTATCCGTACTACTTGCGCGATTGAAGCCACCTTGGCATCAACTCCGATTCCGAGCACCGTCGTAAGACGGCGTAACATAGAAATAACCCCTGTGGGCCATTTGTTAGATCTATTTCTTTACTTTACGTATAAAACAGGGTTGCTAAGCTTCATTTTTGATGCCCCCGGAGTCATGCATGATTGGTGGATCTCTGAGATCAGCCAGTTGAATCGCTTGATTTGTGATAGAAACAGCGCCAGCGATCCCAGTTCTTTACAAGGCCTGGACCTTGTCCATGATAGTGGAGAAGCGTTTAAAATGAAAGCTAATAGTCGGTTCTTCCGACTTTGCTTACTTCGCTCATAGTCAGAGTATTCAAGTATTCTATATAAGTAAGTATCCTATA
>Ga0182030_10021608_pt1 | contig 12047 bp, 6 predicted proteins | sample 812S3MmetaG_FD_121299 | JGI IMG/M metagenome (GOLD analysis project Ga0182030, IMG submission 121299) | Permafrost microbial communities from Stordalen Mire, Sweden - 812S3M metaG (Illumina Assembly) | ecosystem: Environmental > Terrestrial > Soil > Wetlands > Permafrost | place: Sweden...
GACCGTCGTTCCACGACACTTGAAAGCGCAGCGTAATTGGCGAATTTGGTTGAGCGAGAAGAGTAAGGCGGCGGTGGAAGCCCTGACCATTCATATCGATTTCGCCAATCAGTTCGTTGAAAGAAGCGGGACCATTGGGCAGATTGCCAGTCATTTTGCCCGACGCACTGCCGAGTTCCTGAGCAAGTAATTCCACGAGACTGGCAAAGCTTGCCACACCTTGTAAATCAATCGTTTTTCCCGGCGCGACTTTTACTTGCCCGGAGCTTATTTGTGGCTCTTGTGTACTCATGCCGCTCCTATAAAACTGTGCCTGGCTCATACGATTCAGAAATTTGAGCGGGGCTTAACTACAATTCGGTTCGGGTGCCCTATAAAGGACAACCCTGCATATCATCGCAGCATCGCCTAAATTATTCAAGACACCCGCCATAAAGCCAAACTGAGGCTATGCTCGCGTCGAAAAAGCACCATGTTTGACGATGCGCTGCGGTATCGTATATGGTGTCATCTTGAAGTTTCGCTTGAATCCTCAATAACAGGGTAAAATGGAGCTATGGTTTATTTGGTCAGGCAAAAATTGATGTCCGTCTCTTGTCGCCATTCTTGTGGTCTGCGCGAGCCCGGCGATAAATCAAAGCGTTTGATCACATTGATTGCAGCGCAGATGCTCACTATTTGGCTATTGGCTCTGATTTTGCTGCCAGCATCAGCAGCCGATTCGCAACTTCAGTCTGGCGCGCATCTGTATGAGAAAAGGCAATATGCAGCAGCTCTAGAGGAATTCAGGAAAGTCTCCCATCCGCAATCGCATGTTACGGCGCTCTACTACTCAGCTCTGTGCCAGCAGCAACTTGGGCACCGCGACAAAGGCGATGCCATCTTGCAGGAAATTATTAATAAATATCCAGGCAGCCCGGAAGCCGCTCCAGCCAATGACTATTTCATCGCGAGGGCTAGCAACGCCGAATTGGCCTCGATTACGCGAACTTCGCCTGCGCCGAGTGTGGCAAGAGCGTCTGGGTCATCAACCGGGCATGGCTATTCCAGCCCCAATAGTTGCGTTGTGCCTTTTAGGCGTGGCTCTGCCGGACACCTTTATGTGCGCCTGACATTGAATGGCCGTCCGGTAGATGTGATTTTTGATACTGGAGCCGAAGCCTGCATAATTAGTAAGAATCAATTGATTAGCTCGGGCATAAGTTATCACCCCACTGGCAACTTCACCGCTGTCAGTGGAGTGGGAGCCAATACTTTGCCGGCCGAAATCGTGATGCTTGACACAGGTCTTGGCGAAATTATGAAGAGTTGTCCATTTTATGTTGTGTCCAATTATTCAATCGATCCTCTGCTTGGTCAGGCTTTTTTCAAAGATTATCAATATCAAATTGACGCGGCAGCTGGTGTCATACGTTTTACCAAAGCGGGTAGCCCGGCTGCTGCTGGCGGTTACGATTCGATCAATGTGCCTTACACAGATTTCGGACAAGAGATGCTGGTCAGCGCGAAAGTCGATGGACACGATTGCCCGATGTTCTTCGATACTGGAGCTTTTACTAATTTGTTTCCTTTGCGAATCTGGCTGAGTATGGGTATGACAATTCCCAGCAACGCCGTGCCGATACAAACCGGAGGTGTGGGCGGCAACGCGCCTGGTTATAAATTCAGGGTCAGCCGTCTTGAACTCGGTGCTGTGTCTAAATCGGGAGTGGAAGTAGTTGTTTCAAATTCGCCCATTCCGTATCCATTGCTCGGTCAAGAGTTTTTTAGAGATCGCCAGTTCACCATTGATTCGACCAGGCATGTGATTCGTTTCGTTCATTAGAATTTGGAGTCGAATTATTTTTGCTTGTGACCGAAAAGGCTTATCTTTTCTCAGATTTGCCTTCTAATACCTTTTATTGTGCATAATTTTAGATTGTAATTTACCAATGTTTTAGTCCAGGAGAGTCTGTTCCATGTCGCAAACATCGCAAATTTCTTCACCCGGTTTGATTGAGACTGTGCGCGAATGGGCCGAGATGATAAAAATTGAGCACACTGTTTTCGCTTTGCCATTTGCTTTGTCTGGGCTGATTCTTGCGGCAAAAGGATTGCCTGATTTAGCCACAGTTTTGTGGACCGTCGTTGCATTTGCTGGAGCTCGGTGTGCCGCAATGACTCTCAATCGTTTGATTGATGCAGAGATTGATTCTCGCAATCCGCGCACTAAAGAACGGGCGATACCTGCCGGTAGGATATCCAAAAAACAGGCATGGCTTCTCACTATTGCTTCATTTGCTGCGATGATTCTTGGCGCATCTATGCTGCCCAGAATTTGTTTATATCTGTCACCGATAGCAGTGATATGGTTGTTTCTCTATTCTTTCACTAAAAGATTCACCTGGCTGTGTCACTTTGTGCTTGGCATTGCCCTTGGTGGCGCTGCTCTTGGAGGTTGGGTAGCAGCCGGCGGTTCATTGAGTGAAGCGACGCCATGGTGCCTTGCTCTTGCTGTCAGTACCTGGGTCGCTGGTTTCGATATTATTTACGCCTTGCAAGATATTGAAATAGATAAAGTGGAAAAACTTTTCAGCATTCCTTCTCGGTTTGGCACAGCTAGCGCTTTACAAATCTCCAGTGGTTTGCACGTGTTGACCGTGCTTGGCTTGCTCTCCGTAGGGTTCTATTCCGGTCTTGGCTTTGTCTATTGGGGCGGAGTGTTTGTGGTCGCTGGCATTTTGGTGTACGAACACTTGCTGCTTAAACCTGATGATTTGTCCAAGCTCGATGCTGCATTCTTCAATATGAACGGTATCTTGAGTATTTTCACTTTTTGTGTGATTCTAGCTGATCATCTTGTGCCCCGATTATTTTAAAATCTTTTCGCATTCTTTGGCATCAAGCAACCTAATCCTTAGCGCGCTCGTAGGCGAACACTTCGCCTTCTACGGTCGCTTGAAAGAAATAATGATCGGTCACCAGTGGCGGTGATTCAAGGCTGCGATTGTGGTCTTTTTGCCAGAGTAGAGCACCAGATTTGGTGTTGAACATTTGTGTGAAGCCTTCTTGAGTGCTTGCAAAAATACTGTCGCGATCGACGACCAGATTTGCCATCGCTTTGCCACGAATAGCCGCTTTCCATTTCAAACTTCCGTCATACTTTTCGCAGCAGTAAAGCCATTTGTCGAAACTGGCAAAAATTACAGATGTGAAGGCAATTACCGCTTTCGCGACAATGGGTTTTTCGGTTTGATATTCCCAGATCAAATCGCCCGCCTGAGCATCTAATGCATAAAAGCCACCGCTCATGGTGCCGAAATACACACTATCGACTGAGGCCGCTGGACTGGCGACAATCGGCGAGCGAGCATTGAACTTCCAGATGATTTTGCCGTCAAAGGCCGAAAGTGCAAGAAATGATCCGCCGCGAGTGCCAACAAGAATCATGTCGGCATGTATCGAAGGCGAGCAGACAATTGGCTCTTGCGCTCGATGAATCCATTTGACTTTACCTGATTGAGACTCCATAGCCAGTACGCGTCCATCTTTCGTCGCTACATAAATTGTGTCGGGACCAATTACAGGAGTGGCTAAAATCGCCGCTTTGGTTTCGTATTTCCATAGCACGGCGCCATCGGTGACGGATTGAGATTGCACTACTCCTTGAGTATTTGCACTGATAACTTGATTGCCCTTTAACGCGGCAGACGCAAGAAGTGGAGCGGCTGTCTGATTGTGCCAGAGGCTGCGTCCTGTTTTGATATCAATTGCATAAATCTGGCCATCGCTGGAAGCGACAAAAAGAATGCTTTCTTCTTTGTTGGCCAGAGGTGCAGATGCCCAGCCGATTGGACCTTGGGTCTTAAAAGTCCAAGAAAGTCCATTTTTTGTTTGGACAAATGATTTTCCTTTATCTTGAGATATATGTTTTAGGGCATCGGCTCTGGCTGAGGCTGCGGTTGCATTTGCAATATGATTAGCTGCAACTTTAATCTCTGCAGGATTCTTTGCCGATTGGGGTTGATTTAACGAACTGGATATTGAATCGCGCGCATAGATTTTGCTGACATTGCCTGTAGTATCAATGTTTCGAGGCGGTGATTGTCTCGAGGGTAATCGAGCGGATTGTTTATCATCAGTTTCTGTTGTGTTGATTATGCTGCTGTTGCTGGTTTGAGCGGGGCTTTGTTGTTTTGCCAAATTGTCTTGTACTTTGGCAGATAGAGTATGGAGCGTACTTGCACCCGCACCCGCACCATTAATGAGACCAAGTCTTGCTACGCGTCTTTCAAAAATCAAATCATCCAGTAATGTAATTATTTCGGCAGTGGTCTGATATCTTTGTTCTGGCGTTTTGGCCATCATTTTGCGCAACATTTTATCAAGTTGTTCGGGAATGTCTGGATTTAGTCGACCGGCCGATGGAATGGGGGCTGAAGAATGCTTAGTGGCCATCTCGATCATGCCCTTTGCTCGAAAGGGAAGCTGTCCTGTGCACATCTCAAAAAACAAAATGCCTAGCGAATAAATATCTGAGCGATGGTCCTGAATTTCTCCGCGACAAAGTTCAGGCGACATATAGGCTGGAGTGCCCATTCCTCTTGAGGCAGCGTTATATGGGACGCGCCCGACAAGTAATCTGGCCAGTCCAAAATCACCAATTTTTAAGTCGCCTTCATTGGTGATAAAGATATTGTCCGCCTTAATGTCTTGATGGATGACGCCATTTTTGTGAGCAAAACTCAAACCTGACGCCAGTTGTTTCATCCAGTTAAGGCAATGTTCGACATTCAGTGCGCCGCTGACCATCCTGTGTGCGAGATTTCCACCTGGCAGATACTCCATCGAGACGAAGTGATGTAATTTCTTTTGTCGTTCTTCGACGCCGATATCGTATACGGTGACAATATTTGGATGTTCAAGTTTGGCCGCAAAACGCGCTTCCTGGTGGAAAATTTCCACATTGTTTTTATCAGACATGAGTTCTGGCAAGAGCATTTTAATGGCGACATTCCGCAATAGCTGCTCGTCTTTACATTGATAGACGACGCCCATCCCGCCTACGCCAAGTTCTTTGAGAACCGTGTAGTGCCCCTGCTCTAATTTGTCGCCGCGCGAGAAAATAATAAAATCCTTCCGAAAGTTCGTAGTGCTAGATCATTAGTTCCCTTGTTCAGCCGATTGGTACCTTTGGGGAGATTTTATTACCCCGTTTTATTTATTTCTTTCGTTATCGGTTTAGTTTTTGGGACTTCAGATGGAAAGATTAAAATCTTTCACGAATTAGCTAAAGCCTCAACAGGTAACCTTTTCACCCACCTTGGTGGATTTAACTGAACATTTGTCAAGAAACACGGGCGGCAAATTGTTTAGAATACTGCTAACGCTCGTTCAAGGTCTTTTTTGAACCGACCACTGCCCAAATGGTCGCGGTTAACAGTAAAACCAGATTTTGCAACTTACTCTCTCACCGACTCTCTCACCGACTCTCTCACCGACTCTCTCAAGGATATATCGTGGCAGCAGATAATTTGAAATTAGACCCTGAAGTGCTTCACCCGCTGCCTGCAAAGCCACTCGTGCCTGACGCGCTTAAGTATGCAAATGAATTCGATCCGGCTTACGAGCCTGACCTCGGCGAAAATAGTTTGGCGTCGCAGTCATGGGTCATCGAGCAGGCCAGGCAGGTGCTGACGATGGAAGCAGAGGCCATTAAGGGCGCTAGCGAGAGGTTGGGTGAATCTTTTGCTAGAGCCATCGATTTGCTTTATGGCTGTAAGGGCAAGGTCGTGGTAACCGGTATGGGTAAGTCAGGGCATATCGGCAATAAGATTGCTGCCACTTTTGCCTCTACAGGCACGCCAGCATTTTTCGTGCATCCAGCTGAATTGCGCCACGGTGATTTTGGCATGATGGATGAACGCGATGTCGTCGTCGCACTTTCTGCCACTGGAGAAACTTCTGAAATCAAACTGGCGATTGAGCCAATTAAGAGATTGGGGCTACCGATAATCGCTTTAACTGGTAATTTATCTTCGACATTGGCCAAGTTCAGCAATGTCGTCCTTGATGTGTGGGTGCCCCGTGAAGCCTGCAGTTTAAATCTCGCCCCTACGTCTTCAACCACGGCGGCTCTGGCTATGGGCGACGCTCTGGCTATTGTTTTGATGACAAGAAAGGGCTTTAAGAACGAGGACTTTGCGCGCAGCCATCCAGGCGGCTCGCTGGGTCAACAATTGCTGACTGTTGCTGATGTTATGCGTCGCGGCGTGGCTTTGCCAGTAGTGACGTTGAATACTTCCTATAAGCAAGTGTTGCAGGAGGTCACGGACAAGAAGTTGGGCTTTAGTTGCGTTTGTAACGACGATGGCAGCCTTGCCGGCGTAATCACAGAGGGCGACTTGCGTCGGGCGATTCTGTCGTTCGGAGTAGATGTTTTCGGCAAACAGGCCTTTGAGTTCATGACCAGAAACCCTAAGACTATTTCTTCTCACTCGCTTGCCAAAGAAGCGTTGAAGATCATGGAAACGTTCACTATTGGTGCTTTGGTGATCATGGATGGTGAGCAAAAACCAGCTGGCTTAATCGATTTGAAGGATCTTTTGAAAGCTGGATTGATTTAGGCATTCAACTGATACTGTTGATACTGTGCGTGGTGCGCATATTGATTCGCTAAGGCATCGCCCGTCACCCCGAAATCTTCCCCGAGCAACATCTTGGTGCCGATCGCGGTAAAATGAATTGGTGACGTCGTCATTGCCGAAGAAAATGAGAATCGTTTGCAATTGTCTTGCCTGAAGCGTACCTTTGCCTGGTACTTGCTAGCTATTTCGTTATCAATTTTGAGCGCTTGTTCCAGTTCAGAGCGCGCTCAAAGGTCTACTTTAGTTTTGCAAGACAATGCCAGTGTCGCTGCATCTGTGCCGGCTCGAGCCTCGGGCGATTGGAAAAAGAGCGCACCAGTTTCAGAGCGCGATGTTTATCACTTCAGTCCCAAAATGGAAATTAGAGCCGGCGTAAAAACGGAAATCATTGCTAAGCATTCTATGGCTAAGGCAACTATTTTTTCCTCTAGTGTTGAGCCTACGTCTGACGGTTCAGCTGTTGTTAACTCGCTTGTTCGGGGTGTTGTCACAAAAGTACTCGCAGATATCGGACAGTCTGTGAAAGCCAATCAAATACTTTGCTATGTCAATTGCCCAGAATTGGCTGAAGCGCAGTCGAGCTATTTGAGCGAGCAAGCCAAAGTTTTGGAAGCAAAAGCGCAAGTTGCTGCGGCAAGCAGTCGAATCTCTTTGATCAAATCTGATTGGGAGAGGCAGCAAACATTGAATCAGGAAGGCATAAGTTCGGTCAAACAGGTGCAGTCTGCGCAAAGTGCTCTTTCAACAACTGAAGCAGAGCTTGCGGCAGCCAAAGCGATGTTAGCGGCTACGCAAGCTGCTGCTGGTTCGTCAGCTTCCCGCTTAAAGTCGTTTGGTATCGGCACTGCGAATTTGAACCCACAAAATTTGACCAGTGAGCTTGCCATTCGCAGCCCCATATCGGGCGTCGTTTCTCAGCGCAATATCAAAGCGGGTGAAAATGTCAATCCGGCCGGTGTAGGCGTATTGAACGCACAGGAAGGACTTTTTCATATCGTCAATTTGGATAAAGTTTGGGTGATGCTAGAGGTGCCCCAGTCGGAAGTTTCAGAGCTGAAGGTAGGAGCACCGGTTAATTTTGAAACGGAAGTAGCGCCTGGCAAATTGTTTAAAGGGCATGTGGACAAGGCCGGGGAGAATTTCGATCCCCAGTCGCGCACTGTTTTTGTGCGAGTTGTAATCAACAATCAAAGTGGTGTCCTCAAGCCAGGTATGCTCGTTCTGGCCAGAGCAGAAGAAGGCACCACTTCCAAGCCTGTAATCGCAGTCGATAACGAGGCGATTCAGGATATCGAAGGTAAGATATACGTATTTGTGCAAACCAGTCCTAATACTTACAAAAAACAAGAAATCCACAAAGGCACCAAAAATGAGCGATACACAGCTGTAGTTCAGGGGCTTTCTGTCGGTCAGCGCGTGGTCACTAATGGCTCTTTTGCTCTGAAATCTGAAGTTTTGAAGGCAGAGCTGCTCCCCGATGAATGATGCAAACATTGAGCGATAAAGATAATTACGGCGAAACTGAACAGGCTCAGTCCGGCTTGCTGGAGTCCTTGATTGCAGCGAGCATCAGGGCTCGCTTTCTTGTCATTGCCTTAACCATTTTGCTTTCTGGAATTGGTGTCTGGTCATTCTTCAATATGCATATCGACGCCGTACCAGACATCTCCAATGTGCAGGTTTCTGTCACTACGAACTGTCGAGGCCTTGCACCGACAGAAGTTGAGCAGTACATTACCTTTCCCGTCGAACTGGCGATGCAATCCATGCCAAAGCTTGTTCGACTGCGTTCAATTTCTAAGTACGCTCTGTCGCAAGTGACCGCTGTTTTTGAAGATGGCACTGATATTTATTGGGCGCGCCAACAGATTTCAGAGCGCTTGAAAGGTGCTCAGGAACAGATGCCAGCCGGTGGCGATATAAAAGTTTTTCTTGGACCGATTGCCACCGGGCTTGGTGAGGTCTATCAATTTGAAGTACGAGGTGCTGGATATTCAGAAATGCAATTGCGAGACATTCTCGATTGGGAGATTATTCCATCGCTTAAAACAGTTCCTGGCGTTGACGAAGTACAGTCAATGGGAGGCGAAGCCAAAGAATATCAAGTCTGGATTCACCCTGAAAAGCTTCACGGTTTTAAACTCAGCCTTGAGGATGTCACAACCGCTCTTGCCACAAATAATGGAAACGCTGGCGGAGGTTATGCGCAAGACGGCGATAATCTAATTTATTTGCGCGCGCAGGGACTACTGACCTCGCCTGAAGATATTGGCGATGTTTTGATTAGACGCACAGCGTCTGGCGTGGTGCGCGTCAGAGACGTTGGCGACGTCAAAATATTTAGGAAATTACCGGCAAGCGTTGTCACTCAAAATGGCAAAGGAAAAATTACAATCGGTATTGTCCTGATGCGCAAAGGCGAAAATTCGCGCCAGATGGTTGAGCGTATTAAAGAAAAGATCGCTGAAATTCAAAAGAACCTTCCAGTCAATGTCACTATCGTGCCGTATTATGACCGCGGTGTCTTGATTGATAAAACAATTGATACTGTCTGGCATAACTTAATCGAAGGGGCTTCGCTAGTCGTTATTGTGCTCTTCGTTCTGCTTGGTAATATCAGGGGCGGTATCATTGCGGCGCTTGCGATTCCCTTGTCTTTGCTTGGTGCGGTGACCTTTCTTACTCTAAGCAATACCTCTGGCAATCTACTTTCTCTGGGCGCGATTGACTTTGGTATTTTGATTGATGGTTCAGTGGTGATGATCGATCATATTTTGCGTAGATTGTCTGAGGCCAAACCGCAGGATTCACAAAAGCGACTTCTGGTCGTAACAAAAGCCAGTCAGGAAGTGGCAGCGCCAATTTTGTTCGCGGTGTTAATTATCACCGTTGTTTACATGCCAATTTTGTTTTTGCCTGGAGTATCTGGTAAAACCTTTGAGCCTATGGCTCTGACAGTCGTTTTCGGACTGCTTACGGCTTTGCTCATCGCGCTCTTTTTGACGCCGGCATTAGCGTACTTATTGATGCCGCAAGTCGTCGATGATAAAGATGCATTTCTGATGCGCTTAATTCGCCCTGTTTATAATCTGGCCTTAAATATTGCCAGCAAATTTTCGCTTGTTACGGCTTTATTGGCCCTTGCGATATTTGTGGGTAGTGTGATGTTGATACCGCATCTGGGGAGCGAATTTATTCCACAATTGAAGGAAGGAGCCTTTGTTTTGACGGTGGATCGACCAGTATCGGCTTCTTTTGAAGCAGCAGCCAGGCAGACAACAACTATTGAAAAATTGCTTCTTGAATTTCCTGAGGTGGTAAAAGTAGTTTCTCGCACAGGGCATTCAGAAGAAGCTTTCGATCCTATGGGACCGGACGAGTCTGATGTTTTTGTTACTCTTAAGCCTCAGAGTCAATGGGCGGCTGGACAAACACAAGAAGCCCTTGAATACGCAATTGACAAGAAATTGCGCGAAGAAATTGCAGGCGCCGGAATTTCCATATCGCAGCCAATCGAGCAGCGCATGAACGAACTTGTGGCTGGAGCGAAATCCGATGTAGCAGTAAGAGTAAGCGGCCCCTATCTCGATAAGCTGAGACAGTTAGGTGGTGACATTGCCCAGGCCCTTGCTCATGTTGATGGCTGCGAAGGAATCCGCATGGAGAAGACGAGTGGCTTTCCTGTCATGACTGCTGAATTGAATAGAAATGCGCTTGCAGCATACGGTGTCAACGGTAAAGTGGCATTAGATGCAGTGACTGCAGCTTTCGACGGTAAAGTTGTCGGTACAATTTTCAAAGGTCGGCCGCGATATCCTCTGGTCGTCCGTTTCGCTCCAGAAGACGTCGCTAGTGCCGACGAAATAGGCAGTTTACCTTGCGCTATGTCTGGTGGCGATTTGGTGCCTTTAAGTCAGGTTGCACGAATAGTGAAAAAAGATGCTCCAGCGCAGATCGCGCATCAAAATGGCAATCGAGTTTTTACTGTACAAACAAATGTGAGAGGACGAGATCTCGGCAGCTTTATGGAAGCTGCCCAAAAACAAGTCGCGGCAACTGTGATTTTGCCTGCAGGATATCATATTGAATGGGGCGGCCAGTTTGAAAATTTAAAAGCGGCAGAAGAAAAATTGTTTATCCTGGTGCCGGTTGCGTTGGTTCTGATTGCTATTTTGCTCTATTGCGCGTTTGATAGTTTGCCTGCAGTCCTGCTCGTGTTTTTGAACATCCCACTGGCTATGTCTGGCGGCCTTTTTGGTCTTGCGGTTCGCAATATGCAACTGTCCGTCACAGCTGGTGTCGGCTTTATCGCTCTCTTTGGCGTTGCTGTTTTAAATGGCGTAGTTTTGGTTTCTACTATTCGACAGCTGGAACAACAACAGGGCCTCAGTGCGCGAGAAGCCGCATTGCAAGGCGCGAAGGAGAGACTGCGCCCAGTGCTGATGACTGCTCTGGTTGCCTCTTTAGGATTTTTGCCAATGGCTCTTGCAACCTCTGTTGGTGCCGAAGTGCAAAGACCTCTGGCCACTGTTGTAATCGGTGGGCTCATCACTTCGACGCTTTTGACTTTGTTGGTCTTGCCAACGCAATACGCTCTTATCTGCGGCGGGCAAAAAAATCGCCCGAGGAAAACAAAAAATGAATCAGCATTTGAGTCTGCCAAAACAGTTGAGTCCGCAGAGCCTGTCGTGACAGACTCTGAAATTTGAGCTTTGCTTGTTGCGCCTATGCACATTGCTTGACTGGATTTATGCATGCTGAAATGGCATTTGTCTGACTGCGCTGCTGCTGCTGTTGGAAGAATTTCAGCACCGAATTGAGAAATTAGAAATAACAACAGAAGCAGCGATTGATGCGTTGAACAACATCCAATTGACCGAATTAAAAATTGGCACAGACGTTGTGAAAAAGTTGCCCAGCAGACTGCCTCACCACCGAGCTTCTCGGATTTTTATGCTCTCGTTGTCGCGTTTCAAACCATTCATTCTTGGGAATGAATAATGAACAAACAACGTTCGATTATTTTCATCATCATTAAGTAGGCACAAGCTCCAAATTTAATACTCAAGACCAAAGACAAATACAATACGCATCTTCAACGGCAGGACTATGGAACATGGCAGACAACACAGAAGTTAAAGAGAAGCCTAAAGAGTGTCCTCCTTCCCATGGTACTGAAGGATCAGCTGGTGAAGCTGGTAGGCAAAATGCGCCAGGAGCTAGCAATCGGCCGTATGATGCCGCAAAAGGAGCTTGCGGCGATACTGCCCACTCTACTGTTCCTTCAGCGAAGGTCAATCCCGATTCTATAGAATTTGGGACTGCAGCGCACCCAAAAGCTGGCGACTCAAAAGCTGGCGACCCAAAAGCTGGCGACCCAAAAGCTGGCGACCCAAAAGCTGGCGACCCAAAAGCTGGCGA
>Ga0182030_10021609_pt1 | contig 12047 bp, 6 predicted proteins | sample 812S3MmetaG_FD_121299 | JGI IMG/M metagenome (GOLD analysis project Ga0182030, IMG submission 121299) | Permafrost microbial communities from Stordalen Mire, Sweden - 812S3M metaG (Illumina Assembly) | ecosystem: Environmental > Terrestrial > Soil > Wetlands > Permafrost | place: Sweden...
TTCTTGGTATCGCCTTCGAGGCCAAGCGGGGTGGACTGGGTCTGGCGATCGGCGACTTCGGTGGCGTCGGGCGGCGCGGGGGTGAAGCTATCCAACTGCGGACCCTTCGGTTTGGGAGCCTTGGGGAGCTTGGAGCGGGCGGCGAAACGCGTTTTCTTTTCAGGGGCCGAAGGTTGGAGCGGATTGTCGGGCTCGTCGGTGGTGTTTTCAGCTACTTTGGGCAGCGCGCCGGCGTCTTCGACCTTGGTTTCAGCGGTATTGGGGAGGGTTTCGCGAGGCGCCTGGCCGTAGCGAATCTTTTCTTTCTTGCCGGCCTTGAGGGTTGCTGGAGCGGCTTTGCTCTTGCTGGAACTGGCGGCGGGCTGAGCGGCAGCGGTGGCCTTGGCGGGGGTGGTGTCGGCGGAGACGGGGACGAGGGCGGCCTGGGCCGGCTTCTTGCGGAAGCTGCGCTCGGTTTCGCGGAAGCGGGTGCGCTGCGTCTTCTTCTTTTTCTTCTGCGCGGGCGGGGTGTAGGAGCTGTAGACCGGCTTGGTCTCCTTGGCGCTGGCGCCGGTGTCGACGTAGCCGGGCTTGATGTCGATGTAGGCTTCTTCGCGCATGGTGGTGAGGTAGGCGCGCATGGCGGGCTCCATGCGGCTCATGTAGAAGGTTTCTTCTACCTGTGGCTCGACGTCTTTGAAAGGCGGAACGCCGCCTTGGACGTGCTCGACGACCTTGAGGATGACGTAGCCCTGCTTGGTGCGGATGGGTTCGGTGAACTGGCCGGTTTTCAGAGTGAAGGTGTTGTCTTCGAAAACCTTGGCGAGCTTGCCGCGTTCAAATTTGCCGAGATCGCCACCCTGCGATGCGGTAGTGCCATCGCTGGACGCGCGAGCCAGTTTGTCGAAGTCGCCGCCCGCCTTGAGCTGGGCCTCGATGTCGTCCACCTTGGCTTTGGCGGAGGAGAGGCGCTGGGGATCTTCGGGAGCGTTGGGATCGGCGCCGGGGGCGGAGGTAGAGACGAGGATTTCGGCGAGGTGGACGTTTTCCGGCTGCGCGTACTCCTGCTTGTGGGCCTCGTAGTAGCGCTGGACTTCTCCCGGGGTAACTGAAACGCGACGGCCGACTTGTTCGCGCATCACCTGCTGGGTAACGATCTGGTTGCGGATGTTGGCCTTGAAGTCTTCGAAGGAGACGCCCTGGTCCTTGGCGGCCTTTTCCAGGTCTTCCATGGTCTCGAGGTTGTACTTTTTGCGGATTTCGTCCAACTGCTTGACCAATTCGGTCTCGCCATTGATGTTCAGCTCTTTGGCTTTGGAGATCCAGAGCTGCTGATCGATGAGATTGCGCAGGAGGTCTTTGTGGCCGTCGGCGATCTGCTGCAGGGTGAGTCCGCGCTGACGAGCCTCATCATCCATTTCCTTCATGGCGCGGTCGTAATCCGACTTGGAGATGACCTGATCGTTGATGCGGGCCAGGATGCCTTCGACGGTAACGCCGCCGTAGGGGCTTTCCGGAGCGGCCGAGGCGGGTTTGGCCTGGGCGATGGCGCGGCAAGGGGTGAAGGCAAAAGGCGCCGAGGCGAGAAGCAACAGGGCGGCCAAAGAGACGGAAGAACGAGGCGAAGAAATTCGGAAGGGTCGCAGGGTCATAGGAAAACAATTGGACGGCGGAAAGGCACGCCTGTTCCATAGACGTAATTGTAACCTCGTGGCGAGCAGCACCTGCTTCGCTCTCTCCCACCCTTGCTGCGCAAGGATGGGGCACCCAGTTCACAGCTGAGCTGCCGAAGCGGATCGTGGACCGGGAGATGCGGTGCTACCGCTGGGGTGGTGGGCGCGTCCAAATGACACGATGCTATACTTTCGGTCAAGACAGCTCTGTCCGAGGCGTCTTCAGGGGTCGTGTTTCTGGCGGGCCCGGGGATTGACTTCCGATTGGAAAAGCGGCCCGGCAGGAAGCGTCTGGAGGTTCCTCAACCCATGACTCCGCGCGCCCGCAGGGCTATTTTTTCTCTGGTTGTATTTTTCAGCGTTTGTGCGCTGGCAGGCACCCTGCTGCAGGGCAAGGTGGGGGCGCAGTCGGCCGCCGATGAGTCGCAGTTTCGCGACAGCGTGAAGGCGTTCACCAACGTATACGCGCTGATCGAACAGAATTACGCGGAGCCGATTAACGGGGAGAAGGCGGACACTGTCATCTATGACGGCGCGATTCCGGGGATGCTGCGGGTGCTCGATCCGCACTCCAACTTCTACGATCCAAAGGCTTACGCGAAGATGCGCGAGGACCAGCATGGGCGCTATTACGGCGTCGGCATGGTGATTCAGCAGCAGCAGAACAAGATTTATGTGGTGACTCCGTACGAGGGGACGCCGTCGTTCCGAGCGGGGATCCGGCCGGGCGACGTGATTGCGACGGTCGACGGCAAGAGCGCGGACGGGATGAACTCCGAGCAGGTGGCGAAGGCGCTGAAGGGGCCGAAGGGCACCCATGTGGCGCTGACCACGCTGCGCGAAGGACAGAGCAAGCCGCTGACGTTTGACCTGGTGCGCGACGAGATTCCGCATCCTTCGGTGGATTTGAAATACGAGATTCGGCCCGGCGTCGGGTATATTCACCTGACCAATTTCCAGGAGACAACGGCCAAGGAAGTCGAAGACGCGGTCGATGGCTTTGGCAACCTGAAAGGTCTGGTCTTCGATCTGCGCGGCAATCCGGGCGGATTGCTGAGCCAGGCGGTTGAGGTTTGCGACCACATGCTGGCCAAGGGACAAAACATCGTTTCGCAGCGGGGCCGGGCATATCCCGACCAGGTGTACACGGCGACCCACGGCAACCAGGGGCATACCTTCCCCATCGTGGTGATCGTGAACCGCAATTCAGCTTCGGCGGCGGAAATTGTTTCAGGCGCTCTGCAGGATCACGATCGCGCGCTGATTGTGGGTGAAACCACCTTTGGCAAGGGGCTGGTGCAGACGGTGTACAACCTGGCCGAGAACACCGGGCTGGCGCTGACTACCTACCACTACTACACGCCTTCGGGGCGGTTGATTCAGCGGGATTACAACGGGGTTTCGCTGTTTGACTATTACAACCACGCAAATGCGCTGCCGGCGGACAATACCAACAAGGAAGTGAAGCTGACCGACGCCGGACGCACGGTGTATGGCGGCGGCGGCATCACTCCGGACGAAAAGATCGAGCCGCCCAAGTCGAACCCGTTTATGGATTCGCTGCTGTATCACTACTCCTTCTTTCATTTTGCACCGCATTACCTGGCCAACAAGACGGTGGCGCAGGACTTCAAGGTGGATGAGCCGGTGATGCAGGAATTCAAGCAGTTCCTGACCAGCGAAGGCGTTCAGTGGACCAATGAGGACATCAACGGAGCGCAGGACTGGATCAAGACCAACATCAAGGCGGAAATCCTGACCAGCCAATTCGGGCAGTTGGAAGGGCTAAGGACGCGGGCAGACTGGGATCCGATGATTCAGAAGGCGGTGACGTATCTGCCCCAGGCCCAGGCCCTCGAAGACAGCGCGCACAAGGTGCTGGCGCAGAAGGCCGAAGCGCGCAGCGAGACCAGCAACTAGTTTTCACCTTGTCACCAGAGAGGGCCGTCCTGCGGGGCGGCCCTTGTTTGTTTGTACGCGCTTTCATGCGGGACACTGTGGTCGCCCCATGAAGCGGTGAGACTGCTTCAAGGATGGGGCGAGCGGTTGTAACGTTTTAGTAGACTGCGGGTAGAGATAGATTTGAACTGAGCGGAACGTCGCCTACCCAGTTAGAGGCACGATATGGTTGGGAAATCCCGAAACGGTGCGATCAGATACGCTTTTCACTAAGAGCGATGAACGAAGGAGTGATTATTATCATGAAGCTAAAGATAATAAGGTCTCGCGATATGATCGCGTCGAGTTTCGTCGCTCTTTCGCTGGTTTTCTGGTCAGGGTCGGACTTCATTCAGTCGTATCGCCGACACGGTACCGACTTAATCGGCGAAGGAGTGTTTCTCGCGCTCGCTCTGATCCTGATGTTGGGAACTGCACTTACGATTGTCGAGCGACGGTTCTAAGATTCCAGGAACTGGGGGTGCCCATGGACTCGTCGAGGGTCCCCCGGGGCAGCGATTGCGAGGCGTTGTGCTGGTGTGATTCAAACCACACAAGTCGATCGCAGTTGTACTTCGCCGTAAGGTCCTCGTGCTCTTTCCACTTGTGTTGAAACACGCGCTTGCGGAGGTTGCCCGTGACGCCGATGTAGAGAGTGTGGCTGCGACTCGCCATGATGTTGGTGAAATAGCTTCCTTCGTGCCGCATCGAGGGGATCCTGGCCGATTGGACATACGTTGGCCGGGACGCGAGAACAACCGCAGATCCTTCCGCTTCGCGTCAGGATGACGGCCGTGAGAAAGTTCGAAGTGAGCGAGTCACCGGCTAAATGGCAGTCACTCCAAAGTGAAGTCGGGTAGATCTGGGGCCGATGCCCCCCTCCGATGGGGTGGCTTAACCACTACTCCCTTCCGTTCAGGGTTTCTTCGGGATGGTGAGCTGGGCGCTGGCGGGGACTTTGTAGGTTTCGGAGAAGTTGCGCTGGTTGAGGCCCAGGCTGAGGCGGCCGCGGGAGTCGATGTAGAAGAGCGGTTTGCCGACGGGGACATCGCTGAACGTCTTCACGAACGGGAAAGCGTAGGTCTTGCCGGCCAGGGTGATGGGGACGGTGTCATGGAGCTGGTAGCCGAGCTGGGCGAAGGTTTCTGCCGGAACGTTGAGCACGAGATTCCCGTATGGCCCATCGGTGCCGATGACTTCGCCGTGGAGGCCGGACGCGTCCACCACCGCGCGCTTGATGTCCAGGCGAACCAGCTTGGCGGGATCGAGAGCGGGGCCGGCCTGGGTCCAGTCGTCGCCGCGGGCGAGATGAGCGCCGGCGGGGGAAAAGATGTCGCGGCCGTGGAAGGTGGACGAGATGCCGGAGCCGATCATCCACTGCGGGTTGGTGATTTCATGCACCGCGTCAATGCCGTCGCGGTCCTGGACCAGGGTGAGCAGGCCGTTGTCGGGCAGGACAAAATACTGGCCAACCTTGGAGTGGGCGATGATGGCCTTGCGCGCAGAGCCGACGCCGGGATCGATGACCACGACGAAGACGGCGTCTTTGGGGAAATAGGGAGCGGATCCGGCCAGGAAGCGGGCTCCGGCGGCGATGTTGTAGGGCTCGGATTCATGCGTGATGTCGATGACGCGGACGTTGGGAGCGACGCCGTCCATGACCGCCTTGCAGATGCCGACGGCGTCGTCTTTGACGTCGAAGTCGGTCATGAAGCCGATGACTTTGAACGGGCCTGCCTGAGGGCCGCGCGAGGTCGCGACGAGGCGGTAGCTGGTGGAGGCATGGTCGTGCAGTCTGACGTACCAGGCGGCGGAGGCGAGAAGCAGGACAACAAGAATGGACCAACGCAGGGCTTTCAATGGGGCTCCTTAGCTGCGTGTGACGCGCAGACCGGCCGTGCCAGGTCAGGGCTGGTCGGGTTTGTCGGGCTTCTCGGCTTTCTCGGATTTGTCATCGGGAAGATCCGACAGGATCTGATTTGCCGAGCCAAAGCGATGATATTCGCGGAAGCTGATGTCATTCAGAAAGGTGCGATGGCGCCCTTTCTGGAGGATCACTTGCGCTCCAATCGGCATCAGGTAGTCGTTGCCGCCGATGGAGACATAGTCGTAGTCCGCACTCACCAGCGTTCCATGGATCGGGTATCGTTTCGGGACGTTGTCTGCGATCTCGGTGATGCGACGCACGGTGTGCGTCTTGGTGTCCAGGTAGACCTGGCCGTGATAGCCCACGGTGATTACTTCCTTCGGACCCACTCGCAGGTTCATATTCGAGTTCGCCTGGTCGACCCGGTAGTCGAATACCTGCACCGTTCCATCGCCCAGGGCCAATGTTTCCTTCCATACGATGTCAGCCTTCGACGCCGGCCGAAACAGACCAGAGACCACTGCGCCGAACATTCCCGCCGAAGAGATTCCTTGTTCGCCTTCCGCGCCCTCGGTGAGGTGGCTCTTGTGGCCGTCCCGCTCAATTTCCAAAAATCTCCAATCTTCTGAATGATCGAGGAAAGTCAGCATGCCGGTCAGTTTATCTTGATGCGTCCAGGTTTTTCCTCCGTCCAGGCTGACGGACCGGTTGGTCATTTGCTGGCATAGAAAGTTGGGCAGGGAGTTTCGGTAATCCGTGGCGAAGCGAGTGGCATCGGCCAGGATCGACTTCACTTCGTCGGGAGCGGGAGGCTGTACGGGATTGGCGAGGAAGGTGATTGCCAGGGCTCCGGCAGGCCGGGTGGCGTCTGCCAGATCCGTGGTATCCGTCTCATCTGCCTCACCCGTCTCATCCTGGGCGTCGGCCGGATCCGCTCCCGACATGGTGAAGGAAGTCACGGCCTGCGCCGTCTTGCCGCCCTGTTGCAGCGTCACCTTCACCTGGTAGGCGCCATCCCGGAGAGGATGGATGGTGAAGCGATTCAGGTAGGAAAGATAATCGGATTCAAAATCAGCCTGGGCGGTCGTGGGAGGGCCAAGCGACTTTTCATCGCGGAAGACCTCGATGGCCAGCGTCGCTTTGTCGCCACCATGAGGGGCGCCATGGGCGACGAAGAAGACGGAGATGTCGCCGGCGCCTGGCGGCAGGGTTCCGGAGAGATTGGGCGTGATGCGATGGGCGCCCTGGCGGAGTGGCTCGGCGGTGTCGCTGCCCAGCGGCTCGGTCTTGCGAACCAGGACGATGTCGCTGAGCGACGGTGTTCCCGGATCGGCGGCAATCTTGAAGGGAATGCGCTGCGCGCCGGCCGTGCCGCCGTTGACATCCAGCACGGCAACTTCGAGGACGTAGGCGCCGGGAGAAGCAGTAAAGTGCCGCTGCCAGGTGATCGCTCCGGTGTTTTTCGCGGTTGGGTTGCCCATGGGAACCCGCTCTGGAGTTTCGTTGCTGAAGTGCTCAACAAGCGCGCCCTCCGCGGTGCGAATGTTGGCGAGCATGGTGAGATGCGTGGTGTAGGTGGAGGTATTGGAATCCTTGCGAAGCTCCAGGCTGCTCAGCGGCACATCGACGGCCAGGGTGCTGGTGTCCCCGGTGGAATGGCTTTTCATCGTAAAGACGGCTGCGTGGAAGGCGAGGTCCGCGGGAAGGGGCGTTTGCTTGAGGATCTTGGACAGGGATAACTCAAAGGGCTGCGGGCGGCTGCCGTCTTCGCCGCGCGGAGGCAAAGCCAGATAGCCGGTCTGGGTGCGGATTTTCAGTCCTGCCCGCATGGGCTTCACCTCGACCGGTCGAAAGGTTCCGTCGTATTCCTTCACCGGCCGGGGATACGAGGCCTCGTAATAGGTAGTCAGGTCGGCGATCATCTGTTCCATCGACTTGCTCATGCGATCGCCGAAGATGTAGCTGCCGCCGGTTTGTTCGGCCATGCGCTGCATGTCGGGGTTTTCGTTTTTCTCCTGGGAAGGATCGACCCCCGCATGGCCCAAATCGAAACTTCGCGACCCGCCCGAAGCTCCCGCAGGCGCCGCGGCTCCCAGGGCGCCACCGCCGGCATCCACCGAACCCATCAGGATGGGGTGGTTGGCATCGCCGGCGGGGGAGTTGGTATCCACCACGTAGATGCTGACGCCGGCCCGGGCCGCCAATCCGGTGATGGACTCGATCGCCGCCTTGGCATGCGAGTCGATCTGCTTGTCCTGGATGGACGCGAAGTAGAGGATGGCTTTTCTTTGCGAGAGGTCCTGCTCGGCCTGGGTGAGGGCCTGCAGGCCAGCCAGAGATGGCCGGATGTGCTGATTCTGAGCAATGGAATTCGAACTTTTCAGCGCCGCGTAAAGCGCTTGCGCTAGAACACGCTCATGGGCGGTGGCCTTCTTGCCCGCTTTGTCCGCACCGCTCATCGCAATCGAAATCTGGTCGGCTTCAATGGCGTTGGCCGTCCCTTCATCGATGCCCGGCTTCCCCGGCGACGTGGCCGCATTGACGGCGTCGGCGAGCAGCTTGCGGTCGGACGTGAATCCCTGCTGAAGCGTCAGCCTGCGCTCAATGCTGAAGACTGCAAAAGCGAAGCTGCCGGGAAAGGCCGATTTGAGAATCTTCTCAGCAACGGCGCGCTCGTCCTTCATCAGCAACAGGCTCGATTGCTGGGTCAGTCCACGCTCCGGGCTTGGCCGATCAAAGACCAGCGTGATCAGGTGCTCGGACTGCTGCGAGCGGTCGACCAGGCGAAGGCTGGTGAGTTTCACGGGAGCGCCGGCGTCGGTCACGGCGAGCTCTTCGGCTTTGAGGTCGAGAACCTCTTTGCCCTTCTTGTCATGCACCACGAGATCGAGCAGGACGGCGTCGTCTGCTGCCGAGGAGCCAGCACCCGACAGGTGAGTTTCCGTCTGATTGGCAGCTGGCCCCGCCTGCCCGCCGGCTTGGAAAGTCGTCGACGCAACGGCCAGGTACAAACTCCACGCGATTGCTTGCTTCATTGCTCCCTACACAGCTTGGTATACCGTTGCCGGTCTAGCCATCGCGTTCGGCCAGTTGCCCAACCAAAGGATTTGAGGCCGATCATACCATCAAAAAGCTGAAGCATGCACCCCGACCTAGGCAGGGCTTGATCGGGCCAAATCGTTTTATGACCGGCGAAAGATCAAAGCGCGGGTCCGGGCGACGGCGTCATGCTCGACGTCGAAGTCGGTCATGAAGCCGATGACCTTGAGCGGGCCGTCGAAGGAGCCAATCCTGATGGCGCGGTGATGTTTATTGATACGACCGCCGCCCTGGAAACCAGGAGGCACCCTGCTATTCTTGTCTACGCTTCGAAGCTTCCTGGGATGGCCCCTCGCCGGTTCGTTGTTTCGCTTTCCGTCCTCACACTAGCTACCGCTGCCTCGTTTTTCTTGTTGATGCTCTCCCTTAAAAACTTCAACGTAAGCGCCTATGCTGCCCGGTTGTCGTGCACAGTCGGGGTGGCGGAATCGGTTCAGACTGACCTTGGGAAGTGTCCCCTTCATCTAAGTGGACACTCTTAAAACGGTAAAGTAAGGAACAAGAATCACGATCGCGCCGCAGGAACACGACCGTCGCAACAATCTGTGTGAGTGAGTGTCGAGTACGAACCGGCAAGATCTAGCCGGAAAGGCTGGAGACGAAATTGATTTCGATATGGACTCGCCTTCGAGAGTGCGCGGAGAACACTCCTGACAGGCTGGCGGTCCTTGAACCGGACCGATGCGAAATCTCATACGCAGGGCTCTGGGCGATGCTTGAAACACTCGCGAGTCTCCTGCGCGAAACGTGCATAGACTCTGAAGCGACTGTCGCCGTCATCCTGCCCGACGGAGTTTGCGGGCTGGTTTCTCTCCTCGGTGTCATGAGGGTTTGTGCCTGCGCACCGATGAACCCGGCACTGACTGCGACTGAACTTGAAGGTGACCTGCTTGAATTGAACGCAGTCGCCATCATCACCTCGGCCGAGTTTGAGACCCCCAGAGTCGTGGCGGAAAAGCTCGGCCTCGTGATCATCGAAGTCTCCCTGCCGGCAAGTGCTTGCGTGTGGCGGGTACGTCAACCTTGGCCGCGGAAACCTGACAGGCCCGCGAAACGAGAGAATGGCGGCGCGACGCTTCTGCTTCACACATCGGGGACTACGGGCAGAAGGAAAGTCGTTCCGCTTTCTTCTGAGAACCTGCATGCGATGTTGGAGAACACTGCGAACGCTCTCCAGCTGGCACAGAACGATCGGTTGCTCATGCTGGCCAGGCTCTTCCATGTGCAAGGCATCCTCTCTCCCCTGGCTCAGTTGCTGAGGGGCGGCTCCATCATCATCACGAGCGGATTCAGCCCGCAGGCTTTCGGCCGATGGTTAGAGACGCTTCAGCCTACGTGGTACACCTGTGGCCCCACGTTGCACCGCGCGATTCTGGCTCATCTGGAAGGAGATCCGTTACCAGGCCGGACATCCTTGCGATTTGTACGGTCTGGCGGAGCTCCTTTGCCCGCCGATCTTCGTGCAAGGCTCGAAGCCGCCCTTCATGTTCCCGTGCTCAACGTCTACGGTCTTTCTGAAACCGGCGCGGTCGCCGGTACGACACCAGAGCTATGCGACTCCGATTCGCCGTGCCTGCACAACAATTCCGTGGGCAAAAGCATGGGCCCGGAGATCGCGGTCATGAGCAGTGACGGCATATTCCTGCCGGTGGGCGAAGAAGGAGAAATCGTTGTGAGTGGGCCGTCAGTCATGGCTGGTTATCTCAACGATCCTGCCGCCAATCGCGAGGCATTTTTCGGTCAATGGTTTCGCACCGGAGACCTAGGCCGGCTCGATCGAGATGGCTGGTTGCACGTCACGGGAAGATTGAAAGAGATGATCAATCGCGGTGGCCAGAAGATCAGTCCTGGCGAAGTGGATGCGGTATTCAACGAACATGAAGCGGTACTGGAAGTCGCTACGTTTGGAGTGCCGCACGCCACCTTGGGTGAGGACGTAGCCTGTGCGGTGGTGATGAGGAAAGGCTTCGTTGCGGGGGAGAGAGAACTAAGAGAATTCGCGGCCAAGAAGCTCGCGGCTTTCAAAGTCCCCCGCAAGATTTACCAGGTCGATGGCATCCCCTGCGGCGCTACGGGGAAACCGCAAAGACTGGTGCTCCGGGAAAGATTCTCACCGGTCAGGGTGAGTGAGGACCATAGTCTTTCGAACGGAGCTTTTGAACTCGAACCACTTACTCCTTTCGATTACCTCAATCAGCCGCAGGCGTCTTTTCAGTCAAAGCCCACGGATCTCGATCAGAGTCTTCAGTTCCTTTGGTGGAAACACTTGCAAACTCAAAGCGCTGATCTCCGGGAAGACTTCTTCTCTTCGGGAGGTGACTCGCTGAGTGCTGTGGCGATGCTCACCGAAGTAGAAGCCCTTTTCGGTCTGAAGACAGCCCTGCCTCATGCAGCATTCTTTCAAGAGCCGACGCTCGCCACCACGATCAACATGGTGACCGAGGCCCTCGCCGGACGAAAGACAGATGCTTCCTCCAGCTCCATCGAAGTGGTGTCCATCAGGAAGGGAAACGGACAACTGCCCCTCTTCATGATTCCCTCGAACGGAGAGGAAGGCTCCTGCTTTCGGCGGTTGTCGAGGATCCTGGGTGCGGAGTGGCCTCTCTCCCTGGTGCGCCCGGGAAACTGCTGGCATGAGCACACCGTGTCTTCGATCGAGGAGGCGGGAGCTGCATCGGCAGCAGCCATTCGCGGGGTGAATCCAACCGGTCCTTACCTGGTGGGAGGCTACTGCTACGGCGGAGTGGTTGCCTACGAGACGGCATATCAGCTGGGGCGTCTGGGTGACGACGTGCTCCTGATGCTCTTCGATACACCCACGCCGGGCAGTCCGCACATGATCACGGATTGGCGTACCTACCTGCGAGCTGTTGCCGGCGCGTTGGGGGCTTCATGGCGTACCAGAAAACCAAAGCCGATCCTCCGTCTCAGCCGGCGACTCCTCCGCCGAGCTGTCTGGTTTGCCCTCCGTCGTGCACACCCAAAGAAATCTGGATTGTGGAGTTTTGCGCCGCTCCGATGGATTTGCCGCGAAGTTCAGGCAGGCTATTTCTCGTTTTACCGCCCCGGCTCGACGACCGCGCCCATCCTTCACTTCATCGCCCAGCATGAGCACGACTTTCTGATGGCGAAATCCCGGTTCGGATGGCAGGAACTGGCGTTGTCCGGAATGACGGTTCAGTGGATGACAGGCGGCCACAACAGCCTCTTTGACGAAGCCAACCTGCATCGGATCGCAGAGGCGATTACCTCCTGGTCAGCAACCCACTCGGTCCAGAGGATCGCTGAGTCTTCTCGCGGCGACTGAATTCAGAAACGCGCTGCGCTGGCTAGCGCAACAACGAAAGTTCTTGGGGCGCGGGGTGCGGTCGCTTAAGATCCGCCTATACCTATGCGACATTGTTCTCGTCATTCTTCCTTTTGTGCTGCCCTTTTCCTGGCTCTCGTGCTGGCTGCCGGCGCTCGGTGCGAGAGTCCGAAGCCCGGCGAAA
>Ga0182030_10021613_pt1 | contig 12046 bp, 12 predicted proteins | sample 812S3MmetaG_FD_121299 | JGI IMG/M metagenome (GOLD analysis project Ga0182030, IMG submission 121299) | Permafrost microbial communities from Stordalen Mire, Sweden - 812S3M metaG (Illumina Assembly) | ecosystem: Environmental > Terrestrial > Soil > Wetlands > Permafrost | place: Sweden...
CTGCGGCGTTTGTCCTTCCTTCAGATTAACGCCAACCCGAACCACCACGCCGCCGGGTCTCGTAGTTGTTCAATCTGCCCTTCCTTGGCAGAGGCTCCCGCTGAAGCCTGCCCCACCAAGGCATGCCCTTACTTCTCCAGCCAGGCGAGGGTGGCTTGCCATTCCAGGATTAGCTGGCTGGGACGCTCCGCTTGCCCCAGGCGGAGGAGGGCCGAATCCACCTCTTGGGCTTGTAGGGCGAAGTACAACTCTTCGGCGCCGGGGTCGGCGTCGGCGGCCATCACCAGCGTGGGAGTGCGGAAGTTGGCGGCGAAGTAGACGGGCGAGTGCTTGACGTATTGGTCGGGGTCGTCCCACGGCATGGCGCCCATCCAGGCGGCGGCGCGGTAGATGCCGTTGGGAGAGTGGGCCACGTCGGTGAGCCAATCGGCAACGGCATGGCGGACCACGGCGGCATGAAAGCGGGGGGTGTGCCCGATAGCCCAGGCGGCGAGCAGGCCGCCGGAGATCGCCAGGCGGGCGGGATCGATGTAGCCTTTGGCGATCAGGTGGTCCACGCCGCGCATGAGGTCGTCGAAATCGTCACCCGGGAAGCGTGAGCGGATGAGGTTGCCGAACTCCTCGCCGTACCCCGGCGTGCCGCGCGGGTTGGCGCAGAGGACGACGAAGCCGGCCCCAGCGAAGATCTGCGCGCGCATACGGAACTCGCTTCCACACATGCGGCGGGGCGCATCGTCGACGTCCACCAGCAGGGGATATTTTTTGGCGGCTTCGAAGGCGGGCGGCTTGACGATCCAGCCCTGTATGGTCTTGCCGCCGGAGGCGTACTGGATTTCTTCGACCGCGCCGAGGTCGCGAGCGGCCAGCAGGCTGGTGTTGGCGGCAGCGAGCAGGAGAGGCTTGGCCGGCAGGTCCACGGGGAAGGCGATCAGTTCGGCGGCCGCGATGGAGGTTTGGCGAACGGCAACCGCGCGGCCATTATCGGCCAGCGAAAAGCCGCGCAGACGTTCCGTCGCGGTGGGCACCTGGCGGACCGAGCCATCGGCGCGCGCCGCGTAGACGTGGGTGGCGCCGCGGTCATCGGCCAGGAAGTAGATGGTACGCGAATCGCTGCTCCATTGCAGGTGGGACACGTCGCGATCGAGCGCGCCGGCGAGCACTTTGGCGCGGCTGCCATCGGGGTTGGCGACGTAGAGCTTGGTGGTGACGTAGCTCTGCGGCTTGGGTTCGCGCGCAATCCAGGCGATGCGGCTGCCATCGGGCGAGGGCACGGGCGCTTCGTCCGGACCGGGATGGCGGGTGAGTTGGCGGAGTTCGCCATTGGCGACGCGCAGCGCGAAGATTTCGGCGCCATCGAGAGGGTGCGCGGCATCCGGCGGGGCGGCGGCGGAGAGCAGGATCGTCTGTCCATCGGGCATCCAGGCGGGCTCGCCCTGGATGCTGAGAGCGGCGGCGGGATCGCCCAGGGGCAAGGCGCGAGGCGTGTCTCCGGCGGCGGGAATGACGAACAGTTGCACGCGCGCGGCCGGATGGCGAAGCCAAGGGAGGATGGCGGCGGGCGCCCAGGCCGCTAGCGGGGGCGCTTCGGAGAGGCGCGCGGTGTAGGCGAGCGACTGGCCATCGGGCGACCATGCCACGGTGAGCGGCGGCTCTTGGAGGCGCGTGATGCGCCGGCCGGCGGCGGAATCCAGCCGGCGCACCCAAATCTGCGGCGTGCCGTCGCGGTCGGAAAGGTAGGCGAGCGAGGCGCCATCGGGCGACCAGGCGGGCGAGGTGTCGCGCCATGGCCCATCGGTCAGGCGGCGCGGCGGGCCGCCCGCGGCCGGCACGGTCCACAGATTGGCGCAGGCGCGGTCGCCGTCGCGCAGGTTCCAGCTTTCCACGTAGACTACCGCGGTGCCGCCGGGGTTGATTCGGGGAGTGTCGAACTCGTGCCAGTTCCACCAGTCCGCGGGGGTGAACGGCTGGCCGGCGTAGGCGTGGGCGGCGGCAAAAAACAGCAGGCAAAGGGCGGAACGCAAGAGGAAAGCTCCGGACGCCCTCAGTCTCGCACATCCTCCGGCGAAGTCCAACTGCGGGAAGCCCTGGGACACTCTATGGCCGCGGGGGTGTGAATCCACTTACAATATTCTTTCCACTATGCCAAAACCCGTCGTTACTTTCGGTGAAATCATGCTCCGCCTGGCGCCGCCGGGCATGGAGCGCTTTTTGCAGAGCCCGCAATTTGTGGCCACGTTCGGAGGCGGCGAAGCGAACGTCGCCGTGGCGGTGGCGCAACTCGGTTTGCCGGCGGCGTATGTCACCGTGCTGCCCGATGCCCACCCGATCGCCGATGCCGCGGTGGGCGAACTGCGGCGCTTCGGCGTGGACACTTCGCGCATTGTGCGCGGCAAGGGGCGGATGGGTATTTACTACCTGGAAGCGGGCGCCAATCAGCGCGCCTCCAAAGTGGTCTACGACCGCTCTAACAGCGCCATCGCCCTGGCCAAACCGGGCGATATCGATTGGGACCGGGTGTTTGAGGACGCGGGCTGGTTCCACATCACGGGGATCACGCCGGCCATCAGCGCGTCGGCGGCGGAGTTGTCGCTGGAATCGATGAAGAAGGCACGCCAGAAGGGGCTGACGGTTTCCTGCGATCTCAACTATCGCAAGAACCTGTGGAAGTGGGGCAAGACGGCCACCGAGGTGATGCGCGAACTCACCAGGTACGTGGATATCGCGATCGCCAACGAAGAGGACGTGCAGATGGCGCTGGGCATCGAGGCGGGCGTGGACGTGCACTCCGGGGAACTGGATCGCGGGCAATACGAGAAGCTGACGGAGCGGGTGCTGGAGGCGTATCCGGAGATGAAGGCGATCGCCATCACGCTGCGGGAATCGAAAAGCGCGTCGCACAACGGGTGGGCGGCGTGCATGAACAATCGCACGAGTTTTCTGGTGAGCCGGCATTATGAGATCACGCACATTGTGGATCGCGTGGGCGGCGGCGACAGCTTCGCCGGGGGTCTGATCTACGGCTTGCTTTCGCTCGGGACGCACCAGGAGGCGCTGGAATTCGCGGTGGCGGCGAGTTGTCTGAAGCATTCCTTCATGGGCGATTTCTATCGGGCCACGGTGGCCGAGGTGAACGCGCTGCTCAAGGGCGACGGCTCGGGAAGGGTGCAACGGTAGAGGGGACGCCGCCGATGGCGGCCGGCGTACCGGTTTGGAACCGTAAGAAATGACGAAATCAAGCTCGCCAGCGGTACTTGGCTACGAACCCCGCGCTGCCTTTGCGCAGTACGCCGATCCCGGCGCCGCCGATTGCCAGGGCAAACGCATCGGCATCCTGGTGGTCACGTACAACGCGATTTCCACGCTGATCCCCGTGCTGAAGCGCATTCCGCCCAGCGTGTGGGGGAACGTCGAAGAGGTGGTGGTGTTCGACGATGCCAGCCAGGATGGCACCTTCGAGCTGGCGATGGGCGTCAAGGCGGTTTGCGATGTGCCCAAGCTGCAGGTATTGAAGCATCCCAAGAACCTGGGCTATGGAGGCAATCAGAAGGCCGGTTACCGCTATTTCATCGAGAAGGGCTTCGACATTGTCGTGCTGCTGCATGGCGACGGGCAGTACGCACCGGAGATTCTGGCGCAGCTTTACCGTCCGCTGGTCACGGGCGAAGCCGACGCCGTGTTCGGCTCGCGCATGATGCGCACCTACGGGGGGCCGCTGAAGGGAGGCATGCCATTGTATAAGTATGCCGGCAACCGCATCCTCACCATCCTGGAGAATCGCGCGCTGGGGCTGAACCTCACGGAGTTTCACAGCGGATATCGCGCCTATAACCTGCACGCGCTGGCGCAGATCGATTTCTCCCGGATGACCAACGATTTTCATTTCGATACCGAGATCATCGTCAAGCTGCACCATCAGGCCATGAAAATCCAGGAGGTTCCGATCCCGACTTACTACGGCACCGAACTGTGCAACGTGGACGGGCTGAAGTATGCGCGCGACGTGATGCGCTCCGTGTGGCGCTACCGCCAGACCTGCCGCAGCGTGATGCGCGCGCCGGAATTCGCCGAGTACTTCGTCCACTACCCGATCAAGCACTCCAAGCACTCCAGCCACTACTATGCGCGCCAACTGGTGGGGCGGGATGAGGATGTGCTGGATGTCGGGTGCGGCGAAGGGTTCTTCGCGGCGGAGCTGAAAAAGGACGGCAATCGCATCGTGGGCGTGGATGCGCTGCCCGCCGCCAGAGAGCACGCGGCGCTGGAGCGGTACATCCCGGCGGATTTGAATGCGGCGCAGCCGGAACTGGCGCGCCAGGCCGGAGAGCATGGGTTCGACCGGGTTCTGCTGCTGGATGTACTGGAGCACCTGGTGCAGCCGGAACGCCTGCTGGAGGAGGTCCGGCCCGCGTTGAAGGAAGGTGGGCAGCTGGTGGTGTCGTTGCCCAATGTGGCCAACATTACGGTGCGGCTGGCGCTGTTGTTCGGACGCTTCCCTTACACCGATCGCGGCATTCTGGACTGCACGCACCTGCACTTCTACACGCGCAAGACGTCGCGCGCTCTTTTGGAGGGAAACGGTTGGGAGATTGTGGCGGCAAAGACCACGGTCATGCCGCTGGAACTGGTGCTGGGCCTGGATCCCGCCAATCCGCTGATGCGCGCCATCACCGCACTGCTGGCGGTGGCTACCGCTCTGTTGCCCGGGCTGCTGGGGTATCAGTTCGTCTATCTGGCGAGGCCGCGCGGGTGAGTCTTCGGCTGGCGGCGCCCGCCATATTGGTGGCCAGCCTGCTGCTGTTGCCGTTCCTCAACAAGCCGTTCACCATTGACGATCCACTGTTTTTGCGCGAAGCCAGGCACGCGCTGGTGGACCCGCTGCATCCCGCCGATTTCGAGCAGGTGTGGAACGCCGGAGATCGCCTGAAGCTCTCGCAGTACCTGTTGGGCGGAACGCTGCCGGCATATGTGCTGGCGCCGGTGGCGGCGCTCGGCGGGCGCGAATGGATGGCGCATCTTTACCAGTTCCTGCTGCTGTCGGGATTTCTGTTGGCCAGCGTATCGGTGGCGCGGCGGTGGGGTTGCGACCGGCGGCAGGCGACTACGGTCGGCCTGGTGATCGCGTCGAACCCGGTCACGCTGGCGATGGCGGGCACCTGCACGCCGGACGTGATGGCCATGATGTTCGGCATGGCGGCCATGGACCGCCTGCTGCTCTTCGGCGAGGGGCGGCGCTGGGGCGCGGGGCTGGCTGGAGGATTGCTGCTGGCGGCCGCGCTGCTCTCGCGAGCCAGCACGGCTCCGCTGGTGTTGGTGGCGGCGCTCGTGCTGATGCCGGCGACGTGGAAACGAGCGGCCGAGCGCCTCTGGCCGCTGGGCGTGGCGGCGGTGGTGGTGGTGGCGCTCCTCAGTCTGAATTGCGGACCGGGGGGCGGCGCTACGCTGGGCGGCGCCTTTCAGATGCTGACTTCGATGCGCAACGTGCCGCGCAATCTGGTGGCGTTTCTCTGCTACCAGGCGCTCACCGGACCTCTGCTGGTGTACGCCCTGCTCGGGCGCGGATGGAAGTTCGCGGGGGTTGTGGCCGCGGTGGTGACGCTGGGAGTGGCGTTGTCCAGGGTTGCCGGATCGGCCAACATGGTGCTGTACGCGGTGCCGGCGGCTTTGGGTACCTGCTTCCTGCTGGCCTGCGCGGGAGTTTTGGGCGATTTGCGGGGTGGGGCGGGAGGCGGGAGGAAACGACGGGGTGGACCGCTCCCGACCCAGGGGGTACCCGGTCGCGGCTCGGATGCGGAGGGTCGCGGCTTGGGTTGGGGTGTGTTGCCGCTGGTGGTGTGGCTGGGTTCGGGGCTGGTCGCGCTGCCTTACGTGTACATGGGCGCCAAATATCTGCTGCCCGGCGTACCGGCGGCCGCGCTGCTGCTCGTGCTGCACGCGGCGCGCGTGCGCCAGCGGAGATATCCGCTGACGGTGGCGCTGGTGGTCGCCCTGGGGTGGATTTCAGGTGCGCTCATCGTGGTGGGCGATAGCACGCTCGCCTCGTCGCAGCGCGCGGCCGTGGAGCAACTGATCGCGCCACGCATTCACCGCGGCTTGACGGTGTGGGCGGGCGGGCAGTGGGCCTTTTTGGGGTACGGCGAGGACACGGGCGCCAAGGCGCTGGCCAATACGCCGCCGCTGCCCGGCCCCGGCGACACCATCGTGGTGAGCCGCCTGGACTACTACGGAATGCTGGAGCGTCTGCCCATCCGCCGCGAACTGCTGCACACGCGGACGGACGAACGGTGCGGCGTGTTCGTACTCAATCGCCGGTTGAAGGCCGGTTTTTACTCCAACCGCTTCGGGTACCTGCCGTTCGCCATCGGGTGCGGAGAAGTCAATGCCTACGATGTTTACCGCGTCCTGCCTTGACATGCTAATTAATTAGTACTATAAATCCGTTATGTGGCGTCGCGTGGGTACGATCACGGTCTGCCTGGCTGCCGGTCTCATGGCGCAGGAGGAGGTTGCGCCGAGCATCCCGCAACTCACCAAAGACGGCGACGCGTTCTACCTGAAGGGCAATTTCGAGGCGGCCCGGGTGGCCTTCACGAGCGCCTGGGAACTGGCCCAGCAAACGCCCAAGGACAATCCGGCACGCTACGACATTCTGAAGCGGCTGACCAGCGTGCGCGCCGCCGCCGGAGAATTCGCCGATGCCGACAACTGGCTGCAGCAGGCCATCACGTGGCGCGAGAACACGCTGGGTTGGAAGGACCACAAGATCGCCGACGACCTGCTGATCTCGGTGGGCTTGTGCCGCGGGATGAAGGATTACGACCGGGCGCTGGCTATTTTGCGGCGCGTACAGAGCCTGCACGTGGAGGCGTACACGTTCGACAGCGTGATGGTGGCGGACGATTTCAGCCGTATGGGGGACGTCTATGCCGCACAGAAGAACACGGAGAGTGCCATCCAGGCGGCCGACGCGGCGCTGGCCATCCGCGGCAAACTGGGCGGCGCGCTCGACCCCGCGCTGATTCCGGACCTCGACCGGCTGGGTGAGTATCACACCACGATGCGCGCCTACGACCTGGCGGAGACCGCTTTCCGGCACGCGCTGGTGATCCGCGAGACGCTCTACGGGAAGACGCACGCCGACCTGATTTCGACCGTGGACGGCCTGGCCTACGCGCTCTTCGGGCAGAAGAAGTACGACGAAGCGGACCCGGTTTACCAGCGTCTGATCGGGCTGTGGGAGTCCAGCGTGGGCAAGGACCACGTGATGGTGGCGGTGGCGCTGGACAAACTTGCGGTGTTCTACTCGGCGCAGAAGAAGGACCCGGAGGTGCGCGACGCGCTGGAGCGATCGGCGGCGATTCGGGCGCGTTTTCTGGCGATGGGGATTTCGCAGCAGGCCACCCAGGCCTTCATCGAAGGGCACATCGAAGAGGTGAAAGCCTTCTATCGGCGCGGGTTGGCGGTGCTGGATCCGCCGAACCCGACCAACTCCGATCTGCGCGGGCAGCTCGAGGATATGCTGAAGGCGCTGGACGCCGCGCCGGCGAAATCCGCGACGGCGCCCAAGAAGGTGCCCACTCCGCCGAAGAAGAAAGACCAGCGTTGATACCGCTTTGCGGTGGCGCTCGATCCGGGGAGGAAGGTGAACACGGCGTTCAGCGTGGAGGGCATTGCGAAGAGCTTCATCTTCGACCGGGAAGGACGGCTGGCCGGGCCGGCGATCGATATTCGGACCGAGGCGCAATTTATGGAATTGCCGAAGCTGGCGGGGTTGGATTAGGATTAGGGCGCCGCGGACGCGCCGGTGGGGAGGGCGAAGCCGGACTACCGGCCGGCGATATCGATGCCGAGTTTCTTGAGCTCTTCGGAGTAGTAGCGGCGGAGCAGAATGTCCCACTCCTCGCTGCCTTCGGGGATATCGCGTTTCTGGGTGCGGATTTTGGCGCGGGCGGCGCGATCCACCTTGTCCTCGGCCATAAGGACTTCCGTCATGTGGCGCACAATCTCGAGGCGGACGGCGTTAGAGTCCTTATTGCGCAGGCGCAGTTCCCGGCTTTTGCGGAGCATCTCTATGATTTTGTGGGAAATGTCGCTGACTTTGTCGCGCGAGAGCTTCATGGCGTCGCCGGTATCCCGGCCCGATGCCTTGACGACCTTGCGCTGCGAGATCAGGGTGTTCTTGATGCGGCGGAACATCTCCTGGTAGCTGACGTTTTCGCGGCGCATGTACTCGCTGTACTGGCTGAGGAGATCGCGCACCTCGTCGTTGAGGCGGTCTTCGACGGCCAGTTCCTCGGAGATGACTTCGGCGATTTTCTCGGCCACGATGTCGGGGTTCGACGTCTCAATAGTGGCGGGTGTCAGACTCTTCACGAGTTGTTTGGAGATGTACGAAACGAATTCTCTGGCGAGCAGCATGCTGTGTGCGCGAACCCGTAGTTTATCACGTATGGGGTACGATCTCAGCGTATGCCGCTGGAATAGCTGGAAGAGGCTGGGGTGAGGGCGCGGGAACGCGGGGCGCCGAGGCGCGCCCCCTACGAGATTGCAGGCGCACTGGAAGCCGATCATGGCGAGGACGTATGATTGGAGAGAGGCCCGCTATGACCGTACGCGAGAATGTCCACCAGCTCATTGATGCGCTGCCGGAAGAGCGTCTCACCGATGTGCGCGACTATATCGCCGATCTGCAGGACGAGGACACGACGCTCAGTCCTGCGACCGCAGCCGCGATCGAGGAAGGCCTCAACGATATCCGTAACGGCCGCGCGATCTCGCTGGCCGATTACCGGCGCACACGCGGCCTGTGAGATACGAAGTCCGCTTGTCCGCTCGCGCGGCGAAGGATCTCGACCGTATGAATCGCGAGACGCAGCAGCGCATGATCAAGCGTTTGGAGGGGCTCGGCGAAGTGCCCCGAGACCCGCGGCTTTCCAGTTTGCTCACCAGCCAAGGCGGTCTGCGCAGGTCGCGCGTCGGCGGCTGGCGAATCATTTTTTCGGTCGACGAAGAGCGTAAGACGGTCGACGTCATGACCATCGAACGGCGAGGGCAGGTCTACCACCGGATCTGACGGCGGACGGGTGCGCCGGCCTCAATCGTAGACGAAGTGCAGGACCTTCTTGAGGTCTTCCCAGGCCTCGCGCTTGGCTTCCTGGTTGTATTGGCGCAGAAGGTAGGAGGGGTGATAAGTGACCATCACGGGGATCTCCTGCCACTTGAACCACTTGCCGCGCATCTTGGTGACGCCCTCTTTGTGGCCGGTGAGGGCGCGGGCCGCGATGCCGCCGAGGGCGCAAATGGCTTTGGGACGGATGGTTAAGAGTTGCCGGTGGAGGAACTGGCCGCAGATTTCCATTTCGTCCGGCTCGGGGTTGCGATTCTCCGGGGGACGGCACTTCACCACGTTGGCGATATAAATGTCCTTGCGAAGGAGCTCGATGCCTTCCTTCTTCGCCGTATTTTCGATCATCTGGGTGAGCAATTGTCCGGCGCGGCCGACGAAGGGGATGCCTTGGGCGTCCTCATCGGCGCCGGGGCCTTCGCCGACGAAGACCAGCGGGGATTGTGGATTGCCGACGCCGAAGACGATCTTATTGCGGGCCTGGGAGAGGCGGCAGCGGCGGCAATCGCCGATGTCCTCGATGATTTTGAGGAGCGTATCGTTGGTGGGGGCGAGAGGAGGAAGATCCAGGGGGATAGGGACGGGGGTGGGGCAGACGCTTTCGCCTGCCAAGGTTGCTGTTTGCCGATAGAGGGTCTTGATGCCCAGATCCTGGTAGAACTCGAGATATTGGCGGAGGATTTCAGCGTCCATTGGCGGCGTGGAGCGCGAGGCGCAGGTTCAGGACTTCGTCGAAAATGCGGTCGGCGATGGCGCGTTTGGAGGCGCGGGGCAAGGCAATGGTTTCGCCGGTACGGAGGATGAGCACGACTTCATTTTCGTCGCTTTCGAAGCCCAGGTCGCTCGCGCCGACCAGGTTGCCGACCACCATATCGCAGTTCTTGGATTCCAGCTTGCGGCGCGCCTCCGCCTGCAAATTCTGGGTTTCGGCGGCGAAGCCGACCAGCAGGAAATCGCCCTTTTTGCGGCCCAGTTCCGCCAGGATGTCCACTGTGGGGTCGAGTTCCAGCGAGATGCGCGCAGCGGTTTTCTTGACCTTGTGATCCGGAACCTTGCCGAGGTGGAAATCGGCCACCGCGGCAGCCTTGATGACGATGCCGGCGGCGGGGAGATGCCCTATCACCTGGTCGCGCATTTCGGCCGCGGTGCGCACGCCGACCACTTCGACGCCGCGGGGCGGCGGGAGATGGACGGGGCCGGAGATCAGAATGACGCGCGCGCCGCGAGCGGCGGCGGCTTCGGCGAGGGCGTAGCCCATCTTGCCGCTGGACCGGTTGGAGATGTAGCGCACGGGGTCGAGCGGTTCCTGGGTGGGACCGGCGGTGATTAGCACAGTTTCGCCCTGCAGATCGCGGCGCGGATGGGCGGCACGCTCGATGGCGGCGGCAATGGCTTCGGGGTCGGCCAGGCGTCCGGGGCCGGTCATCCCGCAGGCGAGATATCCGCTGCCGGGTTCGACGATGGTGTGGCCCCGCTTGACCAGGGCTGCCAGGTTCGCCTGGGTGGCGGGGTGCTGCCACATATTGACGTTCATGGCGGGGGCGATGAGCACCGGACCGGTGAAGGCGAGGTAGAGGGTGGTGAGAAAATCGTCCGCCAGTCCGTGGGCCAGTTTGGCCATCAGGTCCGCCGTGGCCGGCGCGATGACCAGCAGTTCGTGCTCTTGCGCCACGGCGATGTGCTCGATGGCGCTTTCGATAACGAAGAGGTTGGTGAGGACCTTACGGCCGGTCAGGGCGGCGAAGGTAAGCGGGCGGACGAACTCCTCCGCGGCCGCGGTCATGACAACCTGAACCTGGTGGCCCTGCTGCATCAGCAGGCGCGCCAACTCCGCGGATTTGTAAGCTGCGATGCCGCCGCCGACCGCGAGGAGGACCTTCATACGGGCTTAGAGGATGGTTTCGGGCATCGGCTCGTGGTGGCTGTTGGCCAGGGGACCAGTGAGATCGTACTTCACCAGGCCGCGGCGCACTTCCTCCATGGCGATGATGGTGGGCTTCTTCGACGACGTAGGCAGCACGGGACGCGCGCCGCCCTGCAACTGCCGCGCGCGTTTGGCGGCGACGATGATGAAGCGGTAGGTGCTCTGCTCCGGATCGTCGGGCAGGGTGCAGTGGGCGTTGTTGCGCGGGGGTTTGTTTTCAGCCATACGTCAACTCCTCAAACTTGAAATGTGTCCAAAATGGGCCGGATCTGGTCTTCGATTCTGGTTCGCCGCGCGCGCTCGGCGCGAACGATCGCGCTCAAGGTGGCTTCGGCCTCCGCCAGTTCCCGGTTGATCAAAACATAATCGTAATCTTCGTACCGGCGGATCTCTTCGGCCGCATCGTTGAGCCGGCGCGCGATCACGTCGTCGCGATCTTCGCTCCGCGCGCGGAGCCTTTGCTCCAAGACTGCGCGCGAAGGGGCCAGGATAAATACGGTGACAGCTTCCGGGATCTTCGCCTTCAATTGTCTCGCACCTTGGACATCGATGTCGAGTACCAGGTCCTGGTGGCGGGCCCGAGCGTCATCGAGGATACCGCGATGGGTCCCGTAATAGTTGCCAAATACTTGAGCCCATTCGAGAAACTCATCGCGGGCGAGCATGGCCTCGAATTCCGGGCGGGAGACGAAATGATAGCTTTCGCCATCGACCTCCTGCCCGCGGGGCGGGCGGCTGGTGTAAGAGACGCTGAACATCAGCTCCGGAACGGTAGCCAGCAGGCGCGCCACCAGGGTGGATTTGCCGGATCCGGAGGGGGCGGAGATGATGAAAACGGTGGTCATGGTTGGGGGGTCCGGGATGGTCGAAGCATACTGTTCACCGCAGAGACATAGCGCGGCAGAGCCGCAACCAAAATGGAAAGGCGCTCGCAATCTTCGTATGATGTGTGTTTCCAGGCACGTATCGCGGAAGAAAGGAACGCCATGAAGCAGTTTATC
>Ga0182030_10021614_pt1 | contig 12045 bp, 9 predicted proteins | sample 812S3MmetaG_FD_121299 | JGI IMG/M metagenome (GOLD analysis project Ga0182030, IMG submission 121299) | Permafrost microbial communities from Stordalen Mire, Sweden - 812S3M metaG (Illumina Assembly) | ecosystem: Environmental > Terrestrial > Soil > Wetlands > Permafrost | place: Sweden...
AATTATCTGTCCAGCACCAACGCGTTGACGCAGACGGTGACCAACAGCGGTGTCACCGCGCCCCTGATCAACGGGCCGACCAACCTGACGGTGGTGGCCGGCACCAATGCCACGTTGAGCGCGTTGGTTTACGGTTCGCCTACGCCGGATTTGCAATGGTATTTGAGCACCGATGGCGGCGCGACCTCCAGCGCCATCGCCGGGGAAACGAGTTCATCGCTGGCGTTGGCCAACGTTTCTTATTCGCAAGACGGATATATCTATTCACTGGTTGCCAGCAATAGTGCCGGTATGGCCACCAACAGCGTGACCTTGACGGTGTGGGTGACCGCCAGCATCTCTTCCCAGCCGGCAAGTCTTGTCGTCACCAACACCCAAAGCGCGGCATTTAGTGTCACAGCCAGCGGCGTTCCGGCACCGACTTATCAATGGTATTTCAACGGCAACCTTATTTCCGCCGCCACGGCGACGACTTACAACATCGCCAGCGCCGTGCCGACCAACACCGGAAATTACACGGTCGTCATCTCGAACAGCGTCAACGTGGTGACAAGCTCCGTGGCCACGTTGACGGTGAATTCAACGATGGGTTATACCTCGCTCACGCCCGCCAACGGCACGACCGGCGTCTGCTACGACACGCCGCTCTACCTAACCTTTGACCAGACGCCCACGCTGCGCACCAGCGGCACGATCAAGATTTTCAATGTGAACAACAGCGCCACGCCAGTGGACACGATTGACATGAGTCAGTGTGTGACGAACAACGCCACCTACGCTGCCAACGTCCAACCCTACACCATCGGCGGCCAGACGTTTAGTAATTTCCCGGTCATCATCACCGGCACCACGGCGGCGATCTATCCGCACCAAGGTTTGTTGACTTCCAACCAGACCTACTACGTTACGGTGGATGACGGAACGTTCACCGACAGCGCGGGTGCTTGGTTTGCCGGCATCACTGCGACCAATGCGTGGCAGTTCACGACCAAGATCGGCGGCCCGCTTACTGCGACCAACCTCGTGGTTGCCCAGGATTACAGCGGTGATTTCGCCACGGTTCAGGGCGCAGTGAACTTTGTCCCCAGCGGCAACACCACGCCGACCATCATCAACATCCGTGACGGCACCTACACTGAAATCGTAAACGTCAATGTCCGGCACGACCTGGATTTCCGCGGCCAGAGCCGCAACGGCACGATCATTGGTTATCCGAACAACAGCTATTTTAACGGCGGCGCGCCCTGGCGTTCGTGCTTCGTGCTGAACGGCAACGATTGTTCCTTGGAAACGCTGACCGTGACCAATATGACGCCCAAAGGCGGTTCGCAGGCTGAAGCCATTGATGTCGAAGGCACGCGCGCCATTTTCTACAACATCAACCTCGCCAGCTATCAGGACACCTTCCTCGTGCATTCCGCCGGCAAGCTGGTCTATTTCCAAAATTCGCTGATCCAGGGTGACACGGATTTCAACTGGGGTTACGGCACCGTGTATTACACCAATTGCGAACTGCGCTGTCTAACCGCCGGTGGTCGTGTCACGCAACCGCGTTCTCCTTATACGACGAATGGCTTTGGTTTTATCAACTGCCGCATCACCAAGGGTTACTCCGGCTCCAGTGCCTTTTCCCTGGGGCGGTCCATCGGCACGCCCAGCACCCCGTCAGAAGTGCTGTTTGCCACCTGCCTTATGGATGATGTTGTCACCGGTTACGACGCCGACGCCGGCACGAACTTCTCCGACTACGCCTGTAGCAACCTGACGGCCACGGCGGCAAAGACGCTGGTGAATTCCACGCACCTGACCAGCAGCGATCCCTTTGCGATCGCCATCCAAAGCGCCGCCACCTGGCTCTACGGCTGGTCGCCGTCGCTCGCTCCGAACATTCTGGTAAACCCTGTTGGCCAGGCCGCCACTGCCGGCGCATCGGTGACATTCAGCGTCAGCGCCACAGCCATTCCGGCTCCGGCTTATCAATGGCTGAAAGGTGGTGTAGCCATCGCCGGACAGACCGGCAGCAGCTTGTCATTGGCCAATGTTTCTGCCGCCGATGCGGCGGACTACTCGGTGGTCGTCAGCAACGCCTCCGGGGTTGTGACCAGTTCTGTTGCCTCCCTTGCGGTGAACAAAGCCACGCCAGTTTTGTCGCTGGTGGCAGGCGCGATTACTTACGGGCAGACGTTGGCTGATTCGGATTTAAGCGCCAGCACAGCGACCAACACGGTCAACCAAGCGCCGGTGGCGGGCGAGTTCAATTTTGTCTTGCCCAGCATTGCGCCGGGCGTAGGAACAACAAATATCGCGGTGTATTTCACCCCCGGCGACACCGCCAGCTATAATTATGTTACCAATGATGTCACCGTGACCGTGGTCAAGGCGGACTCGTCGGTCGCTGTGACGGGGCCAACAACCTTCAACTACAACGGGGCAGGTCAGGGGCCGGCTAATGCAAACGTCATCGGATCGAGCGGACCGGTGAGCTATAGCTACAGCGGCGCGGGCTATGGTCCCAGCACGGATGTGCCGACCGACGCGGGCAGTTACACCGTGACGGCGACAGTGGCCGCCGACAGCAATTACAACGGCGCTTCCTCCAGTGCCGCCTCATTTACCATCAGCGCGAAAGCCGCCTCGGTGACGGCGGACGCGAAAAGCAAGACGTATGGTGATGTGAATCCGGGTCTGACCGCGACGGAAGCGGGCACGGTCAACGGCGACACCTTGAGCTACAGTCTGGCGACGGATGCGACGCAGTTCTCCGGTGTGGGTGTGTCGAACATTGTGGTGACGCTGGGCAACAACCCGAATTACAGCGTAAGCGCGACCAACAGCATCCTGACCATCAATGCGGCCAGTTTGAGCATCACGGCAAGCAACGCGAGCAAGCCTTACGGCCAAACGGTGACGTTTACCGGCACCGAATTCTTCAGCAGCGGATTGGTTGGATCGGATTCGGTGAGCAGCGTGACTTTGAACAGTTCCGGGGCGGTCAGCCCGGCTCCGGCTGGCAGCTATGACATCGTGCCCAGCGCGGCCACGGGTATTGGCTTGGCCAATTACAATATCAACTATTCCAATGGAACATTGGTCGTCAGTCAAACGAACACTTTCGTCGGGGCGTCATCCGCTGAAAACCCGTCCGGCTACAAGGACGCAGTGTCCTTCCTTGCCACGTTGCCAACTGACGCCAGTGGCACCGTGGTGTTCTTTTCTACAAACGGTGCGTTCAGCACGAACAGTCTGATCAGCGGCTTGGCCACGAGTCTTTCGCTGACGAATCTGCCGCGCGGCACGAACTTGATCACGGTCATCTATTCCGGGGACGGCAACTACTTCGGCAGCACGAACACCATGGATCAGGTGGTGACGAACCATCCGCCGGTGGCGGGGGATGCAACCTATTATCGGGCGGAGGGCTACACGCTCAAGATCTACCTGACCAACCTGTTCACCAATGTGACGGATGCGGATGGCGATTCTATCACGCTGACGGACGTTGGTGCATGCACGAATTCCGGCGCGACGACCCTGACCAACGCCGCCTACATTGATTACATTCCCAGCACCGGGGCCAACAGCAACAATAACGACAGCTTCACCTACACGGTGGACGACGGTTATGGCGGGAGTGCGACTGCAAACATCTACGTGAATGTTTACAGCACGTCGAATTCGGCGCAGATAAGTATCCCGACAAACGGCGTGGTGAACATCAAGTTCTTCGGCATCCCAACCTACACCTATGTGGTGCAAACAACCACGAATCTATCCAAGCCTTGGTGGCCAATAAACACGAACACGGCCGGGAGCGACGGGACATTGCAGTTCACGGATCTGAACGCAACCAATTCTCAAAAATACTATCGCACAGTTCAGCAATGAGCAGAGCAGCTTAGTGACAGTTTTGGGTTCTTTCACTGTTTGGGGTAATGACGGCGTCAGGGTTGACGCCGTCATTCGTATCGGTCTTAAAACACATTTTGCGCACAATTTTCCAATTGAAACGCGCAGTGTTTGAACAGTCATCTTCTTCAACGCTAAGCCATTTTATTTTTCACCCTTACCAACCGGCGTAATGGTGATGGCCGAGACGAAGACCGGAGCGCGTCCGAGTTCAGCGTAGCGTTTGGGAATAATCCCGATGGCAACAAGGGTGTTTTCACGGAGCCTGTCGGCAAGGAAATCGAGCTGCCAGCTGAGGAGGACGACATCAGCGGTGGAAAAACCGAGCGTCTGTTTCGCTGTTGGCAACGGTTGGCGCGCAAGCATTGCAGATAACCAGTCCTGCATTGACAATCCTGTCCACGTCAACTGGACTGAAACTTCGGCAGTTTTTTGCGGTAGCTCGTCGGCGACTGGCCGGTGATGCGCTTGAACACCCGGTTGAAATGCGTGAGCGACTGGAACCCGATTTCGTAGGCGATTTCGCTGATGCGGACATTGGGATTCGGCAGCATGCCCTTTGCCTTCTCCACGCGCACCTGCGAGAGATATTCGGTGAAATTCAAACCGGTCGCCCGCTTGAACAGTTTGCAGAAATAAAAGGTGCTGGTGTTGACCGCCTTCGCCACGTCGGTCAGGGAAAGGTCGTCGGCCTGGTGATCCTGGATGAACTGCCGGGCGCGCGTGACCGCCGTCGGTTCGGCCCGTTGCGGCTCGACGAAAATCTGGTGGCACACGAAGGAAAGGTGCTGCCCGAAGATGTTGAGCAGGCTGATCATCGAGTCGTATTGCTTGGGCGTCAGCACGCGGGTGTGAAAGTAAGCTTCTTCAAGCTGCTTCAAATTCACTTTCATTCCCCATTCGACCAGTTGCCGGGTGGTGCGGGCAAACTGGCGCTGGGTGGGTTTCTTGAGGAAGACCTGGCCGGTTTGCAGCCAGCCAACCAATTTTTCGCCGGCTTTCACCGGCACGGCCGTGTCGCACATGCCGGCAAAACACATCACGGACTTGGGGGCTGTCCCTGGAGAATCAACTATTTTTTGCTGCACCTGCAGGCAGGCGGCGCAGGACCGGCTGTGCTTGGACAGGTTGGCGCAAAACGGGTTCTCATATTTTGTCCCTTGATGAACCATCTGCCAGACCTCGGTGGTCCGCAGCTTTAAAGGCAGCCCTGTCGAGCGGCTGAAGGCCTGCTCGTAATCTTGGTAGATTTGCGAGCGGGACAACTGTTCAATCAACTGTTTGTTCGCTGGAGGCGGCACACCACCAAATTACGCGGCAAAGCCCCGCCGGGCAAGTGACAAAAAAAGCAAAGTTTTCGCCAACCCAAGTGGAGCCGAAACGGGCCGGTCGGCTTTAATTGATTATAACGATCACCACAGCAGCGTTGCCTGCCGCGATTATGAAAACTAAATACGATCATGAAAAGAGTGCTTCGCGCGCGCCCGAATCGCCGGCGTTGCGGAGCATCATTGCGCGGCATCCTTTTTTCCAGCAGTTGAGCGAAGCCCACTTGGACGCCCTGACCGGGTGCGCGATGCAGACCCAGTTTCCCAAAAATGTTTTTATCTTTCATCAGGGCGATGTCGCCAACCGCTTTTACCTGATCGAGGATGGCTGCGTTGCCTTGGAAGCCAACCAGCCGGGCCACGGCACGATCCGCATCCAAACCATTGGTTCCGGCGACGCGCTGGGCTGGTCCTGGTTGTTTCCGCCGCACATCTGGCGTTTCAGCGCCCGCACCGTCGAACCGACGCGGGCGATCTTTTTTTACGGCACCTGGCTGCGCGCCCAATTCGAGCAGCATCCCGGGCTGGCCGACGAATTGATGAAACGCATGGCCCAGTTGGTCGTCGAACGGCTGCAGGCCACGCAATTGCAATTGGTGGAAATTTCCGAGGTCGCCATGCGGGCGCAACTTCAGGCGTTGCAACTGGCGGCACCCGCCGGACCGGTCGCGTCGAGAAAATCTTGAGGCTGCCCGCTGCTAAAACCCGACGTCCGAGCCTTTGGGTTTTAGGCTGAAGAGGAAGTCGGCAATATCACTCAATTCGTTGGTGCTGATGATCGGCCCCCACTTGGGCATGAAGTGCGGCGGCTCCGGTCCATTCGGATTCATCCGGGGAATGACCCGTTCGCCCCGGCTGATAAAGGCTACCAATTCTGCCTTCGTGTAACCGTCCGCCACATAAATCAGGCTGGGAACCTGCTCCGCCGTTTTGGCGTTAAAGTTAGGAACACCGCCTTTGCCATCCTGACCGTGACATTGGAAACAGCCGTATTTTTGGAAAACCGCATGGCCGCGTTCCACCGGCGTCATTTTCGCCAGGTCATCGGCGGAGGGAGCATTGCCGCTGATAGACGTGCGTGCAGCTTTCACGTCATCGGCGGAAACTGAACTGTTGCGATTACCCCACGATTGACGGATATAAGTCAAAACGCTCGCGAGATCATCATCCGACAAACCCGCGCCCATCGGTGCCATGGCAAGATTCCAATCCTTGCCGGCAACTTTTATCGGGCCATTAAGTCCAACTTGCGGAACGCGGACAAGGCTTGGAATGTCCTTGGCGACCCATTCTGAACCGGCTAGGGGCGGCACTTGATCGGGTTTGCCGAGTCCATCGCTGCCGTGGCAGGTGCCGCAGACCGATTCATAAACCGCCTTGCCATGGGCGAGCATCGCCGCCGCGCCCGACTTTGGCTGATACATAGCCAACTCATTGGCTGATTGAAAAGGTGTATAGACCTGCTTGTCGAACCAGCCGCTGTGCCGGTCGAAATAGACCGCGCCGAAATAGAGCAGCACGAGTGTCAGGATAAATATCCAAACGGGAACAGAACCACCCGCCGCCGTGGGTTCGGCGGCGGGTTTGGGACAAGTATTGTTTTCGTCGCTCACCTTCAAGGCATGAACGCTATTTCAGTGCGGAGATGATTCCAAGAATTATTTGCCGTCGTATTTGTCGTGGACTTCCTTGATCTTGGCTTCATCGGCGGCTTTTTCCTCGGGCGTGAGCTTTGCGAGCTTGTCGTCCAGCAGCGCTTTTTTGCGGACGCTGGAATCATAGGCGAGAAACTCGTAGATTTTTTTGCCGTCGCCGCTGTCAATGCCGGAGCCGGGCTTGCGCATCATGCGCTTGACGTAGCGCGACCATTCGTCAGGCAGTGCATAATCGGAATTGATCGGGCGGCTCAACTTGTGGCATTGCGTGCATTTCTGGCTGAAGATGGCGTAATTATCCTGGATGCCCTGCGGATATTTGGAGACATCAATCGTGGCCGGTCCTTTTTCAAACGCGTCAATGCGCGCCTTCGTGGCGGCATCCATCGCATCATCGGCGCGAACGGTTATGGTCAATGCCAGCAGGCCGGCGAACAGAATTTTTTTATTCCAATGAATCATATTTTGTAGTCGTTAAGATTTTTTGTTTCCATTAAAAGCCGTAGGAAAGCTGAACGATAAACTGGCTGACCGGTAGCGTGGTGCCGTCGCCATAGAGGTTGTTGTTGCCATGGTTCATGAACCATTCGTAATCGCCTTCCAGCAGCAGCGTGTTCGTGATGTAATAGACCACGCCGGTGGTGACGCGATCACTCGTAGATCCCATCGCGTTGTTGGCATAGTCGTAGCGCCCGACCAGTTCCAGGTCGTTCACGACCGGGGCGTCGAGATCCAAACCAGCCAGCTTGTAGCTGGTCTGCACAAACCAGCCATTCGGCTGGATGCTCCCCATGTCGGAGGTTTCTTCCCAAGTGTTGATGTATTCGCCCTTCACTTCAAAATAGGGGGTGATATGGACGGCGGAATCAAACACGAGCGCCGACCACAGATAATTTCCCGACCAATGTCCCGACTGGCCGGACACACCCAGTTCGACATCGTAATGCGGCTTCCAAGGGAAAAACCATCCAATGCGCCCGCCACCGCTGGGCTGGCTGTTCAGGTTCGGTGAACTAACCGCGTCCCCGCCCACATTGCCGCCCAAATCCAGCGACCCGGCGGTTGCGAATCCAGTGCTTGATGACGGCCCGTTCACCACATAACCGGAATAACTGACTGACTGACCGGATTCACCGACCGGCAAGGCACCGCGCAACTGCGTTCCCACACCGGAGCCTGGCAGAAAATTAATCGCCATCGGATCATCCGGAATTTTATTCAACCAGCCCGCCGTGCGTTCGGAATAAGTTCCCAACGGCAATAGCATCAGTCCCGACACAGACGTTGCATAATCGTTGATCAGGTAATCCATCTGGGCGAAGCTCAAGTTCACCGTGGTCGAACTGCCGCCATTGATAGTGCCGTTGGCATCGGTATTGTTTTGCAACTGCACGTCAAAGCCCGCCTCAAACAAAATGTTGTCATTCGCGCGAAACAGGAAGATCGGCGCGAAATCCGCCAGCGAGAACGTGCCGAATTTTCCCTTGGCCTGTCCGTATTGCACCTCGGCATCGCCGACCATCGTGAAGTTGTGCAGCGCGCTGCGGGGCGGATTCGCCTGGGCCAAAGCCACGGCGTCCGCCTTCTCAACGGCGTTGGTGGCCAGATTCTGGGTTTCGCCGAGCTTCTGCTCCAGTTGCTGAATCTGCTGCTGATCCTGCTGATGCGTTTTCTGGAATTCTTGCATCTGCTGGTTCATCTGCTCCACCGTGCTCTTCAAGGCGTTGAAGTCATCGTCGCTCACTGCGGCGGACGCGGGCTGCGGCAGGGCGATGCCCAAAATGTAGCAGGCGGCGGCGGTGCTTAAAATGCGGGTTGGTTTTTTCATGGTAAAAATTCTTTTCGTTTTAGGTTGGCCTTAGTTGCCGCCGGCGTCTTCCTGGAGATATTTCAAAATTTCATTCGCCTGCTTCGCCGGAAGATTGGCCCGCACCCGCATCTCCAGCATGATCGTCTTCCATTGCGACGCCGTGAACTCGGTGGGATAGCGTTCCGGGTGGCAGCGGTTGCAGTTGATGGCGTAGAGTTCCGCGCCGGTGAGTTTCTTTTGCGGCGCTTTGGTCTCCGGCGGCTGCGCCTGGGCCAACGTCACGCCGAGGCTGACCGCGAACACGCCGGCCACTGCCAGCACGCTCCACAAAACCGTCTGTCGTTTGGTTGCTGTCTTCATAACAATTTTAGATTTATCAAATGAAAATTTTTCAACTACACCGCCATTGGCTTAAACTTACCATATTTTGCCATTTTGTGACGGCAAAGCGCTTTCATCATTCGGGCTTTTAAGAACGGGAACAAGTCTTTCTTTTCCGACGTTGCGTGACAAGCGCAAAAACGCATGAAGCTTGGGACGCCCGCCGGTGAATCAGCGGAACATTTTCTTCTGCGTCAAGCCCACACCGAACTTCAAAAGTCTTTTTGCGTCGGCGTCCGTCTTCGCCTCGGCGTAAATCCGCAGGATCGGTTCCGTGCCCGAACCGCGCAACATCAGCCACGAGGAATCCGCCGCGACATATTTCACGCCGTCGAACGACTTCACCTCGGCGAGCGGCGAGCGCAGCAATTTCCCCGGCGGATTGTTTTTCAAAAACTCCATCAGCGCGGCGCGCTGTTCCAGCGGAAAATGCGTGTCAATCCGTCCGTAACAGTGCGGTCCGAATTGTTTCTCCAGTTTCGCAAGCATTTTTTTCACGGAAATTTTTTCCGTCGCCAGTAACTCCAGTAGCAGGAGGCCGGCGGCGATGCCGTCCCGTTCAGGAATGTAATTCGGAAAACCGATGCCGCCGCTTTCTTCCGCGCCGAGCAGCACTCCGTCTTTGAGCATCTCGGCGCAGACATATTTGAAGCCGACGCCGGTCTCGACCAGCGGCAGACCGTAAAACGCGCACATCTTGTCCACCATCGAAGTCGTCGTCAGCGCCTTCACCACGCGGCCGGTCTGCTTGCGATTGACAATGAAGTGATGCAACAGCAAACAAATGATCTGGTGCGTGGAGAGATATTTGCCATGGCCGTCCATCCCGCCCACGCGGTCGGCATCGCCGTCGGTCACCAGACAAATGTCGTGCGGATGCGTGCGCAAAAATTTCTGGCTGCGCGCGTAATTTTTCTCGATCGGTTCGGGATTGATGCCGCCGAAGAAGGCGTCGTGCGCGCCGTTCAACGTCGTGACTTTGCACGTCGTGCCGGCCAGCAGTTGTTCAAAACAGCCCGCGCCGACGCCAAACAAAGCGTCGTGGGCAAAACGCAATTTCGATTTCGCGATGAGCTTGAAGTCCACGAGTTTTTTCAGCGCGGCGTAATGCGCCGGACGAACGTCGGCGATTTTGACCTGACGGGATTTGACGGCATCGGCGAGCGGTGTGGATTTGACCGGATAGCGGTCGAGAAAACTCTCCACCGCCTGACAGGTTTCCGAATCGCTGGAACCGCCATAATAGGACTTGAGTTTGAATCCGTTAAAGCTTGGCGGATTGTGGCTGGCGGTGATCATCACACCGCCGATGGCGTGCAGATGTTTGACGGCGAAAGAAACCGTCGGCGTCGGCGTCGGCTCCGGCGTGAGAACAACTTGATAACCGTTCCCGGCGAAAACTTCCGCCGTGGTTTGGGCGAAGCGGTCGGAGGAAAACCGGCGGTCATAGCCGACGATGATTTTCGGTTTGCGTCCAAAAATTTCAGATTGGGAATCTGAAATTTCCGAATTCCAAAAGTCCGCCGTCGCCTGCGCGACGCGCGCGACGTTGGCGAACGTGAAATCCTCCGCGATGACCGCGCGCCAGCCGTCTGTGCCGAATTTGATTGGTGCCACGCGCAAAATTTATCCCTGAAAAAAAGGTCGCCAATCTAAAAACCTTGAAAACCACCAGCGAAGCCGCAAAAGCAAAAGCCGGGATTTTTCAATCCCGGCTTTTGCGAGCAGTTGCTCAAATTCAGTTCAATGTCGCAGCAAGCCGGGATTTCTTGCGGTTGACGGTCGGGCGTGTGAGCACGCCGGATTTGACGGCCTTGTCGAGGACGGAGTGAACGCCGGGCAGGGCTTTTTTGGCCTCGTCCTTTTTACCGGCGGTGACGAGCGCGCGGAAATCTTTTTCCACGCCGCGCAGGTTGGACTTGATGCTGCGGTTGTGCTGGTGCTTGCGTTCGTTGCCGCGCATGCGGCGTTCGGCTGATTTCGTGTTCGGCATAAATTATATGTTCTGCGTCGTAAAAGGGCGGTGAATTTAGCCAAACGCGGGCAAATGTCAACGATGAAAACCCGCTGTTTTCGGGTGTTTGGTTGTTGTGTTGTGGCGCAATATTTGCTGTTTTAACAGTTTAATCCGTCTGCCGACCGACGTGCCGGTGACACCATGAACAAAAAACAACGCCTGAACATCCTGCATTTGGAAGACGAGCCGGACTTCGCCGAGCTGGTCCGCTCGCTGCTGGAGCAGGGCGGCGTGGCGGCGGATGTCCGCCGCGCCGGCGACCGGGCGGCCTTCACGCAGGCGCTGGAAGACGGCGGGTTCGACCTCATCATTTCGGATTTTCATCTGCCATCGTTCACGGGCCTCGAGGCGTTGGCCCTGGCGAAGAAAAAATTTCCGCACACGCCCTTCATCCTGGTTTCCGGCACGATCGGCGAGCAGGCGGCCATCGAGAGCCTGAAGGCGGGTGCGACGGATTATGTGCTCAAGCAGCAGCCCGACCGCCTGCCGACCGCCGTCCGCCGCGCGGTGCTGGAGGCGGGCGAGCGCGCGAAACTGCGCGCGGCGGAAATGGAATTGTCCCGCCGCGAAAAATATTTCCGCACGCTCACGGAAAATGCGCTCGACATCCTGACGGTGGTGAATCGCGACGGCGGGATTATCTACCAAAGCGCGTCGCTGAAAAACGTTCTGGATTATGACCCGGAAGAAATGGCCGGGCAAAGCGTCTTCGCTCACGTCCACCCAGACGACCTGGCCCGGGCACGGGAAAAGTTTCAGGGCGTTCTGGCCGTGTCTGCCCAGCCCGTTACGCTGCAATTTCGTTTCCAGCACAAAAATGGCGAATGGCGGTATTTGGAAGCCGTCGGCCAAAACCGGCTGGCGGATCCGGAGATCAACGCCATCGTCATCAACTCACGCGACGTGACCGACCGCTGGCAGGCGGAGGAGGACTTGCGCCAGAGTGAA
>Ga0182030_10021615_pt1 | contig 12045 bp, 14 predicted proteins | sample 812S3MmetaG_FD_121299 | JGI IMG/M metagenome (GOLD analysis project Ga0182030, IMG submission 121299) | Permafrost microbial communities from Stordalen Mire, Sweden - 812S3M metaG (Illumina Assembly) | ecosystem: Environmental > Terrestrial > Soil > Wetlands > Permafrost | place: Sweden...
GTGGTCACGAGAACCGTTGGATCAACCCGTTCGACGGGCTTCCCCGCCGCAGACCTGCCTCCCGAAAGAGGCGCCGGTCCGGCCAAAGTTCAAAAATCTACGTTTTCAGATGATCGCTAACACAAACTGAACTCGGAACGTCGCAAGGGCTTTTTTTGCTTCGGAATATTCCAGCATAGCGCGCCCTATTACGCGCTCCCTATCCTCGTCGCTCGTGATTTCTCCTCCCTCATTACTACTCATTACTGAATTAGAGTTCAATGGTCTTTTCACTCCAGGTACGACCTAAGATTGGTTATGCAGCGTCGAGCTTCTGACTCGCCTTTTTCCCTGTCAATTTCGGCGCCCTTCAATTGAATGTTGTACATCTCCTGGGATTTGGCCGCCGATGCACCTCCCCACGAACTGCCACGCTCGACGGAATCCATGTCCATTCGAACAATCGCCAGGAGGTTCTGATATGCCTCTAAGGCGTAAAGGCATAGCTGAGCGTCTCCCGCAGGGCCTGAACCCTTCCCCGGAATTTCCTCTACCGCTTTCTGCGCATCGAGCAGGCGCGGGTCGTAAGACACGCGCGCTTGATCGCGGTAATCGTATGCCCGCTGAAGCGCGGTGACCGCCTTTTCGGTCGCAGCATATTCGGACCGGCTGATCCTCTTGGGACCGCGTCCGCAACCCGCGAGCATTAGCACGCATACTGTGGCGGCCATCTTCGCGGTTCTCACTTGGGCATCTTCTTTACCTTTTTCTTCGCACGCTTGAACGGATTCGGTACAGCGCTCTTTGGAACGGATAGCACCGTCTTGAGAGCATTCCGGAAGTGCTGGTACGCTTCCGGGCCTTCGATCATTTCCGGGGGAGGTTTCATGGTTCCTCTAATATTTCTGGCTTCGCGGCTTTTAATCGGGCCCGGAGGTCGCGCATCGCGTCTTCTGGGTACGGTGCCTGATTATGGGCCTGATCATCAAGTATTTTTTCTATAGGCTCGAACCCATTAACGAACGGGTAGCCTGTGGCGCGCCTCCTGACCGCCCAGCAGACTACATCGGCAGCTTGCAGGGCAGTCACATTGTCATCCTTATCAAAAGTGAGAGAGCCTAGATTTAAGAAGTTCTCATCGGTTTGCGCTTCGACGAGCGCCTGATGCATGAAAACACTTGTTCAGCGTATGGGTTTCCAGGGTCTACAACAAAGGCAACGCGCTTCTGGTAGTTGTGTGCCTGGGCGATCTTGTGGCTGCCTGCCACGCACGCCATAAAGCAGAGGCCATATGCGCTTGCGTATCTGCGCAAACCGCGGGAAAGGAGCGCCTTGTACCTGTCTTGTTCCAGGGTCGCGGCGATGGTGCAGATGTTGTGCTCTTTGATGATTTCAGCAGCACGCGTGAAAATACTTTCGCATTTGTCGGGGGGCATATGCGCGAACCTGTGATGCCGTCCAAAGTCCTTCATGTGCAGGCCGGGCCATAGGCTGAATTCATCGAGCATAGCGCGCCACTTTTTGTCCAGGCCAACGAAATGCAACGAGTTGATAAGTAGACCGCCCACAACCGCAATGGGCGTGCTTCCGTCCGTGGCGCTTTCGTCCAGGTAGCAGCTAACGACCAGCGCTTGCAAATCAGGATCGTCCGAATGGTGCATTGCCCACCACAAGCTCGCCAGCGTATGAGAATTCTCAGTGTCGAGATGGGCTGACGGCGCGCGTTTGCCAGAAGAAACCGTCTCGACAATTGCCGACATCACAGCACCCCCGTAACATGGAAATGCTGTGCACCCGCGTCGACGGGTTTTCAGTTTCAGCTTTAGGGGCTGCTTCGGTCGCCCCTTCCCATTTCCAACCCTATCACGGTTTGGTCTGGTAGGGCTATAACTGCCCTCGGGAGGCCATCTGTGCTCCTGGACAAGCTAAAGCATGTCCTACATCGGGCCAAGGGAACGGCATGTCGCACGCCAAGGATATACTTGAAGCCGGATACCCGTCATGGCGACGATCGAGATTGCGGACTTCGACTCCGAGGGCTTGACCCTGACGCCTGCCACCGCGCTGGATTTCGATGCTCGGGCGCAGGCGATTCTTGCCGGCTACGCATCGCCGGTGCTGGAACTGAAGCCGTACGTGGCCATCGTGCGGAACGACAATTCGCGGATGGTGGTAGCGTACACCGTGTCGTGGACTGCGACGCGCCGCAACGGTACCAGCGAGGTCAGCTACACGCAATTCAAGTTTCCCGATGCCGTCGCCGGCACGACCAACGGCCTCGCGGTTCTGCAAGGGCGGGAAATCAGATGCAGCGACGAGCGTCTGGTCGGGATGGGCTTCGAAGTGTGGCCGCCGGAGTATGCGGATCGTTTTCGCGATTTCGGATTGCAGCAGGCCATGCGCCTGGGCGAGTTGCAAGAGTTGCGCATCGCACTGGACGCCGTGATCTTTGAAGACGGCGGGATGCTCGGCCGCGACGAATCGCGTCTGGCGGAGCACTTTATCGAGTTCGTACACGCCAAGCAATCGCTGTATCGCGAGATTGTGATCGGGCTGGAGAACGGCGATGTGCGGGACGACGTGTTCGCGCCATTGCGAGAGACGCTGGCGGTGCGGCATCGACCCGCGCATGAGGACCAGACGCTCAGCTATCGCAGGCAGGCCGCTGCGGAAGTGCTGGGGTTCCGCGACCGCATTCTGGTGGAGGTGTTCCGGCGCACCTTGCGGCGCGAACCGTTTGCCATTAGAAGACTTTCCGGAACGTCAGATTGATGCGCGCCGCGCCGGTGAGCGCGTGCTGCCCGTCTTTGAGCGGCGCCACGCCATGATAGATGAAGCGCGCGGGACCGCCCCACACCACCACGTCGCCGCTTTCGAGACGCATGCGCCGCACCGGATCGCCGCGCTTCTTGCCTCCCCAGATGAAAGTGGCCGGGAGCCCGAGCGAGACGGAGACGATGGGCGACCAGGCGTCCTTCTCATCGCGATCCTGATGCATGCCGAGCTTTGACCCGGTGGTGTAGCGATTGATCAGGCACGCGTCGGGATCGTAGTTGGGGAAGCCACCTTCGGCGGCGGCGCGCGCGGCGAGATCGAGGAAGCGCGCGGGGATGGCGGGCCAGGGCGCGCCGGTGGCGGGATCGTGTGGGTCGTAGCGGTAGCCGGTGCGGTCGGAGACCCAGCCGACGCGTCCGCAATTGGTCATCGCTACCGACATGGTGAAGCCGCCGGGCGTCACGAGATGGCGGAACGGCGCGGTCTCGGCGACGCGGTTGGCCTCGTCGACCAGCGCGGCGGCCTCGGCGAACGCGAAGGCGCGCAACACGACGGCGCCTTCTTCCAGAGGCTCGCGAGTGGGCGCGGGCGGGTCGTGATCGAAGAGGGGAGTCAAGCTGCCACGATTCTAGCGTAGGAGTGCGCTGGGGTGGGAATATGGTCTGAGGAGAGTATTCATCGTGGCTAAGAAATTACTCATGCTGGTTGGCGATTATGTGGAAGATTACGAAGTGATGGTTCCGTTTCAGGCGTTGCTGATGGTGGGCCATACGGTGCATGCGGTTTGCCCCAACAAGAAGGCCGGCGATTCGGTGCGCACGGCGATCCACGATTTCGAAGGCGACCAAACGTACAGCGAAAAGCGCGGCCACAACTTTGCGTTGAATGCCACGTTCGATGAAGTGCGCGCGGAAGATTACGACGCGCTCGTCATTCCCGGCGGCCGGGCGCCGGAGTATCTGCGGCTGAATCCGCGGGTGCTGGAGATTGTGCGGCATTTCGCGAAAGCCGACAAGCCGATTGCGGCGATCTGCCACGGGGCGCAGGTGTTGGCGGCGGCGGGTGTGCTGGCGGGCAAATCGTGCAGTTGCTACCCGGCGGTGGGTCCGGAAGTCACGGCGGCCGGTGGGAAGTATGAAGCCATCGCCATCGATCAGGCTTACACGGACGGCAAGCTGGTGACGGCGCCCGCATGGCCGGCGCACCCCGCGTGGCTGGCGCAATTCTTGAAGGTGTTGGGGACACGGATCGAGGCGTAGACCACGGGCGCCAATCGGCGGGTTATGCGGACATCGAGCCGGTCATTACCTCGATTGCTATTTAGGCAATTACTGCAATATCAGTAGTTTGCAAGAATTCCAGAGTGGTCATCGGACCGGACATGGATGCGGACGATCGAGGCGAGCAGCCGTCACTGATGGAGCCATTGCTGATCGGGGAAGCTTCTCGCCATCGATCCTACCTGATCGATCTGGCGTTCGATCTCACGCAAAAATCGGCAGGTTTCCGGCGGAGTTTGCCGGGCAGCCTGCTGACGTCGCTGGCGGTCCTGGTGCGTTCGATGAATTGCTACTATTCCAATCTCATCGAAGGTCCCCTGCGGAGCGATCCGGTGTAACGATTGGTCCACTGCACGTTGAACGACGGCCAATCGGGCGTCCCATTTCCGAACACGGTTTTCGCGCGGTATACTGATTTACCGGGCAACAGATGTAAAATCAAGGGTTTGAGCGGCAGAAGCGCAAATCCTTCAGCCCTCCGGAATCGAACACTGCAACAACAACCGTGACTTTTTAGCTACATGTGCGTCGAAGTCAATAGAAGCAGACGGAATTGGGAGTTTGGGAAAAGACAGTCTAGAGCCTTATGGCCCAGGATGCAGCCCGAGCGACAGGCGCCCGAGTGAGTCCGCAAGTTGACACGTTAATTCGGGCGGCGCAGCGCGGCGACCAGGATGCGTTTGAGCAACTGGTGCGCACTTACGATCAGAGTGTGCTCCGGCTCGCGATGAACTTATTGCGATCGCCGGAGGATGCGCGCGACGTGTATCAAGAGGCCTTCCTGCGGGTGTACCGGAACCTGCATTCGTTCCGTTTCGACTGCAGTTTTCATACCTGGCTCTACCGGATTGTCACGAATATCTGTCTCGACCAGTTGCGGAAGCGCAAGGTCCGCAAGGAAGAGGCGTCGGTGGTGGAAACGTCCGACGGGCCCATCGACCGCATGGAGACGTACGAAGAAGAAGCGGCCGCGGCAGACCCGGAGCGCAGCATGTGGAACCGGGAACTCAAACAGCGCATCGAGAGCGCGCTGGTGGGTCTGACGCCGCGGGAACGCATGGTGTTCGAGTTGCGGCATTACCAGGGTTTGCGGTTGCGGAATATCGGGGAGATGCTCGGCACAACAGAAGAGGCGGCAAAGAACTGTCTCTTTCGGGCGACACAAAAAATGCGTGGCGTATTAGGGGATTTTGTATGAACTGCGATTCGGTTTTGAGGCTGATTCCGCTGTATTTCTACGGCGAGGTGACGCCGGAAGAAGAAGATCAGGTAGACCAGCACCTGCACGAGTGCGCCGCCTGCGCCGCCGAACTGGAACAGCAGCGCGCCATCGCCGGTGCGTTCGACCAGCGGCGTGTATCGCTTCCTCCGTTGCTGCTGGAGGAATGCCGGGACGACCTGATGGCTGCGATCGCGGGCGGCGCTCCACGCCAGGTGAAGTTGGGGAAAGGGCCGTGGACATTGTTCCTGGAAGCGCTGAGCTCCACATTCTCGGGCTCCGGACGCGCGTGGCAGGTAACTGCAGCTCTGCTGTTGTTCATGCTCGGATATGCGGCAGCGCGTTACTCCGGTCAGGGCGCTCCGCAGATTGCCGCCGCGCCTTCCGGCGACATGCACTACAACGTGCGCGCGGTGAACGCCGGCGCCGATGGCAATGTGCGCCTAACGTTGGATGAGACCAGGCGGCGCGAAATCACGGGCCGTGTAGAAGACAGCAATATCCAACAACTTCTTCTGGCCGGATCGCGCGATGAAGACGCCGCGGTACGATTGGGGTCGGTGGGACTGCTGAAGGGCCGGGTGGAACAGCCGCAGGTGCTGGACTCGCTGCTCAATGCGGTGTCGACCGACATCAACGACGGCGTTCGACTGCGCGCGCTGGATGCGTTGAAGCCCATGGCGGGCGATGCGCGTGTCGCCAAGACTCTGTCGCAGGTGCTGCTCAGCGACGTCAATCCGGCGGTGCGTATGCAGGTGATCGATTTGATGGTGGCGCGGCGCGACGATTCGATGGTAGGCGTGCTACAGAATCTCATGCAGCGGGAAGACAACAACGGGGTCCGGTTGAAGGCCTCCAAGGTTCTCAAGGACTGGAATGCATCGATCGGAACTTTTTAGGGTCCTCGTTTGGGCGGCGTTCCTGCCGATGGTCGCCTGCGGCCAGCCTTGGCTGACGCAGGAGGGCGATCTGTGGGTGCGCACCGTCCGCGAAACTGCGGCGGCGAGACCTCGGGTGCGCATCAATGCGCACGGGCCGGTGACGCTCGAGGGCAACGTCTCTACGAATTTCGAATTCACTGTGAAGATTGCGGTGAAGGCGCGCTCGCGCGAACAGGCGCGCATCAAGCTGGAAAGGGCCGAACTGCGCAGCGAGTCGCAAAATGAGTGGTTCGTGCTGACGGCGCCGGGACGCGATCTCACCACTGCCGTGACGATGCGCGCGCCACGCTTGCGGGAGGCCATCGTTTCCACTTCGGATGGCGCGGTGGAAGTATATGGGATCGACGGGCCGCTTGCCGTGGAGACGGGCGCGAACCAGGTGAAAGTGGACCGCATTCACGGCGACTGCACGCTTTCGACCGGCGGTGGCGATATCCATGCGGGGACGATAGACGGATACCTGCATTGCAGCACCGTGGCCGGCGCCATTACCGCGAAAGCAGTTCGTGGCGAAGCGATCATGCGGACCAATGGCGGTGACATTACGGTTCTTTCGGTGGGCGGCAGCGCGCGCGCGGAAACCGGCGGCGGCACGCTGCATCTGGGCAATATTAGTGGCCCGGTCACGGCGATCAACGGCGGCGGGCCGATCGTCATCGATCAGGCTGCAGGAATTGTGACCACGCGGGATATGGCCGGGCCGGTGACCGTGCGCGAGGCCGGGGGCATACGCTGCGATTCGGCCAATGGCGGCATCCTGCTGGGTAAGATTAGCGGCCCCATGCGCGTGTCGACGGCAACGGGCAACATTGTGGCGAATCTCGAAGGCAGCAAGCTGGCGGAGTCGTACCTCGCCACCGGCAATGGTGACATCACGGTAGTGATTCCGTCTAACGTGGGTGTGAGGATCAGCGCCGAGAGTCAGTTGGCGGATTCCATCCGGCGAATCCTTTCGGATTTCCGGGAAATCCAGCCGCGGGTGATCGGCATGCATTTGCGGGCGGATGGCCGGCTCAACGGGGGCGGCCCGCTGTTGCAACTGTCGGCTTCCTCCGGAACGATTTTCCTCAAACGTCAATGAACAGGGGTGAGCGATGAAAATTCTTTTGGGAATTGGGACTGCGTATCTGGCGGCCAGCATGGTGGCGTTCGGACAGACGCCGAACCAGGCGCCGCGGGCGCATAGCGCATCGGGTGTGTCGGCGGCGGAGACTCCGTACCTGGGCGTGGGTGGGCAAGACATCACTTCCGACCGCGCGAAGACGTTCAGGCTGAAAGAGGAGCGCGGCGTTGAGGTGACCAGTGTCGTCCCGGACGGCTCGGCTGCGAAGTCCGGTTTGAAGGTCGGGGACGTGGTGCTGGAGTTCAACGGTCAGAAAGTGGAAGGCTGGGAGCACTTGAAACGCCTGGTGCGTGAGACGCCGATTCACCGCGAGGTGAAGATCGCGATCTGGCGCAATGGCGGCGCGCAGACGTTGACCGCGACGGTCGGCGCTCGTAAGGAAGATCAGATGGATGTGGGCGGTTGGATGTCGCAGGCGCCGGAAATGTGGGTGCAGCCGATGCCTCCGTCGCCGCCCATGCCGCCGGCCACGATGCCCTCGATGCCGTCCATGCCGGGGTTCGATCTGCCGGCGTTTCGCACCTTGATGGGGACGTCGTCGCTGGGAATTATCGGAGAGGCGCTCGGTCAGGAAACGCAGCTCGCGGAGTTCTTCGGCGTGAAGGAAGGCGTGTTGGTACGCTCGGTGAATAAGGACTCGGCGGCCGAGAAAGCCGGCATGAAGGCCGGTGACGTCATCACGAAGGTGGAAGATACCGCCATCTCGACGCCTCAGCAGATTGGCAGCGCGCTGCGCGGCGCGCGGAATAAGAACTCGGTCACGGTGACCGTCATTCGCAGTAAGAAGGAAATGAATCTGACGGTGACGCCGGAAGCGAACGGAATGTACCGCGGCGGAATATGGGATCCCAAGGATAATGTCCTGTTCGAGTTGTTCCAGCCGGGGCGGAAGTGAGCTTTTTGTGTGGCAGGCAATCCTGCCTGCAGGCGGCCTTTCAGGCCGCCGTTTTCGATACGCGGCGAATTCCTGCGGGCTTCAGCACCGCCTCATGGATGCAAGTGAAGCCGAAGAAAGTCGGCTAAAGCCCTCCGCGGGCTAAAGCCCTCCGCAGGCTGAAGCCTGCCCCACTTGGCCGGCTGGCTGCGTGCGGTTGAATAGCCAAAGTCCAGGAGGCGGCCTTGAAAGGCCGCCTGCAGCCAGGATTGGCTGCCACACACGAGAGGCGCGCTACAGCCTCCGGCCGATTACGGCGTAGTCCAACGCGCCGAAGAACGCGTCGCGAAAATCTTCGGGCAGGGAATTCAGGACCGGCATCGAGTCCTTCGCGGGCGAGAGCCGGCGCACCTCGATATTGCCGACGCCGAATTCTTCCAGGTAGAAAATCAGCAGTGGATGGGGCACGGGACGGCTGTGCGTGGGGTCGAGATAGAAGTGGGTGGCGAAGATCGCCAGGCACTCCGGGTTGGGCGTCTCGATGGCGATGACTCCGCCCGGTGCGAGGCGGCTGGCGCACAGTCGAATCAGCTCAGGCAAGCGCTCGGGCGCCAGATGTTCCACCACCTGAGAGCAGAAAACGCCGTCGAGCGAGCCTTCCGGCAGGGCTGCCAGGTACGGGTAGACGTCGGCGACCTCGGCGTCGAGGCCTTGGGAGCGACATAGGGCCACCGACTCCGCGCTGAGTTCGACGCCGCGCGCCGGCACGCCGGCGTCCTTCATCATTTTGAGAAATTCGCCGCGTCCGCAGCCGATGTCGAGCACGTTCTTGCAGCTCTGGAAGTACGGCAGGTAGAATTGCTGGCCGGCCTTCACGTACTCTTCGGAGCCGCGGAAGCGTTCCGCAAAGCGTGAGTAATCGAATGCCAGCGGAGCAGCGGCTGGCGCAGGCGCAATCGCTGTTTCACCAGCCGGGGGCGCGTGAGGGGCGATTTGCGCGCGCTGCCGCACCATCCGAAGCTCCGAATGAATGATGCGCTCGTACTCGGTCTTTATATTATCCAGATCGGTCCACAGGCGCTTCTGGATATCGAAGGCGTGCCGCTCCAGGGCGCCGTGGAAGTCGGCGTTTTGGGTGCGCATCAAGTCGCGATGGCTGGCCTCCATCAAGGTGACGCGATGCTGAAACCCGCCCTGCAAGTCGGCGACGCTGCGCAGGAACTGGACCTCATTCTCGGCCAGCTTGTGCTCCCACTCCGCGCGCCAACTCGCCCAGTGGTTGACGATGTCCTTGAGTTCTTCGGCCACCTTCTGCTGTTCGGCAATCCGTGAGCCCAACTCCGCGATGGCCTGATTGGTCTCGCGATTCACTTCCATCGCCGCGTCGGCGTACGCCACGATCTTGCGGTTGAACTCCACCTGCTCACGCACATGCCAGTCGAGCACACGAGCGACGAAGCGCTTCCACGTCTGCACGAGGGTGTTCAGCACGCCGCCGGAGCGAGGGTTCACGGTACCGATGGCGGCTACTTTGCCGAGGGCGGCATCGCGCGCGTGCACTAGCGGCAGCAGATCGGGCAGCGCCACGTCGACGCCGCCGGCGGAGGTCTCGGGATTGCGGGCGCGCACGCGCTCCCGTACCTCGCGCAGGATGGCGATCAGCTCAGCGCTTTCCACGAGTGGTCCTTTGAGTTGGGCTCCAGGTCGCTGTCACCAGGGTGCTCAGTCCGCCGCGCGCCGCGAAGTCGCCGATGACCGTGGCGAATTTCGGTTTGGCGGCCTTGACGACGTCTTGGAGCACGCGGTTGACCACGTTCTCCTGAAAGATTCCCAGGTTGCGGTACTCATTGAGATACATCTTGTACGACTTCAATTCCAGGCACACTCTGTCGGGGACGTAACGCAGCACCAGCTTGCCGAAATCCGGCAAACCCGTCTTGGGGCAGACCGAAGTAAACTCCGGCTGCACGATCTCGATTTCGTAATCGGCATACTGGTTGGGCCAGGTCTCGATCTCCGGCAGCTTGTCTTTGGTTCCTGACTCGGCGTGTTCGTCGGTATAGGCTCGCTTCATGTGAGGGCTTTCGATAGAAGGTCGAGAAAGAGGCCGACATCGGCCACCACACCGACCGCCTGGCCGGTGCCGCGATCGCTGACCTTGGTGGCGACCGCGGGGTTAATATCCACGCATACGATTTTGACCCAGCTGGGCAGCATGTTGCCGGTGGCGATGGAGTGCAGCATGGAGCCAAGACAGAGCACCAGGCCGGCGCCTTTCAACTGCGCGGCGTAAGCGTCCTGCGCGGCGTTCATATCGGTGATGGTGTCGGGCAGTGGACCGTCGTCGCGAAGGCTGCCGGCGAGGACGAAGGGAATCCCGGCGCGTACGCACTCGTAGAGGATTCCGGAGCGCAGGCGGCCGCATTCCACCGCTTGCCTGACGGATCCGGCATGGTAGACGGCGTTGATGGCGCGCATGTGATTGCGATGGCCGTGTTCTTCCTGGCGGCCATCGGCGAGGCGGACACCGAGCGACGTGCCCAGCAGCGATGCCTCGACGTCATGCACGCCGAGCGCGTTGCCGCTGAGCACCGCGTGGACAAAACCGCCGCGGATCAGCGCGGACAATCCAGCGACGCCGCCGGTGTGGACCACCACGGGGCCGGCCACCACCACTACTTTCAGCTTCTGTTCGACGGCGTTGCGAACCAGCGCGGCAGTCTGACGCACGGCAGTTTCCACCTGGCGCTCGGACGAGATGCCGTTCGACATGAAGGCGAAGGAAAGACGGTCGCGCTCCTTCGATTCGGGGGTGACGCGGATGCCACGCAAGCCGACGACGATACGGTCCCCCTGGCGCAGGTCGCGCAGGCGACGGCAGTAAGCGCGGCCCTCGTGGAGCACGATCATGGCGTCCATGCGCTGGTTCTGGGTCTCGATCCATTCATCGCCGATGCGCACGTGGGTGTGATGGTTGGTGGTGGAGTAGAAATCCTCGGGCGCGCAGCAGTCGCGCTCCACGGTGCGGAGTTCGGCATCGCCGGAGTCGATGGGGGCGCAGCCCAGCTCGAGCAGGCTTTCGAGCAGGTGCGCGAGCGACGAAGCGTCCGGCGTCTCCACCAGCATGCGCAAGTAAGAGGCTTCGAAGTTGGTGCGGCCGACACGGAATTCCTGAACTTCGAAGCGGCCGTGGTACTCCACGACCTTGTCGAAGATGTTCTCCATGACGTGGGAGTCGATCAGGTGGCCTTCCGCCTCGACCACTTCTTGAAATGGCATAGGAATTTCTATTGTAGGACATGCTTCAGCTTGTCCCAGTTTCATTGATCGCCACAGAGACACAGAAACACGGAGAAACACGAAGTCAAACCCTGAGAGCACGGAGGAGACGGAGGGGACTGCTGGCGCAAATGTGGCGGTCCTGTTCAGGCGAGGAAAGTCTCCGAGCTCCTGAATTCGTGGAAATTGAGGTGAGCCTGTTTTCGTGGCGCAGGCACTCTTGCCTGCAGGGTCGAGACTAGACTCGTCTCGACCCCCTCTTCGCGAGCCAGAGCAAGCGCGGGGAACGCCGAGATGAGTCTCGGCGCTGCAGACAAGAGTGTCTGCGCCACGTCCGGGGTCACAGGGCAGGTCGGGCTATCTCAATTGCCAGGCAATCTTGCCTGCAGCCAGGATTGGCTGCCACACAACAGGGTTGCGGCCCAACCCAGTTTCTCCGACCGCCAAATCTGCCGGGGCGACTTCAGGAGTTCGGAGCCTCGTGCCGAACTTTCGCTGCTCACCAAGGATTACGCAGTCCAAGCGAAAGCCAAAAACGATGGGGTGGAGTTGGCAGGAACGGCGCTGCTCATGGA
>Ga0182030_10021618_pt1 | contig 12043 bp, 6 predicted proteins | sample 812S3MmetaG_FD_121299 | JGI IMG/M metagenome (GOLD analysis project Ga0182030, IMG submission 121299) | Permafrost microbial communities from Stordalen Mire, Sweden - 812S3M metaG (Illumina Assembly) | ecosystem: Environmental > Terrestrial > Soil > Wetlands > Permafrost | place: Sweden...
AGAGGTTCCTCAGAGGTGGACTTGCTTCATGGAACTTATGCTGGAGGATGGATGGTATCGGATGCAGTCGATGTTTCTGACCGCGGATGGATTCGACTCATTGGAATTGTCGGAGTCTTTCTTCTGGGTGTTCTGTCCCCGTGTGCAGCGGAGACCGGTTCGCAACCGACCGCCAGAAGTTTTCAGAATCCAATATTGTGGGAAGACCTGGCCGACATCGACATCATTCGTGTTGGCGATGCGTTTTACTTTTCCGCGTCGAACATGCACTATTCTCCCGGCGCCCCCATCCTCCGCTCCTTCGATCTCGTTCACTGGGAGTATGTGGGACACTCCATTCCAGTGTTGGATTTCTCGTCGGCTTACAACCTCGATGGAGGCCGAGCTTACGTCGGGGGTAGCTGGGCATCTTTCCTTGGATACCGCAAGAGCAACAACACATTCTACTGGGGCGGATGCATCGGTTTCTCCAAGACGTATATCTACACTGCCCCTGCCGCCGAAGGCCCATGGACGAAGAAGGCTGTCCTCGACAACTGTTATTACGACGCCGGCCTCTTGATTGACGATGACGACAAGATGTACGTCGCCTACGGCAACAAGACCATTCATGTGGCCCAGTTATCGCCAGACGCGATGCATCAGGTCAAGACAGAAGTCGTCTTTCAAACGCCTCCCGACATCGGCGTGCTCGAGGGCTCGCGCTTCTACAAGATCCACGGAAGCTATTACATCTTCTGCACGCGCCCGGCCAACGCGGAATATGTTCTCAGGTCGACGACAGGGCCTTTCGGCCCATACGAGATCAAGCCGCTGTTGATCGATGCAAAGAGCCCGGTGCAAGGAGCCGGCGTTCCGCACCAGGGCGGCATCGTGCAGACGCCCAAGGGCGACTGGTTCTACATGGCCTTCATCGACGCCTATCCGGGCGGGCGGATGCCGGTCCTGGCGCCGCTTAAGTGGAATAGCGATGGATGGCCCTCCGTCGAGCTTCCCGATAACGCGTGGCTGACTTCCTATCCCATGCCGGACATCGCCGCGTCCAATCACACATGGTCTTCACTTACCGGTACGGATCGCTTCAAGGGACCGTCACTTAGCCCCGAGTGGGAATGGAATCACAACCCCGACCCTCGGCAATACCTGGTTCGCAAGGGACTCACGCTCAAGACGGCTACTGTAACCGATGATCTCTATGCGGCGCGCGACACTCTCACTCATCGGATTCCTGGCCCAGCGTCGATAGCCACGATCCTGCTCGACGCCGCCCACATGAAGGACGGTGACAGAGCTGGACTGGTGATGCTCCGCGATTCTTCGGCGTGGATCGGCATCGCCTGTGATGGCGGGAAGCTGCGCGTGTTGATGACCAGCAACATCACCATGGACAGGCACTGGAACACAGCCAGCAAGGGAGAAGAAACAGCAAGCACCCCGATCGCGGGCAACAAAATCTGGCTTAGGGCTTATGCCGACATCCATCCCGGACCCGGTCACACCGCAGCCTTCTCCTACAGCCTGGACGGTACGACGTTCCTGCCTCTGGGACCGGCTTTCGTGCTCAACTCCAACTGGCCATTTTTCATGGGATACCGATTCGGAATCTTCAACTATGCCACCAAGAACTTAGGTGGGTCCGTAACGATTCCCTCGTTCACGCTGGAGGGAGGGTCGAAATGAAGGCGCAACTGGCTGCATTCGCAGGCCTGTTCTTATCGGGAGCAGGAATCGTTCCGATACTCCCTGTAGGGCTTGCACAGGGGCCGGCAGTGTCGAATCAAACTCCGGCCGGCACTATGTCATCGAAAGCGATGCTTGACGAGCAATCTTCTTACAATCTGAGCGTAACCTCGCAGTTGGTTCTGCTCGACGTCGCCGTCCGAGATCAGCGCGGACAATCGATTCGGCATCTGACTCAGAATGACTTTACTATCTTTCAAGATGGAGCGCCTCAACCCATAGTCGCTTTCGAAGCTGTTGACACGACAGATCCCGCTCAAGCGACTCCCCCGATCCACTCAACCGAGGAACTCGAGAAGATTGCGCAGAGGAGTCCGGTGACGATTCTGGTGCTCGACGAGTTAACGACTAAATTTGAGGACGAGTATTTCGCGCGCTACTCTCTGAAGAAATACCTCGGGGAACAGGGCGACACTTTGAGCGATCCTACGCTGCTCCTGGCGCGGAGTTACAACCGAACCACGGTGCTGCACGACTATACGACATCTAAAAGGGAGATCCTGGATGCCCTGGAGAGGCATCTGGCTGGGAACGACTGGAGAGCGAAAGACCCATCGCAGGCAGACACTTTGTTAGGTGCAGCTCTTGCATCGCTGGTCGAAGTGGCAAAGGCAACGGAAGGACATGCGGGACACAAGAACGTGGTGTGGATCGGACGCGGATTTCCTGGCACGCAGTGGTCGAACCTTACCCCCGATCACGCCGAGGCCGTCAAGACAGCCATCGTCTCCTGCTCGAACCTGCTTCGCGATGCGCGGATCACGCTCTATTCGCTCGATCCTTCCGGCATTTCGGTGGCGCTGGAAAGCACAGCGGACTCCAATGGAGTTTTGGCCACCACAGACCCCTTCGGGGGTCAGATTGACTTCGACAAAATTGCCGAGTCTACCGGTGGACTGGCCATCCATGGCCGCAACGACGTCGATCACATGATCGAGCAGGCCGTCGAAGGTGGCAAAGCCTTCTACGCACTCGCTTATCGACCTCCCGCATCTTCAGAGGATGATCCGAAGAAATTCCATCAGATCAGGGTTGTGATGAAAAACCCGCAGCTCATTGCCTCAAGTCGCGAGGGCTTTTATGCCGAATCTGCTGAAAGCGCTGAAGAAAGTGCGGCCACTGGCGATCTCTCTCATGCTCGGTCGCTGGATCTTGCGGGCGCAATCAATGGCCTGATGGTTTTCACCGGAATCCCCCTTGAAGTGGATCGAAAGAATCACACAAACCAATACGAAGTCACCTTTCCCGCTGCATCGGTTGACCTGAAAGAGACGGACGGGAGGCTGATCGGAGACACCGACCTGATCGTCGTCAGCTTCGATCGAAAAGGCAAGAGACTGAGCAGCTCTGGCAAAGTAATCTCGCTTCATCTGCCGCCGCTGCCACCGGACAAGATTGAGGACCGCAAGGTAACCGTCACAGCGGCTATCGAGGATGTGGGTAGTCCCGCGCGGATCCGCTTTGTCGTGCGGTCGCACTCAAGTGGAAGAATCGGCGCTGAGAACTACTTTATCGCGGACCGAAATTCACGTCGAGACCCGTCGACGGGTCTGAAGGCAGCACGGCCTTGAATTGTGGAGCAGGCTTCACGCAGATGTGGACTGCGGTTCAGATTGCAGGGCTGAACAAGGGAAGGCATACAGAAGTAAGTCAAAACGAAGGGGGATCTTCATGTTGTCAGACGTTCGAGTCGTCAGCGCAATCGTATTTCTCAGCCTGGCGTTTGTTCCCGCCCAAACCTCGCACACATCGCTGAAAGAGGTCATGCACGGCGATCCAGTAATCGGCGCGGCAATCAACGGCGCCCAGATCACAGGACGGGACTCGCGTGGCGATGCCATTATCGACGCCCAATTCAACTCGATCTCCCCGGAGAATGCCTTGAAGTGGGAGAGCGTTCACCCGAAGCCGGGAGTCTATGACTTTTCTCTTGCCGATCAGTATGTTTCCTTCGGAGAAAAGCGGCATATGTTCGTGGTGGGCCACACGCTGATTTGGCACAACCAGACGCCGGCCTGGGTCTTCCATGATGAGAAGGGCAATCCGGTGGATCGTGACACCTTGCTCAACCGCATGCGCGACCACATTCATACCGTCGTTGGCCGCTATAAGGGGCGGATTCAGAGCTGGGACGTTGTCAATGAAGTCGTGAACGACGATGGCACGTTGAGGCAATCACCGTGGCTCAAGATCATCGGCGAGGACTATATTGCAAAGGCATTTGAGTACGCTCACGAGGCAGACCCTGGAGCGCAACTTGCGTATAACGATTATTCGTTGGAAAACGAAGCAAAACGAAAAGGCGCCCTGGCGTTGGTCAAGAAGTTGAAGGACGAAGGCGTTCCCATTACGACGGTAGGCCTGCAAGGTCACCTTTCCCTGACTTCCCCGTCACTGGAAGAGGAAGAGGCTACCGTCAGCGCGTTTGGAAAGCTGGGCGTCAAGGTCGCCATAAGCGAACTCGATGTCGACGTGCTACCGAAAGCCACAAAGCAGCAAAGCGCGGAGATCACGCTCAAGGTCCAACAAGATGTTGCGCTCGATCCGTACACCAAAGGTTTGCCGGAAGCCGTACAAGCTCAGTTGGCAATGAGATATGCCGATCTATTCCGGATCTATCTGAGGCACCGCGATTTTGTAGAGCGAGTTACTCTATGGGGCGTCACAGATCGGGATTCATGGTTGAACAACTGGCCGGTTCGGAGCAGGACCAGTTACCCGCTGCTCTTTGATCGCAATGGAGAGCCGAAGGCTGCATTCCTGGCTGTGCTCTCCGTGGCGGAGAAGAACCCAAATTGACACGTTGAAGAGAGTCGAAAGTGAAACTGGCGGAAAGCAATGGCGCCATTTTGCAGCATCGAAGCTGTCCTAAGGACAGCTCGCCTGGAAACAGAGATTCTTGCTGAAGAACGGCAGCACATGATTCTGGAAGCGGTCGGCGACCGCGCTGGTGTGCGTGCCTGAATAGATTTCGAAGCTGTTGACGATGCCGTAATGATCCAAGATATCGTGCAGTTTGCCGGCATCGACGCGCAAGCCGTCCTGGTCGCCTACGTCCATGGAGATAGCCTTATACTGCTTCAAGTTTCCGATGTACTGATCCACGAAGGCCAGCGGGGCATTGGCGGCCATCTTGGCCTGGATCTCGGGCACCGGAACGCCGTCCTTGGTCGGCAGGTCGAGATAGAGCGGGGGATTCTTGGGGTCCGGCGCCCAAGCGGCGGCCGTGGCGAGCTGCGCAATGCCAAAGCCCGGCAATGCAGCGGGAGCATCGGCTGGCGATTTCAAGGCGGCGATCTTCTTTTCGTTTTCGATCGCCATTTCCTTCATCCGGTCGGCGGGAACAGGCCCCCCTCCGCCTCCCATGGGCGAAAGGCAGCACGGGCTCATGATGTAGAGGCTGCCGAAGATGTCCGGATGCTTCATGCCGATGCGGGTTGCACCGTAACCGCCCATGGAATGGCCGACCAGCCCCCGGCTCTCGCGCTTGGGAATTGTGCGGTAGTGGGCATCGATGTAAGCGACAACGTCATGGGCAACATAGTTTTCAAAATCGCCTGTGGTTGCGGAACTCGAATACATCGACCCGTTGTAGATGGTCTTCGAATCCGGCAGCACGAGAATCATCTCGAGGGCGCCCTGAGCAAATGCTCCTTCGATGGTTTGCGGAACGTGGATTTCGCCGGTCCACTGTTGGGCTCCGATGAAGAATCCATGCAGCGCATAGACCACGGGGTAACGCTTCGATTTGCTGTTGGCGTAGCTTGGAGGCAGAAAAACGATGGCATCGCGGTCGACCACATCGCCTTCCAGGTTGCCCTCAAGCGCCTTACCGTGAATCTTAATGTGTTCCACGGTGACCGGTTTGGCGCCGGGAATCATTGGGGGAACGATGGTCTGGACCTGGGCTGAGAGCGCCGGCCCTATTACGATTGCAATTGCAAGCAACCCCGCGCAGTAGTACTTCACTCGGTTCATAGTTTTCCTCGGTTAAAAACAGGGTTCGCGTTCGCGCAGAGAAATGCGCGGCGTCAGTTCTGATGATCTTGAAAGAGCCTTGGAGCGAAGTCGTTCAAGTCTCTACGCCAGGTCAGCCATTCGTGAGCGGTTCCGGGAGAAGAGAAGTAGACATACGGGACGCCAGCTTTATCCAGCATGGCGCGGAATGATCCGATGGCAGCAGGGAATGGATTCGGCTCTTCGGCCCCCATGCCGAGCCAGAGCAGCTTCACTTTCCTGTTGAAGGCAGCGCCATCCTTGAAGATGCCGTTGAATGCCGTTGCGGCATCGAGCGGATCGGTGCTCAGACCGTTCATGGTGCCACTGAATCCGGCCATATAGGCGAAGGTATCCAGATGATCGGTGGCCAGATGAAGCGCCTGGTTGGCTCCCATGGAAAGGCCAGCCATCGCCCGGTGCTCGCGGTCTGCTATTGTCCGGAAGCTCGCGTCGATCATGGGAATAACTTCCTGGATCATCACCTCTTCAAAGGGACCAAAGTCCGTGCCCGATGGCGGCGGCCCAAACGGTCCTGCGGGCCGGGAGGCGTAGCCGTTGTCCATGACGACGATCATGGGCACGGCTTTCTTTTCCGCGATCAGATTATCCAGAATCAGGTTGGCGTGGCCCTGGAAGGTCCAGCCGCTCTCATCCTCACCCGAACCGTGCTGAAGATAGAGCACCGGATAGCGTGTGCCGGGATCGGCGTCGTAGTTGGGTGGCGTGTAGACGAAGCAACGCCGCCATTGGCCGGTGATTTTGGAGCGGTAGGAGCGGATGCGGACATCGCCGTGCGGCACTTCCCGGGCCAGGTAGTAGTCAACGCCGTCTTCGGGGATTTCGACTCCGCTGGTGTCCTTGCCGGTGCCGAAAAAGGTGTGGCTGCCGGGGTCGTTCATGCGGATTCCATTGACGTCGAGCGCGTAGTAGTGGAAACCCACGACCATAGGAGGCGTGGTCACGCTCCACAGGCCGTCACTGCCGAGCGTCATGGGGTACTTCTTGCCCATGATGTCTACATCGACCGACTGCGCATCCGGCGACTTGAACTGAAAGGCCACGCTCTTGTCCGTTAAAATGCGCGGATACGTCGCCCCCAGAACATTGGTGGTTGCGGGCTTGGCATCTTCCACCGAAGCGGCACGGATGCCCTCCGGCGAGCGCCGCCAGGCAAAGTAAGCATCCAGCGCCTTGAGCCCTTCCTCGTTAGGAACGGGCCCGGTATGCGGCGTTCCGGCAAAATACATCAGTTCCGGATGCTGGTCGCTAAAAGCCGGCCATTCCGGCATTCCATTGCCATTGGGATCGCCGTATTTGGCGAAATTGGTCCAGTAGGTCGCCATCGCATCGGAGATTGCGAGATCGGTCGTGCTGGGCTTTCCAGCGGGGCCACCGGTCGGGTGTCCGAAGACATACTCAACCTCCATGCCATGGGACGATCCATGCCCCGCCTGCGGCGAATCGGCAGGATACTCCAGATGCTGATCGAAGTAGTAGTAAAAGGCTTTGGATTTCCCCAAACTCGATTGCATTCGCGCCCATGTCCACGTCTGCCAGCCGAACGCCGCATCGCGGGTCAGATCGCGCGCAGTCTTGGGCACTGCGGTGTCCTCGGTGGGGTAGGCTTTGAGCAGGCTGTCCGCAAAGCTGCCGTAGCGCGCCCGCACCGACGCAATATATGCCTGGGACGAGCGCGGGGGCCCGAAACTTGCGCCTTCGTCGGAGTTATAGCCCACCAAGATGGGCGTGTCGTTGAACTGCTTCGATTCATAGATCTTGTATTGATCGTCCGGAATGACCCAGCCGTCGACGGTCGGCCAGGACGTGCCCCGGCTCAATTGTCCCGACGAGATGAGCTTGTCGCCGGGCAGCTTGCGAAGGTCGGCGATGGATTTGGCGCCCATATTCAGCGCAAAGTCTTCTCCTGAGCGCTCGGCAAGCGCCAGCGGTCGCATATTTTCGCCTGGCGCGCCGCCCGCGCGAGGGTGTCCGAACGAGCCGCCGCTCTCAGAGATCGCCCCTTGAATAAGTCCTTTGGCAAGCGGAGAGGCACATAGCCCGCTCACAGCGATGCCTCCCGCCGACTCGCCAAAGATCGTGACCTTGTGAGGATCGCCGCCAAATGCAGCAATATTCTTTTGTATCCACTGCAGCGCGGCAATCATGTCGAGAAGGCCGTAGTTGCCGGAAACATGCTGCGGCGATTCCGCACTCAGCTCCGGATGCGCAAGAAAGCCGAGCGGACCGAGGCGGTAGGCGATGCTGACCAGCACAACTCCCTTCTGGGCGAGCTTTTCCCCGCTGTAAGTCGGAACCGCCGTTCCCCCTACGCTGAAGCCGCCACCGTAGATCCAGACCAGAACCGGGACGCGGGCGGAAGGGGATTCGGCCGGACTCCATACGTTGAGATACAGGCAGTCCTCGCTGGTGGTGATCCCTGGGATCGTCTGCAGGCACTGCGGAGCAAACTTCTCCGCGCTGCGTACACCTTGCCAGGGAAGAGCCGGCTGCGGGGCGCGCCAGCGAAGGTTACCGAGTGGCGGAGCCGCGAATGGAACGCCACGGTAGATATTCAGGCCGTCCTCGACTGTGCCTTGCAGCAGTCCCTGCTCCACTTTCGCGGTGGGCGCCTCAGCCCAACTCGTACAGGAGACTGCCGCAAGGGCGACGGCCAGCAATGTCAATCTCATATCCAGCAATGTCAATCTCATATCTAGATTCCTTTTGTGCCGCTCACTCCGATTCGGCATTGTTCATTGATCGATTGGTCTTCAGAAATCGCGCACACTACTGCAAAGGATAGGCATAAATGCTGACGCTGAAGGGAGGCGCATCGATGGCGTCAGGCACCGATAGGAGCGCATGCTCCTCGATGGCAACCTCCGGCGGCTTGCCGACCGTGACCACCGCATCCACCTTGGGAGGGGCCATCTGCCAGAGATGGCCCTGGCTTGCCAGCTTGACGCCGTTGATGGCGAGCTTCGCGGAGTGCGCGGTGTCGGATGGATTCAGGACCGCGATGGTCAGCGTCTTGCGATCTTCGCTCAGCGCCGCGCTTACATCCAGCGGATAGGTATCGCTGCCGGGGTTGACCGCCGGCTGATCGCCACCCGCAGGAAAGACTGGCTTGGGCTGCGGCGAATCGCCCGAGACTTCGACAGGGATCACGCCGAAGTGGTCGCGGTACATCTTGAACAACATGCCAGTCGGGTTGAGCACCGCTTCGTTGCGGTTCTCGCTCATCATGGCCGTGGCAAAGGTGAACGCGCCGAGCTGAAAGACATCCGAATGCCGGAACATCTCGTGGAAGGCCCAGGCGTAGGCGGGAACTACCTTGTAGGAGTTGGGACCGCCGCCGGTATACGCCCACTCGTCGATCGCGATCGGCACCGGCTTGGCGCGCAGCGCGGGGATGCGCTTCAGGTACTCCTGGTAGTGCTCGTATTTGGCGCGAACTTGCACCGCCGGAGCGCGCTCCCACTCTATGAGCGTGAGCGGCGGATCGATGGGCACTTTCTTCTGCAGCTTGATGTCGGTGTGCTGGGTGCCGGAGGCATAGTAGTGCTCACTGAGCATGTCGATGTTGTCGAGACAGTTGAGCAGCATCTGGCCGCTCCAGTCAGCCGCAGAGAGATAGTCCGGCACGTACTGGCCATTGATGCGCCGGGCTTGATCGGCTCCCTCCATCACATCGGGCATGGCTCCGCCGGCGATCAGCTTGATCGAGGGATCAACCTGGCGCATGGCCTTGGCAAAAAGGTTGTGCTTGATCTCGTACTGGGGTAGCGACATCGAGCCCATCTGGTAGTCGCCCCAGGGCTCGTTGCCAATGCCCCACAGCTTCACGTTATAAGGCTGGGGATGGCCGTTGGCCGCGCGCCACTTGCCCATGGGCGTGGTGACAGCGCCGTTGGCGTATTCCACCAGCTCGCGCGCCGACCACGCATCGCCAAATCCTGCGTTGACCGTGATGTAGGGGTCCACACCAAGCAGGCGGCACAGCGTCATGAATTCATCCGTGCCCACGTCGTTGGGCTGCACCGCGCGCCACACCGGGTCATAGATCGGCGGCCGCTTGTCGCGGTCCGCGCCGACCGCGTCTCGCCACTCATGGGCGGAGACGAAGTTGCCGCCGGGAAAGCGAAGGACTCCGAAACGGAGCTGTTTGAGGGCCGCGACAACTTCCGCCCGGAAGCCTTCGACATTATCGGCGGGCATCAGCGAGATTGCACCGACATGGAATGAGCCTGGGCCTGTGCCCGCGATCTCAAGCTTTGCGTCGTCGCTGTCGCCGCCTGCCCTGAACCGAAGCGGGAACTTGCGATACGCGGCCCCAAGTGTGCGGATCGCGACGGTTTCACGGGCACCCGCCTCCGCGCCCCAGACCAATGTTACCTTCACCACCGCGCCGAGAGTGCCTGCCAGTTCGATTTGGCCGGAATAGTCCTTGTCTTTGCGTACGGCCAGCCCGGTTTGCGCGAAGCCGTGCAGTTCCTTGACATCGAGTTGTACCTTGGGCGAGTGGTCGCCAGTGTAGGGATGATCTGTATCCAGGGTGACGAACTCGTCACCGCCAATCGGAGTCCAGCGGCGCGGCGCGGGACGGCGGGGCGGTCCAGGCGAAGGTGCAACCGGCGCCTCGGGCGGCTTGGAGGTTATTGGATAGTAAAACTTGCGATCCTCCAGCATTTCCGCCCAGATGCCGTCGTTGACGATGTTTCCGCCGTGCTCGAGAAACTGGCCGTAGATATACTTCGAAATTGGAGCGCCGGTCTTTGTCGCATCGATCGTCACATTTACCGTCTGGGCCAGTGAAATGGCCGGGAGCATGAGAGCCGCCAGCAACAATACCGGCGGTTGAAACTTGGCTTTGCTACTTACCATTTGCATCGCGAATCACTCCGAGGCGGGAACCAGATTCCCTGCCAAATCTGGCGCGGAACTGGGGTTGAATAGGTCTTGCGATCGATCCTTCCCGAAATTTGCAATCGGGGGTTCCTGGACATACTTTCAATTACGGTTCAAGCGAAATCACAGTGACGGACTTGGGTTCGACCGTAAGTTTCAGTCTGCCGCCTTGCACTTCGGCAGTTACGGACTTGGGAATTACACTGTTAGGCGCGGCAAAGGTATTGATGCTGTCGACGGCCGGCGCGGTGAGCGTCTCTCCTTTAGCCGAATGAATGGCCGCGCCGCCTACCTCGGCATTGATGGTCACTGGTTTCTCCGGATCGAGATTCGTAATTTCGAGCCACAGTTTGCCTGACGTATCTCTGGCGGCGAGCGCATCCACGCGGGGCAGAGTGACGCTGCCCTGGGTATACGTGCTGGCGTCGAAGGTAACCGGAACAAAGGTCGCGTCCTGAAACGGAACGTACATCTTGTACACGTAATAAGTCGGCGTCAGGACCATCTTTTCCTTATCCGTGAGGATCATCGCCTGCAGTACGTTGATCATTTGGGCGATGTTTGACATGCGCACCCGGTCGGCGTGGCGCGCGAAGATATTCAGATTCAGCGTGGCCAGAATCGCGTCCCGCAGGCTGTTCTGTTGCACCAGAAAGGCCGGATTCGAACCGGGCAGCGGTGCGTGCCATGCGCCCCACTCATCCACCACCAGCGCAATCTTCTTCTGCGGATCGTATTTGTCCATGACCGCTTCCTGCTTGCGGACGAACTCTTCCATGAACAGCGTCGATTTCAGAGTCTTTGCGTAGTCGTCCAATCCGAAGTTCAACGAAGGCGTCTTGTTCTCCCACCCGTTGGGCGTCGTGTACCAATGCACCGAAAGGCCGTCGATATCCCAGCTCCAACTGTGGTGCTCCCATGCCTTCATGATTGTCTCGGTCCACTCCGTGGTTGAGGTGCCAGGGCCGACAGCGATCTTGAGCATGTGGTTCGGGCCCCGCTGAGCGGGATTGTCATTTTCTACGAAGCGGCTATAGATCTTGAGCTGGCTGAGATAGTAGTCCGCGGACATATTCCCGCCGCAGTCCCAGCTCTCATTCCCAATGCCCAGAAATCCCACCTGGTACGAGTCGGGATGGCCACTGGCTGCGCGTTCTTTTTGGAGAGCAGTTGGCTGTTCGGCAGTCATGTACTCCAGCCACTCGCTGGCTTCCTGCGGTGTCCCTGAACCCACATTGACCGACACGTATGCGGTACTGCCGATCTGCTGGACGAAGTCCATGAATTCATCCGTGCCAAACGCATTGCTGTCGACCACGCCGCCCCAGGCGGAGTTCAACGTCGCCGGGCGTTGCGCCGCTGGACCGATCCCCTTGCGCCAGTGATATTGATCGGC
>Ga0182030_10021619_pt1 | contig 12043 bp, 10 predicted proteins | sample 812S3MmetaG_FD_121299 | JGI IMG/M metagenome (GOLD analysis project Ga0182030, IMG submission 121299) | Permafrost microbial communities from Stordalen Mire, Sweden - 812S3M metaG (Illumina Assembly) | ecosystem: Environmental > Terrestrial > Soil > Wetlands > Permafrost | place: Sweden...
AGCCGTCCAGATCATGACAATCCATGCAGCCAAGGGCCTCGAGTTTCCCGTCGCCTGTGTCCCGACCCTGTGGCGCCACGGGCGTGGTGTGAGCGAGGTCGTCTACCAAGACCCCAGCACAGGACGTCGTACCTTCGACATCGCCAACAGTGCCAAGTGGCCGACTGCCACCCAAGCAGCAGAGCGCAAGCACCTTGCCGAAACCGAGGCGCTCGGCGAGAACCTTCGCTTGGCGTACGTGGCGCTCACCAGGGCCAAGCACAGCACCCTTTTGTGGTGGACCCGGGCCCACTTGAGCGAGGTCACCGGGCTCGCCCGGATCCTCTTCGCCCGACGCGACGGACTCATCGACGAGGAGCTGTTCGAGGCGCCAAGAGTCGCTCTCCCAGCCGACGACGGCGCCGCGGCTTTCCTCGAGCCGACCTTCGAGGGAGCCGGTGACACTGTCGTCGTAAGTTTCACCGGGCGCCCGGCCGGATCGGGCGAGACCTGGCAGGACCCGGGCGCCCCTGCTCTAAAGGCGGTCCTCGGCCTAGCCACCCTCGCCCGGGTGCCCGATCGCTCCAAGAGGCGCTGGTCCTTCAGCGCCATCATCAATCGTGCCCAAGAGCTCGAGATCGACGCGGAGGACGAGACCCTCGGAGATTCAGGAGCCGCTGACGAGCAGAACGAGGAAGACGAGGCCCCCGAGGCTACGGCTCAAGATCCCGCCGCCCTCACCTCCGATCTGCCCCTCGGAGCCGTCCCGGGCGGGAGACAGTTCGGCACGCTCGTGCACGAGGTGCTCGAGCGCGTCGAGTTCACAGCGCCCGACCTTTCTGCGCAGCTGCGAGCTGGCATCGAGGACAGGCTGCGCTGGAGCCCGTGGCCCGTCAGCCCGACCGTGCTCGAACGTGGCCTTCTCGCCGCGATCGAGACCCCGCTCGGACAGCTATTCGGTGGGCTGCGTCTGCGCGATCTCGCCCGCGGCGACCGCCTCGGGGAGCTGAGCTTCGAACTGCGCCTCGCGACAACGGGCCACCCTGCCAGCGACCGCGAAGTGGGCGAGCTCATCTGCGGCCACCTGCCCGCGCACGATCCCCTCCGGCCGTGGGCCGAGCGTCTTGCCGCGGGGCTGTTCGGGGTCGAGCTCGCCGGACACCTAACCGGCTCGATCGACATGGTCGTGCGCGTCCAGGGGGCGAACGACGCGCCGGACCAGGCGCGCTTTGTCGTCATCGACTACAAGACCAATGTCCTGGCTGAGCCGGGGCGCCTTCCCCAGTCTCTCGACTACCACCCGGGCCGCCTGCCGGCGGCCATGACAGCGCACCACTACCCATTGCAGGCCCTCGTCTACTCGGTCGCGTTGCACCGCTACTTGCGCTGGCGCGTGCCGAGCTACGACCCCGAGCGCCATCTCGGTGGGTCGGCCTATCTCTTCGTAAGGGGGATGGCGGGCGCCGCCACGCCCCTCATTGACGGGGACCCCTACGGGGTCTTCAGCTGGCGCGTGCCTCCCGCGCTCATCACCTCGCTGAGCGATCTCCTAGACGGCGGCGAGGTGGCACCATGAGCGCGTTGAGCCCGCTAGTGAGCGACGAGGTTGGCGTGCTGGCACCTTTTGTCGAAGCAGGTGTGCTCGAGGGCTCCTCGGTCCATCTCGCCGACCTGATCGCAAGAACCGTCCCTGGCGTCGAGCCGGAGGTCTTGCTCGGAGCCGCCCTGGCGGCCCGCGCCCCGCGCCTTGGCCATGTGTGCGTAGTCATAGGAACCGTTGCTTCTTCGATCGTCCTCGACAGCCCTGTGGACTGCCTCCCTTGGCCTGACCCGGAGCGCTGGGCGAAGGTGCTCGCCGCGAGCCCGGCAGTGAGCGGTCGCATCTTCGGCCCGGAGCAGACCGTCCGGCCCCTTGTCTGGGACGGCACTCGCCTCTATTTGGAGCGGTACTGGCGCTTTGAGGAACGCGTCGCCGACGAGCTCTTGCGGCGATGCTCTGACGACAAGGGCCTCGCCGTCGCCTCCCCGGAGCTTTTGAGGATGCTCGAGCGCCTCTTTTACGGCAAAGACGACGCCAAGCGCGAGGCGGCCGTGAGAGCGCTGACGCGTCCGCTCACTGTCATCGCGGGCGGCCCGGGCACAGGAAAGACCACGACGATCGCCCTGTTGCTCGCCGCCGGGAGCGCTCTAGCCCTCGAAAAGGGGCAAAAGCTGGACTTCGCCCTCGCAGCCCCGACGGGCAAGGCGGCCGCCCGCATGCAAGCCGCGGTGCGCGCGAGCGTCGGAGACGAAGCGGTCGTCGAGCTCGGCGAAGAAGTAGGCGGAGCGATGCGCGGGGCCGAGGGCAAGACGCTTCATCGCCTTCTCGGAATCACCGGCGGACGAGCGCCGCGCCACGACCGCTCCCACCCGCTGCCCCAAGACATCGTGATCGTGGACGAGACGTCCATGGTCTCGCTCCCGCTCATGGCCCAGCTGCTCGAGGCGATGCGCCCCGACGCGGCGCTCGTGCTCGTGGGCGACCCGTTCCAGCTCGCGAGCGTGGAGGCTGGCGCGGTCCTCGGCGACATTGTCGGCCCGAGAGCGACCGGCGCCGGCGAGGGCCCGCTTGAGGCCGAGGTCGTCCTGCTCGAGAAGAACTACCGCTCCGCGGCTCGGATAACGGCGGTCGCGACCCAGATCCGCCTCGGCGACTTCCAAGGCGCGATGGATCTCCTGCGCGACAACCACTCGGACGAGGTCGCCTTTGTTTCCGCCGAAGACAAGCGTGGTGTAGCCCTACTGCACGAGGAGGCAGCTGCTCACGCCGGACGCGTCGTTGACTTGGCGCGGGCCGGCGACGCCGAAGAAGGCATCCGATGTGCCTGCGAGCTAAAGGTCCTTTGCGCTACGCGTTTCGGCCCGCTCGGTGTCTCGGGCTGGACTCTTGCCATCGAGTCGCTCCTTAAGGGATCTGCCGGTCACAGAGACGTCGGAGGGCGCCGCTATGTCGGGCGGCCGGTCATCGTCACTCGCAACGACTATCTCAACAAAGTCTTCAACGGCGACGTGGGACTGATCGTCGCCGGGCCGAACGTCGCCTTCGAAGATGCCACCGCCGGTGTGCGCATGCTGACGATGTCCCAGTTGAGCGAGGTCGACACCTGGTGGGCCACGACCATCCATAAGGCCCAGGGCTCCGAGTTCGAGCACGTCATCGTCTCGCTCCCACCTGCCCCCTCACCGGTCCTCACCCGGGAGCTGTTGTACACAGCGGTCACGCGAGCGAGAAGCCGCCTTTGCGTGGTCGCTTCCGAGGCGTCGGTCCGCGCCGCCATCGAGAACCCGGTGGGGCGGGCATCGGGGTTGAGGACAAAGCTCTGGCGAAGCTTTGGCACTACCGAGCTAGGCACCCCGGCGTCGATCGAGGCCCGGGGCGAAGTCCGCCAGCTCCGCTTCGAACTGTGAGCGGTCCGAGCGGTCCGAGCGATCTGCACAGGCAAAAGACCGAGCTGTAACTTGGCCGTCGTGCGGGATCGGGCGCAAGGACTATCAGCCGGCATGGCGTGCTGAAACCGACAGGTCTCCAACGCATCCGACTGGGGCTGCTCGCAAATGCTCTCGCCTGGCGAGCCGGCTCCTCGGCGGTGTTCTTCGTCGTCGCCCTCCTCGCCGTGGCCGCGGCCACCGCCGGACCGGTCTACCTCTCCGCCGCCGACCAGTCCGTCCTGGCACACGTCGTTGTGCCCCCCGCGCCCGAGTCGACCGGCCTCGCTGTCAACGAGCAACCGGGACGGCCGGTGCCAGAGGCCACCTTTAGACAGGCCCTCGAGGACCTGGCGCGATCACCGAGCGGTGGCGATTTCGAAAAGCCCGTCTACGTCGCGATCGCCCCGGTGACAGTGCTGTCAGCTTCAGGCGTGGCGGTCGCCGTCGCGGACGTGGTCTCGCGCTCTGGCGACTGCGCCCACCTTGTCTTTGTGAGCGGGCACTGCCCCGCGGCTACAGGCGCGGTGGCAGTCAGCACGCGTTCGGCTGCCTTCCTCCATCTGAGAGTGGGAACGACCCTGCCGACCTCCCTCGCCGGTTCGAGACGAGACTTGCGAATAAGCGGCCTGTACGCGGCTGGGTCGGCGTCCGCGACCTACTGGTGGGGCCAGGACTACTTCGAGTTCGGGACAGCTCAGACTCAGCCGCCCCGCATCGACGCCCTCTTCGGTGAAGCTTCCATGCTCGACGCGCTTTCCGGCCATGAGGTGTCTCTTGGTGCCGATGTGCCCGTCAATACAGCTGGCCTGCGGGCTACCCAAGTTCCCGCCTTCCGAAGGGCCCTTGCTGCCGAAGAGATGCAACTTGGGAGACTGGGGCTGCTCGCCTCGAGCGGGATCGGGAGCTATCTCGACGACGTGGCAACCCAACAGCAGGCGATGACCACGACGATCGCCGTGATCGACCTGCAGCTGCTGTTGCTGGTCTTGATGGTGCTCTTCGGCATCGCGGGACGCATCGCCGCAGAAAGGGACCAAGATCTCGCCCTGGCAAACCTGCGTGGCCTGTCGCCACGCTCACTGTGGGCCGTTGCGTTGCGAGAGCCGTTCCTCCTCATGGTGGCCGCAGCACCCATCGGCGCAGTGATTGGCTGGCTGGTCGCTTTCGCGACGGCCCGGGCCGATCTACTCCCGGGCACTCCCGTTCCCTTCGACTCATTGGCTCTCGGGGCTGGCATCACCGCTGCGGTCGCGGCCCTTGTCGCCACCGCCGCCGGCTCGCGTCGCGCTCTTGCGCGCTCGACGCAAAGAGCAAGCGTCGGACGCTCCAGATTCGGCTCCGTTCTGACCCTCACCGGCGAGGCGTTCGTCATCGCTCTCGCCCTCGCCGCTGTCGTGCAGCTCTCCGCCTCCGGCGTTGGGACCACAGCCAAGTCCCAGCCGCTCGCCGCTCTCGCCCCGGGGCTGATCGCGCTCGCCGTCGGTGTAATCGCCGCCCGAGCGGTGCCGTTCGCCTGCCGGCTCCTCGCCAACGCGACGCGCTTTACGCCCAAGGTCGGCCTCTCGCTCGCCCTGCAGCGTGTCGCCCGCCAGTCAGGAATTGTCCGCCAGGCCGTCATCATCGCCATCGCTGTGGGCCTCGCCTGCTTCGCCGTCGCCGGGATCTCGATCGACCGCTCGAACCGGGCCGAGCAAGCCGTGTTTCTAGTCGGTGCCGATCGCGCCCTCACGGTCTCGGCGCCGGCGAATCTCGACTTCGTGCGGGCGGTCAGGCGAGCAGACCCGTCGGGAGGAAAGGCAATGGCGGCCGAGGTGGAGGTGAGCTCGCAGGGCACGTTGCTCGCCGTGGACGCCTCCCGGTTCGCTCGTGTCGCGGGCTGGGTCAATCAGCCCGGTGCCGCCTCACCTGCAAAGGTGGGCCGCTACCTGGCCCCGCCCGTTGCGCCTGAGGTCACCGTGCAGGGCGACTCGCTCGCCATGACAGTCGACCTGCGGGCGCCGGTGAGACCAAGACCTTCCCTCGTCATCGGGGTCTTCAACGAGCAGTACGGGGCGTCGGGATCGGTCACGATCGGTCCGCTCGAGGTTGGCAATCACCTCTATGAGACCTCGCTCGAGGGCTACTGCGTGAGCGTGTGCCGCTTGCAGACGATCACTGCCTCCTGGCCAGGCCCCCCGGGCAACAGCCGAGCGCGGCGAGCCAGCAGGTGACCATCCCGGTCACCGTCGAGCAGGTCCGCGACGGCGGCGCCACGCTCGGCGCCGTCGCGGCGGACCTTTATCGAAAAGGCGCATGGCGCGTGAGTGGGGGACCTCCGGGGCCCCCGTCGTCGGTGTCCTGCTCACGGGTCGGTCTCGTCGCCTCGCTTCGGTACGTGGCCGGGCAGGCTCCGCCCGTGATCGCGCCCGCCGACGTGCCGAAGCTGCTGCCTGCCGTAGTGACCGATGTCGTTGCCTCCCTCTCGGGAAGCGGTCCGACGGGCTCGACGCTGTACTCGGTGCTAAACCTCGACGGCAGCCCGCTTTCTATAAACGGCGCCATGCAGGTCGCCGCCATCCCTTCTGTGGGTACGAACGCTGTGATGGTGGACCTGACTGAGGCCCTCCGAAGCGAGTCTCTGCCTGACATCTACTCCACCAAGCAGGTCTGGCTCTCGGCTGCCGCCGGCTCGGGAAGGGGCGTCATCGATCGTCTCGAACAAGAAGGGATCAAGGTCCTCTCCAGCCGTTCGGCCCTCTCGATGGGGCTTACCTTCCAACAAGACGGCCCGACCATCGCCTTCGAGCTCTTCCTCGTCGTGGGGGCAGAGAGCGCGCTGCTCGCGACCGGGTCGATGCTCTTCGCCATCGCCGCAGACACCCGGAAGCGTGCCGTCGAGACCGTGGCGCTCGGATCGGTCGGCCTTCCGCGTCGCAGCCTCATCAAGGCGATGGCGGGCGAACTCGCAATAGTGTGCGCCACGGGGCTCGTCGCCGGGGCGGTCGCCGGCATTGCCGCGGCCCGCTTCTCCCTGCCGTCGGTGCCGGAGTTCACCGGCCTCGCGCCCGGTCCGACGCTCAGCTTCGACCTGCCTGTCGCCTGGCTGGCCGCCGTCTTGGCCGGGGCTGCCGTTCTCCTCGCCCTCGCGGTTGCCGTCTCCATCGCGGCTGTCAACGCTGCCTCGACCCCCGACAAGCTGAGGATCTCCCAAAGGTGAGCCCGAGCCCTTCCCGGTTCTTGCGCCGAGCGACTGAACGGGGCGCTGTTCTTGGCGAGGCGATCGCTCCAAGTCAGGGCCTCGATGCCCACTGCAGCTCTCTCGTCCACCTCTACTCGAGCGAGAGCGCTCAGGTCGTGGCGCTCAAAGGCGTCGATCTCGATATCGACTCGGGAGAAATGGTGGCGCTATTGGGGCCCTCCGGCACCGGCAAGTCCACCCTTTTGAGGCTGCTCGGTGGCCTTATCCAGCCCACCGCGGGCCGGATCGTCGTGGGCGGCCATGACCTGCGGACGCTCTCGCCCGGAGAGCTACGCCTGCTGAGGGCGACCGAGGTTGGCATAGTGCTCCAAGATGCCGGGACGAACCTTTTGCCGTATGCGACCGGCGAACAGAACATCTGGTTCGCTCAGATGGGAGCACGCCGGGCCGGCCACGCGGTCGATGAGCCCGGTGAGGTGTTGGAAAAGCTGGACCTCGGGCCGCTCGCGACCGAGAGGGTGAACCGCCTCTCGGGCGGAGAGCAGCAACTGGTCGCGCTTGCCGTCGGGGTTGCCGCTAGCCCGAAGCTGCTCCTTGTCGATGAGCCCACGAGCCAGCTCGACGCCGAAGGTCGCGACGGCGCCATCGCCCTGCTCCGGGAGATAAACCGACGCCTGGGCTCGACCGTCGTGGTGGTCACCCACGACCCCGCGGTCGCCTCGGCCATCGCCCGGACGGTCACGATTCGCGACGGTCGCGTCGGGGCCGAAGGGCGCCACGGCGAGGAGTTCGCCGTCGTGGGCAGTGACGGCTCGGTGCAGCTGCCTCCCGATGTCCTCGAGGTGCTGGCTCCCAACAGCCTCGTACGGATCCGTCGCCACCCTGACGGGGTGGACTTGCGGGTGGCAGAGGCGACCGACCCGGACGCCTCGAGCGCGAGGAGCGAGAAAGCCGGGCGGATCGGGGGGGTCGAAAGGTGACCGCGAGCAGCCACCGTCGTGACGGCGTGAGGCTGCGGGCCTCGGATCTCAGCGTGCTCATAGGCTCGCGCGCGGTGCTCAACGGCATCGACCTCGAGGCTCGTCCAGGGTGCGTGCTCGTCGTGACAGGACCCGCCGGCTCGGGCAAGACCACCTTGCTCCATGTCCTCGCCGGCATCATCAGCCCTAGCCAAGGCGAGGCGACCCTAGACGGCGAGAGCGCCTCGCGCTTTCGCCGTGGCAAAGGCAGCTCCATCGGCTTTGTCCCCCAGACCTTCGGTCTCGTCGCCGCCCTCAGCGCGGCGGAGAACATCGCCATTCCCCTCCAGCTGCTGAGGGTTGCTCGAGAACAGGTGGCCGCCCGCGTGCAAGAGACCCTGGTGGCTCTCGGGATCGAGAACGCCGGCGAACAGCTCGCCACCGAGCTGTCGGGTGGCCAGCAGCAAAGGACCGCCGTCGGCCGGGCCATAATCGCCGAGCCCCCTTTGATCATTGCCGACGAGCCAACCTCCGAGCTCGATGCCGCAAGCCGCGACGTCGTCTTTTCGCTATTGCGTGAAGCGGCCGAACAGGGAGGCACCGTCGTCATCACCACTCACGACTTCGACCTCGTCGAGCGAGGAGACGACGTGGTCTACCTGCACGACGGGCGCCTCGCCGACTGAGAAGAGGGCACGAGAGAACCTAAGGCGCAACTGGCGGGCGGGCGATCGCCCGCCCGCGCGAGGCGCGAGTGGGCGTGGCAATGCCGCCCGCTGCAATACTCGGACCGTGACAGCACCTTCATCGGTCGGACTCGGAGGCCAACTCCGCATCGGAGACGTGGTAGAGATCGCGAGGGGTGCTCCCGCCAGCGTTGGTGGGGAGGTCCTGCGACGGGTGGACGCCTCGCGTCAGGTCGTCGAGGCGGCTCTCGAGGCTCGAGCTGTCGTCTACGGGGTGACGACCGGGTTCGGCAGCCTGGCTGACGTGCACCTCACGCCCGAACACAGCCAGGCTCTCCAGCACGGTCTGCTCCGCTCGCATGCCGTGGCGGTTGGCAACGAGCTGTCATCCGAGGAGGTCCGGGCCATGTTGGCGCTACGGGCCCACGTCCTTGCCCTCGGCCACTCTGGCGTGCGCCGGGTCGTAGTCATGCGGTTCGTCGAGATGCTCGAGAACGACATCCTCCCCATCGTGCCCGAGCAGGGCTCACTCGGCGCCTCGGGCGACCTCGCGCCGCTCGCCCACCTTGCCTTGCCCGTCATAGGAGAGGGCGAGGTAAGGCTTGGGGGCAAGCGGATGTCCGCCCTCAGGGCACTTCGCCGATGTGGGCTCGAGCCACTCGTCTTAGAGGCCAAAGAGGGACTCGCCCTCATAAACGGCACTCAGGGGATGACCGCTATCGGGGTGCTGGCGGCTTTCAGGGCCGCCCAGCTTGCCAAGATTGCCGACATCTCGGCTGCTTTGACGATCGAGGCCATCTTGGGGACCGATCGGGCCTTCGACGCCCGCGTGGTGCGGCTGCGCCCCCACCCGGGCCAGATGGCCTCCGCCCGCAACTTGATGAGGCTTTTGTCAGGAAGCGAGATCCTCTCCTCGCACCGCAAGAGCGACCACATCGTCCAGGACGCATATTCGATCCGCTGCGCCCCCCAGGTCCATGGTGCGTTTCGCGACGTTGTCCGACACAGCAGCGAGACCCTCGAGATAGAGCTCGCCTCGGTGTCGGACAACCCCGTCGTGCTTGCCGAGACAGGCGAGATCCTCTCCGGCGGCAACTTCCACGGCCAACCGGTCGCCCTCGCCTGTGACTCCTTGGCGGCGGCCACCGTCGGTCTCGCCTCCATCTCCGAGCGCAGGCTGTTTCGGCTCTTGGACCCGAAGACCTCGAACGGCCTGCCCCCCTTCCTCGTCGGCGAAGCAGGCGTCAACTCGGGCTTCATGGTCTGTCAGTACACCGCTGCGTCTTTGGTCTCAGAGATGAAGTCCCTCGCCCACCCGGCCTCGGTGGACTCGATCACGTCCTCGGCAGGCCAAGAGGACCACGTGTCGATGGGAATGATCGCCGCCCGCCATGCGAGGGAATGCCTTCGCGACGCCGAGGCGGCTATCTCCATGGAGGTACTGGCCGCGGCCCAGGCCTGCGAGCTGCGAGCTCCCCTCCTCGCCGGAGCTGCCACCCAGGCCGCCATCGCCTCGCTACGCAAGGTCGTGCCGACCCTTATCCATGACAGGGCCCTCAAGCCCGACGTCGACGCCACGATCGCCCTCGTCAGCTCGGGCGAGCTGATCGCGGCTGTCGAGGCAGAGATCGGGCCTCTCGAGTAAGCCCGACTTGCCCCCACGGCCGGCTGGGTCGCGAGCGGCTCGGAACAGGTTCTCGTGAGCTGGACGAGGTTAGGGCGAGAACCGGGAGTAACTTCGGCACGGTGGCAGTCGCAAACATCGATCCGAGCCGGGTCCCCAAGCACGTCGCCTGCGTGATGGACGGCAACGGTCGCTGGGCGGGCCAACGCGGGCTGCAGCGAACCGAGGGCCACGCCGCGGGTGAAGAAGCGATGTTCGACACCGTGGAAGGCGCCTTGGACCTCGGGCTCAGCTGGCTGACGATGTTCGCCTTTTCGACGGAGAACTGGCGTCGACCACCTGATGAAGTTCGTTACCTCATGCGCTTCAACGAGGGGATCCTCACGCGCCACCGTGACGACCTCAACTCAAAAGGGGTCCGCATCCGCTTTGCCGGGCGCCGGGACTGGCGCGTCCCGCGGCGTCTCATCGCTCACATGGACGAGTCAATTGACCTAACGGCCTCGAACCGGCGGCTCACGCTCACGATCTGCTTCAACTACGGGGGACGGGCCGAGATTGTCGACGCCGTCCGCCAGCTCGTCGCCGACGGCGTGCCGGCCGAGAAGATCGACGAGAAGGCGCTCCGGACTCGCCTTTACTGGCCGGACATGCCAGATCCCGATGTCGTGATCCGCACCTCAGGAGAGTTTCGCATCTCGAATTTCCTGCTCTGGGAGCTCCCATATTCCGAGCTCGTCTTCACCGACGTCCTCTGGCCGGACTTTCGCCGCCAGAACCTCTTCGATGCTGTCGGGGAGTACCAGAGCCGTGACCGGCGCTACGGCGGGGTACAGCGTTGAACGAAGAGGTACGCGAGCCTTTCCGGATCAGGGATCACATCGGGGTCATCTCAGGCCTGTTCCTCGGGTTCATCGCCTTTGCCTTTGTGGTGCTGCTTGCCATAAAGGGCTTCGAACCGGCGATCACCTTGCTCGTTGTGCTCGTCGTCGGAGTCCTCCTGATCGCGCTCGGGGCGCGGATGAGGTCCTGAGCCGATGGCTACCTATAGCGACGAGGGCGTAGTGCTGCGCACAATCAAGCTCGGCGAAGCCGACCGGATCGTGACCTTGGCCACCCCGGAGCACGGCAAGGTGCGGGTGGTGGCCAAAGGCGTCCGCAAGCCGAAGAGCCGGCTAGCCGGACGGCTCGAGCCGCTGACCTATCTAAAGGTGATGTGTTGGCGCGGGCGTGAGCTCGACGTCGTGAACCAGGTCGAGGCGATCGAGCATTTCAAGGCCATCAGGGGAGACCTCGACCGCGTTCCGATCGCCCTCACCATGTTGGAGGTGGTCGACCACGTCGCCCTCGAGAGGCAGCCCATGGCTGAGCTGTTCCGCATGCTCATCGGAGCGCTGCGGGCCTTGGAGCAACGGTCGTCACCAGCTCTCTTGGGAGCTTTTTTGTGGAAGCTCCTGGCACTCGAAGGTGTCGGCCCGTCGCTCGAACAGTGCGCCAGCTGCGGGGAAGAGGTCGAGCTCGTGGCCTTTGACGCCGGCGAAGGCGGCTTTTTGTGCCGGTCCTGCCGCCGGGGCCAAGCCGTCAGCGCTGACACGGTGAGCCTCGTCCGTCAGGTTCTCAACGGCGGCCTGCGTGGGGCGCTCGAGCTCGAGCCGAGCCGGGCGACCGCCGAGGCACAGCGCCTAGCGATGCTTGCCACCGAGTACCACCTCGACCGCAGGGTCCGCTCGGCTCACCGAGGCGCGGAGATACCCACCGCAGGCCTCGCCGAGAGCGCCTCGACCAAGAACCGTAGGGAACAAGGCGGCAGCCCGAGTGGGCAGGACCCAGCAGCGTCGGTTTGCGAGACCGAGAGTGCGTCACCGCCCGGCGATCCAAGCGACATAGGCCTTCCTCCTCTCGCTTCTTGAGAAAAGGCGCCCAGAAGAGCCCGACGGGCCACCGATGGCCGTTGGCGCCCGCGAGCGCTTTGCGACGACTCGACCGGGTCCGAAGACGGCCGCCGACGCCGAGACTTCGCCCGATTCGCTCAGCGACGGCACGATACACAGCTCACCTGCAGGTAACCTGCCGCCATGGCAACCCCCTCTGAGACCGCTTCCGACCTCGGCTTGTTCGACGCCGTCGTCAACTTGTGCAAGCGGCGCGG
>Ga0182030_10021621_pt1 | contig 12043 bp, 17 predicted proteins | sample 812S3MmetaG_FD_121299 | JGI IMG/M metagenome (GOLD analysis project Ga0182030, IMG submission 121299) | Permafrost microbial communities from Stordalen Mire, Sweden - 812S3M metaG (Illumina Assembly) | ecosystem: Environmental > Terrestrial > Soil > Wetlands > Permafrost | place: Sweden...
CCCGTGCACCACACCCGCCGCACCCGCATTCCGCGCCGCTTCCGCCTGCCCCGTCCCGGCTCCTCCCCACCCCGCCGGAGCCAGTTGCACTTCCACGAACTTCGTGAGCGGCGCGCGAAGCACCCCTTGCCCGGCGTCCGCCTCGCGCAGCCGCTTCTTCCAGGCGTAAAAGTACGGCGCGCACAACCTCCGCTCCCGGCAGAACACCGCCACCGTCTGCCCGCTCCGCCCCTGCTCGCGAACTAACTTCCGCCACTTCCCCCACACCTGCCTGCGTCTTTCTCGTTGCCTCATCCTGCAACATTGCTACACGCACCCAGCCCCGCGCAAGATGCGCTTGGCGTACCGCTCACAGAATTCATGGCTACGGGACAATGCGATCGCCAAGTTGAGTAGCTTTCCGCAGATGAGGGACGCTTTCCAGAGCGAGTTGGCCGCAGCCAGATGCCGAAAACGTTCAGCACAGGCTGAAACATTGCATCCTGATGCGGTTAGGCGTATCTTGTCGGTCGAGCGGGAAACCCAAATACCAATCTTGGATGAGCCCGAATATGGCCTTTCACCGTCACCTAGCGAATCTTAATTATTTGTCTGTATTCAGTAACTTATGGAGCAATCATTTACTCCCCAGATCGCAGTGGAAAAGTTCCCTATCGGACAGCGTGTAACGCTTCCTGGGCATTTCTTGGAACCGGTCACATTGGAGAGCGTTCGGTTCATAGGTTCAGGCTATGAATGCCGCGTTCGGCTATGGGTGAGCATGACGACCGGACTGAGAAGGGGCGAACTGGCCGGGCTGAAATGGTGCGATGTGAGCTTTGAGAAGCTGACAATCTATCTGCTTCGGTCTGTTGTCGATCAAAACGTCGGTAAGGTCAAGACGGAAGCTTCGAAGAAGCCGATTCCTATTGACCCCTCAGTGGCTGAAGATTTACTTGCCTGGTACCGCAAAACGAAGTATGCGGAACTGGAGGATTACGTCTTCGCAACCGACGCTGCACGAGCTGGAAAGATGCGTGGCAAGCAACCATTGTGGTTGGGGAAAGTTATGCAGTATCACATTCAACCGGCGGCAAGGAGAGCGAGCATAAGCAAGAAAATCGGGTGGCATACGTTTCGGCATTCCTACACGACACTGTTGCACGCCAATGGTGAAGATATAAAAGTCGTGCAGGAACTCTTGCGGCACGGTTCGGCTAAGGTAACTATGGACGTATACGCTCAGGCAGTGACCGAGGCGAAGCGCACGGCCCAAGGAAGAGTCGTGGCAAGCCTTCGGGCGCTGGACGCCCAATCTCAGAGTTGTGTCCCCAAAATGTCCCCGGCACAGAACATGAGATCGACTGTAAGTCACTGAAATGATTTGGCGTCCCCGACGGGATTTGAACCCGTGTTACCGCCGTGAAAGGGCGATACCCCGTTGGATCCTATTGTAAATACAAGGCAGCGGTCGCTCTGCAATGCCCTGTAAGGAACCGGTGAGAATGCTAAGGAACACGCTTATGTTGTACCGTCCTTGTACCGCGAGTTTTTAGGTCCGGATCGCAGCCTTCTTCTCTTTCTTGTACGGAGGTGCAGGATCTCCGAGTAATTTCATGAGCGGATCGTTTTGCACGATCTCAAGAGTGCGGGTGTCAAGAACCATACAGCTTGTTTTCGCCCGTGTAACGGCATTGTAAAGCAGACGCCGTTGTAACTCGAAACTGCTTTGGAGCTTGTATCCCCAGACAACGAAGACATGGTCGAACTCTCTATTCTTTGCGCCGTGGACGGTTGTAAAGATCAACCCTGTCGGCGGATGACTATATGCCCGCTTGCTGTGAATAAAACGACCTACAAAGTGCTGCAGTAAGCCCTCGTCAATCTCACGGAGTCCGCGAAGTCGAGAGAAAGATTCTGCACGCGCTACGACCTCCGCTGCATCAACGCTAAGCGCAGAATTTTCCCCGGTCTTATCGGCATCTTTCGAAAAGCGCTCCACCTCAGCCCTCATCAAGTCGAACTCATCGTCAGCCGTTGACTGAACACTATACCGGGGAAGCGAAAGCCCTCTCTCCCCGCTCTGCTTCTTTAGCGACTCAATGATTTTATCGGCCTCTTTGAGATTAGAGGGAAAGATGACAGCCGAAGATCCCTTTCTCTTCTTGTCTATAACAGAGTAGAGAATCTTGCTTGCGGCAAGTCCGAGCGTGTTTCCCTTCCCTCGGCTCGGTCGAGCAGCGGCTTGAAGGAGGGTGCGAGTTCAACTTTTGTAACCGGATTGCGGAGTTCCCCTTTTAGCTGCTCAATCGCAGTGCCCGGAACGGCATCTGCACTCTTGAGGACCTTCAAGAAACTTGATGACCCGAAGCTGAGTAGTTTCTCCCACTGGCGGTTACCTGGAAGCACGAACAGGCCGACTTCTTGCAGCCGTTCGCTGGAGACCATCCGAACCTCGTCGGTAAATGGATCGCATGGGCCATCGTAGTGGTAACGTCTCGTCTCAAACTCACACTCCTCCTCCGCATAGCGCACGGACAAGGCGATTTGCGCGGCGAGACTCGCGCCGGCCGGTCGATCCAATTCGTAAGATAATTTCTGCTGTGGGCACCACCAAACGGTGCGAGCCGCGTTGCTGTTGAACCACTTGGGGAAGTTGCTTGGATCGTCCTTCCCCTCTTCGCCAAAGTCCGTTATCGTACCGATGATCGTAATTCGCGAATGGGGCTTCGGATTACCACCGAAGAAATCCCAGTCGCTGAGTTGCCGACTCATACGGTCACGCTCAAACAGGAGTGAGAGGGCATCGATAATAGACGATTTGCCGGCGTTGTTAGGGCCGAACAGAACACCGTGCTGAGGGAAGGTCACTTTGCCCGTCTGAATGCCCCTAAATCCAACTAATTCAAGTTGACATACTCTCATAGAAGCCTGCTCCGAATGGCCACTACGGTGCGTTAAGTCTCAGAGTGCCGGTTGAGCGACACGGTCCGTGCTTCCTAGAAGGGCTTCACGAGTTTACTCTTCCCAATAGATCAAAGACAAGAGACCTAAGGGGTTGGCATTATCCCAATTTGGGCGCTCCTGATGGCGGCGACCGCCATATGGCGCGACTAGGAGTTTCGGAGCCATCCGGCGCGGTCATCGTTTTGGATTGCTTTTGTGTTGCCGACTACTCAGGAATGAGGTGAAACACATATCCGAAAACGGAGTGGGCAAGGTCATCCCCGATGGGGCGTTCGGGTAGGAATACGGAAGATCCTCAAGCCCCCTGCAAAAAAACCTGCTTTTGAAACTCCCCACACACACGGTTCAAGGTTTCATCGATTGCGAGCAAGACCAGAATGGAGGTAAACGAAAATGTTTGTTGAATTGATGCCACTACTCGCGGGCCGCACGGTAATGATCACCGTTGCCCGCGAAGACGACAAAACGTTGCGTGTAAATGTTCTGCCTACCAAGTCCGGTGATAGCGAAAATCCCGCTTTGGCCACGCCGCTGAGTTACACGGGGACGCCGGAAGAGCTCGACGCTGAACTGGGTCGCGAACTAGCCGGTTACGTTGAATGCCACCGGGCGCTGGGTAGCACCCTGGCGGCAGCCAAGGCGGAAATGGAAGCGGCTGCCAAGGCTGCACAGGAAGAGGCGAGGAAGAAGGCGGAGGAGCGGAAGAAGAAGGCTGAGAAGCCCACCGACAAACCCGCCGACCCCGTCCCTTCGACGGTTCCGACAGCCCCCACACCACCGGCGACAGCGAGTTTGTTCGGAGACTCACAACCCGCGGCGAGTTAGGACAATCCGAAAGGATGTAGGATGCCAGGGTAACAGGAAATTCTGGCATCCAAATCAAATGACAAGCGCCGCTCCGGCGCCAGGACGCCAATGAGAAGAGCCCGAGACCCTAAAAAAGAGGTCTGCGCCAGCCCTCCGGAAATCCGCGCTACGCCTGCTGACTGTGGCCGATTCAGGCTTGACAAACCCTCCATCCGAAAATCTATCATGAGCCTGTGTTTGATGAATATCGGAGGTTTGGTTAATGCCTTTCACTATTGATTGGTTGGGTGCGTGGAACGACCCGGAAAGCAAAGCGCATATTGACAGGGAGATCGGCCGTGCTGTTGGTAACCGGACGGGCAATATAACTTTTGAAATCGCGAAGGCTTCAGACGTCGTCGGCATTAGCATAACGATTCAAGGTACAGGATCGGGTATTCTCTGGCCAGGCGAAGGGTGGCGAAAACACGGTGTCCTTGAGAAAAGGGTGCGCGAAGTCCTAGAGGGTTCCGGCAGGATGGAGCGCCAAGCTGAGAAAATGAGCTGGTAAATACAAGGCACGCTCATGGCACTTCTGACCAATGACGGCACATATGGGTCGTTCTTTTGCGCTGTAAGCGGGAACTGCGGAAACCATGCTCATTGCCACGCGCTGGCCGTCATTGATTCACCTGTTGTAACAGGCGCTCGTAATTCCTTTTAGAGGTCTCGTTCTTGGGATCAAGCATGTAGGCCGCGCGGTATTCTTCGAGTGCTCCTCGTAGGTCGCCTTTCCTCCCCAGTGCAACGCCGAGGTTGTTGTGCGCTCCGGCAAGATTGGGGTTTAAACGCAGGGCCTCGCGTTGTTCCGCGATATCACCGTCTAAGTCACCATTCTGTCCGAGCGCACCCCCGAGATTGGCGTGCGTCGCCGCATCATTAGGGTTCAAGCTGAGCGCTTCGCGGAATTCTGCGATCGCCCTGTCCAAATCTCCTTTCGTTGCGAGCGCGATGCCCAAGTTGACATGCGCGCCTTGGTTCTTCGGATTTAGCCGCAGAGCCTCATAGTATTCTGCCATCTCAGCGTACGACTCGCCCTTAGCGATTGTGATTCTACTTGTGCGGCGGTTGGTGCCAGTGCGCTACGCTCTTGTGATGGGAATGGGAATTCATGGAGCGAATCCTGGGCGGGGTTGTAATTGTTCCGGCGGCGGCTTGCGACGAAGGAATTGGCTCCGCGAAAAAATGATACATTCGCCGTTGCCAGAATTTTGCTAAAATCCATCAGGTGCGATGCATTTGCCCTGCGTGCCTCTAACACCTCTATAGTGGTGCCGTACAAAAATGATGAATGAAGGACTTACAGCCGTCGAGTTGATTGAGCGCGCATTTGGTCTCGCACGCAAATCTGGAAAATCTGACTGGTGGGCAATGACGATTCCCGTCTTAAAGAATCGATTGCTCCTGTTGACGAAGAACACCTTTAAAGAAGCCGATTTCGGAGCCACGTCCTTTCGGGACTTCCTGAGCAGGAATTCGGATGTTGTAAGTGTCGAAGAAACTCCTCCGCCGGGTTTTGTTATCTTGAAATCGGCTTCCCCTGAGCGATCGGAGCGATTGCCAGCCAACAAATTCCGTGGCGAGCGATTACGGGCTGATCTTTGGACCGCCGTGCTCGACTATTCGAGCGGTCGCCGGTATGTGTGGGACCTCTCAGAGCAGGCTGCTAGGCATGCGAACTTAAACGAAGAGGGTCTTGTGCTTCCGACAATTTCTGCCGCCGATCTCCAGCAATGGCGAGATGGTTTTGTCGAATCGCTCAAACCAACCGACTCGGCAGTCGCGGAGCGTGTGGAAGAATGGCGCAGGGATAGCCTTCCAACGGCAGGGTTGCCCGCGCCAATGCGACCCGGATGGAACAACTATTTGAAACGGAAAGTCGAACGTCGCCTTCAAGACTGGTTCATGGCCAACTCGATAAAAGCACCGGAATTCATCGAACGAAGATACGAGTCAGCTGATCCAGACAGAGAAGCGGAAACCCTCAGGGAGTTCATCGTCGCCTGCGTAAAGGTAATGCCAAAGAGAGAATTACTTGAGCTTCGCATATCGCCCAGTACTGCGATGCGGACTCTACGAATCCGGGGATCTGGAACTGGCGAGAATGAGCGTTGACGTCAACTTGTTCTTCCATCGGCAGGACCGAGACATAACCAGCGCGCTTCGGAATCACGTGGCCACTATATGCGAAAGCCGCGCGTGGCATTTTCTTCCTCGATCTGTACTCACGATGCGCGCACCGACCGGACGGCCAATCTCCTTGGTTGCTAGAGACGTCGCGGCGGGGCTCTATCCGCGGGCTCACCGATCCCGGGTCGCAACACTGGTTGTGGGTAGCGACCCAAGAGTTCCACTTCACCCAAATGAAGCCGAGGCTCTCAGGCTCGGGCGGCATATGCCCCTACGGAGATTCATGGAATACAAATCTTTTTGGGTTCGACTCCCAAATGACCCAACGAATGATTCGTGGGTCGGAGCGTTTGCAAGTTGGTGTGAACGCGTCGAGTGCGAGAGCGAACACGATCCGCGCTGCCTACCATTTCACGTTTTTTCTGGCGACGGCACCGGCCTCCATAGTGCTGATCGCCGCCGAGCCTTTGACGACCGGTACGGTTCCGGTTCTCATCGAGTTGACGGTCAGGGCTTCCCGTGGATCCTTAATCCCCATGAGTACCACGGTCAGGAGTCGCTATGCATCGCTGGTTGCAATCTCAGGACCGGCTGCCATTGGGACGTGGCCGCTGGGGAGTGGCGAATCTCTACCCCAGTGGGCCTTTGGCGCGCTAACGGGCATGTTAATATCTACCCAGATGCACATGTTCGACCCCGCGGCTCAAACGTTCGCAGGCTGATATAAAAAAAACCCCGCGTTTTCACGCGGGGTTCTTTAGAATGAATTGACGTGCGAGCCTCTCGGGCAAACGAATGGTCCAGCAATGGGACTTGTTCGGGCGAGGGAATTTATCTAAATTCCCGGCTCGCGAAAGCTCGAACCAGCACTCAAGGCTACCCCATTCGCAGCTGAACTCCTAGGGAGCTACCCCAGGATGTTCCTGCGACGGTAAACGAACTGCCGCATCACGACAAGCATACCTGAATTCTGCACTGCAGGCAACACAAGAAATCATGACTAGCATAAGTCTCTATGGTTAAAGCACTTAGTGCCTTGCTACGTCCTAACGGTTGGCATTTTCTGTCGGAAATCGAACCAGCTCGATTTCCGCATTACACCTCCGCCTTGATCTGTGGCTTCAGCGATGTTCACCCGAAATCCCTCGAATCCCACGGGTGATAAATCAGGAACTTCGTTGACCCTTGTTATCGGTTGCGGCCGGCACACTCGGAACTCATCTGGTAATTCCGGTTCGTTTGAGCCTTGCAGGAATCAGTTTGGGCTGTGCGGAAAAAGAGACGACTACACTTTGAAAGCGGGCCAGACTCCCATCGACCTTGGCATCACTAACGAGGAGTCAGGATATGTTTACCATTAGCTGCATGTAACAGTCCTTCCCACAGGCAATCGGCGAATAGGTCGTCCCTTACGCCAAAGTGTTCACCGACGGTATCCGCCACCGATTCCGGGCAGGAAATCCACTTCCCACCACCAAACGCCCCCGAGTTCGCATCGAGGAAGTTTGTGGCATGGCATTGTCTGAGATTGGTTGCCACCAACGCCGCGAAGTAGTGCGGAGTCGCTCCACTTGTGTGTTGTCGCCGGGAATTACTCTCAAATGGCCTCTGAAGAGTCTATTCGCCAATCTCACTGCAAGTCGCAGCCGCTCAAATAGTTCCAGCGTTGTCAGGGATCCGGCCTGAAAAGTCACCATCTCGGAGAATGGCCGCCAGCCAAGATCAATCCTGTGTAACGCCGCATCGTTTACGAATCCGTTCAATTGACGTCATCCACTCAGAGTTTATCTTGAGCAGTCGCTCAATTCCCATTGCCATTGCGCCTGCACGGCGTGCAGGGTTGCCGGCGACGAATCGGGTCTTGTGATTTGTTGTGGCGCGTTTTCTCAAGAAGTATGGCACGCAACAGTTTATATCCTGAAATCTTACAAACGAGGTGAAATCGCATGCTCCAGGCCAGACCTTTGAAAAGAGAATTTACGTACATGGGGCTCAAACTTGCGGACCCTAATTCAAAGCTCACTGTCGAGGAAGTCCGCTCATTTTACTCGGGGCAGTATCCTGATCTAGCAACCGCGGCGGTTACCGGACCGGAAGCGGTGGGGGACAAATTACTCTTTAGTTTCCAACGCGCCATCGGCACGAAAGGCTAGGGGACGATGCGCGCAAATCCAGAAGCCCGATGGCAGAAAGCGAAGAAAGTGGTCCTCGACGAGCTCGAACGTCTGGGCGAGGACTGCCACCCTCGCAATCAAACCCTCCTCGCGAGGTTTATTCAATGCCCACATCTTCAGCAATCAGCTCTCGTAATTTCACGAGCGGTCGACGCCGAACGGTACACCCACAGCGCAACACCGCTTGCCCCACCCCCCGGCTGGCTGCCGCCGCTCGTTTGATGGCGAGCGGCAACCACCTGCTCATTCCATGCCTCGATCAGGTTCCTTATGAGTATCACTTTCACGCCGGCGAGCGGGCGGCAATTCGATTGGCCCAGACGTTACTTGAACTCGATATTGCCGATCCGAGCGACTGGCAACTGGCTCGGCGCGACCCTACCGACTACGTACAAGCAACTCTGAATCGCTGGATCAATCTTCATGGAGGCAAAGCCATTCGGCGGCGTTTTTGTCTCCGGTTGATGCTGAGTGAGGTTGTGGACGAGTATTTGGACGGAGGCGAGCCAGACCCGGATGGCCGGCGGCTATATCTGTTTCTTCACCCGGACAGTGCCGCGTATGCCGTAGCCGGACCGACACTCGAACTGCTCGATCGGGAGCACCCCCGCTTGCCGGCAACTTTCTACCACCTGTTTACGGGAGCCCTCAACAGGTGGGTACGGGTATATGACCACCGTGACGCTGAAGATCGCGTCAAAATGCTGCGAGAGTGGGCCGAAGGGGAAGAGGAACAATACGAGATCGCGGATGTGGCCGGATCGACTCCGTCCTGCATGAAACAGAAAGTGCTCACGAAGGGTCTGAACGGGTTGAAAACACGGCTAAGGAGAGGCGAAGCGCAAGCGCTAATTCGGGGCGCGCTCGAACTCGAACGAATCTCGACCGCGGTGCAACGCCCGGAATACTCGGATGATATGCGTGAGCAGCTCATGGACACCAATCCGCCCCTACCTGCCGCCCTAGTCGTCTTCGCCGAGCATGACGCGGTTGAGGCTCATTTTGATGATGAGTCGCAGTCGTGGGGAGAGGCCACTCCAGAGCCCAACTTGGTCCTGCCTTTGAATGGTTTCGACCCGGAGAGCGTTTGGTCAGCGTTTCACATGCTGCAAGTGCTGTGCCAGACGCTCGCGGCAGCCAGCCGGCTGATCGATCTCATGCCAGGAAACGACAAATGGATTACAGATTCGGAGGCGAGCCATGGAAGCTCGAGTGGTAATCGGAGCTAACCGAAATTTTGTTTTGAAAAACGCCTTGCTTCTGTACGGCGATGGGACGTCAATGTTCGCCACGCTTCACTCCGTGATGATGCGAGCGAAAAACAGCGCTCCCCAACTTGGACCTGGACAAGCACTGACTATGGCCTTCCTGAGGACCCTGGCCGAGGGGTTGGGATCTCGCATCGCGACGGAGATCCTGCCCGACAATGTGTTGGCGCGCACGCCCGACATGATCACTTGGTGGGCTCGAGCGACGCGCGAAGTGATGTTTTTCGGCGGCGTGGACCCTGAAGCGCGCGAATTGGACGGAGCCACCTACCCAAACCCAGCACTGGTCTTCAAGGTGACAGGCCGCGAGCTTTTCGTGCGCGCCTTGGAGAGGGACGAACGCCCCACTGGAGAGACCCCCCTGAAAACCGCTCCATATTGGAATTGTGATTCTGCAGGCCGGGTTTGTCTGGGTTCAATGCGCGTCCCGGATGAGACTACGGTGGAGTCGATTGCCGGCTGGCAGTCGAACTTCTTCAGGAGCCAATTTACCCACCCGAGCGGAGCGGTGCGGCTCACCACTCATCCGCGAGGATTCATCGGATTGTGGAAGAGTCTGAAGAACTGTGACCAGCCCTTTCCGGCAGATTTCCTGACTGACGCGAAGGAGGCGTTGCGGCAGTTTGTGCAGCGCAACTGAGCGTATGGAGACACACACCATTCACCCGGAATTGTTACGAAGGCGAGTGCGCGTGCTGGTCGTGGGTTGCGGAGGCACCGGTAGCGCCGTGGTCGGTGGCCTGCCTTTCCTGCACCAAGCGCTGATCGCGTGGGGGCATCCCGAAGGTTTGCACGTGGCGGTCATGGACGGCGACGTGATTTCTCCCACCAACTGCGTGCGCCAGCCATTCAGTCGTTGTGAGATCGGACACCCAAAATGTGTCGTGCTCGTCAACCGGCTGAACTTGTTCTGGAATCTCGGATGGGAGGCGGTCCCTGAACACTTGACCCGCAAGGAGCCGCTCGACCGGGTTGACGTCGTCATCGGGTGCGTGGACACTCGCGCGGCCCGGGCAGTGATCCGGGAATGCACGAGCCGCTGGAGTGCGACATCCTACTGGCTGGACGTTGGTTCGACTTCCGACGCCGGTCAGTTCATCCTGGGTGAGCCGTTGAACCACGTGAACCGACGAAGCAGAACACGCCTGCGAACAGTCTCAGAGCTCTACCCGGAGTCTGTGGATAGTAGCCTGGATGATGACGGGCTCCCAAGTTGCAGCGCGGTGGAGGCCCTCAGCAAACAGGAGCCGTTCGTGAATCAGGTCCTCGCCCAGCACGCTCTTGCTTTGCTGGCAAGGCTCTTCCGATATGGAAACGTCAGCTATCACGGTGGGTTCGTAAACCTACGGGAGGGCGGCGGCGGGCGGCTCCCGGTTGACCCCTCTCTGTGGAGGCGGCTCCGGCGTCGTTGCAAGAGTGAACGGCGCATGAAATGACGCCCGGGCCACGTAGCCCCCCCTTAGTTCTCTGCTCTACGCTTGATTGTTTTAGGCGACCTCGCAGGTCCCCGTGGCAACCGTCATTAGCCGTGTCCTCTTACTCGTGGGACTGGGACGTAACTAAATTCATTCCGCCTTGACCCTCCGGAGGGCCTGTAGCTCCCTGCAAGAAATCGAATCGTCCCACAGTTTCCGGACGAGCCCGGACCCCGAAGAGGCCAAGAGCTTCACAATCAGCTCGCGGATTATCTGACGTTCTTTTCGTCATGCTGATTCGCACCTTCTGCAACTCGTAACTCGCCGATGAGCCCTTGTCGCCCACAAACAAGGGGACAAATCTTGTCACCCCCCCATGGAATTGCCAATTACCGACGTGAAGCTCGCCTCACCAGTGCGGGTGGGCGCCAGGGGTGGTGACGGATTCCACTGAGGTCATTCGCACACTCAGCCAGAACTGGAGAACCCACGCATGTCTGAAACTCAAAGCCAATTCAAAGGTATTCGCCGCTTCCTTTGGTTGGCCGTTGGCTTCTTGCTACTGGCGGCCGCTCTAGGAAGCGCAATTTATATCGTCGCTCACCTTTTCAAATGTTTGTGAGCCGGCCAATTCGGACTAGGCTTTTCTCATGCCGACCAGTCCCAGCCCTCTTTCTTTCGGTTCCGCTCCAAAACGACACGGATCAGGGCATCCAACACCGAAAACAAAGGTACGGATACATGCGCCACACTGGTCGACACATCCGTTCCCCACAGTCAAATCGGGCATTAGGACCTAACATCCTCGTCGAGAAACGATTCCAGATTCTTCAACCACAAACGGGGATTGGCATTGTGGACAGTGCGACCTAGGAAGCCGAGCTTTTCGGCAATGTTGCCGCGGTTTTTTCGGATGTCCTCCTTGGGGCTTTTAATGTAAACGGCGAGAAAGGCTTCCATATTCGAGGGCGTGGAAAACAGGTACGTCGCATGACCCAGTTGGGGTTTCTCGACCGCAATACCGCTAGGAAGGTCGAATATATACTCGTCGCGAAAGAGATACATCTGCCGCGCTCGTCGAGAAAGCTGCTGGTAGAAGAACGGATCGAAGTCAGGTTTCCAGTTGATTTGAGCGATGTCGAAGTTTCCGGGTATGCCGAGGTCCCAACAGAGGCTGCGCAGTTGTTCCCTCTCCATTGGCTCACGCTCGATGCGGGCACGGATTTTGGCCAGGGCGTCTGAGAACTCACCAAAACGGTGATAA
>Ga0182030_10021622_pt1 | contig 12043 bp, 10 predicted proteins | sample 812S3MmetaG_FD_121299 | JGI IMG/M metagenome (GOLD analysis project Ga0182030, IMG submission 121299) | Permafrost microbial communities from Stordalen Mire, Sweden - 812S3M metaG (Illumina Assembly) | ecosystem: Environmental > Terrestrial > Soil > Wetlands > Permafrost | place: Sweden...
AAAATTTCTCTGGCGCCAATAGGGCAAAGAACAGGTAAAACGCCAGCCCTGCTGTCAGCGCGATTGCTACGATATATTCGTTGTTCACGTTTTGCTCTCGATCTTAGAGGCGGTCGCAGCCCCTGACGTAAAGTCCGCTTGCGACAAAGAACACGAGTACAATTAACAGGTAAAGAACGTCCATTATTTTTGTCGTGCCTTCTCACCATAAGCCCGAATCTGTCCGGGCCATCGAGATGAATGTAACTCTCGTTCCGTCAATATAGCATCAAGAAACTATTGGTTTGGTCGACGCGCGTATCAAGAAAGTGTCAATATTGATTCTTCGACTCAGTCATCGACGCGGAAGCGATATCCGATGCGGGGCTCGGTGTGTATAAACTTCGGTCGCTCTGGGGTTTGCTCTATTTTGTTCCGTAAGTTGGCAATGTGCACCCTGAGCGTGTGGGTATCATCGGCATATTCAGGTCCCCACACTTTAGTCAAAAGCTGTCGATGGGTGAGCACTCTATTGATGTTCATCGACATGTAACGGAGCATCTCGTACTCTTTTGGTGTCAAGTGAATTTCTTGCCCGGCGAGCGTGACGATGCGTCGTGAAAAATCGATGTGAAGCTCATCAACGTGAAAGTCTGATTCACCAATGTCTTCGCTACCAGAGCGTCTATGTACTGCGCGCATACGGGCGAGTAGTTCACCCATACCAAAGGTTTCGTGAGGTAATCATCTGCGCCCATGTCCAGCGCTTTGATCTTGTCTTCTTCTTGATCCCTCACGGATAACACGATGATTGGAGCTTTGCTCCACGTGCGCAATTGTTTGCACACCTCGTAACCATTTAGACCGGGCATCGCCAGATCTAGAATGACAAGCTCAGGTAGCATCAAGGCCGCCTGATCCAGACCTTCTTCTCCTGACGCCGCAAGATATACTTCGTGGTGATTCTGTTCGAGAAAAACTCGCAGTGCTCTGCGAATTTGTGGTTCATCGTCAATTACTAAAACTTTCACGATTTTATTAATTCCGGTAGCTTAGCTGAGTGTCGATTGGGAAGAGTAACACAGAAAGTTGTGCCGCCGCTTTCTCTCCGCATCGCTTTAATGATACCGCCATGAGCTTCGACTAAACCTTTGCATATCGACAAGCCGATGCCAACACCAGGTATGTTACTTTCACCAAGTTTTTTACCGCGGTAAAAAGGTTCGAAGACCAGTTCTTCTTCGCCTTGAGCTAACCCAATTCCCCTGTCTGAGACTTCCAGTAATAGTGCTTCTTTTTCTAATCGACAGGAAAGATCAACTGTTTGCTCGGATTTTGAATACTTCAAAGCGTTTTCTAGCAGATTCTTTATCACCTGTTCGATTTGTATGCCGTCGACATAAACCGATTCTACTCCTCCCTCGTTGCGAACAATTATGCGTTTGTTGTCTTCGCCTTTGAATGAGCTGAGCACTGAACCTATCAGTTCAGAAAGAGGGAAACTTTCGCACTTCGGTCTCCAGGCTCCAGCTTCCAGCCTCGAGAGGTCGAGGATATTAGTGACCATTTTGTTGATCCGCTCTGTTTCGTTGTCGACCACATCCAAAAGTGTTTTTTCTATGTCCGGTGATAAATTTGGTCCAGCGCTTTTTAAAGTTTGAATACTCGCAGTAATTGATGTCAAAGGGCTCCGGAAATCATGCGATACCATTTGCAGTAGCGCTGTTTTGAGCTTGTTGGCTTCAAGTAAAGCTTGAGCTCTTGCTTCTGCCGCAAAAGATTTCTCTCTCTGCAAAATTAGCGTGACGTGATTTATTAGCGCTTGCAGCATTTGTCTTTCTCTGGCATTTGGCATACCACTCTCTTTCGATCTCAGGTAAACAATTCCCTGGATCAATCCGTCAAGAGAAATGGGCAGGAAGGTGGTTGAGAGATCAGTTAAATGTGCCGAATTTTCGTAGGCGGTTAAACCAGAACTTGCATTAGGAAAGTTTGGTGCGTAAGGTCCGAGCGGAAGGGCTTTGGTGCGAACGAACTCGACGGCGTCTAGTTGCGTGCCCTGCAAAAGCGCTTCTTGTTCTGCGTCTGGCAAACCGAAAGAAGCGTGCAGTCGTAATGCGTTTTCTTCTTGCACCAGAATTACGGCTATTGCCTTCAAATTCAATAGTTCAGACATGCTCTGAAGCGTTTTTTTGAGGGCCACTGCATTATCTGGTACTGATGCCACCTGCCAGCTGATCTCCGCCAGGGCGGTCATTTCTGCATCGTGTTTCAGGGTGTTTTCGATTTCGGCACGTAACCTGGCCGTGAGCTGCCCTGTAATGATGGCAACTAGTAGAAATACAGACAGGGCAAACCACTCTGATGGTTGTGCAATCGTTAACTCATATTTCGGATCGACAAAACAATAATCGATAAATACGAATGATAACAAGGCTGCTAGAACTGCCGCAACGCGGCCTAACTGTATGGCGCTCAGAATCACCACCAGTATATAAATCATGAAGATATTGGCGAGGTTGTCGCCTGCATGGAGATAGTACAAAACGGCGGTTGTTAGCAATACGCCTATCGCGGCAACACCGTAGGATAATGGTTTTGTTCGCCAGAAATTTGCTTTATTCGCTTGCAGGATCATGCTTTTCTTGTTTACTTCTCGAGCACGACTTGTTCATTATCGAGCACGTCTTGTCCACTTTCGGTTTTTCAAGCTACGGTGCTAAATGCAATCTACCACTTTCGAGGTACACCTTCATTGCTGGATTACAGTTATAGCCTCCACCTGTACCATTAAAAATACCAGGTCGCGTGACCTTAGTCTCTCCAAACTTAGAGGATTCGTGATGAGCGCAGATAAGAACATTACCCAACCGAACGATTCGATGTTAGACGGACCTGTGCTGGTCAGCGATAACATGGTTTACGATTTAGCGGCACAGCGCAAGCGTCATACGATCGAAACTAATGAAGTGTCCTTGCCAACATGTGCAGAAGGCGTCTGCGTATTGAGCTGGAGACCAAGAAAGCCTCGCAACGATGCTGCATAAAAAGTCTCTTCGAGGACTTAAACTATCCCTTGCTTCATCGCTTTGACGGCTGCTTCTGTTCGATCTGAAACTGCGAGCTTTTCCATAATGTGGCGCATGTGCGTTTTGACTGTTTCGAGACCGAGACCTAACTTTTCGGCAATCTTCTGATTTGATAATCCATCTGCCACCAGTCTTAGCACCTCAGTCTCTCGGGGAGACAGTGTGATACTCGTCTTGTGTTGTTTGACCGGTGCTTTGGGCGCGGCAGCAGCTGCTGCCGCAGCCTGACTCTGCGAGTCATGAGAGGCATACGCACTCAACACTCTATTGGCTATCCCCGGATCAAGCCATGCTGCACCTTCTGCAACCATGCGTATAACAGCTGCCAGCTGTTGCGCATTAATGTTTTTCAGGCAGTATCCATTCGCACCGGCGCTTAATGCGGCGAAGATTGTCTGGTCACTTTTGTGCGATGTAAGCATAATGACCCGAACGTCTGGCGCTGCTTCCTTTATCTGGCGGGTCGATTCGATACCATCCATGACTGGCATCTCCACGTCCATCAACACCACTTGAGGCGAAAGCTCTTTGACTTTGCGCAGACCTTCTTCACCATCTGCTGCCTCGCCGACTATATTGAGGCCACTTATTTGCTCGAGACTCAACTTGAGACCCATGCGTGTGAACTCGTGATCTTCTACGATCAGTATGCTTACTGGTTCAGAACTGGCACCATCGGGAGGGTTGTTTAAGGTCATATTTAAATTGCCGTTATTTCTGCGTGTGATGTTGTGGGGATGGTCGTGGGCAGTTGTTGTTTCGTGGGGAGCACTATTTTAAATTTGGTTACCTTACCAATTTCGCTTTCACACTCTATTTTTCCATGATGTGAGTCGATAATTTGCTTACAGAGATAGAGACCCAGTCCGTTGCTGTTTTTGAAAGTCTTCTTAGCCGTACTGTGCCAGTAACGTTCGAAGAGATGTTTCTGATCGTTCTGCGGAATTCCTACTCCATTGTCGCAGACCTCGATTACCACGGTGTCGCCGTCGGTGCGCCCAATTACCTCGATTTGTCCACCAGGCGGAGTGAATTTTAAAGCATTGTCTAGAAGATTCGTTATTACACGCCGGATTGCCGTGCGATCTGCTAATACCTGTCCAAGATCCTCAGGTAACGAGGAGCTGAGAGCCAGTCCTTGATCAGCTGCTAAAGGCTTTAACTCATCGATACAAGCGAGAATTAGAAGCTTGATATCTATTTCGTCAAAGTAAAGTGCCTGGGCTCCTGCTTCGTAGTGATAAACATCGAGCAGGCTCTCAATCATATGCAAGAGATTCTCATTGTTCTTCTTCAGCATCACGAGCAGCTTTAAACTGTCAGGATCGATGGTTTCCGTTACTTTGTTGATAATCAAGGAGAGTGCACGATCAGACGCAATGACCGGCGTCTGGAGATCGTGCGCGAGTGTCGCCACGAAATCTTTGCGCTGCGTATCTACGAGCACGCGTTGTGTCACATCAAGCGCTGAGATGATGGTGCCAAATTTTGCTTCGTTTAATTCAGTTGGCCAGGAAGCGATATCGTAGAAACGTTCTTTTTGCTCACCGCGCTCGTCGGTCGATACTATGCGATGTTCCGGTAATCGGTGCGGCTGATTGTTTGCGATTGCAGTGCCCATAGTAGCCGGCAACCAGTCAACGATCTCGAATAACCTTTTGCCTCTGGTCCATTCTTTGTTCAATCCAAATTGCACCGCGAACAGGTCGTTCAGCTCCAGAACAATTTGCTTTTCATTCAGTCTTGCCAGTCCCATAGGAGCATGCTCGACTATCGCTTTGATCGTTTTCTTTTCAGATTGCAGCCTTTCTCGTTCTAATTCGGTTTGCCGCTCAGCTGCTGAAATGCGAACTTCAAATTCTTTCTGCTCGATTTGCCTGATATGCGCGGCCTGTCTTTTGATCTCTTCGGTTTTTTTAAAGAGATCAACGAAGACAGCAACCTTTGAACGGACAATTTCCGGCTGGAAAGGTTTCATGATGTAGTCGACGGCGCCGACGGAGTAACCTTTGAATGCGTCGGCGTCATCCCGAAGCATCGCGGTTACGAAAATTATTGGTGTGTGTCTGGACTTTTCGCGTTCCCGAATAATTTTGGCTGTTTCGAATCCATCCATGCCAGGCATCATGACGTCTAGCAAAATTACGGCAAAATCCTGTTCAAGAAGAAATTTGAGAGCTTCCGAACCTGATTTTGCTTCTACTAGATTTTGCCCGAGCGAGGATAACGTCGCTCTGAGCACAAGAAGGTTTTCCTGCCGATCGTCAACCAGAAGGATATTTACCTTAGATTCATCTGTCACGCATCGTTCTCATGGGTGGTTTGGCGCTTGGAAAGCCGTGTTCTTAGCAGCCGCAATTTAACTGTTAACGGTCAGTATAACGTGCATGATGTAATTGCGTAAAAAGGTGCAGGGTGCGGATGAACTTCCTGGACCTATTTTTATCTGTTAATGCTGCATAGCTTTATGCTCAACAGCTGAACTGCAATGCCGGCAATGCATCTGTTGTATATACCTCTAGTGATGGATACCTCTATCGCTGGATTGTTCGATCGGGTGACTGGCATATCATGGCGTCAGCTCGGCACACTTAAGAAAGCAAGCGATGCAATTGGAACACGAAACCGAAGACAAGCCTCTCGATAGGATCGATCGCGCTATTCAACAGAGCGCTCAGGAATTGAAGCGCTTGAGCGAACTCTATAAGTTGCGCGGCAAGTCAAGACAGGCACAACAAATCGATGAAACCCTCGACCGTTTAGCGCACCGCTCTGAAACTGAAGCAAGAACGCAGTCGCGGATCGATGCGCGCTTGCGGTCTGAAAGTCAATCATAGTCTCATTCTAGTCCTCAATCCGAGCCCCAGTCTAGTTCACGTAAAGTCCAGTAGCTGAGAAAAAGAAAGTTGTGCATCGGATACGACTCGAGCAATGTGACAACGACTCGAACAAAGCGACAACGGCTCGAACAAAGCAGACAACGGCTCGAACAAAGTTACGTGGAACCTGTATCCAATTGTTATAGTACGAATTCTTTGTGCCGTTCACCCAAAAACGCTCTCAGGCGTTCATGCATGGGTGGAGACATCACCGCTATAAACTTGCGACCATCGTTAAGTTCGCAGTTTACGCTGATTTCAGGACCATGTCTTAGAAGGAACAGCCCTGTCGCGGCTCCGCCAGCTACGCCCAACGGACCGAACCTGAGCCCCAGGAGGGCCCCCAGTGCCGCTCCCACTAAGGGTTCGAAGGGATCTTTTTTTAGCTCATCTTTCACGTCAACTTTTTTGAGATTCTTCTCCAGATTCACGAGTTCCCTTGCTTCTGTACCTGCCATCGGCACTTTTCGCAAGGACGAGCCCTCGATTTCCCAGAAGCCTTCCGAAATATCGCCCGCAATTACCTTGAACTTCGACTCGTCGCGGTTGTAAAGAAAAGACTCAATACTCACGAGCTGCACCTCACTAAACAGAGACGGAATATGTTTCCAGCTAACTAGGGTCATTCCACCATGAACCACAGTCCAATCTCAACTTGCTCATTGAACAGCTAAAAATTAAGTCGCTTTCTGATGAGGTCCAGACATTCAAACGTAAAAGCTTTTCCGATCACATTACCGCGTCGATCGCCTGTTGCGATAGATATGGCTGCTCGTTTGACGGACCATCTCTGAACTGGTCGAGATAAAGTTTTGCGTAGTAACTATCTCTGGCCAAAAGGTCTGCATGCTTACCACTCTCGACAATGCGCCCTTCTTTCACCACAAAAATTACATCAGCTGCAAGGATCGTTGATAGCCTGTGAGCGATCACAAGACTTGTGCGATTGAGCATGAGCTTAGCCAGCGCCACCTGTATTAGCGCCTCATTGTGAGAGTCGAGTGCGCTCGTGGCCTCGTCCAAAATCAAAATCTTGGGATTCTTGAGCAATACTCTGGCGATTGCTAATCGTTGTCGCTCACCACCTGACAGTTTGTGTCCTCGTTCACCGACTGTGGTTTCAAACTTATCTGGGAGCGATTCTATGAAGTCGTATATGTTGGCTGCTTTCGCTGCCAGGATGATCTCTTCGTCTGTGACATCCTGGCGGGCGTAGCGTAAATTTCGACCAATCGTGTCATGAAACAAATAGGTTTCCTGGGTAACTATTCCGACGTGTGAACGAAGCGATGAAAGTTTGATCTTGCTTATATCGTGACCATCAAGAGTAATGCGACCAGACTGAGGCTGATAGAATCGCGCTACTAGTTGTGTGATTGTGGTTTTTCCTGCTCCTGAATGACCGACAAAAGCCGCTACCTGTCCTGGTTTTATCTCAAGGTCAATGTTGTGCAGCGCCTTTCTGTCTTCAGAATAGGCAAATTCTACGTTTTCAAACTTGATGTGACCTGATGTTTCTTTCAACTCAATGGCGTTTGGATCGTCTTTTTCTGTGGGCAAATCCAGGTAATCAAAGATTCGTTCGAATATTGCCAGTGCACTCACTATTTGAACTTGAAAGCCGGCTAGCGATGCGGCTGGCGTATACATTCTTCCGAGCAAGGCGATAAAGGTGACGATGGTGCCTATCGTTAGTTCGCCACGAATTGCCAGCCATCCCCCAGAAAGCCATACTAGCGCTGGCCCGATTATCACCATAGCTGTAATGACGGCCATGAACCAGCGATTGATCATCGCCAATTTTATTTCTTGATGCATGAGCGCCGTGCTGGTTTCCCAGTAACGTGTTCTCTCAAGCAATTCGCGGTTGAATGATTTTATTAATGTGATACCAGATATGGAAAGTGTCTCTTGTGAAATACTTTCCAGTTCGTCGCGTTTTTTGCGAATGCCTTTTCGTGCGTCGAACATTTTGCCTCCGACCGGCCACATGGGCACAATCATCAGTGGCATTATGATTAGCGATATCAGGGCTAAGCGCCAATCGAGATAGCAGACCGTGATAAACGTCGTAATCACGGTGAACACGTTGGTAAGTATTGTCACTGCAGTGTTGGTGAGAATACCGTCGATACTCTCCACATCGCTTGAAACACGGTTCATGATTTCGCCGGTTTTCGTGCCCGCAAAAAATGACAGCGGAAGTTTGTGTAAATGAGTAACCAGCTCGCTTCTTATGTCTCTGATAATGCCTTCGCCCACCACAGAGTTCAGATAGCCAACGTACACTCCCAGTGACGCTGCTACAACTGAAGAGACAATCATACCCATCACATACCAGAACAGTAGATGAAGATTGTGATGAGGCAGGGCGCGGTCGATTATTGATCTGGTCAGAAGTGCTGGCAGCAAGCCCATGATCGAAGACACTAACAGGCAGATTAACAGCTGCCACTGTTCTACCGCATACGGTTTGAACAGTCTGAGGATGCGTTTCCAGTCAGCTGGTTTGTTTCTGACTTTTTTCTCTTTATCGAATACGCTCGACCAGCCTAAATGATATGGAGGTCCACCGCTGAACAATTATGGATACCTCGACTGGAACATATGGATATGATGTCATATTTTGCATTTAGGGCGCGACATAGCTGAGTTAAAATGCCCGGGCAAAACGATCGTTGATACTGGTTGCGATTCGTTCTGTGCCCGTTACGCCTGGCTGCCTTTCGGATATAATCTCCAGATCATATAAGTACGTGTCGCCGGTAAATCCGGCGCTAGAACAATCTACCAGGCGTAACATGCAAATGTAATGACCAGGGACTGAGGAAGATATGCCTGACGAAACGGTTTCAAAGACTGATAAAAATGGCAAAGCCGGCGCGATGCGAAAGCAGGTGCAAAAAAAACCGGATGGTCGCACTATTATTTTCTATTCGTTTGCTGCTCCCGACTCGCCCGATTGTGAAGCGTTGACTGTGACTGAACTTTATACTTCCAAATTGGAGCCATGATTTTTAAAGTTGCCATTTAACTTCCAGGAGCTATAAAATATGTCGGAGATGCGCTGGAACCCTGTACTTCGAGAGTGGCTGGTCACCGCTACTCATCGTCAGGACAGAACCTTCCTTCCACCCGCCGGTTTTTGTCCGCTCTGTCCAACCCAGGCGGGCGGCTTTCCAACCGAAGTCGAACAAGAAAGTTTTGAGTTTGTCGTGTTTGAAAATAAGTTTCCCAGTCTTGCTCGTGAGCCGATCGCACCATCTGTAGAGTCATCTGATTTATATCCAGTGGTTCAATCTCAAGGAGTTTGCGAAGTCGTTTTATATACGCAAGAGCATACACTTACGCTCGCTGAGCTCCCTGAAGAGAAGCTCGAGCAGCTTATTCAAGTATGGAAAGACCGTTATATTGACCTTGGCAGCAAAAGTGAAATCGAATATGTCTTTATCTTCGAGAACAAGGGCGAAGCGATCGGCGTGACGATACACCACCCGCACGGGCAAATCTATGCCTTCCCTTTCGTGCCACCAAAAGTTCAGCGCGAAATCGATAGTGAAGAGGAGCACTTCGCTCGCACGGGGCATTGCCTTCACTGCGACATAGTCAATCATGAACTATCACAGAAAGACCGGCTGGTTGCGGAAAACGACCAATTTGTAGCCTTCGTGCCGTTCTATGCTCGTTATCCTTACGAGGTAAACATCTATGCGCGCGGACACGTTCCATCGATGGCACAATTTGACGAGGCTTTGCAAAGATCTCTTGCTTTGATCTTGAAGACAGTTCTTGTCAAATACGACAATCTGTGGGGGTTTTCCCTTCCATACATGATGGTTATGCACCAGGCGCCTACAAATGGAAAACATTACCCTGGTAGTCATTTTCACATCGAATTTTATCCGCCCTATCGAACCAGAGAAAAAATCAAGTATCTGGCCGGTTGTGAATCTGGTGCGGGAACCTTTGTAAACGATACACTACCAGAGGAAAAAGCTGCGGAATTAAGACTGTCCAGCCCGAATACGGAGCATCTGAAACAATGACATTAAGTATTCAGGAAACACGTTTTGCCGATATTGAGCGAATTTTTGACGAAAAATTTGTCGGTAAGCCCACGCATGTTGTACGCGCGCCAGGACGTGTCAATTTGATAGGCGACCATACTGATTATAACGAGGGGTACGTGCTGCCCGTTGCCATAGATCGCGAAATGATGATCGCCGCTCGCATTACCGAGAATTCAGACGGCATGATCGAATTATATTCGAAAGATTACGGTGAGGCCGACTCATTTCCTGCAACGGATATACAACCACATCCAAATACAGACTGGACCAATTATCTTCGTGGCGTTTTGAAAATGTTTCAGAATGCAGGTCATTCTATCCCCACCTTTCAAGCTGTTCTGTCTGGTGATGTTCCGCAGGGCGCAGGGCTGAGCTCTTCGGCGGCTTTCGAGGTGGCCGTTGCCCGCTTGATGAATGAGTTTCTCAATATTGGTTTGACCGACACCGAAATCGCGCTCATCGCTCAGAAGGCGGAAAATGAGTTCATCGGTGTGCAATGCGGAATCATGGATCAGTTTATCTCGGCTCTGGGTGAAGCCGAGTCTGCGCTTATGATCGACTGTCGGACACTCGATTTTAAAACGGTGCCATTGAGGCTTTCAGACAGGGGCTATTGCATCGTCATCACTAACAGCGGTGTGCGCCGGGGACTTGTTGATAGCGCATATAACGAACGCAGACAATCATGCCACCAGGGTGTAAAAGAGCTTGAACGTTTGTTGAATCGCGGCGAACTATCGAGCTTGCGAGACGTACGGCTCGATGAGTTCATCGCCGTTTCGTCACGCTTGCCGGTGATATTGTCAAAAAGATGCCACCATGTTATTTCCGAAAATGAGAGAGTATTGCTCGCTGTTGCTGCTCTAGAAAACGACGATCTCGAGGATTTCGGGCATTTACTGAACGCTTCCCATGAATCGTTGAAAACCTATTTCGAAGTCAGTTGTCCGGAGATTGATATCCTGGTCGAAATGACCCAGGAGCAGCCAGGAGTGCTGGGGTCTCGGATAACAGGTGGTGGCTTCGGCGGATGCACCGTCACTCTCATGCCTCAAGATATGGTTGACTCATATCGCCGAGAGATTATTCCGGTATATGAGCGCAAGACTGGTTGCAGGGCTGATGTTTATGTATGTGTGGCATCGGACGGGGCAAGCTTCCTCAAGAAAAGCTGAATACGTTCGATTGGTAAACGCCGGAGACGAGTTAGTGCAAATTTTCGATTCTATATCCAGCGTCGTAGGAAACACTCCGCTCGTCCGTATGAGCCGAATCGTGCCAGATTTGAAGCATAATCTTCTTGCTAAGTGCGAGTTCCTCAATCCTGGCGGCTCTGTCAAAGATCGTATTGCTTTTCGCATGGTGGAGGCGGCTGAAAAAGATGGCCGACTTAAGCCGGGTCAGAGCATGGTGGAAGGCACCGGTGGCAATACCGGCATAGGTCTTGCACTGGCTGCTAAACTGACTGGTCACAAACTCACCTGTGTCATGACAGAGAAGGTAAATCGGGACAAGCAAAATTTGATGCGCAAGCTGGGCGCCGAGGTGATGGTGGTGCCTGGCGGCAAATCAATAGATGACCCGGCACATTTTATCAATCAGGCCAGGGCGCGAGCCACTCAAACAGGTGCCTGGTTCGTCGATCAATTTGCCAACCAGGATAATCTCACAACCCACTATGAAACAACCGGTCCTGAAATCTGGCAGCAAACCGGCGGCAATGTAGATGTTCTAGTGGCGGGAGTTGGAACAGGAGGCACCCTTTGTGGTGCCGGTAGATTTCTCAAAGAGCAAAAGCCCTCAATAAAACTGGTTCTAGCCGATCCTGCGGGCAGCACTTTGCTCGAGGTGCACAAGAAAATTGTGGGCAATCCAGCACCTTATATTGTCGAAGGTATCGGAGGCGATTTCATTCCTGCCATCGTCGATATGGACTTGATCGATCATATAATTAGAATTGACGATGAACGCTCTATCGCCATGACGCAGCAGCTTCTAGAGAAGGAAGCTATGTTTGTCGGAGGAT
>Ga0182030_10021624_pt1 | contig 12042 bp, 7 predicted proteins | sample 812S3MmetaG_FD_121299 | JGI IMG/M metagenome (GOLD analysis project Ga0182030, IMG submission 121299) | Permafrost microbial communities from Stordalen Mire, Sweden - 812S3M metaG (Illumina Assembly) | ecosystem: Environmental > Terrestrial > Soil > Wetlands > Permafrost | place: Sweden...
GAGCCACCCCGCCCGGTCGATTCGGGCTACGCCATCCAGGACACCGAGCTGTGGTGGACCGACTGGGCGTCCCAGTGCACCTACCAGGGTGACTACCGCGATGCCGTGCTGCGGTCGCTGATCACGCTGAAGGCGCTGACCTACGAGCCGACCGGCGGGATCGTGGCCGCCGCCACCACGTCGCTCCCCGAGACCCTCGGAGGCAACCGCAACTGGGACTACCGGTTCTGCTGGCTGCGCGACGCCACGCTCACGCTCGAGTCACTGATGCGCGGTGGCTTCTACGACGAGGCGATGGCCTGGAGGAATTGGCTGCTGCGTGCGGTCGCCGGCGATCCCTCCCAGATGCAGATCATGTACGGCGCAGGCGGGGAGCGGCGACTGGACGAGTGGGAGATCGACTGGCTGCCCGGGTACGAGGGCTCGGCGCCCGTGAGGATCGGCAACGCGGCCGCCGGCCAGTTCCAACTCGATGTCTACGGCGAGGTCATGTCGGCGCTCTACGAATCGGAGGCGGGGTCGCAGGCCGACTCGGGCAGCAGTCCCACGTGGGCGTTCCAACTGTCCCTCATGGACTTTCTGCGGGACGGCTGGCGCGAGCCCGACGACGGCATCTGGGAGGTCCGGGGCCCCCGCCGTCACTTCACCCACTCCAAGGTGATGGCGTGGGTGGCCATCGACCGCGCCATCAAGACCGCCGAGGAGTACGGCAGGGACGGGCCGGTCGACAGCTGGAAGGAGATCCGTCAGGAGATCCACGACCAGGTCTGTGAAGAGGGCTTCAACGCCAACGTCGGGTCGTTCACCCAGTACTACGGATCGGACCAGCTCGACGCCAGTCTGTTGATGATCCCACTGGTGGGGTTCCTCCCCGCCCAGGACCCCCGGGTCCGCGGGACCATCGAGGCGGTGGAGCGTGACCTGGTCGAGGGCGGGTTCGTGCTGCGGTACCGGACCGACGACACCGGCAACGTCGACGGGCTGTCGGGTCGCGAAGGATCGTTCCTCGCCTGCTCGTTCTGGTTGGCCGACTGCCTGACCCTGCTCGGCCGGAACCACGACGCCCGCCAGATGCTCGACCGGCTGCTGGGATTGCGCAATGACCTCGGTCTGCTGTCCGAGGAGTACGACGCGGTGGCGGGGCGCCTGGTCGGCAACTTCCCCCAGGCGTTCTCCCATGTGTCACTGGTCAACTCGGCGTCGAAGCTGGCCGGTGAGGAGAAGCCGACGACGAACCACGTCATCCAAGGACTGGCCCGTCGGGCCATGAGCCAGGGCAAGAGCTCAGGCCGCCAGCATCACATGGGGGGTCTCACCGCCCAGGGGATGTTGACCAGGTTGTCCGAGAGCATCGGCGCGGACCGGCCGGGGAGCGCCGCCCGCGTCATCAAGGCCGCGGTCGACGGCGCGGATGGGAAGACCGTTCCCGCGGCCGTCGTGAAGGCGACCCGGGCCGGGCGCGGTGCCGGGTCCGGCGAGGACCGGGACGGAGCGGCGGCATCGGCCACCTCCAAGGGATTGGGCAAGCCGACGGCCAAGGCGTCGGCAAAGCGTCCGGCCCGGATGGTGGCCAAGGCCCCGCTGCGGGTGGCGGCCGAAGATGGTGCGAAGAGGGCGTCGGCGAAGAAGGCGTCGGCGAAGAAGGCGTCGGCGAAGAAGAAGTCGGCCCGGAAGGCGGCGAAGAAGAAGTCGGCCCCGGGGACGGCGAAGGCGCCCAGGTCCGCCCGGTCGGTGAAGGCCACCACGTCCACCAAGGCGTCCCCGTCGACGCGGGCGGGCAAGGCGACCAAGGCGGCTGCCTCCCCCAAGTCCGCCAAGTCTGCGAAGAGGTCGCCGGCCCGGCGCCGGTAGAGCATGGGACCGCGAGCCTCGATGTGCGGATCGGGAAGGCGCCCGGAGTGACCGGCGCCCACCACCACGGCCCGCCCGGCGGCCGCCCGGCGGCCGGAGCAGGCGTCGGAGCCGACGATGGGGAGACCTCGGATACTTCGGATTCCCCGGCTGCCGGCGTCACCATCGCCGAGGGCGTCATCGAGCTCGACACCCTCCTCGGAGGCTGGGAACGGGTCACCGCCGGCTACCTGATGGAAGGCGACAGCCCCGTGCTGGTCGAGACCGGTAGCCAGTCCTCGGTCCCCGTTCTCCTGGCCCAGCTCGACGCCCTCGGACTCGGCCCCTCGGACCTGGCCGGTGTGGTGGTCACCCACATCCACCTGGACCATGCCGGTGGCGTGGGGGACGTCGCCCGGGCGTTTCCCAATGCGACGGTCTACGTGCACGAGAAGGGCGCCCGCCATCTGGCCGACCCGACCCGACTGGTCGACTCCGCCGCCCGGGTCTACGGACCGTTGCTCGATTCGCTCTACGGTCGGCTCGATCCCACCCCGCCCGAGAGGATCCACGTCCTCGAGGACGGCGAGGCCATCCGCGTCGGCCCCAACCGCTCGCTCATCGCCGTGGACTCGCCCGGGCACGCCAAGCACCACGTCGCCCTGCACGACACCCTGAGCGGGGTGCTGTTCGCCGGCGATGCCGTCGGCGTCAAGTTGCCCGACGGTGGTGTGCTGCGGCCGTCGACACCCCCACCGGACTTCGATCTCTCCCTGGCGCTGCACTCACTCCAGCGGTTCGCCGACCGCCGGCCCGCCGGGCTGGCCCTGGCGCACTACGGCCTCCTCGGGGATCCGCTCGACCTGCTCGACGAGGCGGACGGGACGCTCCGGAGGTGGGCGGAGGTCGCGGAGTCGGCGTTCCGCCGCGGCGACGACATCGCCGCCGCGCTCTCGTCGGCCTTCGAGTCCGACCTCGACGGTGTCGCCGAGGAGCACCGGGAGAAGCTCGAGGTGATGAACGGCGTCCACTCCAATGCCGCCGGCCTCGAGCGATGGCTCACGACCCGCTCCCCTCGGGCGACGGGTGACGCGGGCGGTGGCACCCCGGGGGGAAGCGTCACCTGATCGTGGTCCCGGCCGGCGGTGCGGAGTCGGGGGGTGGTGCACCGCACCGGAGACGATCGTGAACGTCTCGATCGTCTCCGGCTGGGTGCCGGCCGTGGTGAAGGCGCTGGCGTTGGTCAGCCTGGTGCTCGCCGTCGACCGGCGCCACGGGCGTTGGAGGCGACAACTGGCCGTCGGTGTTCCCGTCGCCATCGCCGTGACGGCGGCCGCGGCGCTCGTTGCGACCTTCGCCTCGCTGGTCCCCTCCGACTTCCCGGAGTCCGCCTACGGGTGGGGCGTCGCCTTCGTGCTCGCCTGCTGGCTCACCGTCACCGGCTGGTCGGCCGGTCGGGCGGCGCATCGGGTCGTGAGCGTCGTCGCCGTGGTCCTGGCCCTGGTGGCGACCCTCGGCACGGTGAACCAGGAGTCGGACACCTTCCCGACCGTGGACCGACTGGTCACGATCGACCCCGAGAACATGGTCGGCCTTCCCCAGTTGCAGCAGATGCGCGCCCAGGCCGCCGCCACCGGCCGGCTCCCGTCGCAGGGGGTGGTGATCACGGTGACCATCCCGCCGACCGTGTCGCACTTCTCCACGCGGCCCGCCTACCTCTACCTGCCGCCGGCCTGGTTCGCCAAGTCCGTGCCGTCCCTTCCGACCCTCGTGCTGCTGCCCGGCGAGCCGGGCAGCGCCGCAGACTGGTCGGGCGCCGGCGACGCCGACAACACGGCGGACGCATTCGCCGGGGCCGACCACGGCGTGGCCCCGATCATCGTGATGCCCGATCCCAACGGGTACGCCACGGTCGACACCGAGTGCGTGAACAGTCGGTTCGGCAATGCCGAGACCTATCTGGTCGACGACGTGCCGGCCTACGTGAGGAGCCGCTTCCATGCCGCGACCGGGAAGGGATCGCTCGCCATCGCCGGTCTGTCGGCGGGGGGGACCTGCTCGGTGATGCTGGCCCTTCGGCATCCGGCCGTCTATCCGACCTTCGCCTCGTACTCGGGGTTCTCCTCCCCCCAGTACGAAGAGACCACCCGGGCCCAGACCATCGACACCCTGTTCGGCGGGTCCACCGCCGCCTTCGACGCCCACGACCCGACGGTCCTGCTGGGTCAGGGCCGTTTCGACGGGATGGCCGGCTGGTTCGAGGTCGGCGACGGTGACACCCAGCCCCTCGCCGCCGCCCGCGTCCTCCAGCCGGCGGCCGCCAGGGCAGGGATCGCCACCTGCCTGCTGGTGCGCCCGGGCGGCCACGATTTCGACCTGTGGAGCCAGGCGCTGGTGGACTCGTTCCCCTGGCTCGCATGGCGGCTCGGCCTGACCCCCGAGCCGCGCCGCGAGCCGGCGACGTGCACGACTCCCTGAGCAGTGGGACCATCCCCGGGGGCAAACGGGCGACACCGGCCACCCACCCCTCTTGCGCAGTTCGACGTCGGTGGTTTCGAATGGGTCGGGAGGGAATCGTCATGAGGATCGCGGGGACAGGCCAATGAGCATCCTGTTCGCGCTGTTGGGCGCCTTCAGCCAGGCGCTCACCTCGGTGCTGCAGCGGCTGGCCAACGTGTCGGGCCCCAAGGTCAAGAGGTCGGTGTGGCAGACGACCCTCTACCTCGTCCGCCAGCCGATGTGGTTGCTCGGGATGGTGACCATGGGTGGGACCTTCGTCTTCACCGCACTGGCGCTCTACTTCGGTGAGCTGGCAACCGTGCAGCCGATCCTGGTCACCGAGCTCATCTTCACCCTCGCCCTCCGGGCCCTGTGGCTGGGGGACCGGATCGCCCAGCGGACCTGGGCGGCGGCCGCTCTCCTCTGTGCCGGCCTGTTCGGATTCCTGGTCGTCGCCCATCCGCAGGAGGGTCACGGCCATCCGAGCGCCTCCGGATGGGTGGTCGCCGTGGGCAGCCGGAGTGCGGTCGTCGTCATCCTCGTCGTCCTCAGCCGCTGGGGCTCGCCGGCGCGTCGGGCCGCCCTCCTCGGTGCCGCCGCCGCACTGGTGTGGGCCATCGACGCCGCCTTCGTCAAGTCCGCCACCGAGGTGCTGGCCCACGACGGCTGGGGCGCCCTGTTCGTCCACTGGCCCGTCTACGGGGTGGTGGCGACCGGTGTGCTGGGCACGGTGCTGCTCGAGTCGGCCTTCGCCGTCGGGCCGCTGGCCGCCTCGCAGTCGGCCCTACTGATCGTCGACCCGCTGGCCAGCATCGCCCTCGGCATCGAGCTCTTCGGCGAACAGCTCCGGTCCTCTCCGGTGGCCATCGTCTTGCAGGCGCTCTGCCTGGGGGCGATGTTCGTCGGGGTGGTCCTGTTGTCTCGGTGGGCGCCGCCCGAGATGGAGGTGAGGAAGCGGCGGCCGCCGCCACCGACGACCGCCACCGGAGGGTTGGCCGGCGACATCGCCTCCGACTCCGTCTGACGCCGGCCACCGGCGCGAGGCCCGGGCGCGGCGCCCCAACCTCCCTGTGGTCAAATGTCAGCATGCGACTGCATCCGGCCGGTGCCGCGCCTGACGCTCTGGCCGGTGCGGTCTGGGAGTGTCTGTCGTGCCCACCGGACACCGTGGCCGGGCCCGAGGCACTCTCCGCCCACGACGGGCGGTGGATGCCGGCGCTGGTGCCCGGGACGGCGGCAGCATCGCTGCGCGTCCAGGGGAAGTGGACGTGGGGCGACGACGACCGGGGGCTGTTCGACGGAAGCGACTGGTGGTACCGGTGCGACGTCGACGTGCCCGACCACGCCGCCGGAACGTGGGAGCTCGAGTTCGGGGGACTGGCGACCGTCGCCGACGTGTGGCTGAACGGGGAGCACGTCCTCCGTTCGGAGAGCATGTGGCTCACCCACCGCGTACCGGTGGTCCGACTGGCGCCCCACAACGTCCTCATCATCCGATTCGCCGCTCTCGACCCCCTGCTGGCGAAGAGACGGCCCCGGCCGCGCTGGCGCAGCCTCGGGGTTCGCTCCCAGCAACTGCGCTGGTTCCGCACGACGCTGCTCGGGCGCATCCCCGGATGGCTGTCGTGCGGCGCGCCGGTCGGTCCGTGGCGGCCGGTGCGGCTCAACCGGATCGATGCCGCGGTCACGGTGCGCGAGCGCCAGGTTCGGGCCGACGTCGACGGTGGAGACGGGGTCGTCGACGTCCTGCTCGTCGTCGACGGTGTCGCCGACGGCACCGAGGCCACGGTCCGGGTCGGGGAGGTGGGTGTTCCGACGACGGTCAGCGAGCAGGACGGCCGGTCAGTCGTCGAGGTCCGGGTGAGGGTCCCCCGTGTCGAGCGGTGGTGGCCGCACACCCACGGGGGACAACCACGCACGACGGTCCGCCTCGAGGTCGGGGACACGGTCGTCGAGCTGCCGTCGGTCGCGTTCCGCACCGTGTCCGCCGACCGGGAGGGCGGTGGGTTCACCCTGTCGGTCAACGGCGTGCCCGTGTTCTGCCGGGGGGCCAACTGGTTGCCGCCCGACGCGGTGGGGCTCGTCTCGCCGGCCACCGAGGTGCGCGAGTCGCTGCACAAGCTGATCGGGGCGGGCATGAACATGGTGCGGCTCGCCGGCTACGCGACCTACGAGGACGACGTCTTCTGGGACGCCTGTGACGAGCTGGGCATCCTCGTATGGCAGGACTGCATGATCGCCGGGTACGACCCACCCGAGGACCCCGAATTCGAGGACGGCCTGGTCGCCGAGCTGTCCCTGCAGCTCGGCGCGCTCAGGTCGCACCCGTCCCTGGCCGTCGTCTGTGGGAGCTCCGACTGCGAGCAGCAGGCGGCCATGTTCGGCCTGCCCCCGGACCGCCGGAGGAGCAGGGTGCTGGACGAGACCATCCCGGGCGTCGTCGACCGGGTCCTTCCCGGCGTTCCCTATGTGACGTCGGCCCCGAGCGGGGGCGAGCTGCCGTTCGACCCCGCCGTGGGGGTGGCAACCTACTTCGGAGTCGGCGCCTACCTGCGGCCCGTGTCGGACGTCCGCACGGCCGGCGTGCGGTTTGCCGCCGAGTGCCTGGCCTTCTCGACCCCACCCGAGCCGGCCACGGTCGAGCGGGCGTTCGGGACCGCCAGGGGCGCAGGACACGACCCCGTGTGGAAGTCCGCCGTGCCCCGTGACGCCACCAGCTCGTGGGACCACGAGGAGATACGGGACCGGTACGTGGCCGAGGTGTTCGGGGTCGACCCGTTCCTCGTCCGCTACGCCGATCCCGACCGCGCCCTCGACTACGGGAGGGCGGTCGTCGCCCAGCTCATGTCCGTCGCCCTGAGCGAGTGGCGCTGTGAGCGGTCGACCTGTGCCGGTGCGCTGATCCTGAATTGGCAGGACGTCGGAGCCGGTGCCGGCTGGGGCCTGCTCGACGCCTTCGGCTCACCCAAGGCACCGTGGTTCGCCGTCCGCCGGGTCCTCGCCCCCCTGGCCGTGCTCCTGACCGATGACGGCCTCTCCGGCCTGGGGATCCACGTGGTCAACGACGGACCGGAGGACGCCGTCGGCGAGCTGCGGATCGCCCTCTACGACGCGTCCGGCCGCCGGTCCGAGGACGCGGCGGTGCCCGTGGAGGTGCCGGGCCGTTCGCAGTCCCGTTGGGCCGCATCCGCCCTCGTCGGCGGTTTCCGTGACCTGACCGATGCCTACCGGTTCGGCCCACCGGCCTTCGACGTCGTCCGGGTCGAGCTGGAGGTGGGTGGGTCCACGCAGGAGGCATTCCACCTGCCCGGCGGTGCCGGGCGGTCGATCGAAGCCGACCTCGGCCTCGAGGCGACGGCCTCCCGCCACGGTGACCACTGGCAGGTGACCGTGCGGTCGGGGCGGTTCGCCCAGTGGGTGGCCCTGGACACCCCCGGCTTCGCACCGGGCGACTCGTGGTTCCACCTGGCGCCGGGCTCGGAGCGCACCGTCGCGCTGGTGCCGATCGCCGGGGACGGGCCACCGAGGGGTCGGGTGCGGTGCCTCAACGGGCTCCACTCGGTACCCATCACCGTCGTCGGTTGACACTGACGCCGACACCGACTGACCCCGACCCGACTCGACCGACGCCGGTTGACGCCGGTTGACCCCGACACCGATCCCGGCTGACCCGGGACCGCCGACCCCGGCCCGAACACCGGGAGTGCCCGAGCAGGTGGGGCGGCGGGGACGGCCCGGAGCCCTAGCCTTCAGCGAAGCGGGTGTCGAGCCAGTCGTGGATCGCCGACACGACCTTCGATCGGTACCAGTGCCGGTGCATCGGGTGGTCGATCTCCCCGACGACCACGAGGTCGACCGCTCCGTGGCGGCGGACCTGCGCCCAGGCCCTCGCCGTCCGGTCCTCGAGGAACTCGAGGCCGTCGTCGCCTTCGGTGAACAGGCACATCACCGGCGTCCCCGTTCGGGAGAGCCGGCGCAACCAGGTCGCCGCCGGATGGCGGACGCCGAGGACGTCGAGCCCCCACCACAGACCGGTCCTGCGGAGCCGCTTGATGCGGCGGATCTCGGATTGGCGCCGTGCCCTCGTCTCCCCGACGATGTCGGCCTCCACCGGATCACCGGGCCTCCAGTACAGCTGGGGGTTGATGGCGACGACACCGTCGAGCTCGACGACGAGCGCGGCCCGTAGGGCCATCCAGGCGCCGGCGCAGAGCCCCGCCAGGACCACGCGGCGATGACCACCCGCCCGCAGCGCCGCGACGATCTCTCCCACTTCCTCGACACCGTGCTGGTCGTAGGGACGGCCGGGGGCGTGCCCCGAATCGGGGCTTTCGCCCCATCCCGTGAAGTCGACCCGCAACGAGGAGTATCCGGCCAGGGCGAGGTCCCTCGCGTACTCGACCCAGGCCCGGCCGGGGCCGACGTGGTGTTCGGAACCCGAGTTCAGCCAGACCACCGTGGCCCGCTCGACCCCCCCGGCCCGGGTCACGATGCCGGCCAGCCCCGACGGACCGAGGCGCACCACCTCTTCGGACACCGAGGTCATCGCCCAGCGGATGGTGGCATCACGCCGGGGCTCGACCGCCCGGTCCACGGCGTGTCCCGGCCCCACCCAGTGGCTGATCTGCTCGACGATATCGACGGGGACGGTGGCGTACTCGCTGGGTCGGTCGATGGCCAGGTCGGTGCCCGGTAGGACCAGGTGGTCGGGATGGGAGCCCAGCGCGGTGAGCCGGTCGAGCAGCGGGCTGCTCCGCGGCTTGTCCTCCCGGTCGACGACCAGGACCCTCGCTGCCGGAGAGGACGTGAGCGTGGACAGGTCGAGCCCGCCCAGCGCGCCGAGCAGGTCCACGGAGAACACGCTCCCCGCCTGCACGATCCCCCCGCCCCGTCCGGCCGTGGTCGGCGTCTCGGGGACGGGGACGCCGAGCAGCTGCAGCTCGCGGACGTAGCGACGCCCCTGCACGATCGGGGCCCAGGCGACCACCGCGTCGGCGGCGGTGGCGGGGCCCTCGAGCAGGGCAAGGGTGGCCCCCATCCGGAGCCCGACGAGCACCAGCGACGACACGTCGAGCGCTCGCAGCGAGGCGGCGGCGATGCCGACGTCATGGCGCCAGGTGGGCAGGCGGTCGGGATCCCACTGGTCCCCCCCGGAGTCGCCGGTTCCGTCGAGGTCGAAGCGCACCACGCTGCAGCCCTGGCCGGCCAGCCGCTCCGCCAGTGTCCGCAGCGTGCGGTGGGACGACCAGAGCTCGTAGCCGAAGGGCGGGACGATGACCACGCCGACAGAGCCGGTGCGGCCCGCCGGTGTCGTCAGCCACGACAGCAGCGGGCGGTCGGTGGGTCCGATCCAACGTCCGGTCGTCTCGACCGGCCCGGGCTCAGCCGGCGGAGGCGGGTCGGATCCTCGGTCGGGCATGCGATCAGCTTGACACCAGCTGCGGCCGCGAGCAGGGGCTACCGCAGGGCGGCCGGAGGTGACGCCGTGGCATGCTTCCCGACGTGGTCGAGAGCAATCGAGGTGGGTCGGTCGACGAGGTCAACCGGCCGACGTGGTCCCGGGTCGCCGCGGAGTACGCCATCGAGGGGTGGAGCGACCCCGGTGAGCTGGGCGCGTTCACCTTCGTCGCCGACCGCGTGCGGGGCCTCCCGATCCTCGACCTCGGTGTCGGCGGTGGTCGGACGGTCGGCCTCCTCCGACTTCTCTCGGCCGACTACCTGGGCATCGACTACACGCCCGAACTGGTGGAGCTGTGCCGCTCACGACACCCGGACGTGGAGATCGAGGCCGGGGACGCACGAGAGCTCGGGGGGCTCTCGGCCGGTTCGCGAGGAATGGTGGTGTTCAGCAACAACGGGATCGACGCCGTCGATCACGGGGGTCGACAAGCCGTCCTGGACGGCGTGCACCGGGTGCTGCAGCCCGGTGGCACCTTCTTGTTCTCCACCCTCAACAAGGACCATCCGCTGTTCGGCTGTCACCCGGGGACCGCCCCGGACATCGCCTGGCTGCCCGGCTCGCTGCTTCCGGCGCCGCCGGCGCCCCCACCGGCCACGAGAGCGGCCGACGGGGACGTTGCCGTCGACGACGGGGCATGGCTCCGTGCCACCCGGAACTGGCGCCGTCTGCGCAGCGAGCTCCGTGACGAGGGAGACTGGGGCCAGGCTCCGTTCGCCGCCCACGAGTTCGGCCTGGTGGCCCACTTCATCACCCTCCCGGGCGCGGTCGACGAGCTCGACCGCCACGGGTTCGACGTTGCCGCGGTGTTCCCGTGCGACAGCGTTCGCCCGCAGGGGGTGGACCAGCCGGTCGAGTCGATGTACATGCATCTCGTGGCCCACCGCCGGTCCTGACGCCGCCCCACCAGGCAGCGCAGCCGGTCACCGGCTGTTCCTCGTCCCGAGTTGCGGCATGGTGACTCATGATCCGCCCTATGCTGGCGACCAGCGATGTTGGGGCGATGGGCGCTGCCGACGACGACCGGTTGGAACTGCAGCGGGTACGGAGTCATCTGCCACGTCTGTGAGGAAATTGCCGATGTTCCCAGAGTGGATGCCGGCGAGGGTGGTCCTCGCAACTGAGAACAGCCTGATCGGTGAGGGTCTGGCCGTCTCGTTGCAGGGTGTCGCCTCGGTCGACCTGGTCGGGCACACCCGTGACCCCGACGAGCTGATCCGTCTCGTCGGGGACACCGCCCCCGACGCCGTCATCGTCACGCTCCGATCCGCCGCCCGCACCACCACGGCGACACAGCTGGGCGTGCGTCGCCTGCGGTCCGAATTCCCTGAGATGGGGATCGTGATCATCGCTGATCGGATCGACGGGTTCTCCCTCGATCTGCTCCTCGTGAGCCCGTCGCGGATGGCGTACCTGCTCGATGACGAGGTGCGGAGCATGGCCACCGTGCTCCACGCGCTGCACCAGGTGTGTGCCGGTCGGAGCGTGCTCGACTCGAGTGTGAGGAGTGCCCTGGAAGACCGCCCCTTCACCGCCAGCGTCGACCAGCTCACCGCTGATCAGGTGGAGTTGCTCGACCGGATCGGCCGAGGCCTGTCCGACGCCGCTATCGCCGACGAGCTGCTACTCCCCGTCGGTTCGGTCGAGGAGCAGGTGACGTCCCTTTTCGACACGCTCGGCCTCGTCGGGCAGCCGGCCTTCGACGAGCGGGTGCTCGCGGCACTGTTCTACCTGCGGGCCCGGTCCGGCCTGACCCACCCCAACCTGTTCGGGGACATGTCCGACGAGGTGCGGGCCCACATGCGGACGCTCCTCGATCAACAGGGGGTATCCGTGGCCGTGGGAGGCGGGCCGACGCGAATTGACAGCGAGACTGACCGGGACCGGCCGATGCCCGTGCCCTCCACCGAGGTGGCGCTCTTGGACACGGACGGCGTCATCACGTCGGTGAACGCCGCCTGGGAAGCGTTCTGTGCGGCCAACGGAGGCGATCTGACCCGGTCCGGCGTGGGAAGGTCCTACCTGGAGGTGTGCGGGAGCTCCGACGACCCTGCGGCCAAGGAGGTCGAACGGGCGCTCCGCGTCGCCTTGCAGGGCGACCTGCCCGCACCGGTCAGGGTCCTGATCCCCTGCGACAGCCCCGACTCCGAGCGCTGGTTCGACGTCCTGATCTCGTCGAGGCTCAACGACGACGGCCGCTGTCTCGGCGCGACGGTCACGCTCTCGCTCGTCGTCTGAACGGTCGGCTCGCGTCC
>Ga0182030_10021625_pt1 | contig 12042 bp, 6 predicted proteins | sample 812S3MmetaG_FD_121299 | JGI IMG/M metagenome (GOLD analysis project Ga0182030, IMG submission 121299) | Permafrost microbial communities from Stordalen Mire, Sweden - 812S3M metaG (Illumina Assembly) | ecosystem: Environmental > Terrestrial > Soil > Wetlands > Permafrost | place: Sweden...
TGCCCGAGCGGATGTTCCAGAACCCGGTGGCGCGCGCGCTGATCGCCATCCGCAAGGGGCTCAGCCTGCATCCCGACGATCGCGACAGCGCGGTGGATGCGCTCGACACGCTGATCATGCAGCCGCAGCTCTTGGGCCAGGATTACGGCGCCTACATCAACCTCAGCGCGCTGTATCACCGGTTGGAATACGACAAGTCGCCGAAGGCGATCGACCAGGCGCAGCAGCAGATGTGGGAGCTGGCGCTGCATCTGGAGGAGGGGCAGACCGAGCAAACCGCCCGCGCTCTGGAGGCGGCACGGCAGGCGGCGCGGGACGCGCTGAACAAGGCGATGAAGGACCCGTCCGACGCCAACCGCCAGGCGCTGGAGCAGAAGCTGCGCGATTTGCAACAGGCGATCGAGCAACACATGCAGGCTTTGCTGCAGGAGGCCCAGCGCAACCACGAAGAACTGCCGTTCGACCCTGACTCGCAGCATTTGTCCGACCGCGACTTCGAGCGCATGGCGGAGGCGGCGCGGGAAGCGGCGCGCGAAGGCCACATGGATGAGGCGCAGCAGCGCATGGCGGAGCTGGAACGCATGCTCGACCAGTTGCGCAACGCGCGGGCGGAGCATGGCAAGGGCGCGCAGCAGCGGGCGGCGCAACGCCAGCGCGGGCACCAGCAGATGAGCGCGTTGCAGGACATGATCGGGCGCCAGGGCGGCTTGCTGGACCACGCGCAGAGCCGCGCCGAAGAGGAGACGCGTCCGCGGTTTGGCCAGCCGCCGCCGACCGAACCGACCGATCCCAACGCCGAGCGTGAGGCCGACCGGCGGGTGCAGCAGGCGCTGCGGCGGGCGCTGGGCGAGTTGATGCAGCAGTTCAGCGACCTGAGCGGCGAGTTGCCGCCCAGCCTCGGCCAGGCGGACCAGGCCATGCAGCAGGCGGGGCATGACCTGGGTACCGGCGACGACAAGGGTGCCGGCACGCAGGAGCAAAAGGCGATCGAGGCGTTGCAGAAGGGCGGCCAGGAGATGGGCCAGGCGATGGCCCGGCAGTTCGGCCCCGGCCAGCAGGGCGAGGATGGCGAGGCCGAGGGCGACGGCTCCGAGGGTCAGATGATGATGCAGGAGGGTCGCGGCGATAACGGCGGCAACGGCACCCTGCCCGGTCCTCCCGGCCGGGCGGACGGACAGCGCGATCCGCTCGGCCGGCATTACGGCCAGGGCAGCTCCGGCGCCGACGAGGGCGACGACGTGACGGTGCCGGAGGAGCGCGAGCGCCAGCGCACCAGGGCGATCGAAGACGAACTGCGGCGGCGCGATGCGGACCGCCAACGGCCGCAGGAGGAGCTGGACTATTTCGGGCGGCTGCTGAAGGGGTTCTGAGGCAGCGGGTCGGCAGCGGTGATGAAGCCTGCGGCACCCTCCGATGAGCAATCAGCGGCCGCGGGCGCATCGCTCGATCAGGAGAAGGCACGGCCGCGCGGCCTGCCTCCCCCGGGGCTACTGCCACCTGTTGCCGAACCGAGTCGCCTCACACGGAGTGCCGCTAGCCGCCCCTCGGAAGCGGCCCTTGGCGGCCAGAGCTTGTGGGATGAAGATGGCAGTGAATGGCGTTACTATCCCGAGGACCGATGGCATAATCCGCATTGGGACTATAATGATCACGCGACGCCCGGCGCGCCATGGTGCAATGTGCCTATCGGGGATAAGCCGCCGGTTAAGGCCTGAAACAGGATCACGATAATGTCGCTGCTGGTCCATACCGCATCGTTCAAAGGACGCGAGGCACTGGTCCTCGCGTGCGACAATGGAGTGCTGGACTGGCTCAGCGACCGATTCACAGTGCTCAGTGCCCCTGGCCCATCCAGCCGGCGCGGATTTGTCATTGGCAATGGGAAGCCGATCAGGTCGGAGCAAGGTGTTGAAATCCGGTTCAAAGCAATTGAAGACCCGGCACCGACTCATATCGTTCAGCAAGATGGCCACTTCGTTTGGTATATATCTCGCGAGGTCGCAGCGAGATTTCAGGACCTCGTGCGCGGTCTTGCGATGTCCCACAGGCCCGGCCACCAGTATCTGGAAGCGGATGACCCGCAGTCGCCCATGCTAGTCCTTACCAAGGGAGAATACGACGAGGACACGCTTCGGTCGATGAGCAAGGACATGCCGGCGAATTCGCTCGAAATGACCCGTTGAACGGAGCTTCGCAACGAGATCCCAATAGTGTCGCCATCGCGCCGCCCGCCTGGGAACCTGGCATGCAAGCCCGATCGGCACTGATTTTTCTTTTCGGCCTGCTCGTTCCTTGCTGTTTGTTGAGCCTGATAGCCTGGGACCAGCCGGATTTCCTGATCTCATCCGATACGCTGTTGCCGGCGGAATTCGTCTGGGACGTCCTGCATCACAGTTATGCCTGGCTGAACTTTCAACAGGCACGGGTCCCGAGCTTCGTGCCGGATCTGCTGATCTATGCTCCCATCCAGGCTGTGACCGGAAGCTGGCGCATTGCCATGGCGGCCTGGGTCTTAATCGTTCTTGTCTGGCTCGGGGCCATCGCAAGCTGCATCACGGTTCGTATCACGCGGTCAACGGACGAGGCGGCGGCGTTGGCTGTCATGCTGTTGGTCATGCTCGTGTTGAGCGCCGCGCTGTTTGGACTGCCTCGTTTGGGCAGCACGTTCGAGAGCAGCGGCCTCCGCCCCTATCTCTACATCCTGCCGCCATTCGACCATGGCGGACCATTCCTGCTGGCTTTGACCGCCGCTTTGATCGCACATCGCGAGATTGAACGGGCACTTCCGATCCGGACCGTCGTCCTTTCGCTGATTTCCTTCTCAGGCGGCATTTCCGATCTGCTCTGGTTCACCGCATTTTTGCTTCCGCTCACAGCATCGATGGCTGCCGCTGTGTGGGTTGGAACTGTCGCACGGCGAGCGGCAATCCGACTGCTGGTCGCCGTGTGGGCCAGCGGCATCCTGGGCTGGGCCTGCGCGCAGATGCTGGATCGTGAGCCGCTGCCGTTATCGGTACTTTATACCGTTCCCGCACGCGTCATGCGGTTCCTGACGGAGCTGGGGCATAATCCCGGTATGCTGATCGTCGTGGCGTGCTTCGGGCTCGCGGTCGCAGGCGATGCCTGGCGGCGCGGATCACGCGGTTGGCTCGGCAGCTTTTGGTCGGTATTCGCGACCAGCAGCGCGCTCGGCTCGCTGGCGCTGACAATGCTGTTGTATGAAGGTGTGCCGATCTATCGCTACGGATCTATCGCTACGCCTTGCCGTTCCTGTGGTGGACCGTCATTCTTGTGGCCGCCTGGTTGGCACGGGTCACGCACGAGCGCGTCATGCTGCTGCGCTTACCGGTGGCGGCTATGTGCCTGGGACTTGGCGCGACATATGTCGTGACAGGATTTGACCTGCCCAGGATTTTTCGTTGGGAATTACCGCTGGCGTCATGTCTTGAATCGGCCGGACTCCGCGCCGGGTTGTCAGAGTATTGGTCTGCGCGTCTTATCAATGCGGCGAGCGACTGGCAGCTTCAGGTGGAACAGATCTCCGAGACAGGGGGAGTGCGGGTTTGGGGTAACGATCGACTTTGGTACGTCCGCGACATTCACGATGGATCGAAGCGGCCGGCCTATCGATTTATTGTTATGCGTGAGCTTTCGCCGGATCGGATTGCCGCGGTCTATGGTCAACCCGACCGGGTCATGATGTGCGGGTCTGATGCGGTGTGGATTTACGATGATCCCACCCGGCTTTACGATGGGCTGGTGCGTGCATCGCCGTCCATGGCGAAGGTTTTCGCGACGGCACCGGCGAAATAGAAGGCGCACTTTATCATCGCGAGTTGCCACCGACCGGCGGCGACCGACTCGCGGCTAGATGAAACGGAGGTCGTCGGGTGATGAGCAGACTCCCCCTCCCCTTGTGGGAGGGGGTTGGGGGGAGGGGTGCGTGCCGCTTCGACCGCAATGAGGTGCGCGACGTGCGCCGCACCACGTTGGCCGGCGACGTGGCGACGATCGCGCAGGTTGCCTGGCGCGGACTCCCGGGTTTGGTCAGCGCCGCGAACGCGGGGACCGATGACGGTAGGCTGTGCGCCCAGCGCTAACCGGATGGGGACAGATTGCGACATTGTTCGCGCGCCATTGCGACCAGGCCAAGGACACACCAGGGTTCGTCCTGAGCGCGTGACTGAACGCCTTCGTTGGTAGGGGCCGTCTGTGAACAAGCTTGGCGTGACGCACTCCCAAGAGATACTCGAACAGTACATCCCATCGACCATGGCGCCGCGGGATTCGCAAACCGTCCGGCTGGGACTCGCCGGACTGACGCTGCTGCTGACCGCGGTCTTTCTGTTCGCGCATGCCCACTTCCCCGGCCTGCCGGCAGCCGGCACCGAAACCGGCGGCTGGCGCGACTGGGCCGATCAGTCGCTCTACATCGAGGCCGCCCGCGCCTGGTCCGATTGGGATCTGACGCCGGCGCGGCACTTTTATCCCCCCGGTTATGCGCTGCTGGGGGCACCCTTGCTGCGGATCACGCCGCATGACCGCTTCCTGCTGCCTGACCTCGCCTGCCTGATCGTCGGTCTGTTCGCCTGCGCTGCGCTGGCGCGACGGATGTTTCCGCAGGGCCGTTTCGCCAGCCTGTGGGGCGCCGCGGCGTTCGTGGTGGCCAGTGTCGGCACGCTACCGGGTTTGAAATCGTGGCTTGAACCGTGGACCACAACGCCGGCGGCGGCACTGACACTGGTTGCGTTTGTCGCCGTGCTGCGACTTGCGGAACGTCCCGGCATCGGGCGCGCCATTCTCGCCGGTCTTGCGATCGGCGGCATAACGCTGTTCCGCCCCGGCGATGCGGTGCCGGTCGCGCTCGCCGCCGCCGTGGCGCTGGCGCCGCGCTTGCTGGCGATGCCGATCCGTCCCGCTGCCGGAATCGCCGGCGCTTCCATGCTCGCCACCGGGGCGATGGCGGCACTGACCGCGGCGATTATCGCCGCGACGTCCGGCTTCGGACCAGGCACCTATTATGACCGGTCGGCGCATGAGGGCTTCGACTTCCGCCTGCTCGCGCTGCGCTGGGTGTCGCTGGTGATCGATGCGCGCCCGATCTTCGATGGCGTTGGGACCGAGCGCGTTGTGCCAGGACTGCATCGCGGCCTGGCGGAGGTCTTCCCCTGGATGATCGCCGGCGTCGGCGGCATGGCGGCTTGCTGGTTCGGCCGCGGCTCGAAACGCGTGCATGTGCTGCTGGCAACCTGGCTCGCGGCCCAGATGGCAATGATGCTCAGTTATCGCAGCCTGCACATCCTGGGCCTCTGGCTGTTCGGCAACTATCACTATTTCAAGGCGACACAGCCGGTCTTTCTGCTGTTTGCATTGACGCTGGCGGTGCGGCTTGCCGACCGCGCGACGCGCTGGCGCTCGGCGGCGGCGGCAGTGGCGGCGATCGTGCTGCTGTTCGGTTGGCGCGCCAGCCTGGTGCCGATGCCGGCCAGTGAGACGGCGACAACGGCCAGTGAGGCGGCGGCGGCAACGGCCAGCGCGATTGCCGTGCCCGGATTGGGGTCGGTCGATGAGGCAGCCATCGTGCGCGGCACCGGGCCCTGGAACGCATTTTATTACGGCCGGCATTTGCTGACCATCGATGGCGTGGCGTTCCGCAATAACTTCGATTTCAGGCTCTACCCGCGCAGCACGGATTTCCTGCTGGTGCCGCTGCGGCCGTTGCCGCCGCATCCGGGCGTGCTGACCGTTGCGGAGGGGGTACGGATCGCGCCCGACGCGCCGGTGGTGAAGGTCCGCCAGGTCGTCTCGTTCGGACTGCCGTGCCTGCTCGGTCTCGCCGGGAGCAGGGTGTGCGGCAGCCTTGGCGCGCCGTTGATCCCGTCGCAATAGGACGGCGAGTTGTCCGGTCGGATTACGGGTGCAATGGCGAGCGTCGCCGTGGCGAGAGCGTTCCTACTGTGAGGGGAAACTGTCATTGCGAGACGCGCAGCGCCGAAGCAATCTCCTGCCTGACGAGCCGCCGGCGGCTCGTCAGGCAGGAGATTGCTTCGGCGCTGCGCGTCTCGCAATGACAGTTTCCCCTCACAGTAGGAACGCTCTCGCCACGGCGACGCTCGCCATTGCACCCGTAATCCGACCGGACAACTCGCCGTCCTATTGCGACGGGATCAACGGCGCGCCAAGGCTGCCGCACACCCTGCTCCCGGCGAGACCGAGCAGGCACGGCAGTCCGAACGAGACGACCTGGCGGACCTTCACCACCGGCGCGTCGGGCGCGATCCGTACCCCCTCCGCAACGGTCAGCACGCCCGGATGCGGCGGCAACGGCCGCAGCGGCACCAGCAGGAAATCCGTGCTGCGCGGGTAGAGCCTGAAATCGAAGTTATTGCGGAACGCCACGCCATCGATGGTCAGCAAATGCCGGCCGTAATAAAATGCGTTCCAGGGCCCGGTGCCGCGCACGATGGCTGCCTCATCGACCGACCCCAATCCGGGCACGGCAATCGCGCTGGCCGTTGCCGCCGCCGCCTCACTGGCCGTTGTCGCCGTCTCACTGGCCGGCATCGGCACCAGGCTGGCGCGCCAACCGAACAGCAGCACGATCGCCGCCACTGCCGCCGCCGCCGAGCGCCAGCGCGTCGCGCGGTCGGCAAGCCGCACCGCCAGCGTCAATGCAAACAGCAGAAAGACCGGCTGTGTCGCCTTGAAATAGTGATAGTTGCCGAACAGCCAGAGGCCCAGGATGTGCAGGCTGCGATAACTGAGCATCATTGCCATCTGGGCCGCGAGCCAGGTTGCCAGCAGCACATGCACGCGTTTCGAGCCGCGGCCGAACCAGCAAGCCGCCATGCCGCCGACGCCGGCGATCATCCAGGGGAAGACCTCCGCCAGGCCGCGATGCAGTCCTGGCACAACGCGCTCGGTCCCAACGCCATCGAAGATCGGGCGCGCATCGATCACCAGCGACACCCAGCGCAGCGCGAGCAGGCGGAAGTCGAAGCCCTCATGCGCCGACCGGTCATAATAGGTGCCTGGTCCGAAGCCGGACGTCGCGGCGATAATCGCCGCGGTCAGTGCCGCCATCGCCCCGGTGGCGAGCATGGAAGCGCCGGCGATTCCGGCAGCGGGACGGATCGGCATCGCCAGCAAGCGCGGCGCCAGCGCCACGGCGGCGGCGAGCGCGACCGGCACCGCATCGCCGGGGCGGAACAGCGTTATGCCGCCGATCGCAAGACCGGCGAGAATGGCGCGCCCGATGCCGGGACGTTCCGCAAGTCGCAGCACGGCGACAAACGCAACCAGTGTCAGTGCCGCCGCCGGCGTTGTGGTCCACGGTTCAAGCCACGATTTCAAACCCGGTAGCGTGCCGACACTGGCCACCACGAACGCCGCGGCGCCCCACAGGCTGGCGAAACGGCCCTGCGGAAACATCCGTCGCGCCAGCGCAGCGCAGGCGAACAGACCGACGATCAGGCAGGCGAGGTCAGGCAGCAGGAAGCGGTCATGCGGCGTGATCCGCAGCAAGGGTGCCCCCAGCAGCGCATAACCGGGGGGATAAAAGTGCCGCGCCGGCGTCAGATCCCAATCGGACCAGGCGCGGGCGGCCTCGATGTAGAGCGACTGATCGGCCCAGTCGCGCCAGCCGCCGGTTTCGGTGCCGGCTGCCGGCAGGCCGGGGAAGTGGGCATGCGCGAACAGAAAGACCGCGGTCAGCAGCAGCGTCAGTCCGGCGAGTCCCAGCCGGACGGTTTGCGAATCCCGCGGCGCCATGGTCGATGGGATGTACTGTTCGAGTATCTCTTGGGAGTGCGTCACGCCAAGCTTGTTCACAGACGGCCCCTACCAACGAAGGCGTTCAGTCACGCGCTCAGGACGAACCCTGGTGTGTCCTTGGCCTGGTCGCAATGGCGCGCGAACAATGTCGCAATCTGTCCCCATCCGGTTAGCGCTGGGCGCACAGCCTACCGTCATCGGTCCCCGCGTTCGCGGCGCTGACCAAACCCGGGAGTCCGCGCCAGGCAACCTGCGCGATCGTCGCCACGTCGCCGGCCAACGTGGTGCGGCGCACGTCGCGCACCTCATTGCGGTCGAAGCGGCACGCACCCCTCCCCCCAACCCCCTCCCACAAGGGGAGGGGGAGTCTGCTCATCACCCGACGACCTCCGTTTCATCTAGCCGCGAGTCGGTCGCCGCCGGTCGGTGGCAACTCGCGATGATAAAGTGCGCCTTCTATTTCGCCGGTGCCGTCGCGAAAACCTTCGCCATGGACGGCGATGCACGCACCAGCCCATCGTAAAGCCGGGTGGGATCATCGTAAATCCACACCGCATCAGACCCGCACATCATGACCCGGTCGGGTTGACCATAGACCGCGGCAATCCGATCCGGCGAAAGCTCACGCATAACAATAAATCGATAGGCCGGCCGCTTCGATCCATCGTGAATGTCGCGGACGTACCAAAGTCGATCGTTACCCCAAACCCGCACTCCCCCTGTCTCGGAGATCTGTTCCACCTGAAGCTGCCAGTCGCTCGCCGCATTGATAAGACGCGCAGACCAATACTCTGACAACCCGGCGCGGAGTCCGGCCGATTCAAGACATGACGCCAGCGGTAATTCCCAACGAAAAATCCTGGGCAGGTCAAATCCTGTCACGACATATGTCGCGCCAAGTCCCAGGCACATAGCCGCCACCGGTAAGCGCAGCAGCATGACGCGCTCGTGCGTGACCCGTGCCAACCAGGCGGCCACAAGAATGACGGTCCACCACAGGAACGGCAAGGCGTAGCGATAGATCCGTAGCGATAGATCGGCACACCTTCATACAACAGCATTGTCAGCGCCAGCGAGCCGAGCGCGCTGCTGGTCGCGAATACCGACCAAAAGCTGCCGAGCCAACCGCGTGATCCGCGCCGCCAGGCATCGCCTGCGACCGCGAGCCCGAAGCACGCCACGACGATCAGCATACCGGGATTATGCCCCAGCTCCGTCAGGAACCGCATGACGCGTGCGGGAACGGTATAAAGTACCGATAACGGCAGCGGCTCACGATCCAGCATCTGCGCGCAGGCCCAGCCCAGGATGCCGCTGGCCCACACGGCGACCAGCAGTCGGATTGCCGCTCGCCGTGCGACAGTTCCAACCCACACAGCGGCAGCCATCGATGCTGTGAGCGGAAGCAAAAATGCGGTGAACCAGAGCAGATCGGAAATGCCGCCTGAGAAGGAAATCAGCGAAAGGACGACGGTCCGGATCGGAAGTGCCCGTTCAATCTCGCGATGTGCGATCAAAGCGGCGGTCAAAGCCAGCAGGAATGGTCCGCCATGGTCGAATGGCGGCAGGATGTAGAGATAGGGGCGGAGGCCGCTGCTCTCGAACGTGCTGCCCAAACGAGGCAGTCCAAACAGCGCGGCGCTCAACACGAGCATGACCAACAGCATGACAGCCAACGCCGCCGCCTCGTCCGTTGACCGCGTGATACGAACCGTGATGCAGCTTGCGATGGCCCCGAGCCAGACAAGAACGATTAAGACCCAGGCCGCCATGGCAATGCGCCAGCTTCCGGTCACAGCCTGGATGGGAGCATAGATCAGCAGATCCGGCACGAAGCTCGGGACCCGTGCCTGTTGAAAGTTCAGCCAGGCATAACTGTGATGCAGGACGTCCCAGACGAATTCCGCCGGCAACAGCGTATCGGATGAGATCAGGAAATCCGGCTGGTCCCAGGCTATCAGGCTCAACAAACAGCAAGGAACGAGCAGGCCGAAAAGAAAAATCAGTGCCGATCGGGCTTGCATGCCAGGTTCCCAGGCGGGCGGCGCGATGGCGACACTATTGGGATCTCGTTGCGAAGCTCCGTTCAACGGGTCATTTCGAGCGAATTCGCCGGCATGTCCTTGCTCATCGACCGAAGCGTGTCCTCGTCGTATTCTCCCTTGGTAAGGACTAGCATGGGCGACTGCGGGTCATCCGCTTCCAGATACTGGTGGCCGGGCCTGTGGGACATCGCAAGACCGCGCACGAGGTCCTGAAATCTCGCTGCGACCTCGCGAGATATATACCAAACGAAGTGGCCATCTTGCTGAACGATATGAGTCGGTGCCGGGTCTTCAATTGCTTTGAACCGGATTTCAACACCTTGCTCCGACCTGATCGGCTTCCCATTGCCAATGACAAATCCGCGCCGGCTGGATGGGCCAGGGGCACTGAGCACTGTGAATCGGTCGCTGAGCCAGTCCAGCACTCCATTGTCGCACGCGAGGACCAGTGCCTCGCGTCCTTTGAACGATGCGGTATGGACCAGCAGCGACATTATCGTGATCCTGTTTCAGGCCTTAACCGGCGGCTTATCCCCGATAGGCACATTGCACCATGGCGCGCCGGGCGTCGCGTGATCATTATAGTCCCAATGCGGATTATGCCATCGGTCCTCGGGATAGTAACGCCATTCACTGCCATCTTCATCCCACAAGCTCTGGCCGCCAAGGGCCGCTTCCGAGGGGCGGCTAGCGGCACTCCGTGTGAGGCGACTCGGTTCGGCAACAGGTGGCAGTAGCCCCGGGGGAGGCAGGCCGCGCGGCCGTGCCTTCTCCTGATCGAGCGATGCGCCCGCGGCCGCTGATTGCTCATCGGAGGGTGCCGCAGGCTTCATCACCGCTGCCGACCCGCTGCCTCAGAACCCCTTCAGCAGCCGCCCGAAATAGTCCAGCTCCTCCTGCGGCCGTTGGCGGTCCGCATCGCGCCGCCGCAGTTCGTCTTCGATCGCCCTGGTGCGCTGGCGCTCGCGCTCCTCCGGCACCGTCACGTCGTCGCCCTCGTCGGCGCCGGAGCTGCCCTGGCCGTAATGCCGGCCGAGCGGATCGCGCTGTCCGTCCGCCCGGCCGGGAGGACCGGGCAGGGTGCCGTTGCCGCCGTTATCGCCGCGACCCTCCTGCATCATCATCTGACCCTCGGAGCCGTCGCCCTCGGCCTCGCCATCCTCGCCCTGCTGGCCGGGGCCGAACTGCCGGGCCATCGCCTGGCCCATCTCCTGGCCGCCCTTCTGCAACGCCTCGATCGCCTTTTGCTCCTGCGTGCCGGCACCCTTGTCGTCGCCGGTACCCAGGTCATGCCCCGCCTGCTGCATGGCCTGGTCCGCCTGGCCGAGGCTGGGCGGCAACTCGCCGCTCAGGTCGCTGAACTGCTGCATCAACTCGCCCAGCGCCCGCCGCAGCGCCTGCTGCACCCGCCGGTCGGCCTCACGCTCGGCGTTGGGATCGGTCGGTTCGGTCGGCGGCGGCTGGCCAAACCGCGGACGCGTCTCCTCTTCGGCGCGGCTCTGCGCGTGGTCCAGCAAGCCGCCCTGGCGCCCGATCATGTCCTGCAACGCGCTCATCTGCTGGTGCCCGCGCTGGCGTTGCGCCGCCCGCTGCTGCGCGCCCTTGCCATGCTCCGCCCGCGCGTTGCGCAACTGGTCGAGCATGCGTTCCAGCTCCGCCATGCGCTGCTGCGCCTCATCCATGTGGCCTTCGCGCGCCGCTTCCCGCGCCGCCTCCGCCATGCGCTCGAAGTCGCGGTCGGACAAATGCTGCGAGTCAGGGTCGAACGGCAGTTCTTCGTGGTTGCGCTGGGCCTCCTGCAGCAAAGCCTGCATGTGTTGCTCGATCGCCTGTTGCAAATCGCGCAGCTTCTGCTCCAGCGCCTGGCGGTTGGCGTCGGACGGGTCCTTCATCGCCTTGTTCAGCGCGTCCCGCGCCGCCTGCCGTGCCGCCTCCAGAGCGCGGGCGGTTTGCTCGGTCTGCCCCTCCTCCAGATGCAGCGCCAGCTCCCACATCTGCTGCTGCGCCTGGTCGATCGCCTTCGGCGACTTGTCGTATTCCAACCGGTGATACAGCGCGCTGAGGTTGATGTAGGCGCCGTAATCCTGGCCCAAGAGCTGCGGCTGCATGATCAGCGTGTCGAGCGCATCCACCGCGCTGTCGCGATCGTCGGGATGCAGGCTGAGCCCCTTGCGGATGGCGATCAGCGCGCGCGCCACCGGGTTCTGGAACATCCGCTCGGGCA